>Ga0075425_100000631_pt1 | contig 33298 bp, 31 predicted proteins | sample SoiMethybrSBSTD4_FD_75300 | JGI IMG/M metagenome (GOLD analysis project Ga0075425, IMG submission 75300) | Bulk soil microbial communities from a Populus tree surrounding site in Tennessee, USA - Soil MetaG P. TD hybrid SBSTD4 | ecosystem: Environmental > Terrestrial > Soil > Tree plantation... | reverse complement strand
GGATCCCAGAACCACCAGCCGCCCCACCCAAGTTCGTAGTAAGCCCACCAGGAACCCATGGCGATGCCGAGGGTGAGGCACATCCACGCGGCAAGCGTCCAAGGTCTGACCCAGCGCGCCCAAGCCGCGTCGATGCGCCCCTCGATGAGGGCCGCGACTGCAAAGGAGAAGGCGATCGAGAGGCCGACATAACCGGCGTAGAGGAACGGCGGATGGAAGGCGAGCGCCGGATCCTGCAGGATCGGATTGAGGCCGCGGCCTTCGGGCTGGGGCGGGATGCGCAGGAAGGGATTGGAAGTCAGCACAATGAACAACAGAAAGGCGACGGCGATGCCCGCCTGCACGGCGAGCACGGTCGCGCGCAGGCCGTCGGGAAGATTGGTGCCGAAGAGGGCGACGGCGGCGCCGAACACGGCAAGGATCAGCACCCACAGCAGCATCGAGCCCTCGTGGTTTCCCCAAACCCCCGAGATCTTGTAGATCAGCGGCTTTGCCGTGTGCGAGTTGGCCCACACCGTTGCGACGGAAAAATCCGAGGTGATGTAGGCGTGCATGAGCGCGAGAAAGGAGAAGAGGATGAGGCTGAGCTGAACGAGGGCGGCGGGCTCGGCCACGGCCATCAGCTGCGGATCGCCACGCCGGGCACCCCATGCGGGCAGCGCCATCTGCACCAGCGCGACGGCGAGCGCTAGGACGAGCGAAAAGTGTCCAAGCTCCACGATCATAGGTGCGGCACGCTCCCACAACTCAGGCCTCGATGCGTGACGCCAACGCCCGCGCGGCCCCGGGCGAGGTCTGGGGCGAGGTCTGGGGCGAGGTCTGGGGCGAGGGCTGGGGCGAGCGGCGAAGGGGCGCAAGTGCGGCCAGGACCGCCCGGCCAACCCGTCCGATCACTGCCAAACCTCGACCGGTCGCGCGCGCTATACGCGCCGCTCCGATCCCCAGGCGTTGTCCCGAGGGGGCGCGGCCGCGCGGCACCCTCGACGGATCTGTGCGTCATTGCTGCACGTCTCGCTTCACTTTGCCGGCATCTTTCCAGACGCCTTGCGCCTTTAATGCCTTGGCCACTTCCGGCGGCATGTAGTTCTCGTCGTGTTTGGCAAGTACAACGTCGGCAAGGAAATGCCCAGCGCCATCGAGCGCGCCTTCGGCCACGACGCCCTGGCCTTCGCGAAAGAGATCGGGAAGGATACCACGATAGCTGACCGTGATGGTCTTGGTCCTATCGGTAATGGCGAATTCAACCTGCATGCCGGCGCCGCGCTTGAGGCTACCCTCGGCCACGAGGCCACCCAAGCGAATGCGCTTGCCCGCCGGGATAGCTCTTTCCGCCACCTCCCTTGGCGTGAGGAAGAAGACGATCGTGTCGCGTAGGGCGACCGCGACCAGGAGGACGGCGAGCGCAAGCACCGAGACGGTCAGGAGGATAAACACGGCACGGCGCTGCTTGCGGGTCATGGCCGGGGGCCTCGCGCGTGCGCGACCGCGCCCGCAAGCCTGCCCCACCCGCGCCAACGCGAGGAGGTGGGCGAGGGGCGTGAGCGAGGGCGCTCATGGAACGCGATCATGAGCCGAGGCCGAGGCTTTTGGCGAGCGCGGCGAGCTCGCCCAACGCCTTTTCGTCGGTGGGGAAGTGCTGGCGCGCCTGGGCAAGGGCGGCGCGCGCGTCATCCTTGCGGTTGAGCACGGCATAGGCATTGACCAGGCGCAACCAGCCGCCGAGGTCGCTGCCGTCGCGTTTGAGACGTTCGGCGAGACCATCCACCATTTGCCCGATCATGCGCGCGCGCTCATCGGGGGGCAGCTTCTCGGCCGCCATCACGTCCGCGGCAGAGGGTCCTGGAGGGGGAGGCTCCAACTTGCCGGGAGTGGCGAGCCGGCGGGAGAGTTCGGCGACGCGGCCATCGACAGCCTCCCGCCACGCCGCTCCGGCAGGCGCTTGCGCCAGGAGCGCGCGGTAATCGGCGAGCGCTTCGGCAAGCTTGCCATCCTGCTCTTTGGCAAGGGCGAGCCAGAATCTGGGTTCGGGACGGGCTGGCTCCAGTTGCGAGATTCTTTCGAAGGCGACGCGCGCCTCCTCGCCGACGACGCCATCGGCGGCAAGCACGGCGGCCTCGGCGAAGCCAGCCAGCCGGCGTGTGCTTTCGCCCTGGAGCCGCGTCGCCTTGGCGTAAGCGTCGGCGGCCTCACGAAAGCGCCCAAGCCTGAAATAGATGGGTGCGATGACATCCCAGCCCTGACCATCCTCGGGGTGCTCGCGCAACTGCCGTTCGACCTTAGCGATGAGCTCGGCGATGTTGGCTTGCTCAGGCGGCAGCCCAAGGCGGCCGGCCATCGGATAGGACGGCAGGCCTGGAGAGCCATGCGTGAGGTAGAGGGCTAGGGTGAGAAGGGGTACCAAGCCGGCGATCGCGGCGGCGATGATGGGTGCCTGCCGCCGCGGGAGGGCGGCAGCGGTCCTCCTTTCGCTCTCTTCCGCATCGGCGCGCGCGAGCAGTCGGCGCGAGACCTCCGCGCGCGCCGCGAGCGCCTCGGCCTCGCTCACAAAACCAAGCTCGCGCTCGGCTTCGATCTCCTCGAGCTGGTGACGGTAGACGGCAAGCGTGCTCACCGCCGCGCGCTCGCCGGCACGCGGCGCGCGGGCGAGTGGGGCCAAGAGAACGGCCAACGCCACGGCCGTCAGCATTGCGAAGAGAAGCCAGAGCAGCATGTCCTGCCAATCGGCGAGCCACCTTTGCAATAGGGCCCAACACGCCCTGTGGCAAGCAGGCGCCCGTGTGGCAAGGCGGCGCCGGTCAAGTGAGGATGCGGCGGGCGGCGGCGGCCTGGACGGTGGTCCCTGCTTATAAGCATCGAGCCCGGGAGGGAACTCCCGGGCTCGTTCGGCTTGGCCCCGCGCAGCAACTACAGCGTGCTGTCGAGATCCGGGCTGGTGGTGGCGACCGTGTCGGCGGCGGCGGCTTCAACGAGCACCTTACACGCACCGGGATAGTTCGGCGGCTCGGTCCCCAGTTTGCTGGTGAACTGCTCGTAGTAGTCTTCAGGCACCGTCACGCTACCGGTCTGCGGGATCTGCACCCACACGAAGGAGCGATTCCACTGGCGTTCAACGAAGGGTTCGAACGAGCAGGTCTGGCGCGCCTCCGCGGTCGGCTCCACCTTCGCCGTGTAACGGTAGGAGGCGGTCCTCGGCATGGGCGTGCGGACCCGATAGATCTCTTCCTCCTCGAGCGCAGCGTAGGAGAGAACGCTGACGCACTCCTCGTAGTCGGGATCATCGACCCGCGCGCAGCGGTAGAAGCGGTCGTAGTAGAGCTCGGGCACCGTAAGGTAGCCCACCCCGGCGATCGCGACCCAGAAGAAGGCCTTCTGCCATTGCCGCTGGACAAACGGCGCCAGGCGCAGCTTGAAGTTTGCGTTCGGCACATGCGCGAGCGTGAGCTTGGGCTTGAGGCCCGTGGGCACGCTCAAGCGGCCTACAAGGTTGGCCTTGCTGGGAGACGCTTTGAACAGAGGCAGCTTGGCGAAGGCCAGCTTGCCGCTTCCTGGCGCGCGCGAGGGAGCGACCGTCTTGATCACGCTCTTGTTGATCGTCGTCACATGCTTGATGCGCGGCTCGTGATGCACGCTGGCGTGGCGCAAGCTCGAGTTGGTCTTACTGAACGAGTTGGTCTTGTTGAACTTGGCGAACGATCTGTGGCTAGAACTGCTCACCGACCGCGTGGTCATGGCATGCGAAGGGGAGGCGGAAAAGGTCGCATGCGAGGGGGAAAAGTGCATGCCTCCGCCGCGCGCTTGGGCTGGCGGCACGCCAACAAGCGCCGTCGCCATGAGGGCCGCAACAGACGTCGCTGCTGCCGTAGGGAACACTTTCATCTGGCCTTCCTCCGTTGATCGCCGACCGTCCCGCCGATAGTTGCTCGCAAGCATAGATCAGCGCCGAATTTGCGCTGTTCCGCGCGGAACAGAAGCCATCGCGGGGCGCGAGCGCCCAAGGGCAGGGGGTTGGACGGCGCCGAGCCCTGCCGTCGGAACGGCAAGCTCTACCGCACGAGACGAAGTCCCGGTGGTCTCAAGCGCTGCCGCCAACGCTGCGCCGGCGGCTTGGCCCGAGCGCCAAAAAGCGTGCGCGCCAAGGTGCGACACCACCGGCGGGGTCGCGGGGCAAGGCCAGGCATGGGCCGTGCGAGGCTGCGCGCCAATGGGCGGGCGGTGCCACGGACGCGAGAGCCGCCATCGTCGGCGGCACGTCCATGGCCGCACGCATCCATCGGCAGACACAAACACGGGGGGCCGATGCGATTATGGCAAGGCGAACGGCTGGTCGGGTTTGGCTCAGCCGCGCCCCTATGCGCGTTCTCGACCGCCTGTGCGGCGCTGCGCGCTGCTCGGTGGCATTGCGTGTGATGCGCCGATATCTGCGGTGCCAAGGCCGGCCCGGGGGCAATCGCGTCAGAGCGTCAGCTCGGCCCCCAACCCGATCAGGCGACCTGCGTCCAGGTGCCGTCGGGGTTGCGGCAGGCTGTGCCGCGCATGGACTGCGGCCGACCGTCGATCCAGACACGGTGCACGAAGTCGCGGCATTGCAGACTGCCACGGTTATAATAGTCCTCGGCGATGATCTCGCCGTACCGGCCGTTGTCGGGATTGCGCCAGCGCACGGGTTGCCGCGGCGGGCCACGCTCCCAGGCGTCGTATTCGGCCTGGCGCGCCAGCTCCCGATCGCGCGCATCGAGCGAACGGCCGATCTCGTTGCCGACGATGCCGCCCACAACAGCCCCGGCGAGCGTGGCCGCGACCTTGCCACTGCCTTTGCCAAACTGGTTGCCGATGATGCCGCCGGTGATGGCGCCGATGGCCGTGCCGGTATCTTGATTGTTGGCGCAGCCGGCGGACAGAACACAGACGGCCAGCGCCGCCGTCAGCACACGAACCCTCATCCCCGTCTCCTGTCCCCCTGGCCGCGCGGCCAATCCCCAAAAAAACCCCACAGGGAAGTCCGCTGCCCGATTCGGGCAAAAGTGCGGCCTTGCTCTCGACCCAGGCCTGCGCATAGCCCCCGTCCTGGAGTGCGTCAAGTGGCGCTGGGCAGGGTGAGGCGGGCCGACAGGCCGCCGTGCTCGGAGCGCGCAAGCTCCAGTTTGCCGCTGTAGGAGTGGGCAAGATCGGCGACGATGGAGTGGCCGAGGCCCGAGCCGGGCTTGGTTTCGTCGAGCCGGCGTCCGCGCCTGATGGGGTCGGCCAACTGCTCCGCCGTAAGCCCCGGGCCATCGTCATCGACGCGGATCTCGAGCCAATTGCCAGAGCCGTTGCCCGCGCCCGGCACCGCTGCGGCGGCCAGGATCACGCTCGAGCGTGCCCACTTGGAGGCGTTGTCCAACAGATTGCCGAGCATCTCTTCCAAATCCTGGCGCTCGCCCTGGAAGCGGGCGCCCGGCTGGCAGTTGAGCAAGAAGGACAGCTGCTTGTCGCGATAGATGCGTTCCAATGCCCGAATGATGGATTCCCCGACCGGGCGGACTTCGGTAACGCGTCCGATCACCCCGATGCGCGCCGCCATGCGGGCCCGGTCAAGGTAGAGGTTGACCTGGTCGGCCATGATCTGGGACTGCTCGGCGACCTTGCGCGCCAAGGGGCTTGGATCTTCGCGGGCCTCGTTGTTGATGACCGCGAGCGGCGTCTTCAGGGCGTGCGCCAGGTTGCCGACGTGCGTGCGCGCGCGCTCGACAATGTCCTGGTTGGATTTGAGCAGCGCATTGAGCTCCTGTTGCAGGGGCTGGACCTCCTCGGGCAGGTGAACGTCAAGGCGGGTCGCCTCACCCGATCGCACGGCGGCCAAGCCCTTCTCCATTTTGGCGAGCGGCAGGAGCCCGAAGCGGATTTGGAACAGTGTCACGGCAAGCAGGCCGATGCCGGCCAGTGCCAGTGCCAAAGTGAGCCGATTTCGGAAGTTGTGCAGGCTGGTCTCGACTTCCCCCAGCGTGCCGGCGACGGCGACCGAATAGCGCTGCGCCTTCTTGCCCTCTCCAAACACGTAAATGGTCTCGGCAACGCGCAGCTTCTGGTCGAGGGGCCCGTCCAGGTTGGCCCAACGCACCTCGCGCTCGTTGGGCTCCACGTCGTGCTCGCTGGGAAGCGGGATGGTGAAGCCGGTGAGCGAACGGGAGATGAGCAGATGCCCCGGTTTGTCGTCTAAAGGCTTGATCTGCCAGTACCAGCCCGAGTGCGTCACTTCGAACAGCGGCTCGCCAACGTCCTTGGGAGCTCCAGGTTCGCTATCGCCGTGATCGACCGTATCGGACAGCACCACCGTGAGCAGCACGCCCAGGCGGCGATCGAAGCTGGTTTCGACTTCCTGGCGGTAGAGCGAATAGATGATGGCACCCGCGATCGGTAGCACCAACAGGTTCCATGCGGCCGCGGTGGCGAAGAGACGGAAGGCCAGCGAGTTAGTTGTCATCGCCCTCCTGCGACAGCCGGTAGCCCAGGCCGCGGATGGTCTTGATCATATCGGGGGGAATCTTCTTGCGCAGCCTGCCGATGAAGACCTCGATGGTGTTTGAATCGCGGTCGAAGTCTTGCTCATAGAGGTGCTCTACCAGCTCGGTGCGCGACACCACGCGCTCGTTGTGATGCATGAGGTAGGCGAGCAGCCGGTATTCGTGCGAGGTGAGCTTGATCGGCTGACCCCTCAGCGTCACGCGGGCAGTTTTCGTGTCGAGCCGCAGGGGTCCGCACTCAAGATCGCTCTTGGCGTGACCCGAGGCGCGCCGCACCTGGGCACGGATGCGCGCCAGCAGCTCCTCCATGTGGAACGGCTTGGCCACGTAATCATCGGCGCCGGCATCCATGCCGGTCACCTTATCACTCCAACGGTCGCGGGCCGTGAGGATGATCACGGGCATCTTGCGCTCGGCACGGCGCCACTGCTCAAGCACGCTGATGCCGTCCATCTTCGGCAGGCCGGTGTCGAGAATGACGACGTCATAGGGCTCGGTCTCACCGAGGAAATAGCCCTCCTCGCCGTCAAAGGCGGAATCGACGGCAAAGCCCGCGTCCGTTAGGGCCGAGACCAGCTGGCGATTGAGATCGCGATCATCCTCAACAACCAAGGCGCGCACGGCTCTTTCCCCTCTTGGCTTCCCGCGACCTGACGGGATTGGACACTCCGGCCCACGGTAGCTGCAAAAGAGCCGCGACCATGGCAAGGCCTCCCCGCTCCTCGCCCAGATTATATAGGGCACGGCTGTGCTCAGGCTAGTTCGCGAGCCCGGCCCCGCACAGCTGGGGGGCAGCCCTGGACGACACTGGACGACCCTGGGCGGTCCTGGGCGGTCCTGGGCGGCCCTGGGCGTGCTGCGATGCATTGGCCCAAGGTGTCGGAAGCCAAGTTGTGCAGCCAAGAAGGACAAACGACACACCAGGACTGCTGCCCCCGATCACGTCCACGAGGAGAGCAGCGATGACGCCCCGTGCCGCCGCGTGCTAATGAGCCCACACCCCTTTTTGGGGGCGTGCTCGCACCAGCAAGAGGCCACCTCCCGTGAAGACACCGTTGCCACCCGACGACTTGACAGATGGGCTCTATACCGCGGTCGAGAGTGACGGCCGCGTGAAGTTCATCCTGACCCGCCGCAAAAAGCCTGTGGGCGAAGTGACGCTTCCCGCCAGCGAGGCAGGCCAAGTGGCGGCCAACGCGCTCGGCGGCGCCTTCGAAGCCTTCGATCGGGCGGCAAGCGGGCTCGTGCCCGCGGGAGAGCGCAAGGCGGCCTTTCCCTTTGTTCGCATCAGCGGCCTTGGGCTTGGTCCCTGTCCCATCGAGGGTCACGCCTGCCTCGTGATCCGCGTCGGAGCGGCCGAGATTGGCTTTGCGTTTCCCAGAACGAAGCTCAAAGAGTTCGCGCAATGGATGGCAATGCAAGAGGTGCCCGAATAGAACGCGAAGCCCTCGTCAAGGCAACGCCTTCCTGAGCGCGGGCGAGGCCGCGACGGAAGCCGAATGCGGCATTTCTATCCTGATCTATTCTGAGATCATCTTGATCGCACGGCATGATGCCGGTGTCGGTGGCGGCGCTGCAGTTCTCAAGGAGGCACTGGAACCCGCGATCGCTGGCCTCGCGCATGGGCGGTGTGGGGGCACGCGTCGTTGTGATGCCAGCGCTCGTTTGCCCACGCCCTTCCGGCACAACGGCAGAGCCCTTTGACTCGGCCCCAATCTTCGGCATCGAGGCTGCGCGCTCAATAGGTGCCAAACTCACCCCTTGGCTTCGCGCACCTCAGTTGTTGCGCAGGCGCATCCCGGCACCAAAGCCTGGAATGCGGTTGGCGGCAATGATCACGGCAGCGGTGAGGATGAGCATGCTGAGGCCGAGCACGGCGATGGCAGCGAGATCGCCGCTCTCCTTGAGATCGAAAATGAGCACGGAGAGCACCTTGGTCTCGGAGGTAAAGAGGATCACAGCGGCAGAAAGCTCGCGCACCACGGCCACGAACACGAAGCACCAGGTCGCCACGAGGCTCGGGCCCAACAGCGGGGCGGTGATATCGCGCAGCGTGCGCAGGCGCGAAGCGCCCAGCACGCGGCCGGCCTCTTCAAGCTCCGGCGCGAGAGCGCGGAACGCGGCCTGCAGCTGCTGATAGGCGGCAGGGAGTTCGATCGTCACGTAGGCCAACAGCAGGATCCACAGCGTCCCGTAGAGCACGATGGGCCCGCGGGTATAGGCGAGAAAAAGACCCACGCCCAGCACGATGCCGGGAATGGCGATGGGGGCTGTGGCAAGGAAGCCGAGGATCTTGTGGCCGGCGACGGTAGCCCGCGCGGTCAGGTACGCGACCGCGACAGCGAGCAAGGTGGCGCAGGTGGCGGCGAGCACGCCGAGCAAGAAGGTATTCTTCATGGCGAGCTTGGTGGCGGAAAGCTCTAGGAACACAAAACGGATATTCTGCAGGGTGATGGTTTCGAACGTCAGGAGCTGAGAGGGAAGCCGCGAAAGAGCCGCATTCAGAAGTGCGCCATAGGGGAGGAACACCGGCATGCAGAGGACCGCGAAGCACAAGAGCACGGCCGGCCAGCGAAGGGGCCCCAAGCTGATAAGGCGTGGCGCGCCGGTTTTGCCTCCAACGACCACATAACTGCGCCGACCGAGCACGGCCGCTTGTGCGCGCAGCAGCACCACGGTGAGCAAGAGAAGCGGCAGGGATGCGGCCGCGGCGAGCTCGGGTTTCGGCGGGAACTGAAAGAGTGTCCAAATTTTCGTGGTCATTGTGTGGAACCCCGCCGGCAACGCCAGGATCGCCGGCGACCCAAAGAGGGTCATGGCCTGCAGGAAGGCGACGAGGGTACCGGCCAGCAGGGCCGGCAGCGCGAGCGGGAGCGTCACCCGCCGAGCCGTGCGCCAGGCGCTGCCACCCAGCATGGCGGAAGCGTCCTCCAAGTCGCCAGGCACGCGATCGAGCGCATTGGCGACCAGCACGAAGACATAGGGGAATGTATAGCAGGTGATGACGAAGATGAGGCCCCAGAGCGTGTAGATGTCGAACAGTACCACGTCGGCGCCGGCGCCGGTCACCGCCCGGTAGAGCTGGTTCAACAGACCGCTGTTGGGCGCCGCAAGCAGCTCCCAGGCGACCGCCCCGAGGAACGGCGGCGTGACGAAGGAGGCCGTTACTAGAACGCGGATTGTGCGCCTGAGGGGCATGTTTGTGCGCGCCACGAGCCAACCCAACGGCGCGGCGAATAGGCAACAGGTGAGGCTGACGCTGGCAGCGATGATGAAGGTCGTCAGCAGCGGTTCGACGAATACCGGATCGGTAAAGAGGGTGCGGAAGTTGGCGAGCGTGAAGGAGCGGTCGCGATCCGTGAAAGCGAACACGACGATCCAGCCGATCGGAAGCGTGACCAAGAGGCAAAGAACGACCGCGAATGCTGCCATCACCGCCCCCGAGACGTCACGGCGGGCAGGGGAGGCTGCCCTCAAGCGGAGAGGCGAGGGCTCACGCGTCATGGCGCAACCTCTCGCCAAGCGCGCCAGGCGCGCATCCGCTCCCCAACCGCGATTGCGCTCCAGGGAAGATCCCAGACGCCGCGCTGGGAGAGCTTAGGGGTGAAGCGGGTGAACGAGCACATGGCGCGGGAAACACTGAGCATACCGGGGGTGGGGGCATGTGGATGGAGATGCTTGGTCGCGGAGGCTTGGTCTGAGACACTTGGACGGGGGTAACGGGGTACTTGGGAGAGGCACGGCGGCGCATCGCTCACCATCGCGCCTGGAGCGCCGCGCTGCAGCGTCTTAACCTTGAAGCAGCGATAGGCATGGCGACCATTGGCGACCTTTGCTGCATCCGCTGCCTCGTGCTTGGCGACCTCACGCAGGTGTCGTTGCTTCCAATGACAGCCTTTGCGGGACATGCTGGCAATGCGGGCGAACTCGCACGATCGATCGATGGCCGCGCCCAGAGTTTGGATGCGAGATGATAGACACCCCGGTGGACCTTGCCCAGCCCGTTCCAAGGCATCAGGGCACCCGCCAGCGATCGCCACGACGATGGCCCATCCAGCCCGCGGGTGGCAACGCCCGGCGACCTCCATGGGCAAGGGTGAGGGAGCGTGGGCTCCTCGCCGGGCTCCGCCAACGCCACACCACGGGCAAGGCTGGGTTGGCGACAGCCAAGCGTCAGTCGGCGGAGTTGTTTGCCTAAAGCCAGCCGCGGGTGGAGAGCTGCACTTTGAGCTCTTTCTCGGCTTCGGCGAGGCGCCCGGCGTCGGTGGAGCGCAATACCAGCTGCGTTCCGGGCCTGCCGTCCTTCTGGAACGGATAGCTGCCCATGGGCACGTCCGGGTAGCGCTTCTGCAAGGCGGCGAACATGTCGGCGATCTCGCCCTCGGGGCGGTGCAGGTCGAGGGCGGTCGCGAGCATCTTTTTGCCGGTCTTGAGGAATTTGGTGGCCGCATCGAGCATCACATGCATGATGGAGGGAATACCGGCCATGACGATCACGTTGCCCAGCATGAAGCCCGGCGCAATTGACACGGAGTTCTCCACCAGTTCGGCGCCGAAGGGGATGCGCGCCATGCGCATGCGCGCGGCCGTGAGCTCCACCCCACGGCGCTGGAAGTAGGCGCGCATTGGGGCGAGCGCCCGCTCGTCCACATCGATGGCAACGCCGAACGCCTTAGCGACCGAATCCGCGGTGATGTCGTCGTGCGTAGGGCCGATGCCGCCGGTGGTGAAGACATAATCGTAGCGCACGCGCAGCGCATTCACGGCGCCGATGATCTCGCTTTCCTCGTCGGGCACGATGCGCACTTCCTTTAGCTGAATGCCAATGGCGGTCAGATGGTCGGCGATATGGCCGATGTTTCTGTCTTTGGTGCGGCCCGAGAGGATCTCATCGCCGATCACCAGCAGCGCCGCAGTAACGATGCCACCGGCAGCTGACGTCTCGCTCATGCTCGCTCCTCTCCTTCTGTCGCTCCTGACACGGCGGAGCGCTCAGCTGTGATCTCAGTGTAGAGGGCAATCATGCGTTGCGTCACGGCTTCTCGCGTGAAGGCCAGCTGATAGTCCGCGCGCCCGCGCTCGATGAGCCGCGCCTGCAATGCGGGGTCGGCCAGCACGCGGCCGATCGCGGTGGCGAGCGCAGGGGCGTCGTCGACAGGCACCAGCAGGCCATTGCTGCCATCCGCGATGAGGCCCGCCGGACCCTGACTGGCGGCCGCCACGAGGGGTATGCCGGCCGCCCACGCCTCCAGCATTACCGTGCCGAAGGGCTCCCAGCGGGACGGAAGGACACAGACGTCGGCGGCAGCCAGCAGGGCGCCGCGATCCCTCCGCCAGCCCAGGAAGCGCACCCGATCGGCAACGCCGAGCGCGGCGGCGCGCGCCTTGAGGTCCTTTTCCAACGGGCCATCGCCGGCGATCCAGCAAATGCACCGGGGCAGCTCGGCCACGGCGTCGAGCAGGATGTCGAGACCTTTCTTTTCGTGCAGGCGGGACAGGGCGAGAAGCACGCTTGCATCGGCGGGAGTGGCGAGGCTGGCGCGATCGACTGGTGGCCCGGGCTCGAGCACCGGGAAGGTCGGCACATGGTGCGCCTTGGCGCGCGGGATCCCGCGCGCGACGATGTGCTCGACGATGTCCGGGGTAACGCCCACGAAGTGGCCGCAGCGCGGGAAGTGGGCGGGATCGTAGTAGCCGCCGAACCAGCCGATGGCAGGCAGGGGCAAGGGAGGCATTAGGCTGGCGGCGCGTCGCATCCAGCAGTGGATCAGGTCGGGCTTGCATGCGTCGATGAGCGCGGCGAGACGGCGGCGACGGATGGGAGCAAAGCGGTTGTCAAGGACCTCTGGTTGCAGGCGGACGCCAGCGGCAGTCAGTCGGTCGTGGTGGATAGAGGCGCGCGGGATCACGGCAACCTGGTCGATGCCGGCCGCCATCAGGCTCTCCAGCATGTCGGCGCAATAGGTCTCCGCACCACCGTTGGCGCGGCTCGCCATGATGTGCAGGATGCGCATGTCGTTCCTTCGCTCTGTGGCAGCCGTCGGGGTAGAGTTCGAAGCCCACGTGTCATAGCGGGGCTTGTCCGCGGCATCCAGCCGCCTGCGCGCTCGGCACCACCCCTCAGGTGCCCAGTTGGCGGCCGCCATCGTGACGGCAGCGCAATCGTCAGGCCGCCCACACGTTGGCGCCACGCAAGCGCGTGCGACAAGTGGCGGGGTCGAGATCGCGCTTGTAGGCTGGCGGTTCTGTCGGCTTGACGCGCAGCAGTACGAACGAAGCGCCGTTGCCCTCGCGGATGAGACGAGCACCCGCGGCAAGCTCTGTCTCCTGTTCGATGGCAAGGGTACGCTTGATGCCGGAAGCCGCGGCGATCTTCTCCAGATCGACGCCAAGGCTCGTGTGGCTCCTCTGGTACCCGGTCTCACCGTAGTGGCCGTTGTCAACGCACACGATCGACAGATTGGGTGGGTTCAAGACGGCAATGGTGGCAAGCGAGCCGACGTTCATCAAGAGCTCGCCATCGCCCCTCACCACCAGCACCTGTTTGTCTTGGCGAGCGAGCGCGAGTCCCAGACCGATCATTGAGGCACCACCCATCGCCCCCGCCATGGTGTAGGTGTGGGCGCCATCGTCGGTGAGCATGGCGATGTCGCGCGAGGTGCCTGCAAGGCCGGTGACAATGAGAAAATCCTGATGTCGACCGATAAGCGCTGGGACGGCTTGGCGTCGGTCGAGCACGAAGCTGGGTGCTGCGGCGGAGCCCACGTCGCGGCCAGCGGAGTGAATTGGCATCGTGCGTCCCCTTGGTTTCTTCAGAACTTCTTGGCGCCTAGAAGCTTTTGGGTGAAGAGCACCGCCACCGCGCGCCCGGCCTGGAACACCATGGTCAGCGCTGCGGTAACCGTTGCGAGCACGTCGTCGGGGCTCTCGGAGCGCAGGCAGGTGACCCCCATGGCCTCGAGCACCGGCGCGCACGCCTTGCCCATGGGGTATTGCCACGGATTGCCCTCGCCGAAATCGCCGCGCATGCTGATGAGGGCCAGGAACGGGAAGCGGCCGGCCTCAATCAGCGAAAGCATGTTGATGCAATTGCCGACGCCGCTGCTTTGCATGAGGAGCACACCGCGTGCACCGCCCAGGTCCGCGCCCGCCAGCAGCGCGACCCCCTCCTCTTCTGTAGTGAGGGCGACGGACTGGACACTTGGATCAGCGAGGGAGCGATCGATGAGGATGCGGTGACCGGCATCGGGCACGTATGCGAACTGGGTGACGTCGTGGCGCCGCAGCAGGTCATAGACCTCGTCCTGCCAGCTCATCGGCTTTGCGTTGGCTGCAACCTGGGCGCCCTCGGCTTGCATGTATCCTCCTTGACCGCGACTATGCGGTGAGCGCAATGGTCCCATCCTCGATCCATATCCTATCGCATTGGCCCATGGGACAAGGTATTTTCGAAAGGCAGCCCCCGCAGACAAGACCGGATCGGCGCGGGACCATGGCAGCCGGAGAGGAGACGCATCCCATGTCCGAACCCCTGACCCGCTCGCTCGGCACATTCGTGTCCAACTTGCGGCTCTCGCTCATTCCCGCCGATGCGCTGGAGGTGGTACGCACCGGCTTTGCGGACAGCGTTGCCACCCTTATCGCGGGCAGCGTCGAGGACCCGCCCAAGATCCTGCATGCGGCGTTGGCCCCGCCGCCGGGCGATGCCAGCCTCTACCTGGTGGGCGTGCGCGTGCCCGCCCCCGAAGCGGCTTGGATCAATGGCACCGCAGCGCATGCTCTCGACTATGACGATGTGGCACTGCGTGGTCACCCAAGCACCGTGCTGGTGCCGGCCATTCTGGCCGAGGGCGAGGTGTTGGGCTCGACCGGGGCCGAGCTCGCCACCGCGTATGTTGCGGGCTACGAGGTGTGGGCTGACCTGCAGCGCCGCGATCCCGCCCAGCACCACGAGAAGGGCTGGCACCCCACCGGCATCTTCGGCACCGTCGCCGCGGCGGCAGCCTGCGCCTCGCTGCGCAAGCTTGATGCCCAAAAGGCAACGCAGGCAATTGCCCTCGGCGCATCCCAGAGCGCGGGGCTGGTCGCCAACTTCGGCACCATGACGAAGCCCTTCCATGCCGGCCGAGCGGCGCACGCGGGCGTCATCTCGGGCCGCCTTGCAGCCGCCGGCTTCACCGCCTCGCCGGACGCCCTCGAGCACCCGCTGGGCTTTCTCGCCGCTACCTCCCCCAAAGGCAATGTCGACCGCACGTCGGCGACGCAGGCCGGACGTGAGTGGAGCATCCTCACGCTCGGTTTGAGCGTGAAGAAGTATCCCTTGTGCTATTGCACGCACCGGGCAATCGATGGCGCGCTCGATCTGTTGCGCGATGAGAAGGTCGGCGCGCAGAACGTCAAATCCATCACCGTGTCGACCAGTCGGCGCAACGCCACCATTCTGCGCAACAGCCGCCCTCAGACCGGGCTCGAAGCCAAGTTCAGCATGCAGTTCGCAATGGCGAGCTCGATCGTGGCCAACCGCGTCGGCCTGAGGGAGCTCACCGACGACTTCGTGCAGCGCTCCGACATCCAATCGCTGATGCCGAAGGTGGTAGTTGCGCCGGACGACCGCATCGATCCAAAGCGCACGGGCAATGCGCCCTACGACCAGGTGGTGATTGAGACGGCGGACGGACGACGGCTCGAAAGCGCGCGCGTCACCGACGAGCGCGGCTCGCCACAGCTGCCGCTGTCGCGCGAAGAACTGTGGGCAAAGTTCAAGGAGTGCTTCGCGGCCGGCAATCCCAAGCTCGATGCAGAGGCGACTTTTGGGGCGCTGATGACGCTGGAACGCGGGGGTGGCGTCGGCGCACTCGCTGGGATGCGCAAGGCGGCGTAGCGAGGCAACGCGCGCCGCAAAAGCGTTTGCTCACCGCTGCGCAGAGGGCAAGGGCGCAGTTAGGACTGGGGGCGCCGCCCACAATCCTCGGCTGCCCTCGGCCTCGCGAGCCGACAAGGGACGGCTATTTCGCGCACTCCCCCAGCTGGTAGATGCCCTCCTCCTCAAATGCGAGGCGCGAACAGGGCTTGGCGAACCTGGAGGCCTCGAACAGTCGGTTGATGGCGGCCTCGTCGCGATAGGTGAGGCGCCACTCGAGAACGTGGTCCATCAAGCCTCGGCTGGGGTTGCGGGGATGGAAATTGCCGACAATGGCGCGCCCGCCAGGGCGCAGCTTGGCGTGGATCCAATCGAGCAGTGAGACTGTCAGATCATCGCTCAGGTAGTCGGTGATGTTGAGGCTATAGATGAGGTCCTGGGATGCCAGCTGCATTTCCTGCCGCCCCGTCGCCAAATAGATGAGGTTGCCGTGCAAGGGCTGTAGCTGACCGCTGAGCTTTTGCGCCTGGGCGCGGTCAGCGATCTGGGCGAGCGCTTCACGGTCGATGTCGACGCAGGTCACATTGAGCCGACGGCTGTCGCTCACCTCACGAAACGCGTCGAAAACCTCGCAAGCAGGACCGCAGGCCAGACACGCAACATAAAAATCCTTGGAGGTGGCCGCATAAGATTTGGCGATTTCCGATGCGAGCATGCGGCGCCGGTTGCGAATGGCCTTGGCGACGGCGAGGTTTAGCATCGAGCGATCCAGAATCGGCCCCAGCGGCCCCCTGCCTGAGGGCGTATCGTGGTAGATCATGGCGATGGTGCGATAGTCGCCAGCATATCCCCGAGGCTTGGCGTGCAGCCGCTCTCCAAGTGCGGATAGATGCAGGAGCGGCAGCAGTTCGGATTGGAGGCTCGCCGCCAGCTTGGCAGCGGTCCCGGGGGCCTCGGGCCCGATGCTCCGCTCGAGAGCCGAGAGCGCTGCTGCGACCTGCGCGGCGGCATCCGCGTCGGCACGTTGCTGTGCGGCCTCGGCAACCCGCTTGAGCTCCCCGATGCTCTCAAAGATGCTGGCGGCATCTGCACTGCCGGCAAACGCTGCCTGCCGCTCCGCGGCGATCTCGCTGTGACGGACCTGAGCGGTCGTGGTGCGCAAGCGTTTGGCCTCGAGGGTCGCAACCGCGCGGAAGAAGCGTGCGGCGAAGGCGGGATCCTCGGCAAGCTTGCGCTCGAGAGTGGGTATGCTGAGAGCGATGACAGAGCTTGTTTCGAGTGCGCGCACGGTGGCCGAGATCGGCTTGCCGTCGAGCCAGGAGATTTCGCCGACGATCTCGCCGGGACCCAGCTGTCCTACGTTCCGCCGGCTCGTCGCATCGCCGTAGATATAGGCTTCGAACAGACCGTCGGCGACGAAGAAGATGGTCTCCGGCGGGTCGTCCTCGCGCACCAGCACGCCGTTGAGCGCGATCGTGCGGAGCTCGGCCGTGGCCAGCATCCAGTGAACGTCTTCCGGCCGAAGCTGCTGAAAGATATCGAGCGCGACATAGCTCATCTCGGACTGCCCTCCGGCGTTGGAAACGCCATGTTTGGCCTTCTCACACCCCTGCACGAAGGCGCGGACGGGCGCAAGTCTCAGCGCGGCCGAGGCGCGAGGCGCAGAAAACCTCAGTACATTCCCCGTCGCGCCATTTCCTCTCCCTGACGCTCGCTCTCCTCCCGCGTCAACCCCAGCACCTGGTCGGCCAGCATCTGTGCATAGGTCGGAAGCTGGGCGCGATCGATGTGCTTTGAGGGATCCCAGAGCGCTGCACGATTGATCGCCTTTGCACAGTGCAGATAGGCCTCCTTGACCTCGATCAGGAGCCCGACCTTCGGCACGCGCCCCTGCCGCTCCGAAGCGGCCAGCAGTGCGGCATCGTCGCTGATTCGCGCCGTTCCGTTGACGCGCAGCGTCTCCGCCATGCCGGGCACGAGAAAGAGGACTCCCAGCCGGGGGTTCGCAAAGAGGTTGGCGAAGCTATCAAAGCGATTGTTGCCGATGCGATCGGGCAACAGCACGTGGTGATCGTCAAGAACGCGCACAAAGCCGGCCGGGTCGCCACGCGGGGACACATCGGCCCCCTCCACCCCTTGCGTGCCGATGATGCAAAATGTCGAACGTGCCAGAATGGCACGGCAGTGCCTGTCGAGACGGCGCAAGACCTTGCCGCTCGCACGGCTCATCGGCCTTGGGTGTATTTGGCGCAAATGCTCGATTGTCGCGACGTAGCTGATCTTCGCGGGGTCGAAGCTCTGCGTCATCGTTCCACACCTTCGTCGGGGGCGCCGACCCCTGCCCCGAGCGGAACGCTTGGCTGCGGAGCTAGGGCTTGCGCCGGAGCATGAGCATGGTCGTATCGTACTGATAGTCGGCGGCGCGACGATAGAGGTAATTTCTGTCTCTGAAATCCTTCTGCGAAGCGTAGATTTTCGCAAAGGCTTCGTTGCTGGAGACGAGGCCTGCATAGTGGTCTTGCGCGGCAGCGTAGATCGCTCACGTCCTGCGGAAATAGGGAAATCTGCACACCGGAGGCCCCCAGGCGAAGCATGGCATCGGGGTTCTTGGTGTCGTAATGGGCGAGCATGGTCGCTGTGGTCGCCTGGGCGGCGACCTCCACGGCTTTCTTATAGGCGGGCGGCAGGCTGTCCCACTTCTCGAGGCTGGCCATGACGTGGAACAGTGTCCCGCCCTCCTGCCAACCAGGCGTGTAGTAGTATTTTGCCACCTTATGGAAGCCGAGCTTCTCGTCGTCATAGGGTCCGATGTACTCGACCGCGTCGATCGCACCCCGCTCCAGCGCTGGATAGATATCGCCCGGCGCGATCTGCTGGGGGACTACCCCCACGCGCGTGATGACGTGACCGCCAAAGGCCGGCGATGCGCATCTTCATCCCCCTGGGGTCGGCCACGCTCTTGAGTTCCTTGCGAAACCAACCGCCCCATTGCATGCTGGTGTTGCCACACGGGAAACCGATGACGTTGTACTTGGCAAGGAAGGTGTTGAAGAGCTCGTCGCCGGCAGCGTGGTAGTACCATCCGTGTTGCTGACGCGGATCATGAACGGGGCGGCAGCGCCGAGCGCGAACCTCGGATCTTTGCCGACATAGAAGAGCGCGGCCGTATAGGCCATTTCCACGGTGCCATTGGACACCGCATCGAGCGCCTGCAGCCCAGGCACAAGTTCCCCGGCGGCAAATTGCTCGATGATGAAGCGGCCTTCCGTCAGCTCGCCAACACAACGACAGAACTGCTCCGCCGCACCGTAGGTGATATCGAGGGTCTTGGCGAAGCTTGAGGTCATGCGCCAACGGATTTGCGAGGGCCTCTGAGCCACCGCCGGCAAAGATACGGAGGAACCCACCGCCGCACCGATTGCGAGCTTCAAGGCATCGCGTCGCAGCATGGTTGCACCGGGAGGGTCGATGGTGTTGGGGTGTTGAGCGCTCAAGCGAGCAAACCGTTAGCAAATCGCTAGCAAGCCGCGCAGCAAGCCGCGTGCCAAGTCTGCGGCGATTGGACCGGCGCGGCGTTAACCAGCAGTGGCCACGACCGCTGGCCAGACGTTAGGCTGCGGGCCGAAAGTTTCTACTCAGCGCGTCAGCGGCAGGGCGCCGCTGAGGTGGTCTGGAGGTTCGGGGAGTCTTGTTGTGAAACAGCGCAACGAACCAGCGCGGTTCGGCATCGTCGTCTATGCGGGCGTCGAACCAATCGATCTGGGCGCTACCGCAGGCGTCATCTCGATGGCGCGCCGGGTGCTACCGGCAATCGAATGCGTGATCATTGCGCCCGAACCTGGCGCTGTGGAGCTAGCTGGCGGCGTATCGATCATCGCCGCGGCAGGTTTCAATGCCTGTCCGGTGTGTGACATCTACATCGTCTGTGGCGGACCAGGATGGGAGCAACAGGCGCTGGATCGTGCCATGCTGACGTTCCTGCGTCGGCTCCCGGGCGGCAGCGTGGCCTCGGTCTGCACTGGAGGACTGATCCTCGCCGCAGCCGGAATACTTGATGGACGCCGGGCCACGACCCGGCGCCATCCCGTTGGAAGAGAAGCCTCGGCGCCGCTCGCGCGGCTTGTGCAGATTTGCGGCTCGGTCCGTCCCATCGCGGCCGCTATCTGCGACGACGGCGGCGTTGTCACCAGCGGAGGGGTGTCGCTGGCGATCGATGGCACGCTCTATTTGATCGGCTGCCTCTACGGTCGCGAGGCGCAGGAGGAGGTCGCACGGGTGATCGAGTACGATCGATCGTTTGCGGCCAACCGCGCGGCTCTCGGCCACGCGATTGCCAGGTGAGTTCACACCTCGATGGTTCCCTCGGCCACGCGCACAGCATGGCCGCCGATGCGCACGCTTGCGAGTTTGCCGGCCTCGACGTGCAGCGACAGCTCGATGAGGCTCGGCCTTCCCATCTCGAAACCTTGCTCGATGACGCGCTTGTGCAGCCCATCGGGAAGCGCATCAAAGCGGTGGATCACCCCACCGAGGCCGACAGCGGCCGAACCGGTCGCGGGGTCCTCCGGCACTCCGTGTTCGGGAGCGAACATCCGTGCGTGGAATTGAGACGTGGTGTGCACCGCCTGGCGACAATACAGAAACGCACCGATGCCACCCTGAAACGCTGCCGTCCAATGCGAGGACGCCACGCGCGCTTTGGCCATTGCTTCCAGCGATGCGACCGGCACGAACGCAAATGTGTTGCCGGCGAGAAACCGCGTCGGGCGGTGGTTCTCAAATCCGATCTCGGCCGGGATCAAGCCAAGCGCCGCAGCCAACCTGTCAGCCGGCGGCAGCACGCCGCTCTCCTGGGGCAGTCTGGGGGCGTCGAACTCGGCGAACGGGGCCGCACCGGCGCGCAGGCGCACCCCGACGCGGACAGGACCCACCTCCTCCTCAAGCACGATCAGCGCATCGGCGTTGCCGGGCGGCACGGGTGACTTGAGCAAGGCGAGCAGCGCAGCAGTGCCGACGGTGGGATGTCCTGCGAAGGGTAGCTCGGTCACGGGCGTGAAGATGCGCACGCGCGCGGAATGTGCGGGATTGTCGGGCTTTGCCACAAACACGGTCTCGGAGAGGTTGAACTCGCGAGCGATGATCTGCATACGCGCCGGCGGCAGCGCGTCGGCCTCGAGCACCACGGCAAGGGGGTTGCCGCCAAAGCGCTGATGCGTGAAGACGTCGAGAACATGATAGGCGAGGCGCATCGAGCACACTCGTTTTTCTCTCCAGGGTGGGCCGAGCACATTGCGCCATTCCGCTCCGGCTTCCAAGCTCGCCGCAACGCGGGCGCGCGGCCCTACATCGCCACACGCTCAAATCTTTTTCCATATGTTTCAAGGTGTTCACATCCCGGCAGCGCCCCGCGAATTCCCCATGTCGGCCATGCTCTTGCCCCCATTGGCAGCGTTGATGATCCCCGTTCAGGCCGTCATGGCCCTGACGGAGGGGCGGACTAGCGCAGGATTGATCTCCGCTCTTCGCACCAAAGCGAATGCCTTGTCCGGCTCCGCGCAATCTGTGAGCTCCGCGTGGCGACCCGGGCACTGGCGTTCAGTGGACCGGGAATGCGTGCCAGACGCGCAGTCCCGTGGGGGCGGTTGGGACACCCCGCGTTTCGGCCGCCCCCTTCTTCATGCCGTTCGCCGGAGCGCGCCCGGCGATGCTTTGCGAGTAGGGGCACGGCAGCTTCCGCGAGGTTGCAATGAGAACGAACCGTTCGGTGCTCATGGCGCTCGCCGCCATCATGTTGGGCCATGCGGCCGCGGCGGCCGATCTTGGCGGCGCGCCGCGCAGTTCCGTCAACGACGAGCCCATCCCTTACGGCCCGGCATTCTCCTGGACCGGCCTCTACATCGGTGCTCACGTGGGCTACGGCTGGTCGGATGCCGATTGGCAATTCGCCACTACGCCCGGCATTTCCACCAACCAGGGCGGAGCCGGCGCGCTTCTCGGCGGCCAGATCGGCTACAACATTCAGGTGCGACAGTTCGTATTCGGCGCGGAAGCGGATCTGTCCAGTGCCTGGCTCGATGGCAGTACCGCCTGCCCCAATCCCGCCTTCAACTGTGCTCACAGCTTCAACTGGATGGCGTCGCTGCGCGGCCGCGCCGGCATCGCCATCAACAACAACCGCACGCTCGTCTATGGCACCGCCGGCGTTGCCTGGGCGGACGTCGATTACACGGCCAGCGACGCGTTCTCCGGGGCCACCTTCGGCACGGGCTTTTCCAACACGCATGTCGGCTGGGTCGCCGGCGGCGGTATCGAACACATGCTAACGCCCAACCTGACGGCCAGAATTGAGTATCTCTACTACGGCTTCGATTCCGTCACCGCCCCAGCCGGCGCCCTTGGCAGCGGCCCCGCCTCCATCGGCCTCAACACGCAGACGGTCCGCTTCGGCTTAAACTTCAAGTTCTGACATTGCCGACGTCGGCTCACGCGTCCGGAAAAGGAACGCGACGTCCTCCTCACGAGGCCCGCACGGAGCCCCCAATGGCTTTGCCACAACCTCGAATCCGTTGTCGCGCCGTGGTCGCCCCGTGGTGGCCATGACGCGCCCTGGCGCAGTTCAACGGGCACCAAAGAGATCCAAAGAGGCCTGCGACAGCAATCTGACAGGCGCAAACGCGCGATCGGCCGCGGCGGCCCCGCCTGGGCCTTCTTGCTTCGCCTCGACCTTAGCCCCCGGCCTTAGCCCCTGGGCCTTAGTCCCCGGTTAGTTCGCGACGCCGCCCTGGCTAAGCCGTGTACGGGGGGATCCACCCGTGACCCACTGCCCCTCTCCAAGCTGCGCAGACAAACAAGCCTGCGCAGACAAAAATGCGTGCGCGCCTGTCCGGCACCCCGTTACCTCAAAATGCACCCGCATTTGTTGCGGCAGCGATGACGCTTTTGGAATGGCAGCGCAACCGCGGGTCATCGCTCCGCGGTCTGCCGGCTCATCACCTTGACGATCTCCCCCAACGCCTCGATGAAATCGCCGCGTTGACCGGTGGCCAGAACGGACAACAGACGCTGGTCGACGCGCGCTGCGGCCGGCTTGATCGCCGAGAGGGCATTCTGCCCCTTCTGCGTCAGGCGCACGGCATACATGCGGGCATCGCGGCGGGTGCGCTTTCTCTGCAGCAGACCCTTCTTGACCAGCCGACGGACGATATCAGCCAGCGTCGAGCGGTCGACCCCGGTCTGTTCGACAAGTCCCGTCTGAGAGATGTCTGGATTTTGGGCGACACTGGCGAGGATGGCATACTGGCGGGGTGTGAGGTCTGCCTTGCCGGTTTCGTTCGTGAACAGTACCTCGGCACACTGACCGGCCCGATGCAGCAGATGCAGGGCCGAAATGTCCAGGGCACCCGAGCGATGGTTGTTCTTCATAGAATGCTCCGCCGTTGCTGAGGGTGAAACCAGACGAACGGTCCTCGCGATGAAGATCCGTCTCTCCACCCTAATTAATGCGCAAGGCGCCTTTCAGCTAGCCCGGGCTTGCATCGCTCGTCAGCGCACCGCTCACATTTTTGTCAGCGACCGATGATTGTCCGCGGTCCTACCATCGATTAACGTCGCACGCTTGAACACGCGTGCAGTCGAAGTCGGGCAGTCGGGCGAGTGGCAACGAACCTGATCATGGCCTGACGGCTGCCGACAGCGCACCCTGGCGCGCGAATGCGCAGAAAGAGCCGAGACGAGGGCAACAGGGGGTAAGCACGCACGATGAACGAGCGCACGCACAGGGCGCCCAGTGCGATGGCGGGGGCGATGGTGGGGGCGATGGTGGAGGATTGCAGGCCAAGCTTCGCGGGCTCTTAAGCGGGTGGCGGGCGTTTTGGGCAAGACCTAATGCGCGGCGCTGCGCAGATCGAAACGTGAGCGAGGAGCCGCGGCTCGATGCCGTGGGCTCGTCAAACTCGGGTCTGCGTGAGGCGCTTGGCCACACGGCGCGTTGTGACAAAATGCCAGGCCGCGCGCTTGCGCTGCCCCTTTACGGCTGCGATCAAGCTTGAGCCCCATCCTTTTGGAGAGTTGCCGTGCCCGCTGCCGATCAGGCTAAGCTGGAGGAGGGGGCATGGGATCGCGGGCCAGAAGACGATTGACAAAACCATGACATCGTCGGAGGCGAGCACAGCTGTACCCAATGGCGCCATCGTGCCACATCTTCTCGGGCGATGTGCCGCAGGCTTGGGTAAAGGATGGGGTCCACTGAACGCTGCTCGCGCTGAAGCTATCAGGCTCACAGCGTCATGTCGTGATGCCTCGCGCGCGGTTGGCCCGGTTCAGTCGGTCGAGTGCGCTCTGCAGGATCAAAGTCGCCGCCACCTTGTCGATGACTTGGGCGCGGCGGCGACGCGAGATATCGGCTTCCAGCAGTGAACGCTCGGCGGCGGCCGTCGTTAGTCGCTCGTCCCAGAGCAGGATAGGGAGCGGCGTTACCTTCGCCAGGTTACGCGCGAACGCGCGGGTCGCCTGCGCGCGCGGGCCCTGCGAACCGTCGAGGTTGACGGGCAGCCCGATGACCAAGCCGCCCACCGCGTTCCCGCCTATGAGCTCCAGGAGACGCTCGGCGTCGGCTGCGAATTTGCCCCGCGTCAAAGTGGTGAGCCCCGAGGCAATGGTGCGGGTCACATCGGAGAGGGCGAGGCCGATCGTCTTGGTGCCGACATCGAGCCCCATGAGGGGCGCACCGGATGGCAAGGCTTCGGCGAACTCGTCCGCCCGCAAGTCCCAGCCCTTCGGCCCTGCAACGATCGACGCGCTCATGACCCGATCATGATCCTTGTTGTGGCAAAGGTACGCCTTATACTCCGCCGCTCGGTCGGGACGCGAGGTGTTGCCGACCGCCCACGTTTGCCCCCACCATGCCAAGGGGGCGTGATCGCATGAAGATTACGTGAAACGGGCACCCCTGCCTCCATCTGGAGATCGGCTATAGCGTCTTCCATTGAACCCCTTCTTGCGGGCAAGCCGACGTGCGTGACGTGTGGAATTGCCGCCGCAAGGCACGCGGGGCCAGACGACCGGCAGCCTCGAGCGCACATGGCGGCGTTCTTCGTCGTGACCGCCGACCCATGCGCTAGCACGCATGGGTTGCCGAGATGGAAGGACCACAGGTGGTGGTGGCCAAGGTTGGGCGGAGGCTCACCCAATGCCCCCCTGTGGGGGGCGATGGCGCAGCGGCGCACTTTCGTGAGGAGTTGCCAGGGATGCCCAACTTGAACCCCGACATGGTGGGCAGGCCGAACCAAATGCGCGGGGATGATGACGCCTCTGTGCCAAGGCGCCGTCGGCCGGGCATCGCCGCCCTGACGCGACCAGCCTTCGTGCTCTCCTCGTTCACCGCCACGACGTTTCTCTCGGCCCTGCTGTTATTCTCCGTGCAGCCCATGTTCGCCAAGATGGTGTTGCCTGTCCTCGGGGGCTCGCCCTCGGTGTGGGCGGTGGCGATCTTCTTCTTTCAGGCCGCCCTCCTGGTTGGCTACTGCTACGCCCATGTCCTGATCGCGCATGCGTCGGTGCTGCAGACCGGGCTCATCCACCTTGGTGTGTGCGTGCTGGCAATGCTGGCCCTTCCCATCGGATTGCCGTCGGGCTGGGTTGAGCCGCCACCGGGGGAGCCCTATTTGTGGCAGATCGGCCTGTTCGCCGCCGCGATCGGGGTGCCCTTCGTGGCGCTGTCGGCCAACGCTCCACTGCTACAGGCCTGGTTCGCCCGCAGCGGGCATCCGCAGGGGCACGATCCCTACTTTCTTTATGCAGCGAGCAATCTCGGCAGTCTGATTGCGCTTCTTGGTTATCCCTTCGTGCTGGAGCCCGCCTTCGGGTTGCGCGAACTGAGCCGCCTTTGGACGCTGGGTTTCTTGCTGCTCGTTGCGGCACTGGCCGCCGTTTTTACGGTTCTGCGCGCCTGCCAGAGCGAGCGGGCCGGGGAGCCGTTCGCCAACACGGGCGCCCAGCTCACCCGGACGCACGCTGAAGCCGCCCCCGCTCCGCGCGCCGCCGACCGCCTGGGCTGGGTGGGGCTTGCGCTGGTGCCTGCGGCCCTGCTTACCGCTTTCACCACCCACGTCACGACCGATGTCGCCTCCGCACCGCTGCTTTGGGTGCTGCCGCTCTCGCTCTACCTGCTGACCTTCGTGCTGGTGTTCCGCGACAGGCCGATCATCCCGCCGACCGCGCTCCTCTATCTGCACCTGGCCGCGGTGGCATTCGCCCTGCTTGCCCTGTCGCAGACGAAACACGAGACGTGGTTTCTCACGGCGATGGCTGGGGTCGCGGTCTTCTTCACCTCGGCCATGGTGGCTCACCGGACGCTTTACGAGGCGCGGCCGGCGGCGAGTTACCTCACCGAATTCTACCTGTGGATGTCGTTGGGGGGAGCGCTCGGTGGGCTGTCGGCGGCCCTCATTGCGCCGAAGGTTTTCAGCGAGGTGTTTGAGTATCCGCTGCTGCTCGCCCTCTCCATGGCCTGTCGACCAGGTGTGTTCAGTGTGGCGGCGCTGCGCCGAGTGGCCGGCAGCGCGCTTGCCCTCGTGTCGCGCGTCCTGCCGGTGCCCGAAGGGTGGCGCGCGGAACAGATGACCGAAGAGGACAAGCAGAACGCAATGGTGCTGTGGCTGATCGCCGCCGGCGGCATCCTCGCGATTTATTGGTTGCCCTGGGCCATCACCAAACTGCGCATCAGCGTCACCGAGTGGGGAACGACGCCGATCGTGGTGGCCGCGCTCGTCGTCGTCTTGCTAGCGGAGTTCCGCCGCCCGACGCGCCAGTTCATGGCGGCTCTGCTCGTGTTCTGCGCGCTCGTGTGGCTTCCGTCCGCGGTCAAGCGCGGCGCAGCGCAGCGCAGCTATTTTGGCGTCTATCGTGTGCAAACAGCGGACGAGGGTGCCTACCACACGCTGATCCACGGAACGACGCTACACGGGGCGCAGCGTATCCGTGACGATGAGGGTAATGCGGTCGATGACTGGACGCCTGCCACCTACTACTATCCCAACAGCCCCATGGCGCTCACGATCGGCAAGGTGCGCGAGCGGCTGGGCGAAAAGAAGGGGCATTACGGCGTAATCGGACTCGGTGCCGGCTCGCTCGCGTGCCATTCCAAGGACGGGGAGGCCTGGCGCTTCTTCGAGATCGATCCGGTCATCATTGGCATCGCCAGCAACCCGCGCAATTTCACGTTCCTGAACCACTGCCAGCCCAAGCCCGACATCGTGTTGGGCGATGCCCGACTGACGATGGCAAAACAGGCCAACGACAGCTTCGACCTCATCATTGTCGATGCGTTCTCCTCCGACGCCGTGCCCGTGCACTTGATGACCGCCGAGGCTTTGCGGCTCTATCTCGACAAGGTCAAGCCCGACGGCATCGTGCTCCTACACATCTCCAATCGATACCTTGATCTCGATTCCGTTCTGGGCGCGACCATCAAGGTGTTGCCCGGCGTGCACGGCATTCTCGTCTCCGACGACACGGCCGACGGCAGCTATGCGCAATCGACCTCGACCGTGGCACTGTTCGCCAAGAGCGAGGAGGCGCTCGGCCCCTTGCGCACGCTGGACGGGGTGGCCGAGCTCGATGGCAGTAATCTCAGGGCCTGGACCGACGATTATTCCGATATCCTGGGGCCGTTTCTGAGCAAGATGAAACCACACGGCGAGTAGTGCCGTTGCGTCCGGGGCCGCGCGGCGCTAAGAGTGCGCTGGCATCGAAAAAGCCGAGAGGCTCAACTCATGCACGTCGATGAAGCGACCGTGCGCAGGATCGCGCGTCTGGCGCGCATCAAAATCACCGACGCGGAGGCCAAGGCGCTCGAAAAGGAGCTTTCCGGAATTCTCGACTGGGTCAAGCAGCTCGACGAGGTCGACACCAACGGCGTTGAGCCGATGACACGCGTGGTGGCGATGACCTTGAAAAAGCGCCCTGACGTGGTGAGTGATGGCGAAATGGCCGACGATATCCTCGCCAACGCGCCGGCGCGCGAGGGGCCTTTCTTTGTTGTGCCCAAGGTCGTGGAGTGAGCCGCCATGGCGATCACCGTGACCGTCGAACACCCGCTCCAGGACGATGTGCGCCAGTTGATCGCGGAGCTGAATGCGACGCTGCTGGCGCTAACGCCACCGGGGTTCTGTTTCCATATGACCGCTGAACAAATGGCCGAACCCCATACCACCCTGTTCGTCGCCCGCGAGGATGGCGCAGCTGTGGCCTGCGGCGCGCTGCGACGCCACCGCGAACGCACGGCCGAAGTCAAGCGCATGTACACGCGTCCCTCCCATCAGGGCCGTGGCATCGGTGGGCGCGTGCTCGATGCGATTGAGGCCTTGGCCCGAAGGGAGGGGTTCGCGCGCCTGGTGCTCGAGACTGGTCATCGGCATCCCGCAGCCTGGCGCGTCTATGAGCGCGCGGGCTTCGCCCGATGCGGGGCGGTTCTGGACTATCCCGATTCCGAATATTCGGTGTTCTATGCCAAGGCCCTCGCCGCCGATCAACGCGCCGAACTAGGCAGTGGCGGTGTTGCCGCGCCGGAGGGATCCACGGCATGAGCCGCGAACGCGTGGAGAGCAGCTTGGTCGATGACAGCGGCAGCGAGCCGGACGAGTGAGCGATCTTACCAGGCTCACATTGGCACAAGCGCGCGACGCGCTGCGGGGAAAGCGGTTCTCCGCCACCGAGCTGGCGCGCGCGTTCATCGCGGCGATCGAACGGAGCAACTCGCTCAATGCCTACGTACTGGCGACCCCAGAGCGGGCGCTGGTGCAAGCCAAGGCGAGCGATGGGCGGCTGCAAAGAGGTGATGCGCGGCCACTGGAAGGTCTGGCGCTCGGCATCAAGGATCTCTACTGCACCAAGGGCGTGCGCACGACCGCCGCCTCGCGCATCCTCGACGGTTTCACGCCGACCTACGAATCGACGGTCACGCAGAACCTCTGGGACGCGGGCGCGGTGATGCTGGGCAAGCTCAATTGCGACGAGTTCGCCATGGGTTCGTCGAATGAGACGAGCTGCTTTGGCCCGGTTGCCAACCCTTGGCGGCGCAGAGGGTCCAACGTCGCGCTGGTGCCTGGCGGCTCCTCGGGCGGATCGTCGGCAGCCGTTGCCGCTGATCTTTGCCTGGCTGCAACGGCCACCGACACGGGTGGCTCGATCCGTCAACCGGCCGCCATCACCGCTACGGTCGGCATCAAGCCGACCTACGGGCGCTGCTCGCGCTATGGCATCGTGGCCTTTGCTTCGTCGCTGGACCAAGCGGGACCCATCGCCAAGACCGTGCGCGACGCGGCCATCATGCTGCGGCACATGGCAAGTGCCGATCCCAAGGATTCCACCTGCGCGGATCTACCGGTGCCGGACTACGAGGCGGCGGTGGGTCGAAGCATCAAGGGGCTCAAGGTCGGCGTGCCCAAGGAATACCGGATCGACGGCATGCCCAAGGAGATCGAGGACCTCTGGCAACAGGGCATTGCCTGGCTTAAGGGTGCGGGTGCGAGCCTGCACGAGGTCTCGCTGCCCCACACCAAATATGCGCTGCCGGCCTATTATATCGTGGCACCGGCGGAGTGCTCGTCCAATCTCGCGCGCTACGATGGCGTGCGCTATGGCTTACGCGTGCCGGGCCAAGACCTGATCGACACCTATGAGGCAACGCGCGCGGCGGGCTTTGGCGCGGAGGTGCGCCGGCGCGTGCTGATTGGAACTTATGTTCTGTCCGCCGGCTACTACGACGCCTATTACATCAAGGCGCAGAAGGTGCGCTCGCTGATCGCCGGCGACTTCGACGCGGCGTTTGCGCAGGTGGACGTGCTGCTCACCCCCACGACACCTGGGCCAGCCTTCGGCATCGGCGAGGTGGTCGGGGACCCCATCCAGATGTACTTGAACGATATCTTTACGGTGACAGCGAACATGGCAGGCGTGCCGGGAATTTCGGTGCCTGCTGGCCTATCTTCTGAGGGCACGCCGCTTGGATTGCAGCTGATCGGCCGCCCCTTCGACGAGGCAACGCTATTCCAGGCAGGCCAGGTCATCGAGGACGCCGCGGGCCGCTTTCCCGCACCCGACAGATGGTGGGCGTGAGCCGAGCCATCGGCTTTATTGTGGGCCGCGCACGGCGCGACCGACCGCAGCATCGCGTTTGCGCGGGGCGTCTGGCGCGGCCAGGCGGTCTAACAGTTCGGCCACGAGCTCGCGCAGGCAGGTGCCGGTCTGTCCGGGGTATTTGGCCCAGTAGGAACGCGGGCGTGGGGCGAAACGAGTTGCCGCCTGCAACGGCGAGACGCGCAAAATCGGCTGGCGGAAGCACTTGTGCTCCGCGTTATGTCGCAGCCACTGCTCGTACTGGGCGTCCTCGCCCGAATGGGGATCCTTCATGTTGATGATGACGCCCAGCGGCTCGGCAAACCCCATATGCGGATCGCGCTCGCGGAACCGGCGCAGGAATTCAAGCCCCCGAGTGCAGATATAGTCGGGCCGCGTTGGCGACAGATAAAAGTCAGCCTCGCGCAGCCACGCTTCGGTCAGCACCGAAAGACCCGGAGCGCTGTCGATCAGGACCAGGTCGTAGAGATCTCGCGCCTCGCGGAGCAACGCCCCTATGGTAACGCGCAGCTGCCGCTCGTGATCGGCCTTTGAGACTTCACGCTCAAAGAGGGTCAGATGCGTGTCGCTCGGCAAAAGGTCGATGGAGCGCGCATCGTCAACGTCGGAGGCACCGCCGGCGACGAAATCGCGCCAGGACAGCTGCGACTGCTCGAGCACGGTGCGGATGAGATAGTCGACGAGTGTCCGCGCACCAGTCTGGATGGCCTCCAGCCGCTCCTGCGGCAAGAGCATGTGGCTGATGCTCGCCTGCGCGTCGGAATCGATCACGAGAATCTTCTTGCCGTGGTCGTTGGCCAACGTCTCGGCAAGCGCGAGAACGAGCGTGGACTTGCCCACGCCCCCCTTGGCGTTCATGACGGTGATGGTATTGCGCATGGGCCCCTCGCGTCATCGCGCGACCGCCCGCATTTACCATGAGAACGCAACGAAGGAAATTCTGTGACGCGGTGATGGCCGCCTTAGCCCCGACGCCGCGCACAGCCAAGAACACGCAAAGCGGCAAAACCATGGCGATGCCGACCCCGGGCGCCGTCCTGGTTGGCGGCACCTCGGGTGGGGCATGGGCCTTGGCCACCATCTCCGGCACGACCCCTGCCTGCGCACGAGGAGCCGCGCGAGGCGTTGAGGAGCCTTCAACGCGATCGTGCCGCCGGCCGTGGAGAGCCGCAGAGCGCCAGGCCAAGCGGGCAAGGCTGATCGATGCGGCAGCGACACTCCCATGGACCGGGCGGGCATCGATGCATTCCCTCGCCGCCCCCAACGCAAGCGCTCGCCACGCCGCCAAGGAAGGCTTGCGACCGCCACGGCGAGACCGGTCATCAGCCGTGCCCGGATAGGCCGGCCGCGGCGGGGAAATTGCGACCATCGCAGGGCTTGCCGAAGCCGCGCGGCCAAGGGCTCCAAATCGCCGGCGCGGGGCTGGACGGCAAGTACCGCTCGAACTCTGGCCTGCGGGCGCTAAGGGCTCCTCAGAAACGGCCAGTGTACGGGGCCAGTGTACGGGGCCAGTTGCACGGGGCCAGTTGCACGGGGCCAGTTGCACGGTGCCAGCTGAAAGAGACTTGTACGCAATCCCGGAACCTGCGACACCATGCCAGACCTGGAGGACGCCATGGCCCAGACACCCCCCTTCGAGATTCCACAGCAGTTGCGCGAGTTGGCCGAGCGGAACGTTGAGCAGGCGCGCACGGCCTATGGCCAATTCATGGACGCCATGGTGCAGGCGTCCGGCATGTGGATGGGGGCGCTGCCGGCGAGCGAGATGATGTCTGGCTTCAAGGTGGTGCAGGAACGCGCCGTGCGCTTTGCCAAACAGAACGGAGAGGCCTGTTTTGCGCTAGCGAGCGATCTTGCCAACGCCAAGGACATCCAGGATGTGCTGGCGATTCAGAGCCGTTACGCGCAGACGCAGATGCAGGCCTATGCCCTGCAGGCGCAGGAACTCGGCCGGCTGATGAGCGAGGCCGCCCAGAGCATGCAGCCCAGGAGCTGAGGGGGCTGCTGCGGGTAGGATGCACGAGACAAATGACGGCTGCAGGGCCGAGCGCTCGTCGCCCGAGGGGCGGAGCGCGTGGGGATGATTGACGACATGCCGGGTCGAACCGCAGCAGGCCGGACGCTGGGCCACACCTCTTGGGTGGATGGGTGGGCGCTTGAGGACGCGCAGGCCACCGCCCAACGGAGCTTCCGATGGGCACAGGAATTCTATCTCCGGAGCGCGGCAGCCTCCCACGGCGGCGCCAGGCTGTGGGCTGATGTTGCCGAGACGGCCTGGAGCAGCGTGAAGTTGCTCAACGACAATGTCGTCCGCAGCCTGACGGCGAACGCCGAGGCCGCATTCGACGTGGCAGAGGCGTGCGCCAGAGCCGACTCGCTCGACACGATCGTTGCTCTTCAGGGCGATTTCGTTCAACGACTGCTAGCGCGAACGGGCGAACAGACGACGGAGTTCATCGACCTTTCCGTTCGCGCCTCCCAGCATCTGCTCGAGACCATAGAGGATGCAGCGCTCCGGCTGCGGCGGATGGATTTCTGATCGCTCTCGCAGTTACACCTTGAAGATGGCCCCGTACTTGGCCTTGATTTCGTCGGCAGCCTCGAGCACGGCCGCGGGATCCTCCCGCATGGTCCTAATGTCGGCGAGCGGTCGCCGTCCGGGCCTTGGCTTGGCGAAGGCATGCGGCACGTATTGCGCACTCAGGTCAACGAGTGCCTGCTGTCCCTCTGCCGAGCACATCCAGTTCTGGTAGAGCCTGGCCGCATTCGGGTTGGGAGCGGCCCTGAAGACGGCATTGGGACTGTTGATGAGCGGCGCGCCTTCCGTTGGATACACCACCTCGATGGGCTCGCCCCGATCCTTGTGCTGCAGGGCGATATAGTCGGCACCGTCCACCGACACCGCCCGCTCGCCGAGCGCTACCTTCTTGGGCGGATCGACGCCGGACTGTACCTGCATCACCTTCTGTTTGGCGAGCTTCTCAAAGTAGGCCCAGCCGAGTTCGCGCGCAATGGCGTGCGTTGCGGTGAGGATCAAGCCCGAGTAACCGGGATGCGCCTTTACCAGCTTGCCCGACCACTTTGCATCGAGCAGATCCCTGAAGCCCTTCGGGGCATCTTCGGCCCTCACGAGCTCGGTGTTGTAGGTGATGGCGCTGAAGAGAATGCGCAGCGTCAAGAAGGTCCCATCGGGATCGATGTGCCCCGGCGCATAATGCTGCGCCGCGTCCTCTGGCACGTAGGGCGCAAGCCAACCGGTGCGCTTCCAGGCCAGCGCATGCGCACCGTCCGTCGTGTTGACGAGATCCACATTGTAGATGCGCGAGGCGTACTCCTGCGCGATGCGCGAAAAGATGCGCTCTGCCCCCGAGCGCTCGACGCGCACCTGGACGCCCGGAAATTTCGTTTCAAAGGCTCTGGCGTAGCGTTCGGCCGCGGCGATCTCCATGGCCGTATAGAGGTGCACCTTCCCCTCCTGGCGCGCGGCAGCGATGAGGGCCGGGGTAATGGCCTCCGGCGGCGGCGACTGGGCCAGCACGCGCGCCGGAAGGACCAGAGCCGCCGCGGCGCTGACGCTCTGGAGTGCTGCTCGCCGCGTGGTGGTGCGCTCTTTCACGCGTTGGCCTCCTCAAGGCTTTATCCTGGCCCCCGACGCGGGGCGGCTTCGCTCGGGTGTTCGACCACCTTTGTTTCCTCCTCGCCCGCGAAATCTACCTCCGGTGATTTGCGCCATGGTCGTTGGCGGCATGTTCCGGTCGCGGTGATATGGCATAAGCTGCTCCGGCGGGATAGAACAGGGGGT
>Ga0075425_100000629_pt1 | contig 33337 bp, 37 predicted proteins | sample SoiMethybrSBSTD4_FD_75300 | JGI IMG/M metagenome (GOLD analysis project Ga0075425, IMG submission 75300) | Bulk soil microbial communities from a Populus tree surrounding site in Tennessee, USA - Soil MetaG P. TD hybrid SBSTD4 | ecosystem: Environmental > Terrestrial > Soil > Tree plantation... | reverse complement strand
TCATCGGAATAATCGGCGTGTGGATCTTTTGGAAGGATCGATGACCCTCACCAAAGCAGAGAAAGCCCGAGTCGAGGACATCCGGATGCGCTTGCAGCGGCTCAGAGACGAGGGCCATGACGTGAGCACCTGGGAAGCCACGTTCTTCCTCAAGATTTTGGATAGGAATATGAAAAGGAGATCGAAATGAACCCAAGAAAGTGGTTGTTTGTGTTGCCGTATTACGTGGTTGTTTCGACGGGATTTGAAGGCAATGAAGATGCTTATCTCAAAACTCATGAGTATGAATCAGCGGAACCAAATGCGCGAACGGCCATCACGATGTACACGTGTCCTCCGGAGCTAAAATGCGCTGAATTCCTGAAAGACCTCGCGAACGCGCTGAATGACAGCCGGGAAAGGCGGGAGCAACTGAAATATGGATCGACGACAGGCACTCCTATGGACTCTATAACGATTGATGATTTTAAGCGGAAAATTCAAGCTAAATGATGGATAGATTTCCCCGCAACGGCTCTAGAAGAAAATCGAACATCACGCGCCGCTCTACGGGGATCAATTAGAAAGGTGGTTGGGATGAAATTCAAGATTGGCGATAAATGCTGGTATGCAAGAGCCGGGCAAGAGGAAATTAAAACCACTTGTCCTGATTGTGACGGGACTCGTCGAATCAGAATGATTCTGGCGAACGATGAGCAAATATCGATTGATTGCGGTGGTTGTGGGCTTGGTTATATGGGAGCTACAGGAACGATTACGGAATACAAATTCAAAGCCTTTGTCATTAACGCGGCAATCGATGGCATAGAGGAAACCAGAGAAAATACGAAATATCGAGTGAGTTCTTTTACAGGCGGGTATTATTCATTTGATGAGAAGGATGTATTCCTAACAGAAGAAGAAGCCGTAGAGCGATGCAAGCTATTGGTTAAAGAGGCTGAAGATGCTGAAAAAGAAAGACTTTTGCGAAAAGAAAAAGATACTAAGTCTTGGGCATGGAACGCCTCTTATCATCGCAGGTGTATCAAAGATGCTGAAAAGAATTTGTCCTACCACAAATCAAAATTAAGCGTAGCGTCTGCGAAAGCAAAAGAAACTGCTGTAGAGAAATAGCCCAGAAAGGCGGCGGGGATGAGTGATTTAACGGGAACAGAAGTTGGATTTGGGACTTACTCGAAAGACAATAGGCGGAGAATGATAAAGCTCCATCTCGAAAGGCAAGTGCTTCAAATCCTGACGGAAGTCGTCCATGAACAAATGCAGATTATTGACGAAGAAATAGCCGCCTCTAAATGAACGAGATGGATTTTGGGTGCTGGTTAAACTGGCTGGAATCGGGGTTCGTCGCCGACGGCAGGAGTGACTCTCTTGTCCAAGCCGCCGCAGGATTGACGGAAAGGCGGGCCACTCCAGCACCCTCTATTTTGGGGATGAGCGTAAAGGCGCATAGATGTCTTGGTGTTGCGGCAGCCAAAAGACGAATGGGTGAAATTCCCTACCATCCCCGCAATTTCGATGGGTGTGCGGCGTGGCGAGATGACACGCACGAAAACGGAGATCGGCCCATTACCGAGCGAAAGCGACTGGCGTGTTTCTCCGTAACTGTTCGCCAGTAGCCGGGGCAGGACTGGCCACACCCATCGAATGATTTTGAGACCAAATAGAGAAAAAAGGAGAACAAATGAACGCGATTAAAGACTGTCTCGTAGAAAACAAAGTTGATGAGAACGATAACCCTGCCGGTGGCTTTGTCCATGGGGTTGGCCTGAGTATCGAATGGCAAAACGGACCGCTCGGCCGCGGCGAGGATCGCAAGGAGCCCAATGGCGCTTTCGTTGAGACTGTGATTTCAGCAGCCCTGCAACGCATCGAGTTTTACCAGATAGTCAATGGCGGGAAATTCAAATGCCGTGAGAACGCTATCGCCATCACGAAGCTCGAAGAAGCCCTCTTGTGGCTTGATAAGCGCACAAGAGACCGTGAGGCTCGACAGGTTGAAGGCACTCACGTCGCCTAAAGGTTTGGCCCTGCGGCAGTGGCAGTAGAAAGCCGCGAACTATCGGTGGAAGGCGCCGAGCAACCGATCAGGGCCAACGCTATAGTAAAAGTCGTCGACGGAGGGAGTAATCTTGTCGTATGTCTGCACCATGGTTTAGACCAAAAAAAAAGAAACAAAAAAGACCACGCCGACCAAATTCCCACAAAGACTCAAAAGAGTTCAGGATATGGTGGAAAAAATATAAGAATCGGTACTGGCGTCCCGATAACAGGCTTCTCGGCGCTTTTGGAATCGTGGATCAGTGGGGTGTATCAAGTGAAATCGAAACCTAAAAAATATTCCTCTCTCCTTGGTCCACTGGAATTAAGAAAAGACTATAAACCACCTCGTCGAAAAAAGAAGCGGATTCTTTTCTCAAAATCACGCATCCGTAGGCGATGCGATATTCAAAGAGTATTAGATGAACGGTTTAAGGCTGATTAGATATATGAACCCTGAATCAGACTCAAGCGCGATGTTATCGACATGACAGGCGCTGCCGAAGCCAAAGGTTGTTCAGGCTCAACAGTCCCACCAAAAGCATAGGTCCCAGAAATACCGACCCCAGGCCTTCCGTTAGTGGTATCCAGTCGCCCAAAGACATTCAGATGTGCGCTTTTGTAATCCGCAAACACTGGAATCTCTCTCAGAATGTCGTGGCCGGCCGCGACATAGGGTTCGATCAGGTTCGCTGGACCAGTGGGCCATGCTCCATCAACGCCGAACTGAAGCGCCAGGATGTCGTGCGGCAACGTATAGACAGGCACCGAAGCGATGGCGACGGTCTTTTTATTGATCGCGTCATAGCCTAGACCTGTCTCAGTGGTGGCAAGGTTGAAGTTAAACGTTCCATACTCTGTCTGCCATACCAGAGGTTGTGCATGAGCCTGACTGGCTTCCATGACAATGGCGAACAGCGCCATGACAGCAACGATGATAACGAACAACGGGCTCCGAAGTTTCATTGATTGATCTCCTTTGGCGGGGTTGCCGCCGCGATTTCGTTTCTGATCTTCTCGCCTTTCAGGGCATTGAAGAATCCCACCCACCCGATGCTTGCCGCCGTGAATTCTGGCGTACTCGCCAGGTGCAGTAGATATCCCATGCCCTGCTGTGAGAAGTTGATGCAGATCGTTCCGGTCGCGACTAGTGCCGCACCGGCGGAAGCGATCATTTGTTTCTTACCGTCGAAGAAGTCCACGATCTTGCCTAACATACGAAGTACCCTCCATTCCTCAATCCAGCGGTGAACGATGTTCACGGCGTGGCGTGTCCTCTGGTCTTAGTGCGTCGATTTTCTCTCGAAACCGGCCTACTTTAATGATCTGCCTGATTCTGAGGCCCTGGCGCTCCTGGCGGTCCAGAACGGGCTGCAAGCGGTACTTGTCATAGCACCAGAACGACGCGACCTCGGCCATGACCAGGATAATAAGCACCCAGATCCGGATGTCCTTGATGTGCCGCCGGTCAAAGATAATGCGAAACACCTCTTCAAACATCGGGTTTATCCCTGCCGCGAATCACCTGAATATCGGTTTCAATAGCGTCGAGTCTCTTCATCACAGGTTCCAAGAACCAGTCACGCAGGGCCTTCCAGGTCCACGGAAACCCCGTCATACCGTCTCCACGAGATCGTAATGACCGTCTACCATGGTCAGGATCTGGCCGCAACGCTCAGAGGTTCTGTACGGGAATCCGAGCGAGAGGTGTATCCACTCAACTGCACCATTGGCATACCCCCGGTTTTGCTTCTCCCAGATCATCTGACCGAACCTGATCTTCCCCTCTTTGGACCGGGCCCGGAGTATGCGAAACGCCTCATCGACTGGCATACCCTTGGGAACGCCGTCTCCGGCCTCACACAATAGATGTTGGCTCCGCATCGAAGAGCCCACGGCGGCATTGAGCGCCGGGCACCGGTACCCGCTTGAAATCAGGATCGGCACATTGAGGAGCTGCCAGGCCGTCTCGAAGAGTTCTGCGACTTGGATTAGCTTGATGACCTGATCGGTTGTGACATGCCGGTTAGCTTCCAGGAGATCGGCATGATCGGTTCGGGTCAAATCGTAGAGCGTGTAGTGTTCGGTTAACTTCTGGTTTTCAATCATTCCTTGGTACCCCGTATAGGCTGTCCTAAGCTCCAGTCCGCGTCGGACTCTTGCGACCAGGAACAGGATGCGCTCGAGCATGTCAATCGAAATGCTCCGTCATACCACTTCTGGGCCTCACATTGACTCTTGATGTCCATAAGCAGACACCTCGGGCATAACTTATCAATCGGCCACTTCCGGTCACGGTCTGTGCTTGAACCAGGATCGGTTTTCATCTTCATGATCCTCCAAGCGTTTCATGCGCTTCTCCTGGCTCTCCTGAATCGCGACGATCTTTTCCAATATTCCGCTCTTGTCGGATTCCCAGGACTCTCTCAAGTTGATCCACTGGTGGATGCTCTTCAGATCGTCGTGAAGCATCTTGTTGTCCAGGGCGATGTACTTGATGGTCGCGATGTATCCCCCCACCGCCACGCAAGCCATGACAAGGCCAGTAAACACAGGCCACAGGGGTATCCAGCGCAGCACCCCGCTATCGGTGAGTCGCCGTCTGTGGTCGTCGTTCATTTAAATGACCCAGTTCCAAACATTGATTGTTGTCCAAAATTCACTGATGAAAAAGAAGCTGTAGATGCCTCGATCGAAAAAGCGGTTAAAACGCTTGCGGGTTGGCTAACGACAACCGGAGCCAGATGCCGGATCGAAAAATAAAGTTGATTATTTGTGACTGTTTTACTGAACGTGATAGAAGCTGGGGTCTGCTGGGCGCACCCTGGAATAAGAGTGCAAAGATCAAAATACTTTCCTGTAATGCCCTGCTGTGTCCAGGGGCCATCTCCGGCCAGCGTAGTCGTAGATGGACTGGAAGAAAAGACTGAGCCCTGGGAGTCAATGGCTTCCTGCCATGTGCCAGATGTGAAAGGGCTACCGCCACCAATGGCATAACGAAGCTGAATCCGATATGTTCCGTTCGGAACAAAGAACCGATAGTATTGATCGCCCGATCCACTGTTAACGTACTCGCAATGTTTATAGAGATCAGCATCTGTCACGCCTGACCAGGGATCTCCTGTGAAATCACAGTTCGCGCTGCCCTGAAATCGATAGAGAGAAGAGTAGTCAGAAAACCAAGTGTTACCATTTACATCTGGTCCGTAATCCGCGAACGTCACCGTACTAAGCCTTTCGCGGATTGCACTACTGGAATAAACCACCACCGGAAATGACACCGATGTATTGGAATCCATGCGTGATGAACAGGTCACAGTTGTACTGGACCTGGATACCACAGAGGTCGGCGCTGTGTAAGAACCTCCTGAAGTCAGACTCCCAACCGTAGGGCTCATCGAACACGTAAACACTGTATCCGTAGAACCATTTACCCAGACATCAAGTTGCTGCGCCGGAGTCCCGGCCATAAAGGAATAGCCCGTGCGCTGGGCCGTTCCGATCGTCACTGGCTGCACGATAACAGTCATCGTGGAAAATTCATGCGTTGCCGTATTAGAGGCGATAACAAACGCAAAGCTTTCGGGCGTTACAAATCCATTGGTAGGGTTGACCTGGCTGCTCAGAGAATTAATCATCAGGCTTGATTCGTCAACGATATCAACATTATTTAGTTTTAGAGTCGAAATCCCCAAAAGCTCCTGAGTGACCATCACGAATGTGTCGGAATCGGCAACCACATCTTGCATCGATTGGATGTGCCCGTTGATGCCGCCATCATTGAAAAAAAATCCGTAATTTTTAAGCGCGGTCTGGATGCACTGAGCGCCCATGGAGCCCGTCACCGTGAATGTAGAAACCAATCTTCCCCTTGCTCCAAATGGAAGTTGTCCGCCATCAGTGGCCTCTGCTACAGCGGGCCAGATGTGGTGGTTAGAAAGGATGCCAATAGAAGCCGTCATTCTTAGAGCGTGCTTGATGGGCTTTGCGCCACCCGAGTTAATGCAATCCCTCAATTCGCTGTACCGAAGCGCGAGGCGCGCTATCGGCATCCCGGCGGCATCCACACCCTGCGGCATCATGTAGTCATTGGGATAAACAACGCCTGATCCGGAATTACATATGGAGCAAGATCCTGAGCCCACATAGCCAATGGGATAGAGCTTGTAGAGTTCAGAGGCCTGACAGGTGTCGGTAATCATGCCCAAGATGTGCTGATCGACTCTCTGAGAGTCCGTAAAAAAGCCGTTCTCCACGCGCATATCTGGGAAAGGTAGGGTCTTGTAATATCCGTTGATGCCGGAATTGGCGAAGATCAAACTGGTTGAAGCGGTTGCCGTAGTGTAACGATTTTCCGGCAAATCGACTTCTAGTGCGATGTTGGCGCTCCCTGCTTGGGCTCGCAAGTAATTGGTGCTGCTGACCTGAACAGGCAAAGCATCGATCCGCGTGTTATATACGGAATCCTGGGGACCCTGCGGGCATCCCAGCCAAACGTTTTTGGCGACAAGGGGACCCGGGGCGCAATACGACACCGTGTTGGCTGTTGCGCCTGTTAACGTTCCGGTGCTTCCGGAAGTAAGGCTGAATGTGACATTTTGATTAGAGGTAAGAGTTGTACATGAGCTCACATAAACAGTTGGAGTGGAAGGAGTAACAACTGGAGGAACGGCCCATGAATATTGAGCCAGCAAAACGATTAAAACTGAGGCTAGTTTCTTCATGGATCATTTAAACGTTTGCGAATTTCCTCCGGAAACTAAGACTTGAACTGCCGGAACAGACGAACAAACCGCGGCCATCGGCGGGGTAAAAGATTGAATTGTAGTGGCACCACCAAATTGCTGGATGCTACATCCAAGGATGCCGCCGCTGTTATTATTACTACCACCATCCATTGTGTTAGCAGTTGTTTCCTTGATGAGAACTGTAACGTAATATTGCCCCGGAGGAAGATTTTTAGGCGTAAACGTTGCCTGGAGAGTACCACTTCCTGCTTGCACAATTCCATTGGTGCTGACAAGCACATTTCCATTCCGATCGTTTATTCCAAACGCAACCGTGTTGGCTGCACCGGCTGCCCAGGCAAATCCCGTAACGGCTACAGGAACTGGAATTTGAATAGGAATTGCAAGCATACTACTTGACGAGCCAACCTGGAATCCATTTGATTCCGTCATATTCGGAAGGCTTATCCTTGCGGGCGTAACCTGAAGCCCTTGACCATGCGGCCACCATCCCGAAGCGCCAGCCGTTATCTCGTCTGTTTGACCAATCGCGTTGAGAATAAGCGTTGCGGTGGTTCCCGCTATAAGATCGGTTCCCGCGGAAACTACCGTGATCGTATTGGTCGTTGCGTCGACCTTTGTGATCTGCAAAATCTGACCTGTGTTAGAAGCCGCGGGAAGTGTGTACGTGCTTCCTCCAGCAGTAGCCGATGCCAGCACAATGGTATGCGTAGAAGAAAGCGTGATACTTGCTTGGTTGATCGTTACGGGAGCAACACCAGCAAAAGAACCACTCTGATTATATTGCCATTGAGGCGACGAACCTCCGGGCGTTCCGCCAGAAGATGATCCGCCATCAATCAATTTCCCCAGAGCTCCATACTTGACAAAATTCCCCACTGTGATGGTGCTTGTAGTCCCAACCACAGTCGTCGTCGCAACAGAGGTTCCATCAACAAATACGAGGGTCCCACTCGAAGAATCCGCCCACATCGTGCTATAGCCGGTTTGCGGCGTACTCGAAGGACCAGTCCCCTGCTTGGCTTGCCATGACGCTCCGGTAGTTCCGGAGCCGGTAATAGTCAAACTCCCAACGGCTAGACCAAAAGAGAAAGTGCTGATCGCCGGCGTGGTCCAGTTGTTCTGGCCGGTAAAGGTCTGCGTCGCAGCCAGGACCGCATCGCCAGATCCTGAAGCCGTGCCCCAGCTCACCGCGGCGCCGGGTCCATTGGACTTCAGAAATTGACCGCTGGTTCCTTGTCCGCCAGCGTTGATGCTCGTAGAAATTACAACCGCGCCATTAAACGTTGTGGATGAGGTATGGGTATTACCGCCGGTCCAGGTATTCGTGCTTGGAAGTAAATTAGATCCACTTGCGGAAGGACTCGATACCTGTATTGTCCCATCAAACCAGTTGATCTGACCTATCTTTAAGAGCCCGTTGTTCTGAAACGTGAATGTCGAACCCGCGATGGTGCTGTTTGTGGAAACCGTAATACTTCCGGCCGACACGCCAAAAGTAGTCGTAAGGCCGCCACTTCCAATAACCGCCACCGTGGTTCCATCATTTGTGAGATTTGCGGCTCCGGTAAGGGTTGTAGTGGATCCAGCACCAGAGTATCGCGGGACCTGATTTGTCGGAGAAGCGACGATCGATCCATTTGTCGACCCACCACCGGCACTACCCCCGCCCCCAGTTCCACCAATGAGGCTGCTATCCGCAAAAACAAAAGACGGAAAAAGAAGAAGTGCGATAAGTGATTTTTTCATTTTAATATGCCTGGGTCACAGCAGCTTTCGTAGATGCTCCGCCGTCCGATATACACCAGAGATTCGCCGTAACAGCCACGTTTGTAGTCGTGTTCGTTATTGACGAATAACTCACCGTGTATAAAGTGTCAAACAGATTGAGAATCCACGAACTCCCTGGGAGAATTTTTCTACCAGATGTCGTCGATAATGCGACCGGCGTAGAGCTGCTTACTGGCAAGCACCACAAATTCGCCGTTGAATCGATATTATCGATTTCAATGACAGCGCGATTCGACAACTGCGGATTGTCCATTTTAGTGCCAACAGTCGTCGACACAGTTACAACCGCCGTCGTTATCGAACTTACCGCCACCTGATAGGTATACGAAGGATTTATCGGTCCAGCGGAATACGCGGTTAAAGGAAACCAGAAAACCGCACATCCCGCGATCAAGATAAACCTTGCGATGAATTTCTTCATTTTATTCTCCCAGGGATCGTTTATTTATTGCATCGGCCCCTTGTTCGCTGTACCGCCACAAGTCGTATAGCCTTCAAAGTTAAAGGCTTGCGGAGTGGTTGATAGGCCGGCGGTATTAACCAAGTTGATATTCATGGTATTTCCGGTAGATGCACAGAGCGGGCCGAGATGATCTTCTGGAAGAACAAGCGTGCTCACACTGCTCGTTCCAAGCCCAACACCAAAGATTGTGTAGTTGGTGGTTCCACCATCCAAAATGCTCACAACAGTAGTCGTTGGAATCTGGATGATGAACTTTGTCGCACAGACGCGGCATTGACTGGCAGTAGCCCCAGCACCAGCCGCGGGCGCAACAGCCAGCGTCAAGTTGGAGCTTGCGTTCGTCGAAGCCGTGCTTGTCCAGAGGCTCGTATTCGATAGCGGCGCCTGACCAACATAGAAGTTTTCTTGGGGCGTACCGGCATAAACCATAGACGACAATCCCAACAGCAAACCAAACAGCGCGAACCACTTTTTCATTTAAGTCTCCTTTTTATGGCGAGTCCTCGCCAAATTTATTCGTATGTGCTTGTCTTTTGTTTCGATGGATGCCCTTGTTCGCCTTTATCTTTTGCGGCCAAGACTTGCATCGCGGAAACCAGAAAAACAACCAATGACAGCAACGCTATTTTTTTCATGCTACCTCCTAATCTCTTCCAATGCAATGATACGTGATCGTGTTCGATGGAATCGGCACAGATGTCGTGATAGAAAATTGCGAGTTCGTAGTCGAAGAAACTGTTGCCGTGGTAACAGTTGATGTCGTCTGAACAACGCAGAATGGAGCATTTGTCCAGGCGCTCGCAAATGTTACCGTACACCCAGTTGGGCTACCAGTCCCTTCCGTTATTTGCCCCGAGACATCAGTAGATCCAGTAGTTATTGCGGGAGTAGCGCCACAGGAAGAAAGACTGGGAACTGATCCGCGCGTGTTAAAGTGAGCAGTGTCAACAATTCCGCCAAGAACAGAATTTCCTGTCACCAAAAATGATCCTGAAACCGTACCACTGGAAACAAAAAATGTGGTTCCAGATTGAAGCGTAGATGTCGATAAAAGAGGAACAGCGCCCTGAATCGTTGTTGCACCAGCTATGGCAACCGGGCCAGAAGATGAAACGGATAGAAGAAAAGGACCACTTGTGGAAGTTCCAACAGCCATCGTGAACTGCTGGCTATTCCCTATAACTGTCAAATTTGCAGCCGGCGTAGTGGTGCCTATACCAACTCGATAATTGCCTGTAAGGGTAGCGTTTCCGAGTGAAGCACAATCAGAACATCCCACGCGCGCTAGATTTCCCAATGCCATGCCATCATTCAATACAGTCTGCGAAGAAATGACCCCGGTCTGAGAGCCCAAAAAAGTCATGGTCTGAGATGCTGGATTAGGAATGGTTGCGGCATTTGTAACATTGCCACCGGCCTGATCTCCAACTGCTGTATTAGAAATTCCCGAAACGTTATTGGTTAAGGAAAAATTACCAACGGCTATATTCCTCCAGCCAGTAGTATTAGCTGTCAGAGAATTGATGCCGATAGCAATGTTCTCAAATCCGCTGGTATTGGCAGTTAAGGCATTTTGCCCGATAGCAACGCACTCTCCATAACTTGCTAAGTGCCGGAGAGCGCCCTGACCAATAGCAACATTGTTTGCCATGCTCGGCCCAATGCCGCTAGCCATAGCATTGTGACCTATGGCAATGTTTTCGCCAGCAGAAAGACTCGATTGGCCTAAAGCTTGTTCCCCGATTGCAATATCGTTTCCACTGGAACCAGAAGTGCTCGACAGCGCAAAAAAACCAATTCCTATGTTTGATACACCGGGATTGGCGCAAACGTTATTCCCAAAACAAGTTTGAAATTGGCCCGTCTGATTACCGGCTGTTGGACCGCCATAGATGGATCCGTTTTTCCCGAACATCCAGCTATTTGTATCTCCAGTGAAAGTAAACGTAGATGCGGAAAGACCGGCAACAGCAGCCAGAGTGATTCCATTTGGCGCCGGCAGACGGCTCGAAGAATCGAGCTTGACTAACTGATTGCTTGAATTAAATGTGTTGCCTTGCAGCGTCGCGCTAGATGGATTCAGCGTAAGAAAAACCGTGGCGGCATTAACAAGCGATCCGACGAAAGTATTGGAATCGACAATTACTTTTACAGTGGGAGAACTAATCGTTATAGGAACAGAGGCGGAACCGCTGGAAATATTGAGGCTCGAAGCGCCCCCTCCTCCTCCAGCGCTGCATTGCGCGCCAGTAGTAGCCAGAAGGCCGCCAGTCGTTGTCTGGACACATTGATTCGGCGATAAACCGCTAACGGTAAGGCTCTGGACTTTTCCTGTCTGAGTGCTAAACCCGCCAGACTGTACAGCACCAGTGGTAATTTGAACATATCCGACAATGGGGAAAGCTTCCGATCGCACCGACAATCCGAAGAGAGCGACCATGGCAAAAAGTAATTTCTTCATGTAAGCCTTTGGCTAGATAAAACGCCATCAACAAAAACTATTTGATAAGTGGCGCCAGTAACAATGTCGGTATAGACAGGATTTTGATTTGGAACATTTAGTTGCTGCAAAATCATGGTGATGTAGTCATAGGCATCTTCCAGATTTGCGGGATAAAAACTTCCCTGATTCCGTACTGATAAATTTTGCGAAAGCGGCACAAGGCGCTGAATGGTAATGGTGTATCCAGTTATAAGGAATCCTCCACTAAGCCATGCTTGACCACTGTTGACAAGAGTGATCGTACCGGGAAGTGCTGGGCTTCCGTTTGGCGACAAACCCGAAACCGTAAAATCTGTGTTTAGAGTGAGGACATAGTTTGTCGATAAATCAGCGGATCGAATTGAGACTACAAGATGGCTGGAAGAAAAAACCGGAAAAGAGAATGGGAAGGCATTGGATGTCCCAGTCCCGACATAACTGACGACCGGAGTGGCGACGGCGAGAGTCATAAATAAAAAACCGCGCAGAAGAAGCCCTGCACGGCCCATGACTGACGGCTTATTTCAACTAGGATATCGTTAATTCGTACTTTTTTCAACCCCTACGCTTCCTTCCTACCATCGCGCGGTAAATACCTTCACCAAGGGAATCGGGTTGCTCGTCACCATTCATCCAATCGTGAAGGTAAGACATGGTTTTAAGCGGTTGTCTTGTTGGTAAACCAGTCAGATAGCCTGTCGCCATAACAGCATCGCGGTAATCGCTATCCTTCCATTCCTCTTTTTCTCCAACAAGTTCTTTAATTCCAGGGGTGCTTCCAAGGATGTTGCCGGCTGTTTTAAAAATGGTTTCCACGGCCCTATTGACTGGAGTAATCTCAACGGCTTTTTTATTTTCCAGATAATTTGCAAATTCTCTTAAGCCCGGAACCATTCGCAATGGGTAAAGCAATTCCGTCTTAGCCAGCCATTCCGGAGTACTCTCATCCTCTTTTTTAGTGTGGCCCATAATGGATTCAACCAGTGGACCAGGAATAAACCAAACCGCCATCATTGTTGCGACAAACTTGGGAATATCTTTATCTATGGCGGCCTGACGACCAGCCATCATTAACTGATTATCGATTACGTTTACCTGACTATAGAACATCGTAAAGAGACGCCCGAGCTGACCACCAGCAGACTGTATCGCCGCCATGTCTTTCGCAGCGCCGGAACCTTTGATATCTCGAACCAAATTATCAGCGTACTCCACCGCCATTTGATGATTGTTTTCCGGAACATTTTTTACATCGCCTTCCAAAGCTTTTCTATAAGCTCCAAGCCACGTTGGAATAGCCACGCAAAGATCGGTTGCCTGAGAAACAGCCTTGAAAGTGGCTCTCTTTATGGGGCTCATGGTTTCGATATAGCTCAATGGACCGGGAGCAACGCCAGCAATATTCAGATTTCTGCCAGTCGCCCTCCAGTCGCGATCAAAATTATCCGGACGCGCTCTCATAAATTCAGAATTCTCTTTGACGAATTCCCAGGCTTTAAAAATATTTGCAGAGTCGCGCAATCCGCTTAAAGCATATTTCGGACCAAGAGAGCGTGAAGCGGTTATATAAGATGGGATGTCGTTTAAAGCGGCAGCAAAATTGAAGCCGAGTTCCGCCATAGTCATCCCTTGTTGCAATTTTGAAAGAGCCTCAAGCGGACCCATGGGTGCCCACGGTCGATCGCCGGCTGTACGTTTCAACCATGGATTGAGCTGTTCATACATATTTTTGCCAGCCGCGGAACTTATACGATCGCGGACATCCGGATCGTTAATCATCTTGTACAAATCGATAATGGGCTTTCTATAAGAGAGATCATGGATCACATCGGAGACGTGGTTCATCAGAGTCGTCATCTGCAAAGAGGGCGGCAATCCTCCGCCGCCAACACGCTCTTTGGTCCATCCATGCTTGGTCATTGCTCTGCCAGCATTTGTTCCGAACAGAGCGTTCACGTCCTCTGATTCGTTAAAATTACCCGCCTTCCATCCAATTTTTCTGTCATAGATCAATGGGAAATACCCGCCGGCCATAGCGATTTCTTTGCCATCCCTAGCAGTTACTTTGAATGGAGAAGCATCGACCTTCTCAGGCACAACGCCCTTGAGGTCAATTTCCTGTTGCTTGATTTGTGGCCAGAACGATTCAATCAATTCCCAAATTTTATTTATGGCCTTAAAATCCTTGGCGTCGAGATGATTCCAGATTGCGCGGACCTGGGCTTCATTCCACCCATAACCGCGCATCAATTCTGAACGATTACCGTCATTGCCCCAATGCAAGACGGTCATCATCATTTCCATCTTGTTCATGGATTTTTGAATTTCAGGAACGAAGTCTAATTTCGAATAAAATTTCGCGCGTTCAGGAACGGAGTAGTCGTTAAATATTTCGTTGAGTTTCTCAACAGCGACGCGCTGATGCTGTGTTTTGAAATTCTCCGCATCGTTCATCGGCTTCATAAATGTTTCCCAGACGGGACCGTGATACTCTCCGCCATCCATCCAGCGAAAAAAGAACTCCGGCCGCGTTCGCCAGGAATTGAACCAGGAAATCTTATCTGCACCCCAGTCCTTAAAATCAGGGTGGAAATCCCATTTTGGCGGTTTCGGAGGACCGAAATGCTTCTCTAATCCCTGAAAAACCGTTTCTTTCACTTCATTAAATGACCGCTGACGTTCATCGGCCAGCATCCGGCCCTCGTTATAGGCCATGGTTTTCATCTGCTTAAGAGTCCCAAAAACATCGTAAAGCTGGTCGACAGTCATGCTTTTCCACGATGGTCGATAATCAGGGTTAGAGATGTCTTGCGGTAGATCCAGCGGATTGCCAGTTCGCTTTTGTTGTTCGATAAATTCGAGGAGGCTCTTTCGGTTCATAGCCTCTTCCATACTCACAGATTTTCGGAAGTCGAAACGCTCTCGAAACGCATCGATTTGATCCAGCCATTCTCCGCCACCACGAGAAGCCTGGGCCAAGCGATCACGAACAGATTTTTTATCGAAAGCGCGTTGGAAATCCAAGCCTTTATCGATTGTCTCTTTAGCCTTTTGTGCAGCGCGAAACATCTCAAAATTCAAAAGCTCTCTCTGCTTGGCCTCAAAAGCTTTCTCAAAATTTCCCTGGGTGAAAAAGTTTGCCGCCTCATTGCGAGCCATACGCTCAGCCGTCAAGTAAAGATTTTGATTTAGAGCATTGTAGGTCCGGTTGCCAATTAAACTATCGGCCTCCATGCGAACCTCTTCATTTGAAGGCACTCTGCGGGCAATCGCGCGAATAAGCCCTTTTGTAACAGCAAAATCTTGGGAAGCCAGATGTTCCAGCTCGGCGCGCAATAGTTTTGCGCGGTGTTCATTGTGAAGAGCTTTTATTGTTTCTTCCGGTAAATTTGTAGCCGAAGTTATGTCCGGCCGGCGCTCAACCATGCGCCTGTCGATTTCGCTAGCGATCAACTCCTCGCGCTTCGGCATAGTTGTTAAGTCATGTAAAAGATGTGACCCTGATTGATAACCGAGCAATGGCGCTACCTGATCCGGATGCGCGCCCTCCATATCAGCGCGCTCCTTCTCAAGATCATAACGCGCGCGCTCAAGGTAATTTGAAACAGCTCCGGGCTTTTTAGGAGCTTTTATGTCACGAATCGCCTGGATTGGATCCTGGTTTTCTCCAATAACGCCGCGATCGCGTAATTCATCAATCACCTCATCGAGCGGCCGGCCAGACTTATTCTTTTTCCAAGCCTCAAACGTTTTGTATTCGTTGGCTAAATCTTCGCTTCCCCGGAGAGAAATTCCCTTGCCAATGACTTCGCGGAAAATGCCATAGCTACGGATATCATATTCATGCCGTGTTATATCGCTTTTTCTCAATTCTTCCGCATATGACATGACCTCATCGGAAGTCGCCCTTTGCTTTCCTACAGATATGCCGCGCGGCAATTTAGAGGTGTCGACTTCAGGAAAATCACGCTTAATAGCTTCTTTCGACAGTTTTATTGGGAATTCGGTATCGTTAGGAAGAACTCCTTTTTGCAATGCTGTCAATGCGATTTGATCTTTTCTTCCATCAATTTCTTGAGTAACTTCTTGCTCTACTTGCCGGCGTTCTTCCCGATATTCGGCTGTCTTTTTTCGCAAAGCGATATCTGTCATCCGGCGCGTCAAATCCTCCTGGGCGGCGCCGCGGGCCTTTTCAATGGCTTGAGAATAACGCGCCGCTTGCTCATCAGACATGCCAACAGATTTGAGATCTTCAAAAAGTGGCTTGTGACCGAGTTCCGATTCGGTAGCTGCTAACTGCTGTTCAACTTGGTTCTTTTGGGTATTTTCTTCTTGGATTGTTCCGCGTGGAACATTTTCCTGCGGAGAGATTTCACCAGCTATTTTTTCAGAAGCTTCTTGTTCAGGGGTCTTTTGGCCCAAAAAATCCTTTGCCTCTTTGGAATTCATGGCATCAGGAGAATTACGAATCACTTCGTTAAATTGCTTTGAATGTTCTTCCGATGCGGCAATTTTCGCGTAATCTGACATCGGAACCTGGATATCGGCGCCAGTACGCATTGACTCGTCATAAGACGCTGTATTGCCGGTCAAGCTCTCAAAAACCTTGCGCGGATCAAGCTTTTGGCCTTCCCAATACGTTTGCCAATGCTCGAGCGGGACATAGACCTGACCATCCTTGGTCATTTGCTTGACCAATTTCTGAACTTGCTCTGGCGCCATTTCTTGTATTTTGGCGTTTTGAAGAATAGTTCCAACGTTATTCCAGGCTTTTTCCGTGTTCAAAGCTTCATTAGAACGACCGAAATCTTTCCATATGCCCCAGGCTCCCAAACCGCCGCCGACCATAAATCCTGTGACCAATCCGCCGCCCGCGGCCTCTGCGGCCTTCCGGATGTTCTCTTTACTGAAAATAGTGCCTAGAATCGCAGCGGGTGATGCGTCAGGGGGTATCTGCGCGACATTCCCAAGGCCATTTTGAACAAGACTCTGGATACCACTAAAACTTCCCATGGTTATGCCGGACTCGCCAATGCCGACAATATATTTAGCAAGTGCTGTTCTCATGGCCGGATTGGAAGCGATCGATTCTTTTGTCAAAAGTCGCAAGCCAGGGATCTTCTCAATAACGTTGGCGCCATAACCAGCCGCAACACCATTGATAACGCCAACCGCCGTTGCCCAGTTTCTAGCCTCGCCTTCGGGTATCCCGCGGTCCCGGTAGTCCGTATAGGCGTCGCCGGCAGCCATTGCCGCAAAACTGACACCAGCCGTAAGACCGGCCGGAATACTCATCTGCGCGCCAAGCGCCGACAAGGCCGTAATGCCAACTATTTGGGGTCCAGTCTCAACTGCCTTGCCAAAGAGCTTCGATATGGTTCCCGGCGCTTCTTTGTTCAAATCAAACTGCAATCGCTTCTCGATCTGTTGGCGAGCTCGGATATCATCTGGCGTTGCTATGCCAGAATATTCCTTCATTTTTAGATACGAATTATGAAGATCATAGAAGCCGCGCTCGGCCTGATTTGAGAGGTAGGAAAACTGTCGTTCCATCGTGCCAAGAATAGGAATGTCGGAAAGGGCCAAAGCTGCGTGATGCGGATCCCGCCCCAGCCATGATGACACGATCGGATGGTCGTCTGTGAATTTTGGCGTGACGACTTCCTGAGTGCGTTGGCGCTCAAGTGATTCTACGTTCCGAGATACAAAATCTGTGGGAAACCCGGTCTGATCCGAGAGGTCCAATACTTTTGCAGCCTGATCCGGCTTGATGTCTTTGGAGAGTCGAATCGATGCGCGCGCCGGCTCAGATTCGTCTTGGTTTAAAAGCTGTCCGAGTTGGCCTTGAGATTTCTGCTCATCAGAAGTATCGGAGAGTTGGTCTAAAAGAGCGCCCACTATTTACGCCTCAAAACGTTTCGCGCCCTGGTAAGATCGCCGCTCTGAGCATAGAAATAAGCCTGTTCGACTTGCTCATTGGTCGGATCCTGAACACCAGCCTTACGTGCGTAATCTATGAGGTCCAAGCGATCCTGGCGCGGAATTTGATCGAATGGCGTAGCGTTGGACAGCACCGGGACATCCTTGCCGCCAAATTTGAATCCGAATAAACTGTGCTGACCGATACGCTTAAGCACTAATCCATCCAGAACGGACTGGACTTCCTCGGCAGATGCTTTTCGCGTTCCGCCGAGCTTTGTTTTTTCAAAGTTCAAAATCGCATCTTGCGCCGCTATATTGAAATCGTGAAATGCCTGTGCATTATCGCCCTTCAGTTTTCTCGGATCTTTTGACGCATTGAGTCCGCCAACGCCAATCGATTTCGCCGAATCTGCAATCAATTTATTTTGGTCATGGGTAAGACTCGCATCGACGTTACTGGCGCGCGCCTTTGTCCAATCGTTCATTACCCGCGAACGATCTTTGGGAGCGATATATGGCAACCAGTCTTGTTGTAGTTCAGCGGGCGTAATGGCCTTCTTTTCCTCGGGCGTCATTAAGGTGAAAGTAGTGTATTTCTGAGCGTCTGTCGTATCATTCAAGACAAGGCGTTTTATTTTTTCCCGGTTTGCGGCGTCCATGCCAATCCACGTAGCCGGATCAACGGCCGTTTGAATATCGATCGGTGTTCCCTTCCTCTCGGCCGCTTGAATTTGGCGGAAAGCACTTTGATAAAAATCATTTTGGATTGCTTCTTGACCATCTACTTTATCCCTTTGCAGTTCTCTTAGGCGCGCGCGCGTCATCTCCTGAACGTTAAGATTTTCTATCTTGTCGGCGGCCTTAAAAGCCTCCGTCAAATTGCCATCAGTTTTTTGCCATATGTCATTCGCGGCCCTTGTTGATTGAGTGCGGACATTCCCCTCAAGAATCGCATCGGAAATTTTCTCCTGAAATTGGGGGCTGATGTCGGATTTATTTGCCTTAAAGTAGGCATCTGCTTCCTCTGAAAATCCTTGCTTCAGCATCTGAGCAACAACGTCCGTGTGCATTTTCCCATGCGTAGCAGCGCGCAACTCTTGGGCTGAATCTTCATCCAATCGATTACGCTTCACGAAATGATCGATATTGTCATCAACGGTAGAAAAAGCCGACCGCACAATATCGGGATCACCATGGCCGAGAGCCGCTAAAGAGCTCTGATTTTTAATGAGTTCGGTAAGCGATTGTTTATCATGCTCGGTCAGTTGTTGATCGACATGAACCATCGTTACTTTGTTGAAATTTACAGCTTGCGACTGGACCCATTTCTGAAATGACCCCACTTGTTGAGCGCCATGCAGAGACTGGGAAATTTTTTTGGCAGAGTCCTCGAAACGCTTACGACCTTCTTGTTGAGATACAAGGGCCTCTGTTCCCTTGGATCCTAAAACTCCGGTTTCCGGGTTATAGAGAATGTCCTCATGGGCGGCGGACATCTTGGCCTGGGCTTCCTCAACAGCGGTTTGGTCAGCGCGCAGTTTCTCAAAAGTAGCGATGTCGGCCGTAGCCGCTGCGATCTTGCTTACTTGATCCGCTTGAGCAGCAGCGCCGGGACCGCCTCCAAATGTCGTCTCATCGGCAGACACTTGAAGTCTTGGCGTTTGAATAGGTTGATCGGCTTCCTGGGGAATTATGATCGCCATGCTAACCCGTTAAAAAATCGTCTTGACTTGAACTTCTAGACGGAGAAGAGCCGCTAGACCACGGCATCGCAATTCCAGGCCCGCCAGAACCGCCACCCATATACCTACTCCACTTGAGATAGTTTCCATAAATAGAAAGCGGACCTGACACGGCTTGCAATCCGCCTGTAGCGATAGATTGCTGGGCCTTCACTCTCGATGTCAGTCGTACCATTTGGCCCTGAAAAGTATCTTCCATCGCCTGTGTTTCGTGACCCCAGGCTGCGCGCGCTGCGTTATTTTTTATCGTCAATGCGTCTATTGCTCCGGCAGTTTTTATCTCGGACACAATCGCGGCCGTAGAGCCTCGATTAACATCAATTCCAGAACCGCCGGCCGTCGCCTTAAAAGCCCCGGCTTGCCCTTTGGTAACCATTTCACGGCGCGCCGCAGCCACATCGCCGGCCTGAATTGCTTGAGCTGCTTTCAGTTTTCCAAGAGCTGCATTAGTTCTGGCGATGGTCTGGGCATAACTACTCTGAGCCTTGATCGCACTAACTTCTTGGATTGTCGAAACAATGGGAGCAATCGCGCTTGTCGCCATTGAAAAATTCAATAGCGACTTGCTTTGCGCTGCTGTCATCGCGCCAGTATCGCCCATTAGACCCTTTGCGAGTAAGGAACTTTAGCGGCTGTCAGTCCAGCCGGAATAACAGCCAGGATGGAAAGTGGTATCGGATCGACATCCCGAATAAAAATTCGACCCTCTTTGCTCCAGTTACATTCGACATTCGTAAACTGAGAATCGCTCAAAAGATTCGGCGCTGGATCATAATATCGACGATCATCTTGAGCCTTATTTTCTATCAGACCAAAAAGAGGATCGTTTAATCCGGTATTAGCACTGATGGGATTGTCGATATTCGTATCTGGATTTTCTGTCCCACCAAAGAATCCCCGAGAGTTATAGAGTGATACCACAACGCGCGAAATAGCCTTTGGTTGATCAGCGATGGATTCACCAAAAGCCGTATCGATAGCCAGCGTTTCAAGATCAGAAACAATGGGAAGCCCAACAAAAATTACCGAATATTGTTTGTCAAGAGTAAGAATCCCAGAGCTCGGGACAGTCATCACAGCCATGGATCGATTCAGGGGACTCGCCACAACGAAACGATCGGCCCACACGCTGACCTGTAACCCCTGAAGATAGGAAAGACCAGAGATGGTGGAAACGGCGCGCGCCCAAGACGTAAGCGGGGTTTGCAGACTTGCCGGAACAGGTTTATCTGGTAGAACGGTTACGGTAGTTGAATTTGTAAATCCAGTTATAGTGAAGCGAACCTGATTGCCCAACTGCCCATGACTCAGGTTCCATAGACCGTCTTGGATAAAAATCTGGTTGCCGACCATGCTTGCATCAAAAAACGCTCCACTCGATGTCAGAACCAAAGACTGTTGATATGCTGCGGCACCAGTAGCAAAGAGGCTCGTTGGTTGAAAATCGCCATCGATGAATCCTGTGGCGCTGTGAACGGTGGGGTTATACCCGATAAGAGAAGCGATAGACCTTGAAAAATATGCGGATAAAGAACTGAAATCCAGAGTGAATGAACCGCCACCGGAGCAAGTGATTTCGATTAAACCGCCGCCCGTTACCGAGCCGGTATAGACCTGAGTGCCGGCCGCGGTCATCGCTACTCCAACGGCGGTCGCTAAAGCCGATACGGTGTAAACGCCCGGGGGAACAATGCCAAGTAATTGCGTGTTCGCCGCAGATGGTTCCGTAAAAGCTATTCCGTCGCTGATTTCTTCTTCAACAAATAATTGCGACGAATCCGTAGTAGGGCTCATTGTCATGCTGCTAACGTTTCTCCCGTCATAGGAAGCATGACAATCCAGATATCTCGCATCGATAACATCGCTCCAAATTCGACTGGAAAGCCTTTCGATGTAACGAACATCGGAGCCATTGATCGTTCTCTTGATGCAAAGATAGACGGCATAATCACCGTTCTCTGGAATGGCGACAACATTTTCCACAATCGAAGGAGGTGAAAGAAAGTTACCGCCTGAACCGTTATCAAAATCATGCCGCGTCCATGCCACAATTTGTTGCTCTCTAACATAGGTCAAAGAAAGCAAAATACCATCATCGCGTACTGCCCAGAGGATAGAATCAGGAGTTTTTTGATAAGACCAATCGGCAATTTCATGGCCTTCAAAAAGATGCGACGAAAAAACGGTTAAGTCATTCCCGCGGTATCCATCGATCACAAAATCGAAGGAAAGGTCGCGAATAAAACTTCCAAGCGCTTGATTGAAGAGAACGACATCTCCAGCTTTTATCGGACGGAGTTTACTCGAACCATATTGCGATTGAACGGAAGCATTTATTGACGTAGGAGTAACAACTCCAGAACCATTTCCCTGAACGAAAAGTTCTGCGCCGGCGGTCATTACGAGCATCGATTTTAATTCAAGGATGTGCTCGATAGAATTTACTTCATCACCGGCAACATTAAAATCGAATGATTGCTCATCTGTGATCGGAGTCTTTACCGTAAAATTCGTATTTGATCCAGTGGCAGAAGCCCATGCGCCAACTGGATTATTCGGAACATTTGAAAAAATCCTTCTCTGCTGAACATAGCCGACATTCGCGGGATATTGACCTGATGCAACCAGGGATTTCAATGCGCCGGAAATAGGTGGCGAATCCTCATAATTCGGCGATATTCCGCTATCACTGAAAGTCGTATCTGTGGTGTTTCCGATAAAACCAAAAACAACCGTGCTGGGCACAAAATTGGCGCTCAAATCATATTTATAGACTCGGTAGGAAACAGCATTTGCAACAGGCCCCCAAGTAAGAACAATGGGATTTGCAGTGGAGGCTACGATATTTCCCCCGCTAGAATGAGTGGGGTCGACGACTCCTTCATCGCCATTTGCCATGATTGCAGTGACGCGATAAAAAGTTCCTGGTTGTGGAGGAGCAGTCAGTGTTCCTCCGGCAGTGACGATTGGAAATCCTTCTCCTCCAGTACCATCAAAAGTGACTAAATTAAGATTCCAAAAAAGTGGGCCATTCCTGACGAGATCGCGCGGCGCATAATTCTGATGTGTGATTGTCAGGACATCGGCGCTCTGAGCAAAATCGAGAGTGGAAAGATCGGCCTGTAAATATGGAGTGGAAACTCGAAGTATTTTATTCGCTAGGCCGCCACTGACATATGCCGTAAACGTCGTTGAATCGAAGTTATTCCCAGATAAATCCTTAAGTTCAAATGTGGTGGGCGTAACGTTGTTGACGATAAAATATCTGTTGTTGATTTCCAGCATCCCAACAACGCCGGTTATCAAAATAAAATCGCCATTCGCAAAAGCATGGGGCACAACGGTTGTAACAACTGCTGGATTGGCCTGAGTTATTCCAGAAATTTGAACACTTGACTGAATAATGTTGGCGCCGTTTTGCCAGAACGTGACGTACTGATTTCCAAACTCAAGAACATAGCTTTGACCGTTGGAGGTTTCATCGAAAATAAAAGGAATGAGTCGAACTGAATTTCCGCCATTGAGCGTGGTCCCAACGTACATGGACCCTGGACGGCGCGTAGCGCCACCATGACGCATACAGATCATATTGCGGAGCGTCCGAGCGCCAGTGGCGTATTTTACGAGGTCTGTTCTTGCGTAGAGAGGGGGCGAAATTTCTCCGCCGGAGAAGCTTCGTTCGATGATATTCTGGGCGGGCATTTAGTCAATAGCAAATCCTGAGGGATCGGCTTGCCAGGTTTGACCCTGAGTTTCTTCCATGCCAAATCCATCGCGCGCACGAACAAATTCCGACTGAGGCTCTTCCGGTCGCTGCTCTTCATTTACATTGTTGTTTCTCGCGTCTATAACAGCTTTGTCGAAAAGAGCCAAAAGCTTTTGTTGCATCTGGTAGGGATCCCCGCTTGTCAGAACAGGAGCTATGAGATAAGCCATATAGTATGACATGGCCTTTCCAAAATCGATTGTCCATTGCGAAATATTTTGGTTGTCAAAAACGTATTCGATCGTCACCGGCAGCGCGGTATTAAAACCCGGCCAATTCGTGTAAATCAAAATTCCATTCGTAGCATCGTTGGCAATGGTGTAGGGTATCCGGGTTTGCCGCGTGTCGTTGTTTAGGCGTGTACTGATAAAACGAAACATATGCAGCATGTCGGCCGGCGCTGCGTAGGCGTAGATCCATTCAATCGTCGCCATCGGGCTCGGACCAGCCACTAAAGCGGGTGTAGCGAACCGTTTAGCAAAAAGCCATGGGTGCGCGCGCAGGGTCGTCTGTCGAGCCAGATCCGCTACATTACGGCAAGCCTGGGCCTCAAGGCTTTTCTCGGTGATGACATTATTGATCGGCTTAGAAACGCCACAATGAAGAACCGCAAGAGTGGCGATATCCGTCAGTGTTTGCGGCATTGCTACTTCTCCTTCTCGCCATAAATTCTCTTGCTTTTTTCATCTTTATCGGTGGATTCGTGTTCTCCGCCTTTTCCAAGATCCATATGCGTGATCTGTAAATTCACGCTTCGAAATTTGCCATGGTCGCCTTCATTGCTCATAGCTCCAGACACATGGACTTTGGCATCAAGGCGCATTTTGGTTCCGACGGGAGGAAGCTCTTTTATCCCAAGCTTTTTCAAAGCAGAATCATCGAGACGAATCTCAAGACCGTATGGATACTTTGGTTTGTTTACGGCTAGAGCGGGCTCGGATTCCTTGTTTTCCTCATCCGTCATCATCATGTGCTTCATTGCGCTGGTTCACTTTCTGGGGCCGGTGCTTCTGGTGCAGCCGGAGCCTCGGGAGCGGATGGCTGCTCTGGTGCGGGAGTAGCATCTGGCGCCGGCTGACTGACTTCTGGTGCTGGCGCGGGATTCTGTGGAGTCTCTTCGAGTTTTTCCATCCATCCAAACGCAGCTTTCTTTGGATCCTGATCGTCGCGACCGGCGTAATATTTTGGATCGACATCAAAGATGGTGCCGATATCGATGTGTTGGCCTTGATAAAATCCTTGAGCAGTTGCCCGAACTTTCATAAAGCCTCCTAGATTTTGACTTGTTCCTCGATTGGCTTGCCAACTTCTTCTTGCAAATCCAATGGTGCTGAAACCGGAGCTGCCACTGAAGCCAAAGGCTTCTTGCTCCGGTCTTTCATGGCAGGATGAACGCCGCGCGGTTTATCCCTATCATCGTAGGTAAGCGGCGTATCATCTGAAACTTTTTCCATCCATTCCGGACTGAACCAGCTCCACATTTTCGGGCGTAGCCGCGGACGCTCGATCGGCGCCATAACTGGCTTCTTATCGTTTCCATGAATGGGATTCCCTCGTTCATCTACGGCTTGAACCATTACCTTGTCGATGATGGGATTTCCCCTGGAATCCAAAACTTGTTCCATAATTGGCTTCAGAGTCTCTGGATCAATGGCAGGATACGGCCTGTCATCAATATCAAAAACTTCTCCCATTTGGCCGATTGTAACGCCAGGAACAGCCTCGATTGGACCTTCTCTCAAATAACCGCCGTAAGTACCGTCTTTTGTTGCTCGAACACGCATTGGATCCTCCTTTAATTGGGCGGCGTCGACCGCCTGGGGGTTTTTGTCTGGAACCCCCAAAACCAGCGCAGAAGCCCGGGAAGGCTAATTTTTAGGCAATGGCGTAGCCGGAACCGAAGAGGTCCGCAGCTTGGATGTTCGTCAGCATTTCGGCGAACACTGTTCCCGCCGTAAAGCCCGCCGTTCCAACCACTTGTTGCAAGCCGATGAACGCTTTGTATGCCGTTCCGCCGGCCCCGCCAGGGCTGGAATTCCCCGCCGGTAGCTGGGTTCTCCACAGAACCGATGTCGGTCCTGAAGCCAACGCTGCAACCATCGTAGCATTGCTCAGAACAGGCGACGACATCAGAACAACCATGGCAGTTGCCAGGGCCTGATCGGTGTCGGTGATTAAGTCTACTTTCCAAGTCCCGCCGCCGGCCGAAACTGCGACCGTAGCCAATAAGACCTGGATCCACATTTCTCCACCGATGCCAAGGTCACGTCCGGCATTTGGCAGAGCCGAGGAACCACCACCAGAACCAGTTGGAAGTCCGAGCGGCGACAAGTCGATCGATTGAGGCATGATAACTGTCGTCGCGCTGGCCGGGATGATCGTCGTCGGCTTTGGAGAAGCCGCGGTCGGCACACCACTAAAACACAATAATGCGTCACGATACATAGTTTTTTCTCCTTTAGCTGATCGCCGATTCGGTGTTCAGAATCTGATCGCATCGCCGGATAGGGACGCCCTGATACTGCAACATACCCCTTGTGACATTCCCAAACTGGTCAAGCGCCTCTGTCACACTGATGGCATTTTGGGATTTATCCAAGCCCTGAATTCTGAGCATGGAATAAGCCGTCCGGTTCATGTAGAAAACCGGCTTCACTCCCATGAACGACGGCGCACGATCGAGCATCCTGCTCATCAGTTTGATGAGCTGTTGCGCGCCCTGCGTCCCACCACCACTGACAAGATCCGGAACGCTGATGTTGGCGCAGCGCACCACGAATCGCCAGTCCTTCAAGGCAAGACCACACTTCCATTGCCATTTGTCGACATAGGCATGGAGGTAGCCAGATCCCAATGTCACTGAGGTCTGAATGATTCTTTCCCCAAAGTCCTTGTGGAAAAGGCCGGCGCGCGTCCCGCGAGGATAGATTCCATAGACGGTATTATCGCCCCAGCATACCAGCCAAACGCTGGTGTTGGTCGAGCCGCCGCCGCCCGCATTGAGGATGTTCTGGGCATTGACAGCGCCGGAGATCGCTCCGAAGCGCGGTGCAAAACCAGTGATCCTCTCTGGATTAACGGTGCTATCGCCATAGAACAAAGCCCCGGCGAATTGCTGCTCCATGGACTCAATGAACGCTTCGGCTTCCGTCAAACGGTACTTCTGGACATTTCCGTTCAATTCCGCGATGTCATAGTCAATGACGGACCATGCTTCGAGAATGCCAGTCGCTTCGTCGATCTGGCTGGTCGTGGATTTGGAGCTATTCGTTCCCACGTTCGGAAGTTTCCAGAAAGCTTGCGGCAAACCAGTACGAACCGTGTTGCGATGACCCGTCGGCAGATTCCCTTCTTTCCAAGCCATGTCAGCGAGGATCTCGTTGCGCTGAGAGAGAAGTTCCGCAATAACGGGTACGGCGCCATCCGGATCAGTGCGTTTAGCAATGTCCAGTAGCGTCAATACGGTATTGCTTTGAGCTGCAACCATATTTTTTTCTCCTTGTTAGGAAGCTCTAGGCCGGGGTTGTCCCGCCAAAGAGAATTTCTTCCTTAGATTTTTTTGTCCCTCCGGAGGAGGGGTTGCCGGCCTTTAATTGATCTTCAGAGAAAGCCGATCCAATCTTGGACAAAAAACGCAAGACCGCGTGATAATTTCCAAAACCCGTTTCTGTCATTAACTTCGCCATCTCGCCATTCGTATCGAATTTCTCGACAACGCGGCGCGATAGTTCTGCGGTTTTGTTGAAATTATCGCCACCAATATCAGTGGCGGCTCTTGCTTGATTGGCCCAATCCTGTTTGGCTTGCTCTACAGACGCTTTGTTCCGGTCCTCAAAGTCTTTCACAGCCTTCACTTGCGTATCAAGGAGTTCTTGCGCTTCTTCCTTGGAAAGTCCCGCTGCAATAGCGTCTTTCTGGAATTGGGCAACGTACTCCTTCGTCAGCAGATTTCCTTCCGGCGCCGTAAGCTCAAACGTCCCTGTAGCTCCCGCTGGTGGGGTCGCTGGTGGCGTGGCGGGCGGTGTGACCGGTGGTGTTGCTGGCGGAGTAGCAGGAGGCGTAGCCGGTGCTGCTGGCGGCGTCTCAGGTGGTGCAGCCGGAGGTGTCGCGGGCGGCGTTGCCGCTGGCGGCGTAACCGGAGGTGTAACTGGTGGTTCTGCTGTGGCCGTCGAGCCCGAAGCAGCCTGTGTCATAGTGATTCTCCTTGGTTTGACATAAAAAAAACGAATCCCATGCAAAAATTTAACGGAGGGTGCAGCCTCCGAGCCCCTGCACGGGATTCGTTTCGCTTACGTCAGTTAAAGTTCTAAAGAACTATTCTTCAGCACCAACCACTGATACGCGCGCACTCGGTGTCTCCATCATGCGCGGACCAGTTTCTTTATCGGCTTTTTCATCGGCCTGTTTTGATTCCTTGACCATGAGCAAATAAAGATCTGGAAATTCCTGCGTATCAACCAAAAATCTTAAACCGATATCCCTTCGACCTTCATTAAAAAACGTCGTGTTGTTTCCGGTGAAGGAGGACTTGAAAATTCCAGTCTCAGAAAGCAATCGCCAAATAAATCGCCGGCCGGAGCGCGTACTGAGAATGTAAGCCATGTCGTTGAGTTCGGTTCGTCTATCGAGCCGTTCCTGTAATCCTTTTTTGCGGACTCTTTCTTTGTCGGCAAGCGGTCCCTCTCGAAATCCGTCATCCACCATTTAAAAGTTGCCTCGCTAGGATATGCGGCTCACGGCCGCGCAAACACAATGAGCAATACGCAGACCCGCCAAGCGCAACACCAAACGGATCCTTGCAACATCCACACTTAACCGTAACAGTCGGCGTATCTTTTTCTGTCATGCCTTCTCTAGATGGATCAATCGCCATTGGGAACGATTAGCTCAAGACCGGGCTTTCCACCAAAGTTTTTTTCGTGATCGATCGTTAAGTGTTTTATCAGGTTCATAAGAAGGTAAGCCCGGAGCATTTTATCGGATTCCGAATCTAGAGCCACACGGAGAGCAACGCTGGAGGCGGCACATATTTCCGCCAGAGACGCATCGGCATGATCGAAAATGGCTGGAATCGACTGGGAAATTTCCTGGCACTTGACTTCATCAAAACTCATTTGCGCTCCGGTAATTTCTTACCCTTAGATGCTTTATTAAATTCCTTCGCCATTTTCGCGAATTTCTTAGAGCGTTTTGCCTTGTAATTAAAATACCTTCGTTGCGCCTGAGATGCGTAAGGCATGGTTTAGGGTACATTCCTTTTCATTTTTTTTCAAGGGAGAAGGCTTCCCGCATTGCCCTGATCCATCAAATCCGTGAGAGCGTTTTGTTCTCCTGTCTTGGCGCCAGACAGATCTTTCGCTGTGGCGGCGGCCGCGGCCACCTGTTGCGCGCGCTGTGCGGCTTCCTGCTGTTGTTGCCGGCCCTGGCGAATCTTTTCTACGTCCTCATCATCGCGCACACATCCCGGCGGTATCGAAAGATCCGTTCCAAGGTGCTCGATGATCTGATCGATATTGATCTTGTCCAGAACGCCGGGGTCATTGGGCTCGACCTCTCTTATTTTCATCGCATCTTCCCAGAACCGTTCGATGCCGGCAACAGATTGTGCCTTGGTTGCAGCCGCCATAATCGACATATATTCTGCGCGGATTGGTCGTCCGCGCAGTTCCCGCGGAGGGGGCGGGATAAGGCCTTGCTTTTGCAGCAAATCGAAACCGTGCTCAACGATGGGATCCAAGACTTCGACGTTCAGGCGATCGGCCATGGGTCCAAGGTCTTGAAGTTTTTCTTCCTTAAGCGCGCGGATCTCTTCCGCCGTGACATTCGATTTTTCGATATCTGAAATCGCGCGGAACAAATCGTAATACGCAGCCTCTTTTATGCGCTGCCGGATCTGCGCTTGCTTGTTTTCTAACTGCTGGAAATTGGGATTGATTTGATACGCGGGCTGAAATCCGACTTGTCCTTCTCGGAGATCCTGATACGTGATGTCTCCCGGGAGCACCGTTGCTTTTTGATTCCGGAGACTCGACGGCGCGACCATCGGGGGATTGATTGATTTTTCAAGGGCTTGCATTCCCCGCCTCTCCATGGTTTGTAGCCCCATAATATCACCGAGAGCTTCCATGCCCGGGCAATAGGTTCCGTAGATATCCTCGCCGGTGACTTCCCAGCGCCCGCAGATAATCCTGAATTTGTCGTATCCCTTCTGGGACAAGAGCCGGTGAGTATCAATGAGTTCCGTGGAATACTGTCCGGTCTGCGAACCGCGTTCCCAATACACGGAGAGATATTTTTTCTTGTACGAGAGCGGCGACTGGGGATCCCAGTCGGGATTGGGGATAATGCAATGGCTGAGTTCCATCCAGGCTTCCGTGGTCCCGCCCATCCACATACTTTTCACGAATCCCGAGACGCGATCCCAGTGGATTGTTCCCGAACCGGGATCCATGGCGAATTGTTCTACGACCTGTCTAACCGTTAACTGGAAGTCGCGCATGAACCCGTTGATCTTCCACTTATCGTCGGCCATGAGGTAATACGATCCCACTGGGAACGGGCCGTAGCACCGCATCACGGAATCGAAATCTTCTTCGATTAAAAATGTTCCGCTGGCGAACACGCCCATGTCTCCGTAAAACGTCGGCAGCGTCGTATAGAGATTGGAGCGCATAAACATGTTCGTCATGATGTCGGTGCAGATATATAGCCATTCCTTGACGGGTTCCCACTTGTCCAAGTCGGGGTCGTAAGTCGCGAGTCGAAACCAAGGCCGGGACGGGCTTGTGAAACCGGCCATCATTCCGGATCTCAGGGTCCGAAAAGCCAGTCCCGCCGTGGAGTCGATGATGGATTGGTTCCTGCGGTTTCCGCGGTCACGATCGGTCGTGAAAAACCGCGATCGGCGCGGCAAGATAAATCGGGAAAGCTGTTCCCAGTGTGTGATAAACGTTGATCGTTCAACCAGGAGTTGCCCGCGGAGCCGTTCAAACTGCGTACGCGACAAGACGCCCTGATCGGGATTGTACTGATCTTTGATGCGCTGGCCTTCGGAGTTTCCGACGACTCGCTCGAATTTAGCCGGCATCAGCTACCGATCAGCGTTTTCTGCGCCGTTGGCGCCGGAGCTATCGTGGAGGCCCCGGTATTGGTGCCTCCCGCGCCGCCCGCCTGGGTCATACTTGCCAGGAGCGCCGCCATTTTCTGAGCAGCGCCGGCTTGCGCGGTCTGGGATTGTTTCTTTTTATTTTCTTCTTCCGTGGCGTTTACTTTTTTGATCTGGTCCTGCATCTGCTTTTCCTGGGCCTGTGCCGCGCCTTTGGCGTGCTGCATATTCTGGTTCTGCTGGACAAGACTAGCGACACTGGCTCCGGCGGTTATGGCAAGCGCGATGGCTGGGGCGGCTGGCATTGTGTCCTCCTAGGCGACTCGTCTGGCATAGGTCAAATCCATGAGCTCGTATCCCATGCGGGTAAAAATCTTTCCGAAATCATTCTTCGCCGAGATCTGGTGAAAAATAGTCTTCACTCCTTCGGCCTTTAGCTGTTCATCGCACCAGCGGATAAACTTGACGCCCACGATTCCTTTCCGGACTTCTGGTTCCAGGTACAGGATGTCCTGCGTGGCTTCTAGGGAATACCGGCGGTGCGGGTGATTCATGACGAAAAATATCTGATACCCGACGAGCATACTGTCCCATGCGTCGGCCGCACCACCAAGCCTAGCCGTGAAGATCCTCAGGGTTCCGCTTTTCTGCATGAGGTCGTAGGTTTCAAGGTCTGGGTCCAGCGGCATGTCGAGTTGAGGGATTTCATCGTGGTGTTCTTCCCAGAGCGGCCGCATTTCTCTGACCAGTTCTTCGGAGTAGGGCTCGAGCGCGAATCGCATCAGTTCAGACTCCAATACGAGCAGAACACATCAAACAAGTCGAAATTCGAATACACCCGCGTCTGATTCTCGCGCGGTCTGTGGATCAACACGCACCACACCGATATCGCCTCCAAGTTAGGCACAGGCATCAGATCACCTCAAGAACCGGCAAGTCGCGGTCCTCATCCAAATCGCGTTCCCGCACACCCGTATATATACTGCTTTTTTCAATTTCTTGCAACGGGTCGTAATCACTGAGCGCCTTGCCGCCCGCGAGGTCTCGGCGGTTTTCTTCGCTGAGATATTCCTGGGCGGCGCCGCGGAGTTCCGGCAGGGCAAACGTCAGGCACAGGCCATCGGCTTCATCCGGCGAAAATCCCAGGCGAGCCTTGATCTGTTTCTTTTCTTCGATCTGGAACTTGCCGTTCACGTATGTGTAGGTCGGCGCCGTGAGTTCTTTTTTCAGTGTCGTGGAGCGCGGCAAGCAGCCCCCGCGTTTCACCCACTGCGCCATCCGGAAGTGCATCTCCGCGCGTTTATTCAGGTACCGGGGGTCATCGGCTTTGCCCGCGAAGTTCACGGGGATCGGCGTCATGCCGGCCTGGATCATCGAGTCGTGCACCGACGCCGCCCAGCCCCCGGTGTCATCGAGGAGACAGACTTCCCAGTTCCAGTTCTGCTTGGCAAGCCCGATTCGTGCCGCGACTTCCGGGCCATTCGCGTTTCTCAGGATGATCGGTTCAAACGCCCGCAACCCTTGCCGCGGGAACAACACGATACGGTCATCCCCAAAACGAGCCATGTCCCCGCCCAATCGTTTCTGCGCGCGCAGGTACGATTCAGGTTTTACGATCCTCTGCATCGCGGCTTCGACTTCATCGTGCCCCAGCAAGACGTTCAGGGAGCTCGGCGGGAACCGGCCGAACACGTTCACCAGGACCCAGGGATTCTCGGCGCCGTATTCGTCGATTTGTTCCTGACACCACTGCGCCGAGACCCGTGTCGAGCGCTTCGGATCCCTGGGATCTCCGGTGATGTGCACGACATACCAGAGCTTCGGATCGGCCCGCGATGCCCTCCACAGCGGACCCTCGAGCATCGTGGGGTTTCCCACGCACAGCAGTTTCGACTCTATGCCCGTCGCCAGCCCCGCCTCGGCAGTCGCCGCCACGGAATCCGGTATCCCGCCGGCCTCTTCCAAGACGTACATGATGTAATCCGCGTGACCCCCGGCCAGGGCATCGGCCTGTCTCTGCTTATCCGCGGTGCGCGCCCAGGTCCTGAGCGACATAAACCAGTTCTCCGGCGCGGCCCTGCACGTGATCCTCGTTTTCTTCCACTCAAAGGCCCGCTGGAAATACTCGCTCCGGGCTTGCCACTTCGCCATCTCCGGCCACAAGTTGTCGTTTAGATTGTCCTCGGTTATCCCCGTCGCGAGGATCTTCGCATCGGGCCGCGTGCCCAAAAAGTTCCAGCAACACCACGCCGTCACCGCTGTCTTTCCCGGTCCCTTACACGCTATCGCCGCTAGCCTCTGCCTGTGCGGAAACGCGCGCAGAAAATCGATCTGCCAGGGGTCCAGGCGCTCAACCTTGAACTCCTCCATGACCATCTTTACGGGATCGTCCGTCCAGGCCCTCAGGCGTTGCGCCGCGGGATTCACAGAAAAACTCCAAAATCGCCACGTGCAAAAAAAATCGACGAGGGGGGGGTCATGGCGTGGGCATGTCTGGGGGAGGGGATGGAGGTACTATTATCTCACTCTCACCAGCCCGGTCGACCGACCCCGGAGCCTGAACTTCTTCAGCGCCCGCAATGGGACCCTTTTCTGCTGGCTCTGCGCTGGTGTCTATGGGCTTGGCCTGATGCCTACCGGCCTGTGCCTCTTGTGCCAGTACACGGATTACAGCGTTTCCAAGCTGGGCCGCCGCTGATTCGTCCTTGTCCCTGAATAGCTGCAAGTGCTTCCCAATGAGCTCCAAGGCGCGATTGGCTTGGGATGAGTCAAATTTCCATTCCCCGGTTTCGTTGCCTTCTTTATCCGTCACCGGCACAGCCACCATACATCTGTCTACGATCTCTTTGAGTTTTTCAAGCACCCACTGCGAGGACACACCGGCGGCGATAGCAGCTTTGCTCAGGCCTTCTTCTACGAGGTCGCGGACTTCGGGTTCATGGATTAACTCGCGGGCTTTTTTCGGTGAGATTCCGACTTCGTGGGCGGCTTGTGTGAGGTTATTAGTACGGATGTATGCCGCGGCAAACGCGCGTTCCTGGTTCTGGCGCTCTAAAGAAACAGCGCGCCGCCTAGCGTTCTCGCGCATCACGGCATCAATATTTAGGTCAGCGTTTGACTTCATTCAGCTCTGAGCGTGTCACCTATGGGCCTGAAACTATGAGCCTGTAAACCTTTGTTTCTTTAGTTTATCAGGCTCCGGCAACGCGCGCAAGCTCTTAAGCAACACGTTTATTTTATCCGCGCACCACTTGCAGTACAGACCAATCGCTAGAGTGTTC
>Ga0075425_100000628_pt1 | contig 33339 bp, 34 predicted proteins | sample SoiMethybrSBSTD4_FD_75300 | JGI IMG/M metagenome (GOLD analysis project Ga0075425, IMG submission 75300) | Bulk soil microbial communities from a Populus tree surrounding site in Tennessee, USA - Soil MetaG P. TD hybrid SBSTD4 | ecosystem: Environmental > Terrestrial > Soil > Tree plantation... | reverse complement strand
CCTCCATCGTCATCAGATCGTGCGTCAGGTCGATGACGTTCTGCTTGATGCGCGCAGGATTGACCGCAAACGTGCCATCGGGAGACACCGTGACGCCCCCCTTGTTGAGGAAGTAATTGAGTTGCATGGCGACGCCGCGACCGTGCGCCTCGTTCAGGCCGAACCTGATCGATCGGAACATCGACGCCAGATAGGTCGTGTACATCGTCTGCTCGTATCGCTTCTCGAGCTTGCCGCGATCGACGAGGAACTGCAGTGCGAACAGGCCAGAGATATCCGCCTTCGCCTCCTCGATCGTGCTGTAGGTTTCCTTCAGCTCCTGCCGCACCGTTGATGGCCGCTCCCCTGCCGTGATGTTGTGCGGGCCGAGGCCGTGCATCAGCTCGTGCATCAGGATGTGCGTGAAGAAGGCGTCGAATTCGACGTTGCCCTGGTCCTTCGGCGCGAGCGCGATCTTGGAGATCGGCACGAGCACCTTCGCGAACTTCGCGTCCTGCGTGTTCTTCAGCATCACGCGCTTGGCGCCCTTCTCGGCGGTGATGCGCTCGTCGTTCGGCAGGTTGAACGCGGCAGTCTGGATGCCGCGGTTGCCGTCACCCGCTGAAAAGACGACGTCGACGACGCGTATCGGTGAGAGAGCGCCAAGCTTCGGGTTGCGGAACTTCGGATCGATCGGCAGGTTGTTCTCGATCTCCTGCAGCTCCGCGCTGAAGCGCGTCAGCTTATTGGTCTCTTCTTCGTCGCGGACGGTGATGAACGCCTCGAAGGCGGCTTTGTAGTTGAACCACTCGTCCTCGTACACCTCGTACGGACCGATGGTCGGCTCGATGCTGGCGTCGAGCTCCATCCACGCGACGTCGCTGTCGTAGTAATCGTTGGTGATGAACGCCTGCGCGCGCTTCTCGAGGAAATTTTTCAGCGTCGGCTGTGTCGTGAGGGCTGCGGCCTCGCGCAGCAGCGCGGCGGCGTGCGCGAGCTCGCCCTGATACTCGTAGCTGTAAGGAACGGCAATGAACTTCCCCTCCGCATTGCGCCGGATCGTCGAATAGAAACCGGTGGCAACCGTTCGCTGACCGGCAGGAAGGGTCGAGATCCACTCCTCGACCTGTTCCTTGGTCGCATCCGGCGGATAGAAGTTCGCCTGCTCGGGTTTCTTCGGCGCGCCGGGAATGAACGCGTCGTTCTGATCGAGGCGCGACCATGGCCCTTTGTTCACCACGAAGTAGTGCAGCCGCTCGCGCCCCAGTGGTGAGCTGTCCTGCAACAGATCGAGCAGCATCGTCTCGTTGCCTGCCCACACCTGCCGCAGAAATAAGGTGTCCATCACCTTCGCCGCTTCCACCAGTTTGGCCAGCGCCTGGCGTTCGCTTGCCGGCAGCTTGGAGAGGTCTGCGGAGAGATCGACCGGCGCGAAACGCGCCGCCATGCTTTTCAGCTGCTCAGCGTTGGGCGCGGGAGCCTGCGCGCCGACCGCGACACTGCCTGCGACGATCGCCATAAGTACTTTTCTCATTGTTCTGCCGGGTCCAAAAGGACCCGGCCTACCCCTGTCGAGGGCGTGCAGGGCGGGTTCTTTGGGGCCCGCCTCAATGAATGCCTCCGCTCGTGCTTTGCAGGGCCGACGGGTCCGCACCAAGGCGGCGAAGGGCCGTTTCCCACATCTGATCCGGTGGCGTATTGAAGATCAGCGACGCATCGACGTCCATGGTCAGCCACGCGGATGCCGCGATTTCGCGATCGAGTTGCCCGCGCTCCCACCCGGCGTAGCCGATGAGCACGCGCGCGCGTGGCGAGGGCGGCGATTGCAGGAGCTGCAGGGTCAGTTCTTTCGAAACGGACAGCAAGACGCCGGGGCAAATCTCGCGCTGCTCCTCGTCGGGTCCCTGCGCCTCGGACATCAGTACCCACGTGCGCTGCGGGTCGACAGGACCTCCGACCCAGAGCTTCAGATCCGGATCCACGCGAACCGGCGGCTCGGTCTTGACAAGCGTCCACGCCGGTTCTTCCATCTGACGATTGACGACCAATCCGAACGCGCCTTCATCGGTGTAGTCGGTCAGCAGGACCACCGTCTTCGCGAAGTTGGGGTCCATCATTTGCGGCATCGACAGAAGAAGAATCGGAGCGGAACCCGCCATGTACTGATCTTAAGGCCTGCCGCGCCGAAGCGCTCACCGCGAATGCGAGCGCTGGCGCGCCCAAGCGATGTGTTCGGCGACCATCGGATCAGCTGTTGACGGCTGGTCGTCCCTCTGCTCCTCGAGTGCGGCGAGTGCTTCGGGGTCGCCGCTGTTGCCGATGGCCACGGAGATGTTGCGTCGCAAACCAGTCAATTTGGCGCGCGTCATCGCACTTCCCTTCAGGAGCGTGCGGAGATCGGCATCTGGACGTCGCCACAAATCGACAAGTCGTGGCAGATCGAGACCCTGGCGAGGCTGCCACTGCGGATCCGATGAGACGAATCCCGGATCGTTGTGCGGACACACGTCCTGACAGATATCGCAGCCGTACACGTGATTGCCGATCGCCGGACGCAGCGTTTCAGGAATACTGCCGCGGAGTTCGATCGTCAGATAGGAAATACAGCGCGTCGAGTCGAGGACGCCGGCCTCAACGAGCGCTCCTGTCGGGCACGCGTCGAGGCAGCGGCGGCACGAGCCGCACTGCTCGAGGCCCTGCGCATCCGTCTCGATGTCCAGCGTCGTGATGATTTCAGCAAGAAACAGGAACGAGCCGTGTTCCGCATTAATCAGGCACGTATTCTTGCCGATCCAGCCGAGCCCCGCGTATTGCGCATATACCCGTTCCTGTACGGGTCCGGTATCGACGTATGCGCGCGCATCGAAAGGCTCGGACGATTCCACTCGCATCCATGCGAGCAGCGCGTTGAGGCGGTCCTTCAGGACGTCGTGGTAGTCGTCGCCCAACGCGTAGCGCGCGATGACAGCATCCGTGGCGCGAGCCTTGTGCGCAGCTCGAGTCGCGTAAATCGAACCGGTGACGATGACGCTGCGCGCGCCAGGAACGACATTGCGGACGTCGGCGCGCCGATCGGCATTGCGCGACATCCACGCCATCTCGCCCGCGTATCCGCGCGCGAGCCAATCCGGCAGGAAATCCAGCTCTGGAAACTTGTCAGCGGGAGCAACGCCGCACAGATCAAAGCCAATTTGTTGCGCTTTGACTTTGATCCGTTCGACAGTGAGCATCAGGTCCGCGAGACCAGTTGCCTGACGACGTAGGGAAGAATGCCGCCATGACGGTAGGCGATCAGCTCCTCGGGCGTGTCCACGCGCACCATCGCCGTGAACTCGCGAACCGTCCCATCCGACGAGCTTGCTCGCACAGTGACATCGCCGCGCGGCTTGACTGTGGCGCCGGCGCCGATGAGGCTGTACTGCTCGGTGCCTGTCAGCTTCAGCGACATGGCGGTGTCACCGCCTTTGAACTGCAAGGGCAGCACACCCATATTGACCAGATTGCTGCGGTGAATGCGCTCGAACGACTCCGCGATGACGACCTTGACGCCCAGCAGATAGGTGCCCTTCGCCGCCCAGTCACGCGACGAGCCCGATCCGTACTCCTTGCCCGCTATCACCATCAATGGCACGCCGGCCGCGCGGTACTTCACCGATGCGTCGTAAATCGACATCACCTCGCCGCCCGGCTGATACGTCGTCCACCCGCCCTCGGTGCCCGGCGCAAGCTGATTGCGCAGCCGCGTGTTTGCAAACGTGCCGCGCACCATCACCTCGTGATTCCCGCGCCGCGCGCCGTACGAGTTGAAGTCGGCCGGCTTCACGCTGTGCTCGATTAGATACTTGCCCGCTGGACTGTCCGCCTTGATGGAGCCCGCCGGCGAAATATGATCTGTCGTGATGCTGTCGCCGAGGAGCGCCAACACATGCACGCCGCTCAAATCGCCGAGGGACGGCGGCGTCATCGTCATCCCTTCGAGGAACGTCGGCTTGCGGATGTAGGTCGATCCGCTGTCCCAGGCGTAGCGGTTCCCCTCGGGGACGGGCAGCTTCTGCCAGCGTTCGTCGCCCTTGAAGACGTCGCTGTAGCTCCGCTTGAACATCTCCGCGCTGACGGCGCGCTGCATCGTTTCCTGGATCTCCGCCTCGGTCGGCCAGATGTCTTTCAGATAAACAGGATTACCCTGGCGATCCTCTCCGAGCGGCTCCGTCGTGAGATCCTTCGTAATCCATCCGGCGAGCGCGTAGGCGACGACCAGCGGCGGCGAGGCCAGATAGTTGGCGCGCACATCCTGCTGGATGCGCCCTTCAAAGTTGCGGTTGCCGCTCAGCACCGAGCAGACGACAAGGTTCTTCTCCCGTACGACTGCGGAGACCTCGTCGGGCAGGGGGCCGCTGTTGCCGATGCATGTCGTGCAGCCGTAGCCAACCAGATCGAATCCGAGCTGATCGAGATACGTGTCGAGGCCGGCCGAATGCAGATATTCGGTGACGACCTTTGACCCTGGCGCCAGGCTGCTCTTCACCCACGGCTTCCGGGTTAGGCCGCGCTCTACCGCTTTCTTGGCGACGAGACCGGCGCCAATCATGACGCTCGGGTTCGATGTATTCGTGCAGCTCGTGATTGCAGCGATCACCACGGCGCCGTGATCGATTTGCTCGATGACCGGATCGGCAACCGCGACGCCTGACTGTGCGACTGCGCCGGTCGCGGTCGCGACGCCCTGACGCGCACCCCCGTCCGCTGCGCTCGCCCCCTTCGGTTTCGTTACCTGCATGGTTGGCAGGGCAACCTGGAATGCCGCTTTGGCATGCATCAGCGATACGCGATCCTGCGGACGCTTGGGGCCCGCAAGACTCGGCTCGACGGTGCCGAGCTGCAGTTCCACGGTGTCCGAGTAAACCGCGTCGGGCGCACCCTCGACGCGGAACAAGCCCTGCGCGCGCGCGTAGGCCTCAACCAGCTCGACGTGTGCTTCGTCGCGACCGGTCAAACGCAGGTAGTCGAGCGTCATGTCGTCGATCGGGAAAATAGCGACGGTGGCGCCGTATTCGGGGCACATGTTGCCCAGGGTTGCGCGGTCGGCAATCGTCAGATGCTTCAGTCCTTCACCGTAGAACTCGACGAACTTGCCGACGACGCCCTGCTTGCGCAGAAGCTCAGTGATCGTCAATACCAGGTCCGTCGCCGTCGCACCCTTCGGCAGCGCGCCGGCGAGCCGCACGCCGAGAACCTGCGGAATGAGCATCGAGCTCGGCTGGCCAAGCATGGCGGCCTCTGCTTCGATGCCGCCCACCCCCCATCCGACCACGCCCAGTCCGTTGACCATCGTCGTATGCGAGTCGGTGCCGAACACGGTATCGGGATACGCAATCGTCTTCCCGTTCACCGTCTCCGCGAAGATAACGCGAGCCAGATGCTCGATGTTCACCTGGTGGACGATGCCGGTGTCCGGCGGGACCACCTTGAAACTGCGGAACGCACGCTGGCCCCAGCGGAGGAATGCGTAGCGCTCCCGATTGCGCGTGAATTCGAGGTCGGCGTTGAGCGAAAACGCGTCGGACCGTCCAAAGTAATCGACCTGCACGGAATGATCGATCACGAGCTCGACCGGCTGCAGCGGGTTGATGCGATCGGGGTTGCCGCCGAGATCCACCATCGCGTCGCGCATCGCGGCGAGGTCCACCACGCAAGGCACGCCGGTGAAATCCTGCAGCAGCACGCGCGACGGCATGAAGGAGATTTCTTTTTCGACGTTCGCGGTCGCGTTCCATTCGGCGACGGCGCGAATATCGCTCGACTTCACGAACGCACCGTCCTCGCGACGCAGCAGGTTCTCCAGAAGAATCTTCATCGAGTACGGGAGGCGTGCGACGCCGGTGAAACCTGACTTCTCGAGCAAGGGGAGGCTGCAGATCTCGACGGTCTGTCCGCCAGCGCGAATATCAGTGCGGGTGTTGAACGTGTCTCGTGTGGTCATACCAATCCTGAATGATACTTCGCTGAAGAGGTGTCAGCCATCGGGTACCTGGTTTGCGACCGCTTGCGTTGGAGGTGTGCTCATGGACCAGAACAAAAACCCCCAGGCTCAGCCAACGCAGGGTCATCAGGGTCAGCAGCGTACGGACCGCGACCAGAACAAGAGCGGCCGCGCGGAGGACAAACACCGCGATCAGGCGGAGGGCGAACGCGAACAGACTCGCGGTGGCTCGAGCAACATGGGCAGCCAGGAGCGCGGCACCGGCAGCAAGGGTGAACGCAACTCCAGCATGAGCGAGTCGCGCAGCTCGAGCGGCATCTCGAATCGCGGGATGAGCAGCCGCGACGAGCAATCGGATCTGCCGAGTCGCGGCTCGAGCAGCGACTCAAACGATCAGTCGGAGCGATGATGGCTGATCAGGGTCGAGACGAGCGCCGCACCAGTGGCGGCGCCACCCTCGGGCACGACGAAACCGCAGACGTTTCCGAACAGAGCGACGTGCGACATGAACCTGAGATGCGTCCGCACTCATCCGCGACGCGTAGACAGGCCGGCAGACTACCGTCGGACCCGGTGATGCCCGAAGACGACTCTACGCTGAAGACGAAGATCTAACCGCAACAGCGAGCACGGCGTCGGCAGCACGACCGCTGGCGCCGGGTTCGCCGAGCTTCTCACGGACGAGCCGCAGCTCGTCCTGTGTCCTTCGATACAAGCCTTGGTCACTGAGAAGCCGAACGGTTTCCTGTGCCACTCGGTCCGGCGTGAAATCTTCCTGAATCAGCTCAGGCACCACACGCTTCGCGGCAACAAGATTCGGCATCGCGTACGTGTCGACTCGCACGAACGGCTTACCGATGCGATACGTCAGCGGCGACAGCTTGTAGACGACGACCATCGGACGCTGGTGCAGCGCCGCTTGAACCGTCGCCGTGCCCGACGCGGTGATCACCACGTCTGATGCGGCGAGCACATCATCGGTCGCGTTGCGAATGACGACGGGCGGGCTGAAGCCCGCCCCTCCTGTCAATAAGGGAGCGAAAAGCGCATCGTCCAGATTCGGCGCGGCGGCGACGATGAACTGCACGTTCGGCACGCGACTGCGGATGAGGGGAAGCGACGCAGCGAGGCCGGGAACGATGCGGTGCAGTTCGTTGGCGCGACTGCCAGGCAGCAGCGCGACGGTGGGCGCGGACGGATCCAACCCGTGCTCGCGCAGCAGCGCGGCGCGCGACTGCCGCACTCCTACGAGGTCGACAAGCGGATGCCCGACAAAGTCGACCGGTATGCCTTGCCGCCGATACAGCTCCTCTTCGAACGGAAAGATCACGAGGACGCGACTCACGTACCGCTTCATTGTCCGCATCCGTCCGCTACGCCAAGCCCAGAGTTGAGGGCTGATGTAGTAGACGATTGGGATGCCGAGGCGATGCAGCGCGGCCATCAAGCGGAAGTTGAAGTCGGGAAAGTCGATGGCGACGAAGACGTCTGGACGCTGCTCGCGGGCCGCGGCGGTCAGCAGGCGAAGCATCGCAAACGATCGTGGCAGCACGCGGACAGCCTCGGTGAGACCCGTGACCGAAAGGCCCTTGAAATCGCCGATGAGACGCGCACCGGCGCCCGCCAGATGCTGGCCGCCAAAACCGAAGACGTCCGCTGACGGCTGCCGTCGAAGGATCTCCGAAACGAACGCGCCGGCGTACAGATCACCGGAGGGCTCGCCGCACGAGACCATGATGCGCATCGGCTGTGGAATTACCGGAGCGGCTGTTGGAAGAGCATCGGGTCGATCGTGGTGTTGAATGTGACGCTCTTCAGCGTGCGCTCGAGAATCTGCTGTCCGTTGCGGAGGACCGTTGCCTTGAACGGTACATCGATGCCGCTTACCTTCCGGTAGTCGGAGAACAGCTCCTCGGCCTGCGCGGGCCGACCGTCCGGACCTGGCGTCGAATACGTCTGCCGAACGATGCGGTAGTCGCGGTCGAGGTAGAGCCGCACCGCGCTCAGGCCGTTGCCGCTCACTTCGACGACCTTCAAGGTCGGGTCCTTCGCCTCGTCAGCGACCAGGCGCACCATCAATCGCCCCTCGGCCGCGGCGATGAGAAGTGGAAACGTGTCGCGCCTCACGGTGGCGGCAAAGTCGTCGCGCATCGCGGGCGGCGCAGCGGACACGCCCGCCGGATCTTTTACCCACGCCGCGCCGCTGTTATAGGCCTGAACACTTTGCTGTCCGGCGAATGTGGCATCGACGCGGAACTTGTCGGGATAGACCACGTAGGTCTTCGTCGGAATGATCGTGGGCCCACGCACCGTGTTGACCGACATATCGGCATCGACTACCACGGTGCGAATAGCTTTGAGCGCTTCCAACCCGCCTTTGGCCTGGACCAGGCGACGGATCAGGTCGTTCGGATCGTTCGAGACGTTCGAACCGTTCGGAACGTTCGGAACGTTCGGAACGTTCTGGTTCTGCGCGTTCTGCGTCGCCGATGACTCGCCGTATGCAACGCGCGAACGTCCGAACGGCTCGAACGCCCCTCGACGCTGTGCTGGCTGCGGACGTTCGCGTTTCAACGACGGCGACATCACATCGAGCTGATTCGCCGAGATCACCTCGTAGCCGTTGAAGCCCATTTCAATCAACTGCGAAACGAAGGCGCGTGCGTTGCCGACCAGGACGATCGACAGACGATCGGGCTTGACGTACTGCCGCGCCACTCGCTGGATATCATCCGGGGTGACGGCGAGCACACGCTCGCGGAACGTACCGATTTCGGAGATCGGCAGGTCGTAGAACAGCACATTAAGGACCTGCGTGGCGATCTGATCGGGTGTCTCGATCGTCAGCGGGAAGCTGCCGGCCAGATAGGCCTGCGCATCCGCAAGCTCGCGCTCGCCGACGCGTTCGCGCACCAGCCGTGACACCTCATCGATCATCAGGCGCAGCGCCTGGCCCGTCGTGTCCGTCCGTGTCTCGGTTTCGGCGACGAAGTCGCCGCCCTCTTTGCGCGCTTCGCTGTTCGCCTCGGCGCCGTAGGTCAGGCCGTACTGCGACCGCAGCACCTGGTGCAGCCGGTTGGCGCCTTCACCGCCGAGGATCTTCATCGCCAGGTCCCAGGCCATGTAGTCGGGATGTTTGCGCGGGATGGCGATCTGGCCGACGCGAATGCTCGTCTGCACCGCGTCGGGCTTATCGACGATGACGATGCGGCGCGCCGGTGCTGGCGGATCGACGGCAGTCGCTGGCGGCAGGGTGCCACGCGCCCAGGCCCCGAATACTCGTTCGGCCGCGGCAAACGCCTCGTCGCTTGTGATGTCGCCGACGATCGCCAGCACCATGTTGTTGGGAATGAAGTACTGGTGGTGGAACGCAACCAGATCGTCACGCGTCAATGATTCGAGCGAATCCTCAGTGCCCACGCCCGGCAGCCCGTACGGATGAAATCCGTAGACGAGGCGGTCGAATACCGTGTCCGCGATGTAACCGGTGTCGCCGGCGTTCACACGCAGCGACGACAGCACCTGATCTTTCTGCCGCGCGATTTCCTCGGGCGCAAACGCGGGGTTGTGCGCGACGTCGGCAACGAGGTCCATTCCGGTCTGGAACGAATCCTTCATCACGATGGCGTTGACGAACGAGAGATCCGTCGCCGCGCCAGTTCCCAGGTCGCCGCCGATGAAGTCGATCTGGTCGGCAATGTCCTTGGCGCTGCGCGTCGTCGTTCCCTGATCGAGCAGCAACGCCATCAGATTTGCGACGCCGCTCTTGCCTTTCGAGTCCTGCGCCGAACCGGCACCGACGAGCAGCCGGATGCTGACCGCGGGCTGCTCGTGGTGCAGCACGGCGACGACACGCATGCCGTTGCCAAGCGTGCGGATTTCGTACGGCGGGAATGACACTTCATGCGCCGCCAACGGGCGCGGCGGCTGCTCTGATGGCCAGTCTCGCGCTTGCGCTCGAGCCTGGCCCGAAAATCCAAAAACCCAAATTCCAAGCCCCAACACACAAGCGATTGGCACCTGGAGCCTGGAATTTGCCGCTTGGCGTTTCATCGCCGACTCCCGTTCGCCTTCGGCGTGATGTAGAGCACGGTGCGGTTCTTATCGGTGAAGTAGGTTTTCGCCACGCGCTGAATATCGCTCGTCTGCAGCTTCAGAAAGATGTCGATCTCATCATCGGCGGTCGTGATGTCGTTGTGGATCACGGCGGCGTGTGCCAGGTGCAGCGCCTTCTGCTCGTCGCTCTCGCGGCCGATGATGTAGTCGCGCATGAACTGGTTCTTCGCGCGCTCGAGCTCGTGCGCGGTGACACCGTCTGTCTTGACGCTTTCGAACTGCGCGAGCATCTCGCGCTCGACATCCTGGAGCGACTGCCCGGCCGGGACGATGGCGACGGCATAAAACAGATTGGGGTCCTGCAGGATGTTCGCGCTGCCGAACGCCGCCACGGCGATCCGCCTGTCGTATACGAGATCGCGCGTCATTCGCGCGCTCTCACCGTCGAAGAGAATCTTCGACGCAAGGTGCAGCGGATACGAGTCCGGATGCCCGTCGTACGTGACGTGATACGCGATGACCACCGCCGGCAGCGGCCATTCCTCCTGCACCGTCGCCCGACGCTCCTGAGTCTGCTCCGGCTCCTTTGGAATGTCGCGCGGCACGGGCTTCGCCGCCTTCGGCACGCGGCCGAAGTACTGACGCACCAGCTGCATCGCCTGCGCGGAGTCGAAGTCGCCGACCACGGTGACGACGGCGTTCTCCGGAACGTAGTACGTATCGTGGAAGTCGCGCACGTCCTGCAGCGAGGCCGACTCGAGATCCTTCATGCTCCCGATCGTCGGATGCTTGTACGGATGCACGGTAAACGCGTGATCAAACAGAATCTCGTTCAACCGTCCGTAGGGCTGATTGTCGACGCGCAGGCGGCGCTCCTCCTTCACCACCTCGCGCTCTTTCTCGAACGCGTCGCGATCCACCCGCAGCGTCGCCATCCGATCCGCCTCGAGCCACAGCGCAAGCGGCAGGTAGTGCGACGGCAGTGTCTCCCAGAAAACGGTCTCGTCTTCCTGGGTATACGCGTTGCTGCGTCCGCCGATGCTCGCGATGATCGAGGTGTGCGACTCGGGCTGCACGTTCTTCGACCCCTTGAACATCATGTGCTCGAACAGGTGTGCGAAGCCTGTACGGCCGGGACGCTCATCACGCGAGCCGACGTGATACCAGACGGACACGTGGACAATCGGCGTTGAATGATCCTCGGACAGGATCACGCGCAATCCGTTCGGTAACGTCGCGGTGTCGTATTGCAGCTTGGGCGGGTGAACGAAGGCCGACAGCCTTACGCCGAGCGCGGCCGTCAGGAGCAGCAGCCATGCGATGCGAGCGCGACTCACCATATCCATCATAGGGGGTCGGGAGTCATTTCGTTTTCGGAAATGAGTCCCGACCCCTTTTCTAGCGGCTGACGAAGCGGAAACCCGCGCTCACCCAGCTCAGCGAAGAAACATCGAGCGGATAGGCGTCGATGCGGCGTTCCGCGGCCACCACCAGCTCGATCGCGCCGCGCTCCCCTTCGAGACGAATGCCGCTTTCCACGCGTCCGCCTTGCTGCGTGCCACGACCGCGGGTGCCATCGACGCCCACGAACCGGGCGTTGCCGCCATAGATGATGCTGACGTGCGGTCGCAGCTCGACGCGCGCATCCGCGCCGGCATTCGCCTCCCAGTTGTAGTCAACATTCGATTTCGCCAGCACGCCGAGCATGTCCCCACGCGCCCGCATGATCAGCCGACCGTGCTTGACGTCGTGAGCGGCCGTGACGCCGAACATGTTCCAGGCGACCGGAATCCGTTTGAACCGATCGCCCAGGTGACGTGAGGTGTGATGCAGTAGCGCGGCGAACTCGTAGCCGTGCACACGTCCCGATAACGACGTATCGAGAAGATAGTCGCCCTGATTCGGATCGAACGCTCGGAACTCCCGGCCGAGCACCGCTTCATAGTTGGCGGCAAACGTTGCACGCCCGCGGCCGTAATCAACGAAGTCCATGTCGCCGCCGAAGTTCGTATCCCACACGAATCGCGGATCGGACTGCGATAGTCGTTCAGCACCGAGATGGAAGTCGTATCGAGGGAAGAACTGAATAGGGCCCTGCGCGTACGCCGGGTGGGCGCACGCGAAGAGGGCGACGAGCGTGAGTGAGCGGCGGATCAATCGGATTCCTTCGACGGGTCCCGGGCAAGGTCGCCGGGTCCGGCGAGCTGCGCGAGACGGGCCTCCAGCTGTTGGATGCGCTTCTTTAATTCGGGGAGACGGCGGAAGACGGCCGACGCGCGACGCCATTCGCGCGCGTCGATTGCGGGATACCCGGCGACCATCGCGCCGGCCTCAACGGAGTTGGTAACGCCGGACTGTCCGACGGCGACCACCCCACGTCCGATGGTGAGATGGCCGCCAACGCCCACCTGACCGCCGAACATCACGTCGTCACCGATGTCCGTGCTCCCGGCGATACCGACCTGCGCCGCCATCAGGACATTGCGGCCAACCGTCACTCCGTGCGCGATCTGTACGAGATTGTCGATCTTCGTCCCCGCTTTGATGCGTGTCTCGCCCACTGCGGGACGATCGACCGTCGCATTGGCACCCAGCTCCACATCGTCTTCGATGACCACGGTAGCGACCTGAGGAATCTTCTCGTGCGTGCCGTCGCCGCGGCGGACAAAGCCGTAGCCGTCGCCCCCGATGACGACGCCGTTCTGCAGGATGACGCGATCGCCGAGCGTTACGCGCTCGCGGATGGCGACGTTCGAATGAATGACGCAGTCCGCACCAATACGGGCGCCGCGGCCGATGGTCACGTTGGGGAACACGATCGTCCGCTCGCCGATGGTAGCGCCCTCGCCGACGGCAACGAAGGCACCGATCGATACGTCCGAGCCAAGCTGCGCGTCGTGTGCGATGGCGGCCATCGCGTGCACGCCAGGCTGCGGCCTCCACTGTGGGGCGAAGATGCCGACGGCGCGCGCAAACGCCAGATACGGATCCGCCGTGCGCAGCACCGCAGGCGCGGATTTTGGCTTGTCCGCGGCGACATCGAGGGTTGCGTCGTCGCGCAGCAACACGGCGGAGGCGCGTGTCGTCGATAGCGCAGACAGATACTTCGGATTGGCGACGAAGGTGAGGTCGCCGGGTTCGGCGGCATCGATCCCCGACACGCGCACGATGTCGATCTCGCCGTCGCCTTCAAGGCGGCAGGCGAGCCGTTCGGCCAGCTCACGCAGCTTCATTACGGGGTGGCCGCAGCATATCAGAGGCGCCGCCCTGTGCGGCGTGGGTGCGTCAGGAGGCGTGCCGGACGGCAACGCGTTCGAAGAAGGTCGAGAGGTGCTGCAGCCGCAGCTGCTCCGCGATGGCATGCACGTGACGATTGCGCGCCTCACCGTTCAGGGCGACCGCCTCGCGCAGCTTCGTCAACGGTTCGCACGGTTGTCCATTCCACTGCACGGCTTTGAGACCCTGCATCGCGCCGCGAATGGAAAGCCAGTGGCCCATCACGCGGAAGGCAAAGTAGTAGCCGATGATGTTCGGTCCGGGTAACAGGATGAGCGCGATGGAGCCGAGCAGCAGCACGCTATCCACAGCAAGCCACAACCGATGACGTTCCCAGTCGCGCTGCAGCGTTCGACGGATGAGCGTGTGTGCCTGATCAAAGGTTAGGTCGGGAGGATAGTAGGTCGTCACCTCAGTTTCACGCCTGAGATTCCAGAGAAGTCGCTGCTCGGCAATTCGCTCGGCAACCCACGCCATAATCCACTCCTGCAGACGACCGAGCTTCGTTGTCTGACTGGAAGCGCGTGAACCGCTGCGCCGGCGCTCCTCCGCCTGGTGAAGCATCACCGCGAATTGATAACGGATGCGTCCGATGACGCCTTTCGATCCCTCAGCGGGCTGCGGTGGCGCTTCCACCGCAGCCTCGCAGTAAAGCTCATACCGGTCGGGACCGACTGGAATCACGAAGACATCCACGTCCCGACGATAGCAGAGTTAAATGGCCGTCCGGCGTCCTGAGATCAGGTTGACGAGGAACAGCACGACCGCAATCACGAGCAGGATGTGAATGAGACCGCCTGCCACGTGGAACGCAAAGCCGAGCACCCAGAACAGCAGCAGCAGGACGATAAGCGTCCAAAGCATGATGAGCCTCCTCCTTCACCGGAAGAAGGGGGCAAGTCGTGTACCGACATTACTGCCGACGTCGTCGCTGCGGCTGGGGCGTCAGGTTGAGCGAAATCGGCGGCTTGCCGGCCGCCTCCCATGCGCCGGCGATCATCGCGGCCACGGCGGCAATCGCATCGTTGAGCCGCTGCTCCATGATCGCTTTGTTCGCCGCGAAAAACGTCTGGTAATACGCATCGTCGAACACGTCGCGATTGCCGATGGCGTCGCGGTCGGCCTTGAGCACGGTCTGCGCGAGCTGATAATCCTGCAGCAGCGCGTTGAAGATGAAGCCGCGCGGATCTTTGATGGGCGGAATGGCCTTTGGCGCAATCGTGAGCTGGTTGCGGTAGCGCTCGAACAGCGTCGCCTCCCATCTGGAATGCACGCCCCACTGCTGTGTCAGCTGCCCATCGTAGTTAGCGACTCCATGCAACGGCACGTGTGCGTCGGCGACGTAATGCGCGAGCCACGCAGAAAACAGAATCACGTCGAGGTGCGCGCTGGCGCCAAAGTTCGCGCGTCGCGGGTACGCTTCGAACGCGCGGCGCAGCGACCCGTAGACTTCCTCCGTCGTCCACGGGACGGTTCCCGCGTCGCGCATCTTCGCCTCGCCGAACTTCGCAAGCGCAGCGGTGTAGTCGCGAGGCAGTTCATTGAATGGGTACTGCCCGAATCCTGGCGAATCCATGTCGACGAAATGGTGCGGACGCTCTTCTTCCCAGCCGGCGATGATCCATGTGTCTGGATCGATCGCGCGCTCGACCACTTCGGCGCGGTGCCGCTCGAACAGCGGTCGTATTTCCGCCGGCAGCAGCGCAATCGCGCCGTCCATGATGAACTTGTGCGCCTCGAAGCCCCACGCATGGGCGGGGCGCGGGATGAGCAGGACGAGCGCGAGAAGAATCGCAGCTTTCATTCGGCCATTATGACCGAACGTACAACCGGTAGAGTCCGCCTGTAGGCGAACCAGACCCATATAGTGAATCATGCGAATCGGCGCACACATGTCGATTGCGGGCGGCGTCTCCAAAGCCGTCGATCGCGCGGTCCTGCATGGCTGCGAAGCGCTGCAGATCTTCACGAAGAACGCCAGCCAGTGGCGAGGCAAGCCGCTCGATCCCGCTGAAATCAGGCTGTTCCGGCAGCGCGTCGAGCAGACGGGCATCCGGCCGGTGGTCTCGCACGCCAGCTATCTCATTAACCTGGCGACGACGTTTCCCGTTCTGCGGGAACAGTCACTGATCGCGTTCATCGACGAACTCGATCGCGCGGAAGCTCTCGGATTGCTTGGCGTGGTCATCCATCCAGGTACGTGCACAGCCGGACCGGACGAGGAGGCACTTCGCCTGATCGCCGAGGCCATCCGCGTCGCCTTCAAAGCTCGCCCCCGTTACAAGACGATGGTGCTGCTCGAGCACACGGCGGGACAAGGGCGAACGCTCGGCCACCGATTCGAGCATCTTGCAGCGGTGATCAAGCATCTGCGCGGATCCAAGCGTGTCGGCGTGTGCCTCGACACTTGTCATCTCGTGGCTTCGGGCTACAACATCACGACCGATGCCGGCTATGGCGAAACGTTCGAGCTCTTCGATCGCCTGGTCGGCCTCGAGCGTCTGAAGGCGTTTCACGGCAACGATTCGAAGCGGCCGTGCGGCAGCCGCGTCGATCGACACGAACATATCGGTCAGGGGTGCCTTGGACTCGAACCGTTCAGGCGCCTCCTGCACGACGAGCGGTTTACAGACCTGCCGATCTTGATCGAGACGGAGAAGACACACGGCGCCGAAAAGCGGGGCGCCATGATGACCGATCCGCTGGATGTCAGGAATCTGGAGACGCTGCGCCGATTAAGGTCCGGCTGAACGATCCGCGACCACCGTGCTCTGAGTGAAGTTGCGAACGGCGACGCCAGGGCCGCCGTTGAATCGCATGTCGCCCACGGTGACACGCATCCCACCCTCCGCTGGCTCGAATGTCCAGAATGGAAAGCGTGACCAGAGGAGAAACGCGCGGATGTTCGGTGCGTTGCGCGCCTCGGCGACGCTTGGATCGCGGTCGTTCTTCGGCACGATCCGCTGATCGAAGCGAATGCTGCGCGGTCCCCAGGTGAACGTGCCGGACTCGTAGCGGTCCCCTTCGTCGATGATGACTTGACGCCGGAGCGGAGTGATCGGCATCGGTCCCACCATCACGCCCTGCGGCGGCCGCCCGGAAACCTGCTGCCAGCGGTCGATCATCTCGGCGCGCGCAAGTCGCGCGGACACAAGCATCGCCACGATATAGGCGGTGGCGACAAGTAACGAGATTCGTGCCGGCTTCACCGATCGCCCGCGACGGGCCAGCCAGAGGCCCGCGCCGAGCGTGACCCACAGCCACGGATCGATGATGAACAGAACGTCGCCGTAGAACCACCGCTGACTGAATGGCATCAGCAGCCGCACGCCGTAGGTGTTCAGCAGGTCCATCGCCACGTGCAGGAGCACTCCGATGTAGGAGAGCAGCAGGATAGAACCGGCCCGAACATCGGTTCGCCCGCGGCGCCGCGCGATCGCCACCATAACGGCGGTGAGTGCGACTGGCAGCACGACATCCGCGAGCACGCCGTGCGTCCAGCCGCGCCGGAAGGCAACCGACGGCGTGCTGGTGGCGAAGACCAGCACGTCGATGTCCGGCAGGTTCGACGCGATCATCAGCGTGGCGGTGCCGTATGCAGTGTTCCGATTGAGTCCCGCTTCACCGAGCGTAGCTCCGACGAGCGTGTGACAAAGGTTATCCACCGAAGACGTGCGCCTCGAAAATATGGATGCGCGCGCCGGTCTTCCACGCGTTGCGCGGAAGCCCCGCCTTCATGCATGCGTGCTCGAGGAACGTCGGGCGATCCCACTGGTGGTCCGTCGCCACCTGCGGCAACAGCAGCCCCTGCGCGTAGCCGTGCTCCACGATCAAGCCGTGCCGGCCGATTTCGATCTCCTCGAGCGACGAGATCGGACGATCGGGTGTCAACAGCGAGATCTCGATCTGCAGCAGCGGCAGCTCCGACACCGTCACCGGCAGGAAGCGCGGATCGCGATCGGCGACGGCGCCACCAAGATGTGCGAGCGTCCGCCCGAGCGCCCAGTCCGTTGAGACGCGACCGAGGCAGCCGCGCAGGTCGTAGCCCTTGTGAATGGAGACGAACGCACCACACCGGAGGGCGAGCGGGCCGACGCACTGCACCTCGGGCGTGCCGAGCCCGGCGACACGCGCTTCGAGCGCCTGCCGCGCGACTGAGAGCAGAAGCGGCTGATCGTCTTCGTTGACCATCACCAGATCGCAGCGGCCATGTATCCGACCACCGACTGCTTGTCGCCACTGACATCGCCCGAATCGCCGTATTTCAATACGCGGGCGTGCTTTGCTCCGAGCTGTTTCGCCGCATGCAGCACGGACACGATGGGACCACCGCCGCACGCGTGCTGCGGCTCCTCCTCGAGCACCTGCATCAGGCCGTCGGCGTCGAGCCGCTCGACACGCTGCAGCACGACGCTATCCATCTGCGCAGCCGTGCGCGCATCGTGAAAGTGCGAAAGATCCGAGCTCGCGACCAGGAGAACGCGTTCGGCACGCGTGTCCGCCGTGGCCGGGGCGAAGGTTGAAGCAATGGCATCGCCGAGGGCGAACGCAGTCTCGCGCGATTGAAAACCCATCACCATCGGCACGATGGGCATGCCCGGCAGCAAATGCGCGATGAACGGCAGCTGCATCTCCAGCGAATGTTCACGGCCGTGTGCATCGCGATGTTCGGCAACCTCGGAAGTGACCTCGACGATGCGCGCGGCCAGATCTTCGGCGACCCGCACGGGCCCGAACGGCGTCTGCCATGCGCCGCGCGGCCAGATCGACACACCGTTGAAAGCGACGAAATGCGACGGTCCCACCAGTAGCGCCGCGCTGTAGGGTCTCGCGCTCGCGGCTTTATAGGCAAACGCAGCGACCGGCCCTGAATACTTGAGGCCCGCATGCGGCGCCACAATAGCCAGCGCCGGAGGCATCTCGGCGATGGACACGCCCGACAGGCAGCGCTCGACCTCGACTTCGAGATCGTCAGCCGCGGCCGGGTACCACGTGCCTGCAACCGACATCGGGCGCAGATCGCGCATGCGATAGGATCGCATGAATGCCGACCACGCTGACGATCGCCGATGTCGAGCGCATCGCTGCGCTCGCGCAGCTGGAGCTGACCGCTGAGGAGAAGCAGCTGTTCACGAATCAGCTCGCCGACATCCTTCATTACGCGGAGCAGGTGCAGGCGATCGACACGAGCGGCGTCCCGCCGACCGATCACGTCAACGCGAATCAGCGCACCGAGCGCGAGGACGAGCCGCGCCCTTCGCTGCCGACCGAGGAGGCCATCGCCAACGCGCCGGATGCTGCACTCGATGCGGGCCTGTTCCGTGTTCCCCGGGTCATTGGCGGATGAACGTGCTCGACACCACCGCGACATCGCTGCGCGATGCCATCGCGTCCGGCCAGGTGTCCGCGAAAGAGGCGACGCGTGCAGTCCTCGATCGCATTTCGTCTGTTAACGGCGCCCTGAACGCGTTCAATCTGGTGGATGCGGATCGTGCGCTCGATCGCGCGACGCAGATCGATCGCCGGCGCGCCGCCGGCGCGGCGCTCGGCCCGTTGGCGGGCGTGCCGATCGCGCTGAAGGACAACATCGACGTCCGCGGGATGAAAACGACGGCCTCCTCGCGCATTCTGAAAGACTTCATCCCGCCGTTTGACGCCACCGTGGTGCGCCGGCTCGAGGCCGCGGACGCCATCATCGTCGGCAAGACGAACTGCGACGAGTTCGCCATGGGATCGTCGAACGAGAACTCCGCCTTCGGGCCGGTGAAAAATCCGTGGGCGCTCGATAAGATTCCCGGCGGATCGAGCGGCGGATCCGCGGCATCGGTGGCGGCGCGCTGCGTACCACTGGCGCTCGGCTCGGACACCGGCGGATCGATCCGTCAGCCGGCCGCCTGCTGCGGCATCGTTGGCTTGAAACCGTCGTACGGCCGCGTTTCACGCTACGGTCTGCTTGCCTTTGCGTCGTCGCTCGACCAGATCGGCCCATTTGCCCGCACGGTCGCAGACACCGCACTTGCCTTCAGCGTGCTCGCCGGCGCCGACGACTGCGATGCAACCACAGCGAACGAGCCGGTACCGGATTTCACTGGCGCACTCACTGCCGACGTCAGACGGATTCGTATTGGCGTTCCCCGCGCGTTTGTCACGGAAGGCGTCGAGGATCAGGTACGCCGCGCGTATGAAGGCGCGCTCGAGGTGCTGCGCAGCGCGGGCGCGACGATCGTCGACATCGAGCTGCCGCACGCGAAGTCCGCGGTTCCCGTGTACTACCTGGTATGCACCGCGGAGGCGAGCTCGAATCTCGCGCGCTACGACGGTGTCAAGTACGGCTACCGCGCTCCGGCGGTGAACGATAGTTTGAAAGAAATGTACAGCCGGACGCGTGATGACGGATTCGGCCCCGAAGTGAAACGCCGCATCATGCTCGGCACGTACGTGCTGAGCGCCGGCTACTACGACGCGTTCTACCTGAAGGCACTGCAGGTGCGAACGCTGTTGCGGCGAGACTACGAGGAGGCGTTCGCGCGCGTCGATGTCGTTGCCATGCCCACGATGCCGACTCCGCCGTTCAAGCTCGGGGAAAAGTCGTCGGATCCGCTGCAGATGTATCTGGGGGACATCTTCACCGTCAGCGCGAACCTGGCCGGACTCCCGGGCATCAGCGTGCCGTGCGGCTTCTCATCCGACGGTCTGCCGATTGGATTTCAGTTGATGGGTCGCATGTTCGACGAGGTGACGATGCTTCGCGTCGCCGACGCCTACGAGCGCGCGACCGAATGGCACGCGCGGACACCTGCTATTTGAACCAGCCCTTCAGCGTCGAGGCGAGCTTCTCATCATACTCGCCGATGCGCATCGGCGTGATCGAGACGTAGCCGTTGTTCACCGCCGAGATGTCGGTCCCGTCGGGCGCGCTGGCGCCTTCCCTGTAAACGCTCCAGTAAATGGTGCGATTCGTGCCGGGGCGCTTGCCCTCCTCGAACGTTTCGACGCCCGCCCGCACCGTCGCCTGCGCGGTTACCTGGTATCCCTTGTAGCCGCCCGCCGGCATCGGCGGAATGTTCACGTTCAGAAATGTCTGCGGCGGCAGCCGGTGATCGCGCACCTGACGCACGACACCCGCGACCTGCTGCGCGGCGGCGCCCATGTCACGCGCGACGGCTGCGGTCGCCATCGACGTCGCAATCGCCGGCACGCCTTCAATCACCGCCTGTCGTGCTGCGCCGACGGTGCCACTCAAATATGCGGATGCGCCGAGGTTGTAAGCGGTATTGATACCTGTGACCACCAGGTCCGGCCGCGGCATGACGATGTTCTTGATTGCAATCTGCATCGTCGTCGCCGGCGTGGCGCTGAGGCCGACCGCCTGCAATCCTCCCGGCAGTGTCACGTCTTCGCGCAGGATCGGCGTCGCGCTTGTCAGCGCCTGACTGATGCCGCTTTGATCATCCGATGGCGCGACGATGATCACGTCACCAGCCGATTTGAGCGCGCTGGCGAGTACAGGCAAGCCCGGCGCGCGCACGCCGTCATCGTTGCTGATCAAAATGCGAAACGGCCGCTGCTGCTGCGCAGCGGCGGCCGTCATCAGACACACGGCGGCGATCGCCGTGCACAGGACCCGATACCTGTTAAACGCTTTTCTGTGGGGATGCGGGGACATCGTAGAGCACGAGGCAGCGCTTCACTTCTTCCATGGCGACGCGCTCTGCCTTGTGCGGATGCGGCCGATGCACTTCCCCCTCGTCGTCGTCATCGTCGAGACGCGGCAGCGCACCACGGCGAAGCTGTTTCGCGCGCATGGCGGCGACGTCAACGAAGAGGAATCGGCTTTCGATGGGAGGCGCCTTCGGACGTGGTGCCGGAGGCGCCTCCGGTTCTGCCGCCGCTGTCTGATCAGTGAGTGGCTCGGTGCCTTCCATCAAGATCAGAGACTAGCACGAACCCGCGGACGGCGAACCGACGGACCCGCTCAGTAATCCATGCCGTGGTCAGGCATGGCCGGTGCCGGGGTCTTATCTTCCGGCAGCTCTGAGACCAGAGCTTCAGTCGTCAGGAGCAGGCCGGCGATGGATGCCGCGTGCTGCAGCGCGGACCGGACGACCTTTGTAGGATCGATGACGCCGGCCTTGACCATATCCTCATAGGTCTCGGTCGCGGCGTTGTAGCCGAAGTCCTTGTCCTTCGCTTCACGCACCCTGGCGGCGACGATCGACCCTTCGACGCCTGCGTTCTGCGCGATCCAGCGGATCGGCTCCTCGCACGCGCGCCGGATGATCTCGACGCCCAGGCGCTCGTCCCCGTCGAGGCTGGTGTCCTTGACCAGCTTGTCGAGCGCCGCGGCTCCACGCAGCAGCGCCACGCCACCGCCCGGCACGATGCCCTCTTCCACCGCCGCCTTCGTTGCATGCATCGCGTCCTCGACGCGCGCCTTCTTTTCCTTCATCTCGGATTCGGTGGCCGCACCGACCTTGATCACCGCGACGCCGCCAACCAGCTTCGCGAGACGTTCCTGCAGCTTCTCGCGGTCGTAATCCGACGTCGTGTCTTCGATCTGCGTGCGGATCTGCTTCACACGGCCCTCGATGGCCTTCTTCGTGCCGTTACCCTCGATGATCGTCGTGTTGTCCTTATCGACGACGACGCGCTTGGCGCGACCGAGATCCTCGAGCTTGATGTTCTCCAGCTTGATGCCGAGGTCTTCCGTGATGGCGCGGCCGCCGGTGAGCACCGCAATGTCCTCCAGCATTGCCTTGCGGCGATCGCCGAAGCCTGGCGCCTTCACGCCCGCGACCTTCAACGTGCCGCGCAGCTTGTTGACGACCAGCGTCGCCAGCGCTTCACCCTCGAGATCCTCGGCGATGACGAGCAGCGGCTGGCCGCTCTGCGCGACTTTCTCGAGCACCGGCAGCAGGTCCTTCAGGTTGGAGATCTTCTTCTCGTGGATCAGGATGACGGCGTTTTCGAGCACCGCTTCCATGCGCTCCGGATCCGTGACGAAGTAGGGCGAGAGGTATCCGCGGTCGAACTGCATACCCTCGACGACGTCGAGCGACGTCTCCATCGTCTTCGCCTCTTCGACCGTGATGACGCCGTCCTTGCCGACTTTCTCCATCGCTTCCGCGATGATGTTGCCAATTGTCTGATCGCTGTTGGCCGAGATGATGCCAACCTGCGCGACCATGTTGCCGCTGACCGGACGGCTCAGCGCCTTGATTTCGGCGACGATCGTCTCCACCGCCTTATCGATGCCCCGCTTCAGCGACATCGGGTTCGCGCCCGCCGCCACGTTCTTCGAGCCTTCGCGGATGATCGCCTGCGCAAGCACCGTGGCCGTCGTCGTGCCGTCGCCGGCGATGTCGGACGTCTTGCTCGCGACCTCGCGCACCATGCGCGCCCCAAGATTCTCGACGGGATCTTTCAGGTCGATTTCCTTGGCGACAGACACGCCGTCCTTGGTGATCGTCGGCGAGCCGAACTTCTTGTCAAGAACGACGTTGCGTCCCTTCGGACCAAGCGTCACCTTGACCGCGTCTGCCAGCTGATTGACGCCGCGCAGCAGCGCGTGCCTTGCGCCTTCGCTGTAAATAATCTGCTTTGCCATTTCTACTTGTTCCTCAAACCTTGTGATTTGGGAGCTGGAATTTGGATGTCGGATTTCCGCGGTCGTCAGACCGCCGCCAGCTCGCGCTCCGGCTTGCCCTCTAACACGCCGAGCACGTCGTCTTCGCGAAGAATCAGATATTCCCTGCCGTCGATCTTGATCTCCGAGCCGGCATACTTGCCGAAGAGCACCGTCTCTCCTTCTTTCACGTCGAGCGGAAACACCTGGCCTTTGTCGTTGATGCGGCCCTTGCCCACGGCGATGACGCGGCCGGACTGCGGCTTCTCTTTCGCCGTGTCCGGGATGATGATGCCGCCGACACGCTGCTCGGCTTCCTCGATCCGTTCGACAAGAATGCGATCACGCAACGGACGCATTTTCATACCTGCACTTCCTCCGATTTGTATTTGTAGAGGCCGGCTTGAGCCAGCGTGGCCGGACAAAAAAACAGGCGGGCCGAAACGGCCCGCCCACACGACTTACGCGGCCACTTCGACGTTGATCGTCCGCGGCTTCGCTTCCTCGCGGAACGGCAGCTTCACGGTGAGAATGCCGTTCTTGTAGTCAGCGGCGACCTTCGATGCATCGACCGTATTCGGCAGCGTGAACGAACGGTAGAACTGTCCGTAGCTGCGCTCGATGCGGCGATAGTGCTCTTGCTTGACGGTCTCGTCGAATTTCTTCTGGCCCTTCAGAACCAGGGTCCCGTTCTCGACGACGACCTCGATCTCGTCACGAGTCATGCCCGGCAGCTCCGCCTTCAGCACGAGGTCGTGATTGTCGGTTTCGAAGATATCGACCGCGGGAGTCCAGTTTCCGCGGAAGCCGGTGTCCTCATCGCGGAGGTACACATCGCCGAAGAGCCGCGCCATGCGGTCCTGCATCGCGGCCAGTTCACGGAACGGATCGACCTTGACGATTGCCATTTTCATTTCTCCTTTTTACGCGTCGACGACTTCTCCTTCCTTGATGTCGTCGTCCTTCTTTGTCGAAGCCGCGGCGTTCGCCGCGTTGGCTTCGGACTGCTTGTAAAGCTGCTCTGCCATCGCGTGCGACGCCTTCTGCAGGTCGTCGGTGGCGCGACGGATTGTGTCGAGGTTGTCGCCCTTCGCAGCGTCACGCACCGCGTTGATCGCGATTTCGATGCGCTGCACGTCACCCGCCGGCAGTCGATCGCGGTTCTCGTTGACCGTCTTCTCCACCGAGTAGGCGAGGGAATCGGCCATGTTCCGCGCGTCGATCAATTCACGCCGCGTCTTGTCTTCCGCCGCGTGCGATTCCGCGTCCTTCACCAGGCGGCTCACGTCATCCTTGCTCAGACCCGAAGACCCGGCGATGGTGATCTTCTGTTCCTTGCTCGTCGCCACGTCCTTCGCTGAGACGTTGACGATGCCGTTGGCATCGATGTCGAATGCGACCTCGATCTGCGGCACGCCACGCGGCGCTGGTGGCAGGCCGACGAGCTGGAAGCGCCCGAGCGTGCGGTTATCGCGCGCCATCTGGCGCTCGCCCTGCAGCACGTGCACTTCGACATTCGTCTGGTTGTCGGTCGCGGTCGAGAAGATCTCGCTCTTCCGCGTCGGGATCGTCGTGTTGCGCGGGATGAGCACCGTCGTCACGCCACCGAGCGTCTCGATGCCGAGCGACAGCGGCGTCACGTCGAGCAGCAGCACGTCCTTGACTTCACCTTTGAGCACGCCGCCCTGGATGGCTGCGCCAACGGCGACCACTTCGTCAGGATTCACGCCCTTGTGCGGTTCCTTGCCGAAGTACTCCTTCACCAGCTGCTGAATCTTCGGCACGCGCGTCGAGCCGCCGACGAGCACGATCTCGTCGATGTCCGACGGCTTGAGGCCCGCATCGGCGAGCGCCTGCTTCACCGGTTCCATCGAGCGCTGCAGCAGATCAGCGACCAGCGCTTCGAACTTCGCGCGGGTCAGCTTCGTCTGCAGGTGCTTGGGACCGTTCTGATCCGCCGTGATGAACGGCAGGTTGATGTCGGTCTCCATCACGGTGGAGAGCTCGATCTTCGCTTTCTCCGCCGCTTCCTTCAGCCGCTGCACGGCCATCCGGTCCTTGCCCAAGTCGACGCCTTCGCTCTTCTTGAACTCGTCGACGATCCAGTCGATGACGCGCTGGTCGAGATCGTCGCCACCGAGGTGCGTATCGCCGTTGGTGGCCTTCACCTCGACGACGCCCTCGCCGACTTCCAGAATTGAGATATCGAACGTGCCGCCGCCGAAGTCGTAGACGGCGATGGTTTCGTCCTTCTTCTTGTCGAGACCGTAGGCGAGCGCCGCCGCGGTCGGCTCGTTGACGATGCGAAGGACGTTGAGCCCGGCGATCTTGCCGGCGTCCTTGGTGGCCTGACGCTGCGCGTCGTTGAAGTACGCGGGAACGGTGATGACCGCGTCGGTGACCTTCTCGCCGAGATAGTCCTCAGCCGCGGTCTTCAGCTTCTGAAGAATCATTGCGGAGATCTCGGGCGGCGAATATTTCTTGCCGCGAACCTCCATCCACGCATCGCCGTTGTCAGCCTTCACGACCGTGTACGGCACACGCGAGATCTCCTGCGCGACCTCGGCGTGCTTGCGGCCCATAAACCGCTTGATTGAAAAGATCGTGTTCTCGGGGTTGGTGACGGCCTGTCGCTTCGCGACCTGCCCGACCAGCCGTTCGCCTTCCTTCGTGAAGCCGACGACAGACGGCGTGGTGCGTCCACCCTCCTGATTCACGACGACAGCGGGCTCCCCGCCTTCCATGACCGCGACAACCGAGTTCGTAGTGCCGAGGTCGATACCGATGATTTTGCTCATAGCGTTTGTTTGCTCCGGGAGCCGTTGCTCCGACAGCTATTTTAGCAATATATGAGCACATGTCAAGCATGTAATCTGCGTCTATTATTGTCATATCTAAACTGTTGGGCTGCAAGGCCGTAATAATGGCTGTGGTTGCGATCGTGAGAACATAGGGCACGTCCGATGGCGTTCTCCCTTATCCCTTCCGTTGAAGTCAGCGAGCTGACGGAGGACGTGCGCGATATCTTCGAGGAGCTCGCCGCCACGTTGCAGCCGCAGCAGCGGGCCCTGACCGGCGAATGCCACCCCGCCCTGGACGTTTTCGAGACTGATGAAGCGCTAGAAATCGTGATGGACGCGGCCGGCATCGCGCGCGATGCCATCCGCGTGGTGTTCCGCGCCGGGGTGGTGCTCGTTGCCGGCGAGAAAGCGCCGCAGGTGGCGCGCGAGCCGCAGACCTTTCATCTCGTCGAACGTGAGTTCGGGCGCTTCGCGCGTGCCGTGCGCGTCAGCGGCGCGTTCGATGTGCAGGCAGGGCGGGCATCAATCGTCGACGGCGAGCTGACAATCGTGCTGCCGAAGCGCGCCGATCGGCGCGGTCGCGCGCATCGTATCGAAATCGGATCCCAGCGCTAGCGATACGTGATGAATCTGCTCTTTATCGGCGATATCGTGGGGCGGCCTGGCCGCGAGCTGGTGCAGAAGGGACTGCGTGCACTCGTCGAGCACTACGACGTTGATTGCACCATCGCCAACGCTGAGAACTCAGCGGCGGGATTCGGCATCACACGAGATATCGGCGACGCGCTGCTCGACTGGGGCATCGATGTGATGACGAGCGGCAATCACATCTGGGACAAGAAGGAAGCGCTCGAGTACATCGGCGGCGAACCGCGGCTGCTGCGACCCGCGAACTACCCGGCCGGTGTGCCTGGACGCGGCTCATACGTGGCGCAGACGCGCGATGGTCGATCGGTCGGCGTGATCAATGTCATGGGTCGCGTCTTCATGACGCCAATCGATGACCCCTTTGCTGTGGTGCTGCGCGAGATCGAAGCGATCCGCCATCGGACGCGCATCATCTTTGTGGACATGCACGCCGAGGCAACAAGCGAGAAGGTCGCGATGGGGTGGTATCTCGACGGCAAGGTGACGGCGGTCATCGGCACGCACACGCATGTGCAGAGTGCGGACGAACGGCTGCTGCCGAATGGCACTGCCTACATGACCGACGCGGGCATGACTGGACCGCACGATTCGATCATCGGCATGGAACGCGGGCCCTCGCTCGCGCGGTTCCTCAACGGCATGCCGACGAAGTTCGAGCCCGCCTCCGCCAATCCCCGTCTCAACGGCGCGATTGTCGAGGCTGACGACAAGACCGGACGCGCCCGGAAGATTACCCGTATCAGCTATTCAGCAGAGGACCTTGAGCAACTCGCTCTTCGACCTGCCGTTCGAGGAACCACAGGAGTCTGACGCAGGCCGGGATCCGGGATCCGCGATCCGGGATTCGGTCGCGGCCGAGCCGCGACGCGTTTATTCCGTCTCGCAGTTGACGGAACGCATCCGCGAGATGCTCGAGGAGCGCTTCTTCGAGATCTGGGTCGAAGGCGAGATCTCCAACTGTTTCGTGGCCAAGACCGGCCACGTCTATTTCACGCTGAAGGATGCGGGCGCGCAGATCAAAGCGGTGATGTTCCGCTCGGACGTCCGCTATCTGCGCTTCAAGATCAACGACGGCCTCAGCGTCGTCGCACGCGGGCGTCTTACCGTCTACGACCCCAAAGGTGAATATCAGATCGTCTGCCAGCATCTCGAGCCCGAGGGGCTGGGCGCGCGACAGCTCGCCTTCGATCAGCTCAAGGAGCGGCTCGCCAAGGAGGGCCTGTTTGACGCGCGCCGCAAGCGTCCGCTGCCGGCGCTGCCGCGCAAGATCGGCGTCGTAACGTCGCTCGACGGCGCCGCCGTGCGCGACATCGTCAAAGTGCTCCGTCGGCGCTACGCCAACGCGCACATCGTGATCCGTCCCGCCCGCGTGCAGGGCGACGGTGCGGCGCTCGATATCGCGCGCGGCATGGCGGCAATCGGCAAGGTCAAAGGCGTCGATGTCGTCATCGTCGGCCGCGGTGGCGGCTCCATCGAAGATCTGTGGGCCTTCAACGAAGAGGTCGTGGCGCGGGCGATCGCCGGCTGCCCCGTGCCCACGATCTCCGCCGTGGGACACGAGACCGACGTCACCATCGCCGACTTCGTAGCGGATCTCCGCGCTCCAACGCCCTCCGCGGCTGCCGAGATGGTCGTCGCGCGCAAGGATGATTTCTGCGCGCGCATCGATCGACTGGGTCAGCGGCTGCAGGCGACGTTTCAGATGCGGGTCGCGATGCGTGGCCGGCGCGCCGACGACCTCGCGCATCAATTGCTGCGCGCGCTGCGTGGGCGAATCGCGCGCCGTGAGCGTGCCTATCAGGCATTACTGCTCAAGCTCGAGCGATTCGACGTCAGGCGACGGTTCGACGTCATTCGCGCACGGCTGGCAGCGGTGGACGGACGTCTGCGCACCGGGATCGATCGCCGCGTGCACGGCGCCGATGCGCGTTTCCGTGCGACCGCCGCACGCCTCGACAGCCTGAGCCCGCTCGCCGTGCTCGGCCGCGGCTATGCCGTGTGCTGGAATGCAGACCGGACCGCGATCATCCGCGACGCGTCGACTGTCGACAGCGGCGACAAGGTGCATGTGAAACTCGAGCGCGGTGAATTAGACTGCACTGTCACAAACCACGAAGGCGCGGAGACACGTGGATTCGACCATTAAGGATTTCGAAGGGGCGATCGCGGAGCTCGAGTCGATCGTCAAGAAGCTCGAGGAAGGCGATCTGCCGCTGGAAACATCACTGCAGCTCTACGAGCGCGGCGTGCAGCTCTCGCGCTTCTGCCATGCCCAGCTCGAACAGGCCGAGAAGCGGATCGAAATCCTGAACGAGCGCGGGCAGCTCACGCCCGCACCGTCAAACCTCGGCACGGATGAATGATCTGAAGGAGTACCTCGCGGCGCGGCGGTCGGAAATCGAGGCCGCGTTGCTCGCCGCGCTTCCCTCTCCTCCCGCCTGTCCGGCCAACGTTGCAGATGCGATGCGCTACAGCGTTACCGCGGGCGGCAAGCGACTGCGCCCTATTCTCTGTCTTGCGAGCGCGGAAGCGGTCGGCGGCGATCGGCGGCTTGCCATGCCGGCCGCCTGCGCTCTTGAATTCATCCACACCTACTCGCTCATTCATGACGATCTGCCAGCGATGGACAACGACACGCTGCGCCGCGGTCAGCCGACGCTGCACGTCGTCGCCGGCGTGGGCATGGCGATCCTTGCTGGCGATGGGCTGTTGACCGAGGCGTTCGCATTGATGGCGCGCGAGCCGCAGGGAGGCGATCCCAGTCTCGTCGAACGCAAGCTGCGCGTGATCCGGCTCGTCGCCGCCGCGGCCGGCGCCGCCGGGATGGTTGGCGGCCAGGCAATCGATCTGGCGTGTGTCACGCCGGATCGGAGCGGCTCCCTCCCCGCGCCGCTCGATGCAGACGGTCTGCGCGCCATGCATAGGCGAAAGACGGGCGCTCTGATCCGCGCCGCAGCGAACGCCGGCGCGGTGATGGGCGGTGGCAGCGACGCGCACATCGAGGCTGTCGATGGCGCGGCGTCGGAGCTCGGTCTCGCGTTTCAGATCGTGGACGACATTCTTGACGTCGAGGGCGCGTCCAAGGACCTGGGCAAGACAGCTGGAAAGGATGCCGCCGCCGGCAAGCCGACGTATCCGGCGTTATACGGCCTCGACAGGTCAAAACGGATGGCGGCCGAATGCCTGGAGCGCGCGCAGGCGACGCTCGAATCAGTGCCCCTCGCCGGGTCGCGCCTCCTCGAGATCGGCCGCTGGATCGTGGAGCGATCCAACTAGGAGTCAGAGTCGAGTGACGCGCCGTACGCGAGTCAGAGTCGGGTGATCACTCGTACCGTACTCCGACTCGGGTGATGGGTTGTACCGTACTCCGACTCGGGTGATGGGGCGACTCAAGGTTGCAGAAATTGCGCGTACGGCTGGACCAACTGATCGTCGACAAAGGGCTCGCCCCTTCGCGCGAGCGGGCACGCGCCCTGATTCTCGCCGGGCAGGTCAGCGTCGATGGGCAGCCGCAGACGAAAGCCGGCACGCAGGTCGACACCACCGCTGATGTCGCGCTCGTCGCGCCGGACCATCCCTACGTCGGCCGCGGCGGCGTGAAACTCGCGCACGCGCTGGATACCTTCGCCATCGACGTCAAGGGCCGCGAGGCGCTGGATATCGGCGCCTCCACCGGTGGCTTCACAGACGTCCTCCTCAAGCGCGGTGCCACGCGCGTGATCGCGCTCGACGTTGGCCACGGACAGATCGACTGGACGCTCCGCAACGATCCGCGCGTGCTCGTCATCGAGCACTTCAACGCGCGCCACCTGCAGCTTTCCGATCTCCCCGGTCCTGTCGACATCGTCACCATCGATGTCTCATTCATCTCGCTGCGACAGATCTTGCCGGTCGTTCCACCGCTGGTTCGTCCCGGCGCGGATGTGATCGCCCTCGTCAAGCCGCAGTTCGAAGCCGGCCGCAGCGAGATCCGCAAGGGCGTGATTCGCGACGCCACGGTGCAGGCGCGCGTCATAGAGGAAGTGGCTGCCGCAGCGCGTGAGGTAGGATTGACTCCCGCAGCCTCGACGCCTTCGCCGATTACGGGCGCGAAAGGCAACGTCGAGTTCCTGCTCCACCTGCATCCATGACGCCGCGCATCGCACGCATCGGCATCGTCGCCAAGCAGGGGCTTGCTGCGGCCTCGGAGCATCTCGCCCGGCTCGAGACCTGGCTGCGCGAGCGAGGCATCAATGTCGTCTATGAAACATCGACCGCTCTGCTGATGCCGAGCGCCGGCGTCCAGGCAAACCGTTCGCGTGACGACCTGCCGAATCACGTCGATCTGATCATCGTCCTCGGCGGCGACGGCACGTTGCTCTCTGTAGCCGACCGCATCGCACAGGCGGGACGCAACATTCCGATTCTCGGCGTCAACTTCGGCAGTCTCGGCTTTCTCACCGAAATCCGCATCGACGAGCTCTATCCCTCACTCGAAGCCCTCGTCGATGGCACTGCCACCTATGACGAACGCCTGATGCTCTCCGCCACGGCCACGCTGCGTGGCAAAGCCGACGAGAGGCGCGTCGTGCTGAACGACGTCGTCTTCACCAAGGGCGCACTGTCCAGAATGATCGAACTGTCGGTCTCCGTGAGCGGCCGTTTTGTCACGTGTGTGAAGGCCGACGGCCTCATCATCGCAAGCGCGACGGGATCAACCGCCTACAACCTGGCCGCCGGTGGACCGATCGTCCACCCGTCGGTTGACGCGCTCGTGCTGACGCCGATTGCGCCGCATACGCTGACGAACCGTCCGGTTGTGATCCCTGCCGATGCCGAAGTGGAAGTGCGGCCCGAATCACCGAGCGGCAGCGAAGACGTGTTCGTCACCTACGACGGCCAGTACGGCTACGCCGTCCACCAGGGAGACGTCATTCGCGTAGGCAGAGCGCAGCAGGTGCTTCGTCTAGTCAAGGCGCCGTCGCGCGGTTATTTCGAGCTGCTCCGCGAGAAGTTGAAGTGGGGCGAGCGGTAGAGAGCTGCGCCCGCCTCTGTTGTCTGAAGAATTCGACCTGAAATTTCCTGACGTTGTTCTCGTGCTCGGCAAGTGTGGACGCGAACACGTGTGAGCCATCGTTGCGGCTGACGAAGTAGAGATACGACACCTTCGCCGGCGACAGCGCGGCCTCGAGGGACGCTTTGCCCGGCGATGCGATCGGTCCGGGCGGCAGCCCTGGATATTTGTAGGTGTTGTACGGCGAGTCCATCGACAGATCGGCCTTCCGTATGTTCCCGTCGTAGCGATGCGCCTTCTCCAGCGCATAGACAATTGTCGGGTCGGCCTGCATCGGCATACCAATCTTTATCCGGTTGCGGAACACCGCCGCCACAAGCGGTCGCTCCTCCGCCTTGCCCGTTTCCTTTTCGACCAGCGACGCGAGCGCCACAACCTGGCGTGTCGTCATACCCTCGGCGCTCGCCTGCGCGCGCATCTGTTCGCCGTACACCGATCGGAATCGATCGACCATGAGATCGATGAGGCGTGCCGCGCCGCCATTCCTCGGCAGCGCGTATGTTTCGGGAAACAGATAACCCTCCAGGTCCCTGGCGTCGGGATCGAGATCGGTGATGTGCTCCACATGACGCGACGCCTCCACGAAGTCGCGGGCAGGCCCGAAGCCGTGCGATTCGTACAATTTCGACATTTCCTCGATCGTCAGGCCTTCGGGAAACGTGACCTTCTGCGTGTAGACGTCGCCGCGCACGAGCACGTTAACGACGTCGAGCGGCGTCACTGCGCGATCGAAACGGTACTCACCCGCTTTCAGATTTCGGCCATTGCCCGTCCACCACAGCGCCACACGAAACGACCTCGGGTCGCGCACCACATGCGCATCAGCCAGCGTTCGGCCGATCTCGACGCTGGACGCGCCCTGCCTCACAGTGACGTATTGTTCCGTCGAGTTGTAACCCTTGTACGGTTCGTGGATGTCGTTCCACCCGAGCCAGACCGCCACAGCCGCCGCACCTACGGCGACAACCACGACAAGAATGAAAATCGAGAGGACTCTACGCGCGGCCATCGAGATAGTCCTGCAGGATGACAGCCGCCGCCGCCGCGTCGAGCCGCGCCTTTCGGGAACGCCAGTCTTTGTCGCGTAACGCGAGCCGGCTCTCGGCCTCGCGGCTCGACAGCCGCTCGTCCTGAAGCATCACAGGCAGCGAGGTCTTTGCGTGCAACTGCTGCGCAAATTTCTCCACTCGCGTAGTCATATCGGTAGGTGTGCCGTCAAGGCGACGTGGCAGGCCGACCACTACGGCGCCCACGCCGTCCTCTTCTTCCGCGAGACGCGCGATCTCCCGGCCGACGATCTCCAACGCGTCCACGTCGAGGCCCGCAGGCCGCAGCACCGACAGCGGCCTGGCCAGCGTGCCGGTGAGGTCGCTGATGGCAACGCCGATCCGCTTTTCCCCGATATCGAGCCCCACCACTCGCATGCGTGACTCTATACTAGCCGTGTGATGAGGTTCGGCCCGCTTGTCCTGCTGCCGGTAATCGTGATCGCCGCGGCCGCTGCGGCGCAGACACCGGACGCTACGGCGCGACGTGTGAACGAACGCGTACGTGCCCTGCAGGCGGAAGCCGACAAACTCGCGGGGCAATCGCGAACACTCCTCGGCGATCTGCGCCAGCTGGAGATTCGTCGCGACATCGCCGCCGAGCAGCTGAAGGCGGCCGACGCGGCCGTGTCATCGGCGCAGACGGCTCTGCAGCAGACCACGCAACAACTGACCGCGCTCGAACGGCAGCGCGAATCGCAGCTGCCGGATCTCAGGGTGAGGCTTGTTGATATTTACAAGCGCGGCCGCGGCGGCTATGCGCGGATCCTGTTTGATGTGCGTGGACTTCGCGACTTCGGGCGCGCGATGCGCGGCGTTGCAGCCCTCACCACTATCAACGACCAGAGGATCGCCGCGCATCGCCGCACGCTCAG
>Ga0075425_100000626_pt1 | contig 33402 bp, 30 predicted proteins | sample SoiMethybrSBSTD4_FD_75300 | JGI IMG/M metagenome (GOLD analysis project Ga0075425, IMG submission 75300) | Bulk soil microbial communities from a Populus tree surrounding site in Tennessee, USA - Soil MetaG P. TD hybrid SBSTD4 | ecosystem: Environmental > Terrestrial > Soil > Tree plantation... | reverse complement strand
GCCAGCCATAGCGGACGGTGATGAACGGCACCACCATCGGCGTCACGATCGCCCCGATGTTCGTGCCGGCGTTGAACAGCCCGGTCGCGAAGGCGCGCTCGGATCGCGGGAACCACTCCGCGACGGTCTTGATCGCGGCCGGGAAGTTGCCCGACTCGCCGAGCCCCAGCGCGAACCGCGCGGCGATGAAACCGGCGACCGACGCCGAGTATTTCAATCCGATGGCGCCAAGCACGACGGCCGCTGCGGGGCCGAAGGTCGTCGCGCCGGCATGCGCCACCGCGGCCAGCGACCAGATCGTGAGCGCGAGCGCGAATCCGACCTTCGTCCCGACCCGATCCATCAGCCGGCCCGCGAAGATGAAGCCGATCGCGTAAGCCAGCTGGAACGCAAAGACGATGTCGCTGTAATCGATCTCGCTCCAGCCGAACTGCGGCTGCAGCGTCGTCTTGAGGATGCCGATCACCTGGCGGTCGATGTAGTTGATCGTCGCGGCGAGAAACAGCAGTCCGCAGATCACCCAGCGAAATGTCCCGACGCGCGTCGCGGTCTGCGTATACATCAGATTGTCGGGTTGCGGCGGTGAATCGCGAATTCGCGGTGGCCGAGCCGTTCCGCCGCGGTCGGCTCCCCCGAACAGACGGCCGTCAGTTCGTCGAAGACGCGGCGCGCCGCAGCGTCCAGCGACTCAGCATCGGAGATGACGCCGCTGACGTCAATGTCGATGTTGTCGGCCATCGTCGCGGCGGTGCGTGAATTGCCCGTGATTTTGATCACCGGCGCGACCGGGTTGCCGGTCGGCGTGCCAAGACCGGTGGTGAACAGCACCACTTGCGCGCCGCCGCCCACCATACCGGTCACCGACTCGACGTCGAGTCCCGGCGTATCCATCACCGTCAGGCCGCGATGGGTGACCGGCGCCGCGTAGGCGACCACCTCTTCGAGACGCGTTCGTTCGCCGGCCTTGTGCGTCGCGCCGAGCGATTTTTCCTCGATCGTCGTCAAGCCACCGCGGATGTTGCCGGGCGACGGCTGCGTGCCGCGAATGTCCAGGCCCAGGGCCATCGCTTCGGCCTCGACGCGGCTGACGACACGCAGCAAGTGCGCCGCGGTGTTGGCGGTGGTCGCGCGCGCCGCGAGCAGGTGCTCGGCGCCCATGATCTCGGCGATCTCGCCGAGCACCACCGCGCCGCCGCGATCGACCAGCGCGTCGGCGACGCGGCCGACTGCCGGATTCGACGCGAGCCCGGAGGTGTAGTCGGAACCGCCGCACTTCACCGAGACGACCAGCGACGACACGTCGCACCGCGTGCGTTCGGCGCGCGACAGGAGGTCCACCATCTCGCGCGCGATCTCGATGCCTTTGCTGGTGGCGCGCACGGTGCCACCCTCGGTCTGGATCGCGATCACCGCCGCCGGTTTCTGGTGTCGCCGCGCTTCGTCGGCGAGGCGCTGGGCCACGACCTGTTCGCAGCCGAGTGCCACGACGATCACGGCGCCCACATTGGGGTGGCCGCAATAGGCGGCCAGCGTGTCGTGCGTCAGGCTCATGTCCGGTCCGAGCTGGCCGCAGCCGGCGAGATGGGGCAGCGCGGTGCCGACCGGCGCGACCGCTGCGGCGATCCGTTCCGCGACGACGGCGGAGCAGATCACGGTGGGCACGACCAGGACGTGGTTGCGCACGCCCACGCGGCCGTCGGGACGCCGGTAGCCGAGGAAGGATTCACCCGCGGTCATCGACCGGACTCGGATGGAGATCCGGACGCCGCCGCCGCGAGATCGCCGCGGCCGCGCGTGCTCGCAACGTTATGCGTATGGACGTGCGCGCCGGCAGGAATATCGGTCGTCGCCGTTCCGATCGGGCTGCCGTACTTGACGACGGCCGCACCGGCGCCAATTTCCTGAATTGCGATCTTGTGCCCTTGCGGAATGCGATCGCGGACGGCAATCGTGGCGTCGCCGATCGCGAGCGAGGAACCGGCGGCGAGCGCCTCGAGCGCGGTCGCGACGTTGTCCCGCGGGCTGACGACGATCGCGCGCGTCATACGGCAGCGCGGCGGCGCCGCGCGCGCAGCGGCGGCGGAGCGGTCTCCGCCTCCTGCGACTGGTATCGGCTGGCTTCGACAAGGTGATCGTGCATCGCGCGCCGTGCCGCCTCGGCGTCGTGGGCGCGAATCGCGCGGTAGATCCGACGATGCGCCTCGGCGGCCGCGTGAAGGTCGCGATTCGCGGCGCGCTCCGCCGTCTTACGGCGGCGTTCGTAGTAGAGCGCCGAGACCATTTCGATGAGGGCGGCGAGAATCGGGTTGGCGCAGCTTGCCGCAACGGTGCGGTGAAAATCGACGTCGTGGACCAGGAACGCCTGCGGGTCGTTCATCAACGCGAACAGGCTGGTCACTTCGTCGGCCATCGTCGCCAGTTGTTCGGACGTTGCGCGCTCGGCTGCCATGCCGGCGGCGCCGACCTCGAGGACGCGGCGCGCCTCGTACATCTCTTCGCGGGAGAAGCCGTGAAGCGCCGCGAGGAAGCCAAGCGGCTCCGGCGCCAACGCCGGCGGGCCGTCGGGGATGAACGTGCCGGAACCGTGCCGTGAGCGGACGACGCCCATCGCCGCGAGCGCGTGCAGGCCGGCGCGAACACTGGGCCGGCTCACGCCAATCTGCGACGCGAGATCGCGCTCAGCCGGCAGGCGATCGCCGCGGCGCAGCGCTCCACGCTCGATCAGCGACCGGACGTGGGCGACAACCTGGTCGGCGCTGCCTTCAACGGACATTTTGCGTTTCAGATGCTCATACGAAGCGCAGCCCTTCAGGGCCGCCTTCGACATCGCGACCGCGACGGGGCAGCCCTGAAGGGCTGCGCTACGGTGCGGCGAGCTATCGACAAGTTGTATGACCACTTGGCACCCTTGTCAAGGCGACCCGCGGCGGAGCTCGCCGTTGACGCGGACGTTGCTCAATGCCAGGCCGCGGACCGCTTCGAGGACATCCTCATGTTCGACGTGCTCGAAGGTGCAGTCGGCAAGCCGGACGCCGGTGATCGGCGAGCGATCGTAGCCGCGGAGGAGCAGCGCATACTTGCTGTGCCGGCTGGTCACGTCGCGCACGTCGATGTCGCGCAACACCGGCGTGAAGGCACCGGCATCGCCTTCCTCGTAGTAGAAATCGGCGGCGACGATCGCCTCGGCGACCTGGCCGACCTGGACGTGCCGCATCGCGACGCGTTCGATCACGCCGCCGCGCGTCGAATTCGTCTTGAACCTGAGCACGCGGTCGAGCCGCGGGCTGTCCATGCGGCAGCGCTCGGCGAAGATGTTGCGCGCGCCGCCGGAGACTTCGCTGCCGATGACGACGCCGCCGTGGCCGTCGCGCATCTCGCAGTTCCTGATGACGACGTTCTCGATCGGCGCGTGCAGGCGGCGGCCGTCTTGGTTGCGGCCCGACTTCAGCGCGATGCAGTCGTCGCCGGTGTCGAACGAGCACCCTTCGATGAGAACGTCGCGGCACGATTCGGGATCGCAGCCGTCGTTGTTCGGCCCATGGCTGCGGATCGTCACGTCGCGGACGATCACGTTGCGGCACAGCACCGGATGCACTTCCCACATCGGCGAATTCACGATCGTGACGCCTTCGATGAGCACGTTCTGACAGCGATAGGGCTGGACGAAATTCGGCCGCAGGAACTGACCGTCGCCGAAGAGCCGCTGCGCCACCGGCACGCCGCGCGCCGCCATCTCGAACAGGCGGGTGCGCGCCGGCGTCATCGGCGCAGCTGCGGCCGGCCCGGTCCCGCGCCAGTTCCACCAGTGGGCTTCGTTGGCCTGGCCGTCGAGGGTCCCGGCGCCGGTGACGGCAATGTCGTGCGCGTCGAGCGCGTAGATGAACGGCGAATAGTTCATCACCTCGACGCCTTCGTAGCGGGTCAGCACGGCCGGCAGGTACGCGGCCGGGTCGGCGTTGAACGCGATCGTCGCGCCGTCGTCGAGGTGCAGATTGACATTCGAGCGCAGGTGAATCGCACCGGTTTCGAAGCGCCCCTTGGGCACGACGACGCGGCCGCCGCCGGCGCGGGCGCAGGCGTCGATCGCCGCGCGGAAGGCAGCCGTCGCGTCGGCGGTGGTCGTCGCGCCGTGCTGGCGGATGTCAGCGGTCCGATTCGGGAATCGCGGCGCTGCGATGCGTCTCAGGATCGCGTCCGCGGTGTCCCACAGATCCGCAGCCTGCGCCTCGAGGACGGTGCCGCCGAGCACTTGGCGTGCCGTGGCGGTGCCGAGCATGGCCGCGACGAGGAACTCGCGGCGGCTTGCCAAGTGGTCATGCCAGTTGTAGAGTGTTCGCCGCATTTCGACTGGTGCCTATGCTAAACGAAACGCTGTTACGCGCCCCGCGGACCAATGGCCGCCAGGAACTTTTGCGGCGCGGCACCCGCGGCGCCGCCGAACTGTCGGTGTCGCGGCTGCGCCTCGCGGCGGGCGCGACCGAAGAATACGTCGCCAAAGACGAAGAGACCATCGTCGTGCTGCAGGAGGGCAGCGGGACCTTTGCCGCCGGCGGCCGTGATTGGACCGTCAGCCGGCGCAATGTGTTCGAGGAGCGGGCGACCGCGCTCTACCTGCCTCCGGAGGCGCCGCTTCGCGTGACGGCGACGGCGCCGCTCGAAGCCGTGCTTCTGTCGGCGGCCACGACCCAGGGCGGCGAACCGGCGCTGGTCGGCCCGGGCGAGGTCCGCGTGAACCCGCGCGGCAAGGCCTCGTACGCGCGCGAAGTGCACGATCTGTTCGTCACCGATCCGCATGCGCGACGGCTGATGGTGGGGGAGACGTTCAACCCGCCGGGCAACTGGAGCAGCTATCCGCCGCACAAGCACGACGGCCGCGACGGCGAGCCGAAGCTCGAAGAGGTCTACTACTACCGCATCGATCCGCCGCAGGGATTCGGCCATCAGATGCTGTACACAGCCGACGGGGAGTCGGTCACTCACACCGTGCGCGACGGCGACGCGGTCCTGCTGCCGTACGGATATCACCCCGTGTCAGCGGCTCCCGGCTACCGTCTGTACTATTTGTGGGCGATCGCCGGCGCGCAGCGGAAACTCGCCCTGCACGAGGACCCGGCGCATACGTGGATCCATCAAATTAAGAATTAATTCTTAATTGCAGCGAGCGTCACACGTTGACGGCGCTCGCCAACAGCCCGCCGTCGACGACCAGCAGTTGACCCGTGACGAAGCTCGCCGCGTCCGACGCGAGATAGACGGCGGCGCCGACCAGTTCCTCGGTGCGGCCGAAACGGCGCATCGGTGTCCGCGTCAAGAACTCCTGGCCGCGCGGCCCCTTCAGAATTTCGCGATTCAGGTCGGTCTCGAACACGCCCGGGGCGATCGCGTTGACGGTGACGCCGTGCGCTGCCCATTCGACGGCCAGCGCGCGTGTCAACCCGGCGACGCCGGCCTTGCTGGCGGTGTAGGCCGCGACCTCCATCAGTCCGACGAACGACGCCAGCGAGCCGATGCCGATCAGGCGTCCGCGGCGCCTGGCGATCATGCCGGGCGCGAATGCCTGGTAGGTGCGCAGCATCCCGGTGAGATTGGTCTCGAGAATCTGGCTCCAGTCGGCGTCCGTCATCTCGAGCGTAGCGACGCGCCTCGTCACGCCGGCCGCCGCGACGACGATGTCGACGTGGCCGAAGCGGTCGACGCAGGCGTCGCGGAGGCGCTGCAGCGACGCGCTGTCCCCCACGTCGCTGGCGACGCGGAGAGTTCGTCGCCCCTTCGATTCAATGGCTGCGGCGACTTCCTCGACGATGTTCGCGCGGCGGCCGGTGGCGACAACGTCAGCGCCGGCGTCGGCGAGCCCCAGCGCGAGCGCGCGGCCGATCCCGGTCGTCCCGCCGACGACGACCGCGGTGCGCCCTGTCAAATCGAACGAAGCCGCCATGCGCGAGACTCCTGCGGTCGCGGCCGGCGGCGCCCATGCGTCGTGGTCTGACCACTTCGAAAGAACTGTTGCCAAACGATCGGTCGAGCGGAAGAATACCGTGCTGCTGGACAACGAACAACTCTCGCTCGGTTCGCTGACCCCGCTTGCCGCGGTTCGGGTGGCCCTCTGACGCGGATCGCGGTGATCGGCTCGGGCAACATCAGCGCCACCCACGTGCGCGCGCTCGCCGGGATCAGCGGCGCGACGCTCGCCGGCGTCTACGGCCCACGGCTCGAGCGCGCGCAGGCGCTGGCCGATACAGCCGGCGGCCAAGGCTACGACTCGCTCGATCGACTGCTCGACGCGGAATCGCCAGACATGGTCATCGTCGGCACGCCGTCGGGCCTGCACGGTGAGCATGGCGGCGTCGCGGCGCGCCGCGGCGTACATGTGCTGGTCGAGAAGCCGATCGAGATCACCGTCGCGCGCGTCGACGCGCTGATCGCGCAGGCGTCGGCGGCCGGCGTCGCGCTCGGCGTCGTCTTCCAGGATCGCGTCAAGCGTGGCGTGCGCGCCTTGAAAGCGGCCCTGGATGCCAATGCGGTCGGACGATTGTCGCTGGTCCGCGCCCAGGTTCCGTGGTGGCGGCCGCCCGAGTACTACCGCGACTCGCGATGGCGTGGCACGTGGGCGCTCGACGGTGGCGGCGCGTTGATGAACCAGGGGATCCACACGGTCGATCTGCTGCTCTGGCTGTGCGGTCCGGTGACGCGCGTCTCCGCAAAAGCGGTGACGCGCTGTCATGACATCGAGGTCGAGGACACCGCCGTGGCGATTCTCGAGTTCGCGAACGGCGCCGTCGGCACGCTCGAAGCCACGACCTGCGCGTATCCCGGCCGTCCGCGGCGGATCGAAATCAGCGGGTCAACAGGCACAGCGATTCTCGATGGTGATCGCTACGAACCGGACGCGCCGGAGTCGGCGAACCTTGCCCCCCAGAACGTCTCGTCCCCCGTCGTCTCCGACGTTTCGCCGCACCGCGACGTAATCGCCGATTTCATCGACGCCTTTCGCACTCATCGACCGCCGGCCTGCGATGGTCGGGAGGGCCGCCGCAGCGTTGAGCTGATCGAGGCGATCTACGAATCGTCTCGCCGTGCGCGGCCGATCGACGTCGCCGGACCGTCATGACGAGGATGCGGCGCCCGCTGGATTTCCGATTACTATTCTGAGGTGCGAGTCTCTACAGAACGGACCACGACCGCCCGCCGCCTCGAACAACTCGGCGTCGTCGCGGTCATCAGACTGAAGGATCCCGACAAGGTTCGCGCCGTGGTCGACGCGCTCGCCGCCGGCGGCGTGCGGGCGCTCGAAGTGACGATGACCGTGCCGCGTGCCGTCGATATCATCCGCGAGCTGACGCCGACGATGCCCGACGGGTTCCTGCTCGGCGCCGGCACCGTCACCGATGCGCGCACGGCGCATGCGGTGATCGACGCCGGCGCGTCGTATATCGTCTCGCCGGTGTTCCGGGTCGAGGTGATTGCCGCCTGTCACGAGCGCGACGTGCCGGCGATCCCCGGCTGTTTCACCCCGACGGAGATTCTCGCGGCGCACGAAGCGGGGGCCGACATCATCAAGGTATTTCCGGCGACCGCGCTCGGGCCGCAGTACATCAAGGATGTGCGCGCGCCGCTGCCGCAGGTGAAGCTGATGCCGACCGGTGGCGTGACGCTCGACAACGCCGGCGACTGGATCCGCGCTGGTGCGGTTGCGGTCGGCGTCGGCTCGGCGCTCGTCGATGCCGGGGCGGTCGATGGCGGACGCTTCGATGTGATCACCGCTAACGCGGAGCGCGTCGTCGCCAGCGTCGCGAGGGCGCGTTCGGCCGCCTGAGCGCGCCCATCGATCATGCCCGCACGCGTCGTCACCTTCGGAGAGATCATGCTGCGCCTGAGCCCGCCAGGGTTCGAGCGCTTCCTGCAGTCGCCGCGTTTTGTCGCCACCTTCGGCGGCGGCGAGGCGAACGTCGCGATCAGCATCGCGCAGTTCGGTCTCGACAGCGTCTACGTCACGGCGCTGCCGACGCATGCGATCGGGGAAGCGGCGGTCCGCGCGCTGCGCGCCGAAGGCGTGGACACCTCGCACATCGTGCGAAGCGGCGAGCGGATCGGTATCTACTACGCCGAAACCGGCGCCAGCCAGCGCGGTTCGACGGTCATCTACGATCGCGCACGCTCATCGATCAGCGAGATGGCGGCCGACGCCGTCGACTGGGATGCGGTGATGTCCGGGGCGGCATGGTTCCACGTCACCGGCATCACGCCGGCGCTCGGCGAGCGCGGCGCCGCGGCGACGGCTGCGGCGGTCAGTGCGGCACGCCGCGCAGGCGTGCGCGTCAGCTGCGATCTGAATTTCCGCAAGAAGCTGTGGTCGGAAGCGAAGGCGCAGGCGACGATGAAGCCGCTGATGCAGCACGTCGACGTGGTGATCGCGAACGAGGAGGATCTGCAGTCGGTCCTCGGCGTCGCCGTCGAAGGTGTTGATGTCACCGGCGGTACGCTCGACGTGTCAGCCTACGGCGCCGCCGCGCAGCGGGTGACGCGCGACTTCGGGCCGCCGCTGGTCGCGGTCACGCTGCGCGAAAGCCTGTCGGCGAGCGACAACGGCTGGAGCGCCGTGCTGTGGGATCAGCAGAAGGCGACGCTGCATCAGAGCCAGCGCTACGTCGTCCGCCTCGTCGATCGGATCGGCGGCGGCGACAGCTTTGCCGGCGGTTTGATCTATGCGATGGTGACCGGCCGGCCGCCGCTCGAGGCGCTGCGCTTCGCCGTCGCCGCGAGCGCGCTGAAGCAGACGATCCCCGGCGATTTCAACCGGATGACGGTTGCCGAGGTCGACGCGCTCGCGAAAGGCGACGCGTCGGGGCGAGTCCAGCGCTAGGCGCACGGCATGCGCCGGGAATCGAACGTCGCGGGAACGCTAAGACCGCAGAGAGCGCAAAGACGCGCGCAGAAATGCATGCGACGCTGCGTGCCGGTTCACGAAGATGAGACCACGAGTGAAGATCGCGAAGTCTTGCGAATGCGAGACGCAGCCCGCGATCACGATCCGGCTAAAGCCGGACACTACGGCACGATGGTGGCGGCGGCGCCCTTCTTGGCGGTGAGTTTGTCGACTTCTCTCACCATGCGATCGCGCCGGTCGATCATCGCGCGGATCGCCTCGTCGTCAATCCACTGGCCCAGCGTCGTTTTCAACTGCTGGCTGGTGAGGGTCTTGAACCTCGTCCAGAGTTCACTGTCGACGCGCTCGAACTTCCACGGCAGCTTGTCGCTCGCGATGAACGCACGCGAATGATCAATCAGGATGACGTTGTTGGCGCCGTCGATCAGGATGTTGCCGGCGTTGCGGTCGGCGTTGCCAATCAGGTTGTCGAACATCTGCATCACGCGGAGCGGCCGGCCGAACTGCGGTCCGGTCGGCACCTTGCCGCCCGTCTCCTTCACGCTTTTCGTTCCGTCGAGCCACATGATCGCGGCGCCGGCGTCGCCGTTGATCCGTCGCTCGACGGCGGGCGGCACCATGTTCAGCATCAACAGTTTGTCGAGCTCGTAGGCTGCGATCTCCGACTTGTAGCTTTCCTGGTAGCCGCCGCGCATGCCGGGCGCGAGCGGTTTCCACACCAGGCTTTCGAACGGCGTCGCCGGTGCGAGATGGGCGCGCTGCGGCTTGGTGACGCCGGTTCCGATTGCCTCCATGCGAACGATCTCCGCCGACTGGAGGTGACGTTCGATCTCGGCGCCGTGCCCGACCCAGGTTTTCGCCGATACCGCCTCGCCGGCGTGCGATGAAACGGTCGCGGCCGTCGCGACGACCACCATCAGTGCGGTGATCAACCGGCGCGGCGCTCCGTTGACGAGCGCCAGCTCGCAGCTGCGCCTGGGTGAGGCGTTCATGGTGCGTGGATTCGACGGCGTGCGCACCGCTCGATCGGCGGCCGCCGAAGCAAGATCCGAACCCGGCAGACCACGCGAAACATCCACTGTACCGTTCTGCTGCGCCACCCGACATTTCGGGCCGCACTCCGAGCCGGCGGAGGGCGGCGTCCACATCCGTCGGATTACCGCAGGAACCCCGCCGCCGCGAGTGGCTCCGGACCTTGCATTGCCTCACCGATCGGGGAGGCACGTCATGGCATCCGCAGGCCGCATCGTGTTCGTCGCACTCATCACGGTCGCGCTGCCCGCCTGCAACGGCGCCGTTGTGGTCTCGCCGTCACCACTGACGACTGCAGCGGCGACATCGGCAGCAGCAAGCATATCGATCGTCCCACCGGGCGGCACGCAGAGCGCGTTGTTTGTCGGCGGCGGCTGCATGGTCGGTTCACACGTCACCCATAGATTCGGAATCGGGATCACCGCCGTCAGCACCATCAACATCGACCACGTGACGGTGCAGATGATCGATGGCACGCACCTCGGCGGACCGGCGGTGACATTTCCCGGTGCGATGGTCGCGCAGCAGTTCGGTACTGTGCGCCTCGTCGGCGGCACGACGAGGACTTTCATCGCGCAGCCGGACGTCGTCTGCGGCGCGACGCCATGGCGCGCGGTGTCGGTGGGCGTCGCTTTCCAGGATCTCGCCGGCGCGTCGCACGTCGCAACGGCGAGTGCTTCCCTGCCGTGAGCGTGGCCGTGCACGGGCGCGACGCGAACCGATGCCGGCGACCGGCGACCGGAAAGGAGCGGCAGCCGTGGCAATGAAACGCGCAATGTTGATGGCGTTGGTGCTGTCTCCGGTCTGGGCACAGGCCGCGGGCAGCGACTTGAGCGTACGCGTGTCGCCGCAGCGCGGGCTTGCACCGGCCGACGTTGCCGTCACCGTGACCCTCGCCGCGGACGACGACAACCGGCTGCTCGAGGTGGTCGTCGAATCGCCGCTGTTCTACGAAGCGACGGCGATCGACCTCGACGGCGCGCGAAGCCCGCGCGTCCGCGACGTGCGCTTCCGTCACCTGCCGGCTGGCGACTACGAGGTCAAGGTCCTGGTGACGGATGCCGAGGGGCACCAGCGCGCGTGGGCGCGGCGGTTCCTGTCGGTGTCATGACGCGGTGCGCCGCGCGAAAGACAGCCATGCGACGAAGATCAGCGATTGCGACGATGGTGACGACGGCTTTCACAACAGCGGCGTTGGTCTGTGTCGCCGCGCCCGGACATGCAGCCAACGAGTACCCGCGAACCGTGACCGCCGAGGCGACTGCGGCGAACGGCCCGAACAAGATCACCGCCGTCGTCACGATCAAGATCGACCGTCTCATGGAGCCGTCGCGACGGCAGCGCGTCCTCGACGGGCTGAAATACAACGGCTACCAGGGCTTCATGGATGCAATGCGGCCGCTGCCGGTCATCGGTTCCATCGCCACGCCGAACGGCAACGTCCAGGTCCGCTACGCATGGGAGACGACCGTCGAGAACAAGAATCGGCTGATCGTCGTCGCCGACAAGCCGCTGTTCTTCCTGCCGGGGGATTCACCGCCGTCACGCGCCGGGTATCAGCTGACCGTCGTCGAATTGCTCTTCGACGAAAGCGGCGCGGCCACCGGCACGATGGCCGGCGCGGCGCGGGTGAAGCCGGCGCCGGACGGCATCGTGCTCGACGACTTTGCGGCCGTGCCGGTCACGCTGAAAGTCGCCGCGCCCGGCAGGTAACGCATCGATGAGACCTCGACGACGATGACGGGACCGACGCGTCTGACGGCGATCACCCTGACGGCGATGATCGGGATGGCGTGCGGCCGGTCAGCGCCGTCGACAGGTGCCGCGCCTCCGCCAAACGCTCCTCCGTCACAATCCGCGGCCGCGCCGCCGCAGAGCCCACCTCCGGCGCAAGCCGCCGCGCCGACCGACAACGCCGGTGATGACGATCCGGGAACCCCGGACGAAGCGACGATGCTCGCCGCGTGGAACGGCGATCTCGACGGCATGATCGAGCGCCGCTACATCCGGGTGCTGTGCACGTTCAACCGGACCAACTATTTCCTCGACAAGGCCGAGCAGCGGGGTATCACCTACGAGGCGGGGAAGCTGTTCGAGGCGTTCCTCAACAAGCGCCTGGGGATGAAGACCGTGAAGGTCCACGTCGCCTTCATCCCGGTACGCCGCGATCAGATTTTCCCGCTGCTCGCCGCCGGCGGCGGCGACATCGCGGCCTCGAACCTGACCATCACCGAAGCGCGCAGCGTGATGGGGACCTTCGCCTCACCGTGGGCCAGCGACGTGCGTCAAGTCGTGGTGCTCGGCGCGACCGAAGCGCCGATCGCTGCGGCAGAAGATCTCTCAGGCCGCACGCTCCACGTCCGCCGATCGAGCGCGTACTTCGAGAGCCTCACCGCTCTCAACGCGAAACTCGCGACCGAGCGCAAGCGGCCAGTCCGGATTGTCGAGGCCGACGAACAGCTCGAGGACGACGACCTGCTCGAGATGGTCAACGCCGGACTGGTTCCCGGAACCGTGGTCGACAGCCACGTCGCCGGCCTGTGGGAGCAAGTGTTCGACAAGGTCCACGTCCAGCCGGTCGCGCTGAAGACGGGAGGTGCGATCGCCTGGGCGGTCCGCAAGAATTCGCCGAAGCTGCTCGCGATGGTCAATGCCTTCGTGGCCACGAACCCGAAGGGCACGGCGAACTACAACATGCTGGTCAAGAAATACTTCAGCGACACCAGGCGCGTGCGCAACGCGCGATCCGAGGAGGATCTCGCGCGGTTCAGGGAGACGATTGCGCTGTTTCAGCGCTACGCGAATCAATACGACTTTCCATGGCTGCTGATCGCGGCCCAGGCTTATCAGGAATCCGGGATCGATCAGAGCCGCCGCAGCTCCGCCGGCGCGGTCGGCGTGATGCAGATCAAGCCGTCAACCGCCGCCGGACCGCCGGTGTTCATCAAGGGCGTCGACGCGAGCGCCGAGCGGAATATCGAGGCCGGCGTCAAGTACCTGCGCTACATCGCCGATCAACTCGAGGACGAAGGCGCGATGGACCGCGTCGACCGCGGCTTGTTCGCGTTCGCGTCGTACAACGCCGGCCCCGCACGCGTCGGACAACTGCGGCGCAAGGCGAGAGCGCGCGGTCTCGATCCGAACCGCTGGTTCGGCAACGTCGAGATGGTGGCGGCGCGCGACATCGGCCAGGAGACGGTGCAGTACGTCGCCAACATCTACAAGTACTACGTCAGCTACACGTTGATTCAGCGCGAAGCCGCGGCGCGCCGCGGTGCACGCGGTCGTTGAGCTGGAAGGATACGCGAGCCATGACCATGCGCCCTGCAACATTCGTAATCACGGTGTGCGCCACTCTCGTCGCGGTGACCGCCGCCGCCCAGGATCCCGGGTCGTCGCGCAAGCCGGAGCCGTTCGAAGTGGTCATCTATCCAATCCTGGTCGAGGCGCCGATCTTCGGCGCCTCGATCGATCTGCCGGCGGTGCCGGGTGGCGGCGGCGGCGGCGACGAGGGCAGCGCGCAGTCGGGAACGACGGACATCTCGCTGAATGCGGCCTACATGGCGGGCTTCGTGCTGCGGGCCGATCGCTGGTTCGGCGAGATCCGCGGCACGTGGGCCGCGCTGTCGGCGACGCGCGCGACGCCGCGCGTGTCGCTCGACAGCGATACCACCTTCTTCTCGGGCCGAGGTGGGGTCCGCCTCGTCGACGGCCTCTCGGTGACCGGCGGATTCCGGCGCGTGGCGGTGACGCTCGACGCGACGCTCACCGTCGGCCTGACCGACCGGTTGCTCCAGGGCAGCACCAAGCGCGTCCTGTGGGATCCGCTCGTCGGCGTCGAGTGGCGTCACCGCGGGGACAAGCTGGTGTTCGAGGCGCAATTCAACGGCGGCGGGTTCGGCGTCGGCACCGACGTGGACGTGTCGGGGGGTGCGCATGTCGGGCTGCGCCTCATTCCGCATACCGAACTGCGCCTCGGTTACACGGCGGTGTACTACAAGATGACCGTCGCCAACGTCAGCGTCGGCTCGTTCCAGCGGACGTTGATCAGTTCACAGTCGCTGCACGGTCCGGAAATCGGCCTGGGCATCGTTTTTTGAGAATTCCCATGACACTGCAAGTACGGTCCGCCATCGCGCTCGGTCTCGCGCTCGCCTGCGCCGCGCCGATGGTCGCGCAGACGCCGAAGTATCACGTCACCGTGACCACCGACGACAAGGCCGATTTCGCGAAGTTCAAGACCTATACGTGGGAGAACGGCTGGCAGGCCTACGACAAGACCGTGCACGCCAACATCCGTGCGTCGATCGATCGCCAGCTCGCCGCCGTCGGCCTCGAGAAGAAGGAATCGGGGCCAGCAGATCTCCTCGTCACCTACGCGTCGCTGCGGCGCGTCGACGTCGACGTGAAAGCGAAGCCGGCGAAAGACGGAACGCGCGCCCAGTACGACGTCGGGACACTCGTCGTGCTGCTGCTCGATCCGACTAATCGCAACGAGCTCTTCCGCGGCCGTGTGGACAAACCGATCGTGCTGGATCCCGCGCAGGTGCAGCCGGTCGTCGACAGCGCCGTCACGGAGATGTTCGCGAAGTACCCGACCCGCCAGCGGAAGTAACGCGCGTTCCAAATGGGGCGGCAGGATGGCCGAATCCGCCGCGCGCCGCCGCGATCGAGCCGACCTACGCTCTCTACGCAGCGAGCTTCCGCGGCCTGGATCATTTGCGGCGGATACAAGAGGAGGCGGTGGCGCTGGTTCGCGATCACACGGGTGCGCGACGCACGCGCGTGTAGCGCCACCGCGGATTCGGCCAGGCTATTTCTTCTCGGTCGGCGGATAGTTCTTCAGCATCTTCGTGACGGCCTTGGTCAGGTTCTTCTGCTGCTTCTCCGGCTTGGCTTCGGTGTCGAGCGTCTTGCTCGCGACGGTGCGGAAGACGAGCGTCTTCGGGGTCGTGGAGTACATGTCGAGCGCAAGCTGGCCGACATAGATCGTCGACGTGGTGCCCGTTGTCATCCCGCCGCCGCCGCCGTACCAGCCGCCTCCGTACCACCCCGGACCATAGCCCCAGCCAGTGTCGAAGGACGTGTATTCCTTCTCCTGACCGACGCCGGCCTGGTAGCCGATAAAAAGGTCCGCGGTCTCGCCGTCGGTTTTGGTGAGCCCCTTCTTCGCGAGCTCGGCGTCGACCGCAGCTTTCACCTGCCGGTCGGGAAGGTCACTCAGCTGCTGGGCGCCTTTGATGACGACCCATTTGTAGGTCTTGAAGCCGGCGAAGTTGGCGGACTTGTCGAAGTTGTAGCGCACATCCTGCGCGAGAGCGCTGCTCGCGACGAGCAGCAGGAGGGACGAAAACGCGATCACTCTCTTCATCGGTGCACATCCTTTGCGGGACCGCTGATGCCAGCGTGAGCGCCATCGCAAAGTGCAAACCGCAAGCCGCGGCGTCGTGCGACATGTCGTGGGGATCGGAACCGATCGACATCCGAATAGTCGGAGGCTCTCCGATGACCCGTGGCGTTCGGCCGCGGCTGACGGCGTGGAACGACGCCCTTTCGCTATGGCGGTTGCCCTGTCCGTGGCACACCCCATGCCCTGCAGTCGGCCATGACGTTGCTCGCGCCGAGCGCGCCGGCCGCTGCCGGTGCGCTCACCCTCCTTTTCTGGCTCGGTCCCGCGTCCGCTTTCGGCCAATCCGCGAGTCCCGCGCCGCTTCCTCCGTCAACCGGCGTACAACCGGCGGCGCCGCAGGGGATCCTCCTGTGCGCGTCGGATCCCGGCGAACGACAGTTCTGCGCGGCCGACACCTCGGCGGGCGTTGCGCTGGTGCGATCGATTGGCAAGGCGCCGTGCGTCCGCGGCGAGAGCTGGGATTACGACAGCAAGGGCATCTACGTCTCCGACGGCTGTTCGGGCGCGTTCCTGGCGGGCCAGGCGCTGCAGCAGCTCACGGAGAAGCAGAAGGCACCGGCGCACGTCCCGAACGCCGGCTTCCTCCTGTTCGACGGCGACAAAGGCCAGATCTACTTCCGTCTCTTCAGCTACGTCCGCTATCTGGATCAACGCAACATCGACGACACCTACACCGACGGGTTCGGCAATACGAAGACGGTGCAACGCCGTCAGGACGTCCAGCTCGCGAAGTTTTTCGCGCCGTTCAGCGGCTGGTTCTTGACGCCGAAGTTCCGCTACTACCTGTACGTCTGGTCCTCGAACGCGTCGCAGGGCGATCCGGCGCAGGTGGTCGGCGCCGGCAACCTCTCGTATGTCTTCAACCGGTTCGTCGTCGTTGGCGGCGGCATCACGTCGCTGCCGTCGACGCGCAGCACGGAAGGGCAATTCCCGTACTGGCTCACCGTCGACACGCGTCCGATCGCCGACGAGTTCTTCCGCGGTTCGTATACCAACGGCGTCTGGGTAAAGGGCGATCTCACGCAGAACCTCAAATACAACGCGATGCTCGCGACGAACCTGAGCATCCTCGGGGTCAGCGCGGCGCAACTCGATAACAAGATGGACACGCAGTCGCTGGCACTCATCTGGGTGCCGACCACAGGCGAGTTCGGATTGTACGGAACGTTCGGCGACTACGACTGGCACGAGAAGCTGGCGACGCGTCTCGGCATCCACTTCACGCACAGCCTCGAGGACAAACAGAGCCAGCCAGGGCAGAACGCAATCGAGAACAGCCAGATCCGCCTGAGCGACGGCAGCGTCATCTTCACGCCCGATCTGTTCGGCCCGGGAATCATCGTCAACACCGTCGACTACAAGATGCTGAGCATCGACGGCGGCTTCAAGCGACGCGGTTTCGCGCTGGAAGGAGAGTTTTACACGCGCTGGCTCGGTGACTACACGGGCACCAACGTCGGTGGCATCCCCGACTTGGTCGACACCGGCTACCAGTTTCAAGCCTCCGCGATGGCCGTCAAGGACGTGCTGCAGCTGTACGTCATTGGCTCGCAGGTCTTCGGCGACTACGGTAAGCCGTCCGAGTTCCGCGTGGGAGGGAACTGGTACTTCACCAGGCAGCGCGGGCTGCGACTGAACGGCGAGTTCATCGACGTCCATCACAGCCCGGTCGGCTACACCGCGTATCCGATGCCGGTCGGCGCGACCGGGCCGATCTTCCACATCAACCTCGAGATGAACTTCTGAACCATGCGTACCAGACCAGGTCTCGTCGGCGCAGCGGCCATCGCAGTGGCGGCGGTGGCGCTTGTCGCGGCGGCGCAGTCTCGCGACAGCTACGAGGTGAACGACACGCACTTCCACCTGACCAACTACGTGCAGGAAGGGATCGACATCCACGACTTCCTGAAGATCATGGGGACGAAGGTCGGGCGCGTCGCGCTGTTCGGGATTCCGCTGCAGCAGCAGTGGTCACACGGCAACACCGGCGATTTCGCCCCGACCTATTACCTGCAGACCGACGCGCCGCTCTACTACTACTCGTTCACCGACGCATTCATCGCCGCGGCCTACAAGTCGCTGACGCCGGCAGAGCAGGCCCGGTTCGATCCGATGATCACCGGCTTCAACCCGGCCGACATGTACGCGGCCGATCACATCCGCCGGGTGCTGTTGACGTTTCCGGGCGTGTTCTCGGGAATCGGCGAGTTCACGATTCACAAGGAGTTCGTCTCGTCGAAGATCGCCGGCGAGACCGCGAGCCTCACCAACCCGGCGCTCGATCGCGTGCTCGATTTCGCCGCGGAAGCCGGCCTGGTGACGCTGCTGCACAACGACGTCGACATGCCATTCCCGAAGCCGGGACAGGAACCGTATCAGGTGGAGCAGCTGCGCGAGCTGTTCCTGCGGCATCCGAAGACGATTATCGTCTGGGCCCATATCGGTCTCGGACGCGTCGTCCGCCCGGTGAAGGATCAACTCGGCATCGTCGAACGCGCGCTGGCCAACCCGGCGCTGTCGCACGTCAACTTCGACATCTCCTGGGACGAAGTCGCGAAGTACGTCATGGCGACGCCGGAGACGACGAAGGCCGTCGCCGATCTGATCAACCGCTATCCCGATCGCTTCCTGTTCGGTACCGACGAGGTCGCGCCCGCCGATCAGGCGAAATACCTCAAGGTCTACGACCAGTACGCGCCGCTGTTCGCCCAACTGACCCGCGCGGCGAGCGAGAAGGTGCGCAAGGGCAACTACCAACGCCTGTTCGATGCGGCGCGGCAGCGCGTCAGAGCCTGGGAACGGGCACACGCGAAAAAGGAGAGAACGTGATGCGACTGACTCAAGCACCTGGCCGAGCGTGGCGGGTGTCGATGGTTCTGCTCTGCCTGGTGGTGGCGCCGGTGTCCGCCGCCCACGCGCAGCCGACGCCGGCGCCCCCCTCGCTTGAGGTCTATGGTTTCGGAATGGTCGACGTGATCGCCGACTTCAATCAAAACAACCCGGATTGGTACGACGTGAACCGGCCGTCGCGACTGCCCAACGTCGACAAGCAGTTTGGCGAAGACGGTCATTTCTACCTGAGCCCGCGGCAGAGCCGCTTCGGCGTGCGGGCGACGCTGCCGACCGACAACGGCGACGTCACCGGCCAATTCGAATTCGACATGTTTGGCACCGGCAAAGATGCGGGACTGACGACCATTCGGCTGCGACACGCGTGGGGCCAGTGGAAGCACATCGGCGGCGGCCAGACCAACAGCCAGTTCATGGACATCGACGTGTTTCCGAACACGCTGGAATATTGGGGACCCAACGGGATGCTGTTCCTGCGCAACGCGCAGGTGTTCTTCGAGGTCTACAAGAATGGCGACTCGAACGCGCGCGTCGCGATCGAAGCGCCGGGCGCGAGCGGCGACCTCGGCCAGTTCGCCGACCGTGTCGAGTTGCAGAACGTGCGCGGCCGCTTTCCGCGGCCGGACTTCACCGGCCACTATCGCCACGCGCTGCCGCGCGGCTACGTGCAGGTCGGCGGCGCGCTGCGCTATTTCGCGTACGACGACCTCCTCCCGAACGATCAATTCGACCTGAGCGGCAGCAACTGGGGGTGGGGCATCGCCCTCAGCGCCGGGTTGAAGCCGACGCCGAAGGACAACCTGCATTTTCAGATCGTCGAGGGTGCCGGAGTGGAGAACTACTTCAACGACGCACCGATCGACGTCGGCGTGAAGACCCAGCCCGGCAACACCGTCAAACCGGTTACGGGCGAACCGCTCGGCGACTTCGGCCTGGTGATCTACCTCGATCACACGTGGAACGAGCTGATGACGAGCTCGATCGGTTACTCCCGGGTCGATATCTCGAACAGCAATGGCCAGGCGGCCAACGCCTACAAGTCCGGCCAGTACTTCAGCGGCAACCTGCTGTTCACGCCAGCCAAGAACGTACTCATGGGCGGCGAACTCCTGTGGGGCCATCGCGACAATTTTTCCGACGGGTTCTCGTCCGACGACTTCCGCCTGCAGTTCTCTCTTAAATACAGCTTCGGACTCAAAGTAGGAGGTTAGTGATGAAGCGCGTGCTTCCATACGCCACGGTACTGTTGATCGCGCTGTCGATCCCGCTCGCGGCGCAGGGCGATTTTCAGTCGGCGGTCAACGCCGCGTTCAACAAGTACAAGACGCTGAAGGAAGGCAAGAACGCCGACTATATTCCGGCGCTCGCCAAGGTCGATCCCAATCTCTTCGGCATCGCGCTCGTCACCACCGATGGCAAAGCCTACACCGCCGGCGATCTGGCAACCGAGGTGTCGATTCAGTCGATCTCCAAGGTTTTCACGATGGCGCAGGTCATCCAGGAACAGGGTGTCGAGGCGATCGAGAAACGGATCGGCGTCGACGCGACCGGCGCCCGCTTCAACTCGATCATCGCCGTCGAGGCGGTCAAGAACGTCGTCGGCACAGGCGCGCCGGAGATGAACGCGCTCGTCAATCCCGGCGCGATCAGCGCGACCAGCATGGTGACAGGGAAGACCGCCGACGCCGTCTGGGCGAAGATCGCCGGCATCCACAACGACTTCGCCGGCCGCCAGCTCAAGGTGCTGCAGGATGTCTACAAGTCGGAGTCCGACAGCAACCAGCGCAACCAGGCGATCGGCGCGCTGATGTTTGCCTACGGCTACATCAAGACCGACTGGAAGCAGGCCGTCGATCTCTACACGCGCCAGTGCTCGATCGGCGTCAACGCCAAGGATCTCGCGACGATGGCGGCGACGCTGGCGAACATGGGCAAGAATCCGGTCACCGGCAAGCAGGTGATGGACGCGGCCAAGGTCCCCTCGGTGCTCGCCGTGATGGCGACTGCCGGCCTCTACGACGACTCCGGCAAGTGGCTGTATCACACCGGCCTGCCGGCGAAGAGCGGCGTCGGCGGCGGCATCATCGCGGTGTCGCCGGGCAAGTTCGGCATCGCGGTCGTCTCGCCGCCGCTCGACGACGCGGGCAACAGCATCCGCGCGCAGAAAGCGATTGCCGACATCTCGAATGCGCTCAAGGGCAATCCGCTCGCAGCGGCGACGCGATAGGAGGAAGTGATGGCACCCGCACGCAGATGGATAACGGCGGCTGTCGTGGTTGCGACCGTTGCGACACAGCGCGGGACGCCCGCTCGAGCCCAGACGATGGGCCAACCGATCCGCCTCACCTCGTGGGCGGTGAGCATGGCCAACGTCGCCACCGGGGCCAATGCGGTGATCGACATCCGCGTCGACAAGTGGTCGACCGACGAAGAACGGCAGAAGTTGATCGCGACGTTCCTGGAGAAGGGGCAGGACGGGCTGCTGAGCGCGCTCCAGAAAGTTCCGGTCAAGGGGCGCATCAGCATTCCGGCGCGCCAGGGACCGGATCCCACACAGACGCGGCTTGGATGGAACCTGCGCTTCGCCATGCAGTCGCCCGGCGAGGACGGCGGCATGCGGATTCTCATCGCGACCGACCGCTACATGTCTTTCCAGGAAGTTCGCAACCGGCCGCGCACCTACGACTATCCCTTCACCTTCGTCGACATTCGCCTGAACAAGGACGGCGAAGGGGAAGGCAAGATGGCGGTCGCGACGCAGCTGCAGTTCGACAAGAAGAAGAACACGATCGTCTTCGAGAACTACTCCACCGAGCCGGTTCGACTGCAGCAGGTCAAAGTCGTAAAGGCGGGATGAAATGCCAACACGAAACAGCGACAGCAGGTCGGCGAATCCGAGCGAACAAGAGCGGCAGCGCCTCGAAGCGGCCCGCACCGGCAACATCCCGTGGCGCAAGTGGGGTCCCTACCTGAGCGAGCGTCAATGGGGCACCGTGCGCGAGGACTACAGCATCGACGGCAACGCCTGGGACTACTTCTCACACGACCAGGCGCGGTCGCGCGCGTATCACTGGGGCGAGGACGGCCTGGCCGGGTTCTCCGACGATCAGCAGCAGTTGTGCGTGGCGCTGGCGTTGTGGAACGGTCAGGACCCGATCCTCAAGGAGCGGCTCTTCGGCTTGACCAACGCCGAGGGGAATCACGGCGAGGACGTGAAGGAGTACTACTTCTACCTCGATTCCACGCCGACGCACTCCTACATGAAGTGGCTCTACAAGTATCCGCAGCGCGCATTTCCGTACGACGATCTCGTCACGACCAATAAGCGGCGTTCGCGGCACGAGCTCGAGTACGAGCTGCTCGATACGGGTGTGTTCGAAGGCAACCGCTACTTCGACGTCACCGTGGAGTACGCGAAGGGTGCACCCGAGGACATCCTGATCCGGGTCACCGCGACCAACCGCGGTCCTGAGCCGGCGATGCTGGTCGCGCTGCCGACGATCTGGTTCCGCAACACCTGGCGCGTGGAAGGCGACGCGGTGCGGCCGTCGCTGCGCGAGACCAAGGGCCCGCTCGGGACTCGACTGATCGCGGCAAGTCATCCTGAACTTGGCGACCGCTGGCTGTACGTCAACGGCGACGCGCCGCTCCTGTTCACCGATAACGAGACGAATACCGGCCGCATCTTCCGGCAGCCAAGCGGCGACCTCTACGTCAAGGACGGCATCAACGACTTCGTCGTCCACGGTCGCGAAGCGGCGGTCAACCCCGCGCACGTCGGCACGAAGGCGGCGGTCTTCGGTCGCACGGTCGTCGCGCCTGGCGCGAGCGCGGTGTGGTGGCTGAGACTGTCCAACTCGCCGCCCGAAACGCTGCCGAAGCCGTTCGCCGACTTCGAGGCGGTCCTGGCCACGCGGCTGCGCGAAGCCGACGATTTCTACCGCGGGCTGACGCCGCCGGACGCGACGCCGGATCAGGCGCGGGTGGTGCGCCAGGCGCTCGCCGGCATGTTGTGGACCAAGCAGTACTACTACTTCGACGGGACGCGCTGGCTCGCCGAGCACGGCGTCGAGCCATTCACCAGCCGGCAGACGGCGGCCCGCAACGACAAGTGGGGCCACATGGTGAACGCCGACGTGATCTCGATGCCCGACAAGTGGGAGTACCCGTGGTACGCCGCGTGGGACCTGGCATTCCACGCCGTCGCGCTCACCGCCGTCGACATCGATTTTGCGAAGGCGCAGCTCAGCCTGATGCTGAGCGAGATGTACCTGCATCCGAGCGGCCAGATTCCGGCCTACGAGTGGAACTTCTCCGACGTCAACCCGCCGGTGCACGCCTGGGCGACGATTTTCCTGCACCGCAACGAGCAGGCGCTGCGCGGTCAGGGCGATATCACGTTTCTCAAACGCTCGTTCGGCAAGCTGCTGGCGAACTTCACCTGGTGGGTGAACCGCAAGGACCGCGACGGCCGCAACCTCTTCGAAGGCGGATTCCTCGGCCTCGACAACATCGGCGTCTTCGACCGCTCGGCGCCGTTGCCGACCGGCGGCTATCTCGAGCAGGCCGACGGCACGGCGTGGATGGCGCTGTTCTGCCAGAACATGCTCGAGATCGCCGTCGAGATCGCCGCCGACGATCCGGTGTTCGAAGACATGGCCGTCAAGTTCGTCGATCATTTCCTGTCGATCGGCAACGCGCTGAACCGCGTCGGCGAGAGCGGGATGTGGGACGAGGAGGACGGCTTCTACTACGACGTGCTGCGCCTGCCGAACGGCGAGGCGTCGCGGCTCAAGGTGCGCTCGCTGGTCGGCCTGCTGCCGCTGTGCGCCGCGACCGTCACGGAGCGGTGGCAGCGCGAACGGGTGCCGCGGATCGTCGCGCATTTCGAGGAGCGGATCCGCCGGACGCCGGCGCTGCTGCAGGGCATTCATCACAGCGGCGAGCATGCCCGCGGTTACGCCGATCGCGGCCTGATGGCCGTCGTCGACGAGCGGCGGCTGCGGCGGATTCTCGCGCGCATGCTGGACGAGCGTGAGTTCCTCAGTCCGTACGGCATTCGTGCGTTGTCACGCGCCCACATGGAGCAGCCGTACGTCTTCCGGACCGGCGGCGCCGATTACCGCGTCGACTACCTGCCGGCTGAATCCGACAGCGGCATGTTCGGCGGCAATTCGAACTGGCGGGGCCCGATCTGGATGCCGATGAACGTCATGTTGATCCGCGCGCTCCTGCAGTACTACATGTATTACGGGAACGACTTCACGATCGAGTGTCCGACCGGGTCCGGTCGCCAGATGAACCTCTTCGACGTCGCCAAGGAAATCGCCGTGCGGCTGACGCGCATCTTCCTCCGCGACGAGCACGGCCGGCGTCCGGTTTACGGCGGCGAGCAGACGTTCCAGCAGGATCCGCTCTGGCGCGACCACCTGCTGTTCTACGAGTACTTCCACGGCGATAACGGCGCCGGCCTCGGCGCCAGCCACCAGACTGGCTGGACCGGCCTCGTCGCGATGCTGATCAACTTCTTCGGCACGATCGACGCCGAGGCGATTCTCGAACTTGGACGGGAGGGCGCGGTCGAGCGCGCCGCGCGACGGCGCGCCGTGCACGCCTGACATAAACAACGGAGGTCGTTGAACGCAAGTGCGGTCGGTCCAGGCGTGCGTCGCGGCGGCGATGGTGGCGGTGGTGGTGGTGGTGGTGTGCGCTGGGCCCGCCGCGGCGGCGCAGGGCGCTGCCACCACCACCGCTCCTGCTCGGGCCACTGTCGCGCCGGCGCCCGAGCCTCCGAAAGACGCGCTCGGACGTGACACACCGCGAGGCACGCTTATCGGGTTCATGACCGCGGCGGGCAAGGACAACCTCGAAGCGGCGGCGCTGTACCTGGATACGCAGCTGCGCGGGCAGTCGGCCGTCGATCTGGCGCGGCAGGTATACGTCGTGCTCGACGCGCGTCTGCCGGCGCGGCTCAACCTGTTGAGCGATCGGCCCGAGGGATCGCTCGCCAACCCCTTGAAGCCGGACCAGGACGTCATCGGGACGATTGCGACCGAGAACGGTCCACGCGATGTGGTGCTGGTGCGCGTCGAGCGCGGCACCTCGGGCTCCATCTGGCTGTTCTCGCGCGCCACGCTCGACGCGATCCCGCCGGTGTTCGACGAAATCAATCTCGTGCCGGCCGAGAGTTACCTGCCGCGAGTCCTCACGATCCCGCGGATCGGCGGCATCCGGCTGTTCCAGTGGCTCGCCTTATTCATCGCGATTCCGCTGATTTATCGGCTCCTCGGGCTGATCGGGGTCGCCGTCGCGCCGATGCAGGCCGCGTGGCGGCGGCGGCGCGGGTTGCCAGCGCGGCCGGCCAGGCTGCTTCCGGGTGCGATCCGGCTGCTGCTGATCACGGCCGCCGTGCGCTGGAGCGCGTCGCACGTCGACCTGCCGCTGCTCGAGCGGCAATTCTGGTCGGCGATGGCGCGAATGTTCGCCTCGGTCGCAATCGTGTGGGTCGGATTGCTGGTGAATGCCTACGGCGAGGATCGCTTCCGTCGCCGCCTGAAGGCCGCCGCCGGCTTCGGCGACGTCACGGCGATGCTCCGCCTCGCCCGGCGGACGGCCGACGCGGTCGTGATGGTGATCGGCTTCGCGATCGTGCTGCGATACTTCAACGTCGACCCGACCGCGGCGCTGGCCGGCCTCGGTATCGGCGGCATCGCGATCGCGCTGTCGGCGCAGAAGACACTGGAGAACGTCATCGGTGGCTTTTCGATCACGTTCGACAAGGCGGTTCGCATCGGCGATTTCGTGAAGCTCGCCGACACCTGGGGCACGGTCGACTCGATCGGGCTGCGATCGACGCGCATCCGCACCCTCGATCGCACGCTCCTGAGCGTTCCCAACGGGCAGATTGCGAACGTCACCATCGAAACCGTGTCGGCGCGCGACAAGTTCCGGTTCAATCACTTCGTCGGCCTCGGTTACGAGACCTCCGCCGCGCAGCTGCGCACCATCGTCACCGCGATCCGGGCGCGGCTGTTGCGCCACACGCTGGCCGACGACTCGTCGATCCGGGCACAGCTGGTGCGCCTCGGGCCGTGGTCGATCGACGTCGAGGTCTTCGCCTATATCTTCGCGCGCGACTGGGCGCACTTTCTCGAGGTCCAGGAGGAATTGCTGCTCGACATCATGGACATCGTCGAGGGTACCGGCGCGCGGATTGCCATCCCGGAACACCGGCTGTCGATGGCCGGTCCAGAGGACGGACCGGCCGCATCACAGCGGATCGCCGCCGTGCGCGCGGCGCTGCGCGATCCGAATCGCAGCGCCGAATCGGTCTAGGCCGCGGGCCCCGCCGATCAGCTCGTCTTCTTCTTGAACGCGTTGTCGATCTGCTTCTTGATGCTGCCGAAGTTCTTCGACAGCAGCTTCTCTTCGTCCTTGGTCAGGATCCGGAACGGCACGCGAACCAGGCTCTTCTCGAACTTGACGTTGAGCCAGTGCTGCCCGTAGGTAATCCCGCCCGGCACCTTGAAGTAGATCCGGCCGAGACAGGCGCGGTTGGTGCTGAGCTCGACTTCGTCCCATGGCATGGCACGGCTTTCCAGCGGTGCGAAGAATCCGATCCGGCACGCGTCATGAGCGCTCGGCGGGAAGTAGTTGATCGAGTCGCGCTGCACCTTGCTGCGATTCTCCACCGCGCGCGTGTCGCCCGCCCTGTACTCTTCGACGGTCGCGAGCGGAATCGTCTTGCCGTCCGGCGTCTCGAGCGACAGCGCGTCGCGCAGCAGCTTGTAGTCGGGTACCCGCTCGAGGACGGTGGCGCCCATTTCCAGCAGCATCCATTCCTCGCCGATCGACCGCTGGGCCATCTGGTAGCCGATGATCACGTAGCCTTCGTTGTTGTACGAGGCGCGAACAAAGTTGCCCTCGAGCGTCATGATCTGCGGCACGCCGGGTTGCGGCATCTGCACGGTCGGCTGCTGTCTGGCTTGCACGCGCCCAGGCGTCACTGTCCACAGCGCCATCACGCTGCCAAGAACTACGAGTAGTGTTGTCGTACGCTTCATACATCCTCCACAAGGCGTTGGGTTGGAATCGCGAACCGAACTAATCGCTCATCATGAAAATCAGCGGCCGGACGTCCTCCTCCGGGGTCCATTGCCAGTAGCGAACCAGGATCGTGTACAGGATCAAACCGGTCTCGCCTTCGCCGAACAGCAGGTAGCGGAACGCCTGCGACATCAGGCCGCGTCGCGTCAGGCCGATGAAGATCGAAATCGGATCGATGACCTCGCTGACGTAGGCGAGGGTGTTGGCGATGGCAATCGCGCCGTGGACTTCGGCCGTGTAGTCGTCGGCGTCCTTGCGAATCGTCACTTCGAGCGGCGCCGAGAATTCGCTGCGGTTGTCGACGAGGTTGACGTGCAGGAACAGGAACGGCCCGTGGACCCGGAAGTGCCGTTCGATCTCGTCGCGCTTCTGCCGCCGCGCTGCCGCGGTCGAGGACTTGATCGGCACCAGGTGGACACGCTTGCCGCGCAGCTCGGGTCCGAGATGCCAGCTTTCCTCGTCGCTGAAGTAGCCGTGCGGGATGCGCAGCTCCATCGAGCGCAGCGCGCGGCTGATGCCGCTGGCGGTCATCAGCAGCAGCGTGAAGATGCTGCCGATGATCAGCCCGTCGGGACGCTCGACACAGTTGTCGGCGAGCGTGTAGCCGAAGACGAGGCAGAGGAGCGCGGTGTAGCCGGCCATCGCCCATCGCCGCTCGCGCCACAAGGCGAGCGTCGCGGCGAACGCCGCCGATAAAATCAGGACCAGCACCCCGGTCGCGTAGGCGCCGCTCTGCGCCTCGACATCGGCCTCGAAGATCCAGGTGATGACGACCGAGATCGTCAACAGCACCAGCACCAACGGCCGCGCCAGCGCGACCCAGCGCGGCGCCATGCCGAATCGCGGCAGGAACCGTGGAATCAGCTGCAGCAGGCCGGCCATTGCCGAGGCGCCCGCCAGCCCGAGGATCAGGATGGTCGACAGGTCGTAGACGGTGCCGAACCCGCGCCCGAAATAACCATGCGCGAGAAAGGCGATGGCGCGGCCGCTCGCCTTGCCCGACTCCTGATAATCGGCCGGCGCGATCAAGAGCGTCGTCACGACGCTCGACAGAATGAGCATCACGCTCATAATCGCGGCCGCGACAACGAGCAGCTTCCGCGTGTTCGCGACCCGTCCCTGTGGTGCGCCGCCGGTCCGCGTGTCGTGCTTCCGATCGCGGTCGCCGCCGTCGACCAGCGGCATCAGCGAGACGCCGGTTTCGAAGCCGCTCATGCCGAGCGCGAGTTTCGGAAACGCAAGAACCGCGGCGGCGGCGACCATCGTGAAATCGCCCTTCGCCGTCAGCGCCGCGCGCCAGTTCTCGACGAGGGCCGGGTGCGTCGCCACCTCCCACAGACCGCGGCCGAGGACGATGAGATTCAACACCAGGTAGGGCACCGCCGCCAGCGTCGCCAGCCCGATGGCTTCGCGAAACCCGGTCAGGAACACAACCGCGAGCACGACCAGGATGGCGAGCGTCACGAGCACCTGGTGATCGCCGAGCGCGCCGGTCAGAAACGGATTCTCGACCGCATGCTTCGCAGCGTCGGCCGCCGACAGCGTCATCGTGATCACGAAGTCGGTGCCGGCGAAGCCGAGCAGGACCAGGACGAGGAATTTGCCCTTCCATCCGGAGAGCAGGTTCTCGAGCATCGCGATCGAACCCTGCCCGGCGTAGCTCCGCCGCGCGACCTGCGCATAGACCGGCAGCGCGCCGAACAGCGTGACCAGCACGAGGATCACCGTCGCGATCGGCGCAACGGCGCCGGCCGCGAGCAGCGCGATACCGGGCTGGTAGCCGAGCGTCGAAAAGTAATCGACGCCGGTCAGCCAGATCACCTGCCACCACGGGTGTGTTTGCGTGTGAGCAGTGTGGTCGGCCTGATCGCCGATCGGTTCGCCGCTGGCCAGCCAGCGGCCGATGTGCGATCGGTACTCGAGCGACGGTTGCGGCAGCCGCGACCGAAACGGCAATGGTTTCAGGCCGGACGTGCCCGGCAAAGTTTCCGAGCCCGGTTCTTCGTCGGCTGATGCCAGTTGAACGGTCGCCACGGCGTCAGCCCGATTGGCTTACGAGGACGCCGTTCGTCGCGAGCGCCTCAGCCACGCTCAGCTTGGCCGTCGCGAAGTCGAGCGGGTGGTCGGTGGCGGCGCGCCGTAGCGCGTCGCAGACCGCGTCACGGGCTTCGGCGAGACGCAGCGTGATGCCCAGGCGCTCCAACTCGTCGCGCAGATCGAGAACGAGGCGGCTGCCCGTCAGGTCGATGAACGGGACGGCGGCGAGGACGAGGAACACGACGCGCGGCGCAGTCGGGCTGGCGGTGACGAGTTGCGCAACGCGATCGCGCACGTGATCGACGTTGAAATAGACCAGCGATCCTTCCGGCCGGATGGCCAGCACGCCGGGCACGCGCTGATTCTCAGGATGGCGGACGATGCTGGCGAAGTAGGATGTGCCGGGCACGCGTGCGACTTCGGTGACTCTCGGATGGGCGGCGCGACGAAGGAGTAACAGGATCGACAGACCGACACCGACCAACACACCGTTCAGCAGTCCAGACCCGAGCACACCGACGACGGCCGCCGCCGTCACGGCGAATTCGCCGCGATCGAAGTGCCAGATTTCGCGCAGCTTGTGCACCTCGACGAGGCCGGTCACTGCCGCCAGCACGATCGCCGCCAGCACCGGCTGCGGCAGGTTGCGTAACAAGCCGGCGAGGAAGAGCGCCACGACCGCCATCGCGATCGCCGCGACGAGTCCGGACAGCGGCGTCCGCGCGCCGCCGCTCTCGTTGACCAGCGACTGCGACGTGCCGCCGCTCACCGGAAAGCCGCCGAAGAGTCCAGAGGCGAGGTTGCTCGCGCCGATGGCCAGGAATTCCTGGGTCGCATCGAGCCGGTAGCCGTGCGAGCCGGCGAACATCCTGCCGATCGCCGCGCTTTCGACCGCCGCGAGGAGGAAGCAGGCCATGGCCAGCGGCAGCAGCGCGTTGATGTCGGCCCGGCTCACGAGGGGAACCGCCGGCAGCGGCAGACCGCGCGGCACGTCGCCAATCAGCCTCACGCCGTACTGATCGAGGCGCAGCACGCTGGCTGCGACGATGCTGCCGACCAGGATGACGAGCGCGACCGGGCGGTGCTTGAACAGCTTCTTGCCAGCCAGCAGCAGTACGAATGCGGCGAGCCCGATCGCGAGCGATACCGGGTTCGTACTCCCGAGGCTGCGGAAAAAGAGTGCCATCGACTCCCAGAAATCACCGTGGCTGCCCGCGAATCCGAACAGCTTGGGCAGCTGGGTACTCGCGAGCACGCACGCGACGCCGACCTTGAATCCGACCAGGACCGTGTCGGAGAAGAAGTTGACGACGACGCCGGCGCGGAATAGGTAGGCGACGAACGCGAGGACGGCAACCATCATCGCCGTGCACGCCGCGAGCGCGGCATGCCGCGACGGGTCGCCGCCGGCGATCGTGCCGAGCGTGGCGCCGATGAGGAGTGACAGCGCCGACGTCACCGAGATCGCGGTGACGCGCGAACTGCAGAACAGCCAGAAGACGAGGCCGCCGAACAGGCACGCGTAGAGGCCCGCCTGCGGCGGCAGGCCGGCGAGCGATGCGTCACCGATCGCAGCGGGGAGGACATACGCCGCGAGCGTGACGCCGGCGACCACGTCGGACCGCAGCGCGGTGCCGTCGTAGGAAGCCAGCCAGCTGCGCGCCTGAATCACCATGGCACGCTAGCCGTGACGGCGGCGTTTGACCTTGAGCTGCGCCAGCGACCGCGCCAGCGACGCGTTCACCGTTGCGACCTCTTCGTCGGAGATCTTGTCGCGCAGCCGCGCCACGGCCCGCTGGCGTGCTTCCTCGGCCTTCGCTTCGTCGATGTCCTTGACGGCGACGGCCATGTCGGTAATCACCGCGATGCGATCGCCGCCGATCGCGGCGAGCCCGCCGCCGACCGCCAGGAACTCCTCGACGCCGTCGCGGCGCACGATGATCTCTCCCGGCACGATTCGCGTCAGCAGCGGCACGTGATGCGGATACACGCCGATCTGGCCGTCGGCGCCCGACAGCGTCACCATCTGCACGTCGGCGGAGTACGCCACCGCGGTCGGCGTCACAATCTCGAGTCGCAATGTGTCAGCCATCAGCCGTTAGCCATCGACACTTCTTCGATCCCGCCCTTCATGTAGAAGTTGTCTTCGGGAACGGCGTCGTGCTTGCCGTCGAGAATCTCCCTGAAGCCGCGGACGGTGTCGGCGACCGGCACCTGCTTGCCTTCGCGGCCGGTAAACGCCTGCGCGGTGCTGAACGGCTGGCTGAGGAAGCGCTGAATCTTGCGAGCGCGTTGTACGGTCACTTTGTCCTCGGGCGCCAGTTCGTCCATCCCGAGGATCGCGATGATGTCCTGCAGATCCTTGAAGCGCTGCAGCACCTTCTGCACCCCCCGCGCGACGTCGTAGTGCTCGCGGCCGACGACCTCCGGTGCCAGCGCCCGCGAGGTCGAGGCGAGCGGATCGACGGCCGGGTAGATCCCGAGCTCGGCGATCGATCGTTCGAGGACCAGCGTCGCGTCGAGGTGCGCGAAGGTGGTCGCCGGCGCCGGATCGGTGAGATCGTCGGCCGGCACGTAGACCGCCTGGAACGATGTAATCGAACCCTTGTTGGTCGAGGTGATGCGCTCCTGCAGCACGCCCATTTCGGCGGCGAGCGTCGGCTGATAGCCGACGGCGCTGGCGGTGCGGCCGAGCAGTGCCGACACCTCGGACCCGGCCTGCGAGAAGCGGAAGATGTTGTCGATGAACAGCAGCACGTCCTGGTTCTTCTCGTCGCGGAAGTACTCGGTGATCGCCAGGCCGGCGAGCGCGACGCGGAGCCGCGCGCCCGGCGGCTCGTTCATCTGGCCGTAGACGAGCGCGATCTTCGACTTGCTCAGATCCTTCTCGTTGATGACGCCGGCGGCCGCCATCTCGTGGTACAGGTCGTTGCCTTCGCGCGTCCGTTCGCCGACGCCGGCGAACACCGACACGCCGCCGTGCAGCTTGGCGATGTTGTTGATGAGCTCGGTGATCACCACCGTCTTGCCGACGCCGGCGCCGCCGAAGGCGCCGATCTTGCCGCCCTTGAGAAAGGGGCAGATCAGATCGATCACCTTGATGCCGGTCGCGAGCACCTGCGGCGACGTCCTCTGCTCGGCGAGCGAGGGCGGCGGACGATGGATGGGATAGTGCTTCGTCGCGGCGACCGGGCCGCGCTCGTCCACCGGCGTACCGGTGACGTCGAAGACGCGACCCATGACCGCCTCGCCGACCGGCATCGCGATCGGCGCGCCGCTGTCCCTGACGCTGTAGCCGCGCTTGAGGCCTTCGGTGCCGGCCATCGAGATCGTCCGCACGCGACGGTCGCCCAGGTGCTGCTGGACTTCGAGCGTCAACGCCACCGGCTGCTTCTGGACCGTGTATTCAACCGAGAGCGCGTTGTAGATCGCGGGCAGCGCGTCGGGAAACTCGACATCCACCACCGGACCGTTGACCTGCACGACTGTGCCCGTGTTCATAATCGGTGCCTTCCGTCAGTCCGCCTGACCGCCGGCGATCTCCAGCAGTTCCTGCGTGATCCGTCCCTGGCGCAGCGTGTTGTAGGCGAGCGTGAGATCTTTGATCATCGCGACCGCGTTGTCGGTCGCGCCCTTCATCGACACCATGCGCGCGCTCTGTTCGCTCGCTTTGGCGTTCAACAGCGCGGCGTGGACGACGAAGGTGATGTAGTGGTGGAGCAGGAAATCGATGACGTCATGCACATCGGGTTCGAACAGGAATTCGCGGGTGTCGGCGGCGAGCGCTTCTGCCGAGGGCGCGCCGGGGACGCTGAGGCTCTTGATCTCGCCGACCGGCAGCAGTTCGAGGACCGCCGGTTGCTGGACCAGCGTGTTGACGAAGCGCGTCGCGACGACGTCGACGGCGTCGACCTCGCCCTTCAGGAAGAGGTCGCGCGCCATCGCCGCGATCGCCCGGGACTCGGCGTACTGCGGCGTATCGCCGTAGGGGAACTCGGCGACCAGCGTCCGCCGGGTTCGCGCGATGAACTGCGCCGCCTTGCGTCCGGCGGCGATGAACACCGTCGTGTGCGGATCGTAGCGGCCGGCCAGCCGGAAGATGTTGCTGTTGAGCGCGCCGCACAGGCCCTTGTCGGCGGCGACGAGGATGATGGCGCGCCGCCGCACCTCGCGCGCCTCGAGCAGCGGATGGGTGAACTCGAACTGCTCGATGTGCGTCGTCGCGACCCGCTGGAACCGATAGAGCAGCTGCGCGAACGGGCGGAGGTCCACCGCCGCCTGCTGCGCTTTGCGCATCTTCGATGCGGCGACCATCTGCATCGCGCGCGTGATCTGCGCGGTGCTGCCGATCGATCGGATCCGGCGCCGGATGTCGCGACCGCTGGCCATGTCAGCGCCAGGTCTGCTTGAACTGATCGGTAGCCGCTTTCAGCTCGGCGATCAGCGCGTCGTTGAGCGCCCGCTCGCGGCGAATCTTCGCGAGCAGGGCGTCTTTCGACGTGATGAGGAACTCGGTGAGCCCTGCCTGGAACTCCTTCGCGCGCGGCGCCGGCACGTCGTCGAGAACGCCGTTCTGCACGGCCCAGAGCACCGCCACCTGGATCTCGACGGCCACGGGCTGGTACTGCGGCTGGTTGAACAGCTCGATGATGCGTTTGCCGCGCTCGATCTTGGCCTGCGTGGCGGCGTCGAGCTCCGATCCGAACTGGGCGAAGGCGGCCATCTCGCGGAACTGCGCGAGGTCGCCTTTGAGCCGGCCGGCGACCTGCTTCATCGCCTTGAGCTGCGCCGCCGAGCCGACGCGCGACACCGAGATGCCGACCGAGATCGCCGGCCGCGTCCCCTGATAGAAGAGATCGGTCTCGAGGAAGATCTGGCCATCGGTGATCGAAATCACGTTGGTGGGAATGTAGGCGGAGACGTCGCCGGCCTGTGTTTCGATGATCGGCAGCGCGGTCAACGATCCGTTGCCGTACTGTTCGCCGACCCGTGCCGCGCGCTCGAGCAGGCGGCTGTGCAGGTAGAACACGTCGCCGGGATAGGCTTCGCGCCCCGACGGCCGCTTCAATACCAGCGACACCTG
>Ga0075425_100000625_pt1 | contig 33405 bp, 37 predicted proteins | sample SoiMethybrSBSTD4_FD_75300 | JGI IMG/M metagenome (GOLD analysis project Ga0075425, IMG submission 75300) | Bulk soil microbial communities from a Populus tree surrounding site in Tennessee, USA - Soil MetaG P. TD hybrid SBSTD4 | ecosystem: Environmental > Terrestrial > Soil > Tree plantation... | reverse complement strand
CGTACGCCATCACCGGCCCCGCGTACGTCATCGGGATCAGCGGCACCGTGATCCGGCTCCGCAGCTCGCAGATCAGCCCCAGCGCCCGCGTCGCTGTCATCCCGTTTCGCAGCGCGCGCTGACCCGCTCGCTGCACCGTCGGGCCGTCCGCCAGCGGATCCGAGAAGGGGATGCCGATCTCGATCGCCGTGGCGCCGCCCCGCACCGCCGCCTCCGCCAACTCGACCGTGTCGTGGTCGGCCATCAGGTAGATGACCAGCGCCGGCGTCTCGATCCTCACGCCCGCGACTCCCGCTCCGCGACCGCGTCCACGTCCTTGTCGCCGCGACCTGACAGCCCCACCACCACGACCTGGCCGGGCTGCGCCCGCTGCAGCGCCAGCCACAGCGCGTGTGCCGACTCAAGCGCCGGGATGATGCCCTCCCGCATGCACAGCAGGTGGAACGCCTCAAGCGCCTGCGCATCGGTGACCGGCGCGTACTCGGCGCGGCCCGTGTCCTTCAGCCACGCGTGCTCGGGGCCGACCCCGGGGTAGTCGAGCCCGGCCGAGATCGAATGTGTCGCCAGCACCTGGCCGCCCTCGTCGGCCAGCACGTAGCTCTTGGAGCCGTGCAGCACCGATACGCGACCCTCCGACAGCGTCGCCGCCGTGCCGCTCTCGTCGCCGCCCGCCTCCGCGCCCAGCAGCCGCACGTCCGCGTCCTCGATGAACGGATGGAACAGCCCGATCGCGTTCGAGCCGCCGCCCACACAGGCAACGACCAGGTCGGGCAACCGTCCCTCGGCCGCCAGCACCTGCTCGCGCGCCTCGCGACCGATCACCGACTGCAGCTCCCGCACCAGCACCGGATAGGGGTGCGGCCCGGCCGCCGAGCCGATCAGGTAGTGCGTGTCCTCGACGTTCGTGATCCAGTCGCGGATGGCTTCGTTCATCGCGTCCTTGAGCGTGCCCGAGCCGGCCGTCACCGGGATCACCTCGGCGCCCAGCATCCGCATCCGCACCACGTTGGGGTGCTGCCGGCGGATGTCCTCCTCGCCCATGTAGACGTGGCAGTCCAGCCCAAACCGCGCGCACACCGTGGCACTGGCCACGCCGTGCTGCCCGGCGCCGGTCTCGGCCACGATCCGCCGCTTGCCCAGCCGCTCGGCCAGCAGCGCCTGCCCGACTGCGTTGTTGATCTTGTGCGCGCCGGTGTGGTTCAGGTCCTCGCGCTTCAGGTAGATGCGGGCGCCGTTCGCGTACTCCTCCAGCCGCTCGGCGCGGTAGAGCGGGGACGGCCGCCCCACGTAGTCGCGCGCCAGCAGGTCGAGTCGCCGGTGGAACGCCGGATCCGACCAGGCCGTCTCCCAGGCCGCCAGCAGCCCGTCCAGCGCTCCCATTACGGTCTCGGGCACGAAGCGGCCGCCGAAGTCTCCGAAGCGGCCGCGGGCGTCGGGCATGGTGGTCATGTGGCGTCCTTTGCGTTGCGGATGAAGCGGCGCATGCGGTCTGGGTCCTTGATGCCGGGCGAGCTCTCCACGCCGCGGGCGGTGTCGACGGCCCACGGCCGCGCGGTGCGCACCGCCTCGGCGACGTTGTCGGGATCGAGGCTGCCGGCCAGGATTACGGGCGCGCGAACGCCGGCGGCCCGCAGCCAGTGCGCGCGCAGCGTCTCGTCGTCCGGGGTCGAGTCGCGCGGCAGGTCGAGCAGCACCGGCACATCGTCGGGCAGGTCGCCGCCCGGATCCCCGCGCATGCCGACAATCGTGCGGTTGTTGGGGTGGGCGAAGCGACCGTACACCTGAACGAGGTTGAACTTGTCCCATGCGTGGAGGTGGACGGCGGTGTCGGCGTAGACGACGACGGTGCGAACGTGCTCCGGGGCACCGGTCGCCAGCCGGCACGCGGTCGAGAACTCGACGCCCCGCGGGCTGGACGGCACGACGATGAACCCGACCGCGTCGGCGCCGGCCTCAACAGCCGCCGCGACGTCCTCGGCCCGCGTGATCCCACAGATCTTGACCAGCGTCTCAGCCACGCGGCACCCCCACCAGCTCCGCCAGCAGCAGCGGGTCGCGCATCAGCGCCGTTCCCACCAGCACCGCGTCGGCGCCGGCGTCACGCGCCCGCTCTACGTCTTCGCGGGCGGCGATGCCCGATTCGGCAACACGGATCACGTCACGCGGCAGCGACGACAGCAGCCCCAGCTGCCGCTCGCGGTCGATCTCGAGCGTCTCCAGGTCACGGGCGTTCACGCCCACCACGCGCGCGCCGATCGCCACGGCGCGGTCGATCTCCCCGCGCGAGTGCGTCTCCACCAGCGCGTCCATGCCGAGCAGCGCCGCCGTCTCCATCAGCCGCCGCGCCTCGTCGTCGCTGATCATCGCCAGGATCACCAGGATCGCGTCTGCGCCCGCCAGCCGCTGGGCGGCAACCTGCTCCGGGAAGACCGTGAAGTCCTTGGCGATGGCCGGGATCGAGACCGCCGCGCGGGCCTCGCGCAGGTGGTCGAGCGAGCCGCCGAAGTCGCGCTCGGCGCACAGCACCGACATGCACGCCGCACCGCCCGTCTCGTAGCGCACCGCGGTGGCGGCGATATCCGCGTCCGGCGCGATCTCGCCCTGCGACGGCGAGCTGCGCTTGACCTCCGCCACCACCGTCACCGAGGGCCCGGCCGCCAGCGCCTCGGCGAAGCCACGCGTCGGCTCCGGCGCGTCGCGGCGGACGTCGCCTCCGATCCGGGCCAGGTAGCCGCTCATGCCTCTGCCCTTGTCCGGGCGCTCGTGAATGCGACCAGCCGCTCGAGGGTGGCGGTCGCGCGGCCGTCGTCGATCGCGTCGCGCGCGGCGTACACGCCCTGCTCGAGGGTCTCGCTGAGCCCAGCGACGTAGAGGGCGGCGCCGGCGTTCAGGATCACGGCGTCGCGGCGCGGCCCGGTCTCGCCGTCGAACACTGTGCGGATGATCGCGGCGTTGGCCGAGGCGTCGCCGCCGCCAAGATCCTCCGGCGTTCCCGGCCCGGCGCCGAACTCGCGCGGGTCGACCGAGGTCAAGCTGACATGCCCACCCCGCACCTCGGCCACCAGGTTCTCGCCGGTCGGCGTCAGCTCGTCCAGCCCACCGGCACCGTGGGCGACCAGCGCGTGCTCGGTGCCGAGCGCGGCCAGCACCTGCGCGATCGGCTCCACCAGCTCCGGCGCGTAGACGCCCACCACCTGCCGCTGCGCCCCGGCCGGGTTCGTCAGCGGCCCCAGCACGTTGAACACCGTGCGCACTCCCAGCTCGCGCCTGACCGGACCGGCGTGGCGCATGGCCGGGTGGTGGGCTTGGGCGAACATGAACCCGAATCCGACCTCGTCGATGCAGTCGGCCACGTCGGCCGGCGTCAGGTCGATGCGCACGCCCAGCGCCTCCAGCACGTCGGCCGACCCGCTGCGCGAAGACACCGCCCGGTTGCCGTGCTTGGCGACGTATGCGCCACCGGCGGCGGCGACCAGCGCCGCCGACGTCGAGATGTTGAACGTGTGCGCGCCGTCGCCGCCGGTGCCGGCCGTATCGACCAGCGTCTGGTGCTGCGGTCGCGCCGGCGTCACGTGGGCGCGCATCGCGCGGGCGCAGCCGGTGATCTCGCCCACCGTCTCGCCCTTCATGCGCAACCCCACCAGGAACCCCGCGATCTGGGCGGGCGTGGCCTCGCCGTCCATCACCTGCATCATGGCCGCGTGCGCCTCCTCGGGCAGCAGGTCGCGCCGCTCCACCAGCGCGGCAATGGCGACGTCGATCATCCGGCCGCCCCCATCTGCAGGAAGTTCTCGATCAGCGTGCGGCCGTGCGGCGTCAGCACCGACTCGGGATGAAACTGGACGCCGTGCACAGCCCACTCGCGATGTCGCACACCCATCACCTCACCGTCCGGCGTCCGCGCCGTGACGACCAGCACGTCCGGCACCTCGATCGCCGCCAGCGAGTGGTAGCGGCCCGCCTCGAACGGGCTGGGCAGGCCCGCGTAGAGCGGGGAGGAGTCGTGGCTGACCTGGTCGGGCTTGCCGTGCATCAGCAGCGTGGCCCGATCGACGCGGCCGCCGTACATCTCGACGATCACCTGGTGCCCGAGGCACACTCCCAGCACCGGCAATCGCTCCGCGAACCGCTCGATCATCGCCTCCGAGACGCCGGCCTCGCGCGGCGTGCCCGGCCCCGGCGAGACGACCAGGTGGGTCGGCTCCCAGGTGTCTGCCTCGTCGGGCTCGATCGCGTCGTTGCGCTCGGTGCGCACCTCGGCGCCGGCCGAGGCGATGTAGTCGACCAGGTTGTAGGTGAACGAGTCGTAGTTGTCGATCACGAGCACCCTCACGGCCCGTACACCCCTGTCTCGGCCTGGTCGATGGCGGCGCCCAGGGCGGCCAGCTTGTTCAGGCACTCCTGGTGTTCATCCGCAGGATCGGAGTCTGCCACGATCCCCGCCCCCGCCTGCAGGTACGCGACGCCGTCGCGCATGGCGATCGTCCGGATCGCGATGCAGGTGTCCATGTCGCCGCCGAAGCCGAGGTAGCCGATGGCGCCGCCGTAGGCGCCGCGGCGGCGGCCCTCCAGCTCCGAGATGATCTGCATCGCCCGCACCTTTGGCGCGCCCGACAGCGTCCCCGCCGGGAAGGTCGCGCGCAGCAGCGAGGCCGCATCCTGGTCGTCGCGCAGCTGCCCGAACACGTTCGACACGATGTGCATGACGTGGGAGTAGCGCTCGACCACCATCGAGCGCGCCACGCGGATGCTGCCCGGCTCGCACACGCGGCCCAGGTCGTTGCGGGCCAGGTCGACCAGCATCACGTGCTCGGCCCGGTCCTTCTCTGAGGCCAGCAGCTCGTCGGCCAGGGCGTCGTCCTCGGCGCGGTCGGCCGAGCGCGGCCGCGTGCCCGCGATCGGCCGCAGCTCGCAGGTGCCGTCCAGGTCGAGCCGGACGTGCACCTCGGGCGAGGAGCCGACCAGCTGGAAGTCGCCGTTGTCGAGCAGGAACATGTAGGGCGACGGGTTGACGCCGCGCAGCGCCCGGTAGATCGCAAACGGCGAGGCGCCGGTCTGGCGGCGGACGCGCTGAGAGGGCACGATCTGGAACGCATCGCCCGCGGCGATGTGCTCGCGCGCGGTCTCGACGGCCGCCATGTAGCGCTCGCGCGTGATCTCGCGGTGCGCCGCGCCCTTCGGACGGGGCGCCGCCGCGGCCGCCGCGGGCGGCTTCGACAGCGCCACCACCAGCCGCTCCACCGCCTTGCGCGGGCCGATCAGCGACATCGTGCGGCGGACGTGGTCGAACGCGACCACCGAGTCGGCCAACATGAAGCGCATCAGCGGCAGGCAGGCGTCGTCGGGGTGCGCCGGCGGCAGCGGCACCGGCTCCAGCTGCGTCGCCCAGTCATAGCTGAGGTGGCCGACGGCGCCGCCCACGAACGGGGGGTCGCCGGGGCCGGGCCCGGGGCGGGTGGCGGTGAAAGCCATCGCCTCCGCCAGCGAGTCAGTTGTCTCGCAGCCGGCCGCCAGGAAGCTGTGCCTGCCCACCTGCTCACCGCGCTCGACCGACTCCAGCAGGAATGCCGGCGTGCCCAGCGCCTCGCGCAGCAGCAGGTATGCGCCGACCGGCGTTAGCAGGTCTGCAGGAAGCGTTCGGATGATGCGGTCGTCTGTCATTAGGGCAACAAAAAAGCCCCCCGCCGGATCCGGCGAAAGGCCTGTGCGAGGAGCGGGTGCCGCGGCGCAGCTAGCGGTCCATACCTCGCGCGGGAATCCACCACCAGCTGCTGGGCTTGATCTGCATGGGAGTGGAAGTATGACCGGGCGGCGACGGCCGGTCAACCCGTTTGCGCCCCTGTGCTAGACCTCTTGCCAGTACACGCCACTGCGATCAGGGACTGAATTCATGCCACGAACCGTCATCCTGGGTGCCGCGCGCACCCCTTTCGGCCGCCTCGGCGGGGGCCTGGCGTCGCTGTCGGCGCCGCAGCTGGGCATCCATGCGGGCAGCGCCGCGCTGGAGCGGGCCGGCGTCAGCCCCGACCAGGTCGGCTACGTGGTGATGGGCGAGGTGCTGCAGGCGGGTGTCGGCATGATCCCTTCCCGACAGGTGTCGGCCGGAGTCGGCTGCCCGGTCGGGGTCGGCTCCGACACGATCAACAAGGTCTGCGCCTCCGGCATGCGCGCGACGGCCTACGGCGACCTGCTGATCCGCTCCGGCGACCACGACGTGGTGCTGACCGGCGGCATGGAGAGCATGTCCAACGCCCCCTACCTGGTGCCCAAGGGCCGCTTCGGCTACACGATGGGCGACGGCGTGCTGGTCGATCACATGACCAGCGACGGCCTCACCTCCACCTTCACGCACCGGATCATGGCCGAGGAGAACTCGGTCGTCTCGGCCGAGATCGCGTGCTCGCGGGCCGATCAGGACGCGTGGGCGTTGCGCAGCCACGAGCGCGCCGTGGCGGCCCAGGACGCGGGACGCCTGGCCGACGAGATCGTGGCCGTGACGGTGCCCGGCCGCAAGGGCGACACCGTGGTCGACGCCGACGAAGGGCCGCGCCGCGACACGTCGGCCGAGCGCCTGGCGGCGCTGAAGCCCGTCTTCAGCAAGGACGGCGCAACGACCGCAGGAAACGCGCCCGGGGTCAACGACGGGGCCGCGGCGCTGGTGCTGGCGTCGGAGGAGTGGGCCGGGGCGCAGGGGTTGACGCCGCTTGCCCGGATCCTCAGCGAGGGCCAGGTCGCCGACGACTATCCGTATCTGGTGCGCACCCCGGCCGCGGCCGCGCGGATGGCGCTGGAGCGGGCCGGGATGACGGTGGCCGACGTCGACCTGTTCGAGATCAACGAGGCCTTCTGCTCGGTGGTGCTCTCGACCATCGACCTGCTCGGGGCCGACGCTGACCGCTTCAACGTGCAGGGCGGCGCGGTCGCCTTCGGCCACCCGATCGGCGCGTCGGGAGCGCGCCTGGTCGGCACGCTGGTGCACCAGCTGCGGCGACGCGGCGGCGGGATCGGGCTGGCGGCGATCTGTTCCGGCGCAGCCCAGGGCGACGCGATGCTGATCGAGGTGCTGCCGGCATGAGCGAGATCCGGCGGATCACCGTGGTCGGAGCAGGCCAGATGGGGGCGGGCATCGCCCAGACGGCTGCCGTCGGCGGCTTCGACGTCACCCTCAGCGACGTGGCGCCGCGTCAGCTGCAGCAGGCCGTATCCGGCATCGAGGCGTCGCTGGCGAAGCTGACCGAGAAAGGCCGCCTGGACGAGGCGACGCGCGACGCAGCGCTCGAGCGGATCGAGACGGCGGCCGAGCCGGCCGACGCTGACCTCCTGATCGAGGCCGCGACCGAGAGCGTCGAGCTGAAGCTGCGCATCTTCGCCCAGCTGGACGAGGTGGCCGGGGACGGCGCCATCCTCGCGTCCAACACCAGCTCGATCCCGATCACCCGCCTGGCCGCGGCCACGAAGCGGCCGCAGCAGGTGGTCGGCATGCACTTCATGAACCCGGTGCCGCTGATGCAGCTGGTGGAGGTGATCCGCGGCCTCGAGACCAGTGACCAGACGGTGACCAGCGTGGTGGCCGCCGCCGAGGCGATGGGCAAGACGGTGGCGGAGGCGAACGACTACCCCGGGTTCATCTCCAACCGGATCCTGGTGCCGATGATCAACGAGGCCGTCTACTGCCTGATGGAGGGCGTGGGCGACCGCGAGTCGATCGACACCGTCATGAAGCTGGGCATGAACCACCCGATGGGCCCGCTGACGCTGGCCGACCTGATCGGCCTGGACACCTGCCTGGCGATCATGGAAGTCCTGCACGACGGTCTCGGGGATGACAAGTACCGGCCCTGCCCGCTGCTGCGCAGCTACGTCGAGGCCGGCCGGCTGGGCCGCAAGTCCGGCCGCGGCTTCTACGAATATTGAGGCCGGACCCGGCGCCATCTGCCGCCGTCCCTATCCTCTTGACCTAACAAACTTCTTACGCGGGTATCACCCGAACGGTGGAGTGTGACTTCCGGAGACGGGCGTAAGGTGAATCTCAAGGGCGGCGCGGCTCCTGCCGGCTGCCGGGGGATCTGATGGGGCACGGACGCGACACCAAAGGCGACCGAGAGCGCCGTCACCACGTTGTACAGGAGCGTCTGCGGACGCACCTGGCGGTGACGAGCGCACTCGCCGAAGCGCAGACTCTTGCGGAGGCTGCGCCGCGCCTGCTCGAGGTCATCTGCCGGGGGCTCGACTGGGAGATGGGGGCGCTGTGGCGGGTCGACTCCGACGAGCAGGTGATCCGCTGCGTCGACCTCTGGCATATGCCGGGCACGCCGCTGATCGGATTCTCGCTGGCCACGCGCCATGCGGCGTTCGCCCAGGGCGAGGGGCTGCCGGGCAAGGTCTGGCAGGATGGCATCCCGCTGTGGGTGCCCGACATCGGCGCGCACCCGGGTCAGCAGCGCGGGGCGCAGGCGGCGCGCGAGGACATCCACGCGGCGCTGGCGCTGCCGGTCACCGCATACGGCGAGGTGACGGGGGTGATGGAGTTCTTCAGCTCACGCGTGCGCGAGCCGGACGAGGAGCTGATGGCGCTGTTGACGGGCATCGGCAGCCTGGTCGGCCAGTTCATCCGCCACCGCGACGCCGAGCGCGACGTGCGCGCCAGCGAGGCGCGCAAGAGCGCGATCGTGAACGCGGCCTTCGAGTGCATCATCGGACTGGATGCGCACGGGCGCGTGACCGAGTTCAACCCCGCGGCCGAGCTGACGTTCGCACGTCCGAGGGAGGAGGCGATGGGCCTCTCGGTCACCGATCTGCTGGTGGTCGACCGGTTGGACGAGCCGCACCGCGCCGACATGGAGGCGCTGCTGGCCGGGCAGCTGCCGCGGCTGCTGGGCCTGCCCACCGAGGCCATCGGGCGGCGCAGCGACGGGCGCGAGTTTCCGGTGGAGCTGGCGATCACGCAGATCGACCTGCCCGGGCCGCCGTCGTTCACCGTCTACCTGCGCGACGTCACCGCCAGCCGCGCGGCGCAGGCGGCGATGCGCCATCTGGCCGCGATCGTCGAGACCACCAACGACGCGATCCTGTCCAAGACGCTGGGCGGCACCATCCTCACCTGGAACCGAGGCGCGGAGCTGCTCTACGGCTACTCGGCCGAGGAGGCGGTGGGGCGGGCCGCCGGCATGCTGGCCACCGAAGAGGGCGTCGACGAGATCGCCGACGTGCTCTCCCGCGTGGGGCGGGGTCAGCAGATCGATCAGTTCGAGACCGTGCACGTCCGCAAGGACGGATCGAGGGTGGACGTGTCGCTGACGGTGTCGCCGATCGTCGACGACTCCGGCCAGATCGTGGCGGTGTCGGCGATCGCGCGCGACATCACCGAGCAGATGCGAGCGCAGGCGCAGATCGAGCACCTCGCCTACCACGACCAGCTGACCGGGCTGCCCAACCGCTCGATGTTCCACGAGCACCTGGCGCTGGCGCTGGCGCGGGCCGATCGCCACCACTTCGGCGTGGCCGTGCTGTTCATCGACCTCGACAACTTCAAGCTGATCAACGACAGCTTCGGGCACGAAGCGGGTGACGCCCTGCTGCGCGACTTCGGGGCGCGGCTGAAGTCGGTCACGCGCGCCACCGACATCGTCGCCCGCCAGGGCGGCGACGAGTTCCTGGTGCTGGTGCCCGACCTCGAGCTGGACGGCGGCGAGACGATCGTGCCACGTGCGCTGGAGGTGGTGTCGGCGATCGAGAACAAGGTGCGGAGCGTGCTGGAGACGCCGTTCCTGGTGGCCGACACGGACGTGCACGTGGGCCTGAGCATCGGGGTCAGCATCTACCCGATCGACGCCACCGATCGTGACGAGCTGCTGCGAAACGCCGACACGGCGATGTACATCGGCAAGGGCCTGATCGAGAACGAGGCGGCCGCGATCGAGCCGGGCAAGGCGCGCGGGCGGCTGGCGATGATGGGTGAACTACGCCGGGCGGTCGAGCGGGACGAGTTCGAGCTGCACTTCCAGCCGATCGTGGAGCTCGAGAGCCGGCGGCTGGTCGGGGCGGAGACGCTGGTGCGGTGGCGCGACAGCGACGGGCGGCTGGTGCTGCCCGAGCAGTTCGTGCCGCTGGCGGAGCGATCGGGGCTGATCGAGCCGATGACGCGGCGGGTGATCGAGGGTGCCTGCCGGCAGGCGCGCGAGTGGAGCGACCAGGGCGCGGACCTGGTGGTGTCGTTCAACCTGCCGCCCGGGCTGTGGGGGCCGAGCATCGTCGAGATGCTGCTGGACGCGACGGGGCGCGCCGGGGTCGACCCCAGCCGAATGATGATCGAGGTGACGGAGTCGACCGTGATGGTGCAGCCGGCCCGGGCCGCGCACACGCTGTCGCTGCTGCGCGCGCACGGCGTGCAGATGGCGATCGACGACTTCGGCAAGGGCCACTCGTCACTGGAGCGGCTGCGGCAGCTGCCGGTCAGCACGCTCAAGATCGACCGGTCGTTCGTGGCCGATCTGCCACACGACCGCGGGGCGGCGGCGATCGTGGTCGCGATCATCCAGCTGGCGCACAGCCTCGACCTGCAACCGCTGGCGGAGGGCATCGAGACGCAGGAGCAGCTCGACTTCCTGCTCGAGCACGGATGCGACCTCGGCCAGGGCTACCTGCTCGGCCACCCGGTGCCGGCACGGGAGCTGGAGCTGACCAGCCGGCCCTAACGTGCCGTGGCGCCGACAGCGGCGCCTGGGCGTGGCCGCCGCATCCACGCCAGCGCGCGCCAGGCGAATGCCGCCCCGGCGGCCGAGGAGGCCGCCGCCGTCAGCCACATCACGTCGTAGCCGGCGTGCTCGGCCACCAGCCCCGAGATGGGAGCGGCCAGCGAGCCGGCGCCGAACACCATGGTCGATGCCACGCCCACCGCGCGTGCGGCCCGGTCGGGGCCGACCAGCTCGCCGGCGGTGACGTACAGCACGCCGTTCCAGCCAAAGCAGCCGAAGCCGAGCGCGACCGTGACGGGCACGGCCAGGACGACCCCGACGTGCAGCACCGGCCCCATCGCCAGCCCCGCGATCGCTGCCAGCATTCCGCACTCGACCAGGGTGCGCACCCGGCGGGTGCCGCGGCCGCGGTCGGCCATCCGGCCCCAGACCAGCCGCGATGCCGCGGCCGAGAGGTTCAGCACCACGAACAGCGCGCCCGCCTCGGCCTTGCCGAGGCCATCGTCGCGGGCCGCGGCGACGATGTAGGTGAGCGACGCGCCGAGCGCGTAGACGTAGAGCAGGCCCACCACCAGCAGCGGGCGCATGCCGCGCGCGGTGAGCGCGCCGTCCAGCCGCATGCGCCGGGCGGCGCCGCCGCCTGCGGCCGAGAGCCGCGCGAACACGCCGGCTGTGGAGGCGGTGGCGAAGGCGGTCACGACCAGGGCCAGCCGCACGCCGCCGACGTGTGCCAGCAGCGGCAGCGCCACGGCGCCGATCGTGCCGCCCATCGGCACCGCCAGCTGGCGCCAGCCAAGGGCGATGCCCCGCCGCTCCGGCGGGAACTCACGCAGCAGGCTGCTCATGCCGGCCACCGGGACCGCGGAGGAGCCGATGCCGGCCAGGAAGATGGCGGCGGCGAACAGGGCGGCGTTCGGTGCGACCGAGGCCGCCAGGTAGGCGCAGAAGTTGATCGTCGCGCCGGCCAGCAGCACGGGGCGGGCGCCGAAGCGATCGACCAGCATGCCCGCCGGGATCAGCGCGACTGCGGAGCCGAGACCCACGGCCGCGAACACGGCACCGAACCCGGCCGGGCCCAGGCCGAACTTGTTCTGGATGTCCACGCCGATGGCGGGCAGGCCAAACTGCACGACCGAGACCGCCGCCTGGGCGATGACGGCGATGATCAGCGTCGTTCGCGGACGGGGGCTCATCGCGACACGGTAACCGGGTCCCGGCGAATGTATGCTCGGACCGGTGTCGGCGATCGAATTCACCCGTTGTCCGATCTGCGCGAGCGGGCAACCGCTGGACGTGATCGCCGAGCTGGACGCCGTCTGGGTTTCGGCGCCGCCGGTCGCCGTGCTGCCGGGCTACGCGTGCGTGGTGGCCAGGCGCCACGTGGAGGAGCCGTTCCAGCTGCCGGACGACGAGATGTTCGCCTTCTGGCGCGAGTCGATGGCCGTCGCTCGCGCGCTCAGCTCCCTGCTCGAGCCCCGCAAGATGAACTACGAGATCCATGGCAACTCGATCCCGCATCTGCACCTTCACCTGTACCCGCGCTTCCCCGGCGATGCCTTTGAAGGCCGGCCGATCGCCATGGACGCCCCCGCCTTCACCCGCACGGCGGAGGATCTCCGGCGCATGGCCGATGTGCTCGCCGCGGTGGGCCGCGGCACCTCCCGGACCGCCTGACCCGTGTCCGCGTGGGGAAGTACCCTGTCTGGCGATGGTTCGCCTCGACCGCATCTACACGCGCGCCGGCGACGCGGGCGAAACGTCGCTCGGCGACGGTGAGCGCGTGTCCAAGAGCTCGGCCCGGATCTGGGCCTACGGCACGGTCGATGAGACCGGCGCGGCCATCGGCGTTGCAATCGCCACCGGGCTGGAGCCGGCCGCCGCCGATCTGCTGCGCCGCGTCCAGAACGACCTGTTCGACCTCGGCGCCGATCTGGCGGTGCCGGTCGACACCGAGCGCGGTCACGGCAAGTCACGGCTACGCATCACCGAGCAGCACGTGGCCGCCCTCGAGGCGGCATGCGACGAGCAGGGTGAGCGGCTCGCGCCTCTCACCAGCTTCGTGCTGTCGGGCGGCACGCCCCAGTCGGCGGCCTTGCACCTGGCGCGCACCGTCTGCCGCGGCGCCGAGCGCCACGTGGTTGCGTTGTCATCCGAGGCGACGGTGAACCCGCACGCGCTGTCCTACCTGAACCGGCTGTCCGACCTGCTGTTCATCCTCGCCCGCGTCCACAACGACGAGGGCCGCGGCGACGTGCTGTGGCAGCCCGGGAGCTCGCTGGCCTGAGCGTCGGGATTTCCGCGCGGCGCACGAGGACAGCCGGAGACGGGGTATATCCTGCCGACATGGCGACCGCCAGCGTCCCCGACCCAGACGGCGCAGCCGCAGAGCAGCACTCGACCATCTCCGGCATCCCGCTGGAGCCGCTGTATACCCCCGAGACGACGCCGATCGACTACGACCGCAACCTGGGCGATCCCGGCAGCTACCCGTTCACCCGCGGCGTCTACGAGTCGATGTACCGTGGCAGGACCTGGACGATGCGGCAGTTCGCCGGCTTCGGCACCGCCGAGGAGACAAACCGCCGGTTCCGCTACCTGCTCGACCACGGCCAGACCGGCCTCTCGACCGCCTTCGACATGCCCACCCTGATGGGCTACGACTCCGACCACGCCCGCGCGCTGGGCGAGGTCGGCCGCGAGGGCGTCGCCGTCGACACCCTGGCCGACATGGAGGACCTGTTCCGGGGCATCCCGCTCGACCAGGTCACCACCTCGATGACCGTGAACGCGCCGGCGGCGATCGTGCTCGCCCAGTACGTGTGCGTGGCCGAGCGCCAGGGCGTCTCCGCCGAGCGGCTGGGCGGCACCATCCAGGCCGACATCCTCAAGGAGTACATCGCCCAGAAGGAGTGGATCTTCCCGCCGGAGCCGTCGATGCGGCTGATGATCGACATGATCGAATGGTGCACCCGCACCATGCCGCGCTGGCACCCGGTGTCGATCTCGGGCTACCACATCCGAGAGGCGGGAGCGACCGCCGCCCAGGAGCTCGCCTTCACGCTGGCCGACGGCTTCGCCTACGTCGAGCACTCGATCGCACGCGGGCTGGACGTCGACGAGTTCGCGCCCCGGCTGTCGTTCTTCTTCAACGCGCATATCGACTTCTTCGAGGAGATCGCCAAGTACCGCGCGGCCAGGCGGATCTGGGCGCGGGTGCTGCGCGAGCGCTACGGCGCCAAGACGGAGCGCGCGTTGCTGATGCGCTTCCACACCCAGACTGCCGGCGTCTCGCTGACCGCCCAGCAGCCGCAGGTGAACATCGTGCGCACCGCCATCGAGGCGCTGGCGGCGGTGCTGGGCGGCACTCAATCGCTGCACACCAACAGCTACGACGAGGCGCTTGCCCTGCCCACCGAGCACGCCGCGCGCCTGGCGCTTCGCACCCAGCAGGTGATCGCACACGAGACCGGCGTGACCAGCATCGCCGACCCGCTGGGCGGCTCGTGGCTGGTGGAGTCCCTGACCGACGAGCTCGAGCGTCAGGCCTACGACTACTTCGACCGCATCGACCGGCTGGGCGGCGTCGTGGCCGCGCTGAACGAGAACTTCTTCCAGCGCGAGATCGCGGAGGCCAGCTTCCAGTTCCAGCAGGAGGTGGAGTCCGGACGGCGAGCGATCGTGGGCGTAAACTCGTTCACCGAGGGCGACGACCAGCCGCTGGAGACGCTGCAGGTGCCGTTCGAGGTCGAGGAGCGGCAGGTGGCGCGCCTGCGGGCCGTGCGCGGCGATCGCAGCCAGGCCGCGGTGGACGCGGCGCTGGCCGACCTGCAGCGGGCCGCGGCCACGGACGAGAACGTGATGCCGCATCTGATCGAGTGCGCGCGGGCCTACGCCAGCGAGGGCGAGATCTGCGACGCCCTGCGATCGGTGTGGGGCGTGTACCGCGAGACGCCCGTGTTCTAGGGTTGGCGCCGTGGACGCCTACGAGATCGCAGAGGTCGAGGCCGACCGCGTGGCCGCGGGCCGGCTCTACCAGGAGTTCCTGCGCGTGCCGGCCATCAGCGCCGGGCTGTACGTGCTGGAGGCGGGCGCGGACGACCCGCAGGGGCCACACCAGCAGGACGAGATCTACTACGTGATCGCCGGGCGCGCGCAGATCCGGGTCGACGGCGAGGATCGCGCGGTGCAGGCCGGGTCCGTGGTGTTCGTCGCCAAGCAGGTCGAGCATCGCTTCCACTCGATCGAGCAGCGGCTGGAGCTGCTGGTCGCGTTCGCGCCTGCCGAGACCGAGTGACTCCCTTACCTGGTGCGCTGGGTAGACTCGCAGACGAAATGGACCGCCCGATTCGAGTCGTCGTCGCGAAGCCCGGCTTGGACGGGCACGATCGCGGAGCAAAGATCATCGCCCGCACCCTGCGCGACGCGGGCATGGAGGTCATCTACACCGGCCTGCACCAGACCCCGGAGCAGATCGTCGAGACCGTGATCCAGGAGGATGCCGATGCGGTTGGCCTGTCGATCCTGTCGGGCGCGCACATGACGCTGGTGCCGCGCATCATGGAGCTGCTCAGGGAGCAGGGCGCCGACGACGTGCTGGTGGTGCTCGGCGGCACCATCCCGGCCGATGACATCCCGGTGCTGAAGGAGCAGGGCGTGGCTGAGGTTTACACGCCCGGGGCGCCCACCGCTGAGATCGTCGACTTCCTAGAGACCAGGCTGGCCTCCTGATGGCGGGCCTGCGGATCGTCGCCGAGGGCCGTGTATCCGTCGTCACCGTGAACCGGCCGGACGTCCTGAACGCGCTCAACACGGCGCTCCTGGAGGAGCTGCTGGCGACGCTCGAGGACCTGGGCAGCGACCCAGCCTGCGGCGTGATCGTGGTGACCGGTGCCGGCGACCGTGCCTTCATCGCCGGCGCAGACATCAAGGAGATGGACGGCAAGACGCCGCTCGAGGCGCGCGACTACTCGGAGCTGGGGCAGGAGATCGCGCACAAGCTGGAGACGATGCGCAAGCCCACGATCGCGGCGGTCAACGGCTACGCGCTGGGCGGCGGCTGCGAGATCGCGCTGGCCTGTGACGTGCGGCTGGCCAGCGAGAACGCCCGCTTCGGGCAGCCCGAGATCAACCTCGGCATCATCCCCGGATGGGGCGGCACCCAGCGGCTGGCCCGTGCCACCAACATCGGCTACGCCAAGGAGCTGATCCTGACGGGGCGCATGGTGGACGCGGCCGAGGCGCTGGAGCGGGGACTGGTGCAGCACGTCTACCCCAGTGCCGAGCTGATGCCGCGGGTGATGGAGCTGGCCCAGCAGATGGCATCGAAGAGCCCGGTGGCGCTCTACTACGCGAAGGAGTCCACGAACCGTGCGCTGCACGGCGACATCGGCGGCAACCTCGTGCACGAGGCGGACCTCTACTCGCTGATGTTCTCGACCGACGACGCCCGCGAGGGACTGCGCGCGTTCGTCGAGAAGCGCACGCCGACGTTCATCGGCAAGTAATGCAACCAGCATACGAAGCAGGGGGAGAGGGTTGAACATCGCAGTCTGCGTGAAAGAGGTGCCGAGCGCGACCAGCGCGAAGCGGCTCGACCCGTCCACACACCGGCTCGACCGGTCGGGCGACAGTGAGCTGAATCCGTTCGACGTGCACGGCCTGGAAGAGGCGATCAAGCTGCGCGAGGCGGGTCACGAGGTGGAGGAGATCGTGGCGGTCTGCATGGGCCGCGAGAACGCCCAGCGGCCGCTGCAGAAGGCGCTGGCGCTGGGCGCCGACCGAGTCGTGCTGCTGACCGATCCGGCACTGGCGGGGTCCGACATCAGCGGCACCGCGTACGCGCTTGCGACGGTGCTCGAGGGGCAGAACGCCGATCTCGTGATCCTCGGCCAGCAGGCGTCGGACGCCGACTGCTACGTGATGGCGGCCGCGGTGGCCGACCACCTGCGCAGGCCGCTGGTGACGCAGGTGGCGTCGCTGTCGCTGGAGGGCGGGACGTTGCGCGCGAAGCGCCAGACCGAGCACGGCTACGACGTGATCGAGGCGCCGCTGCCCGCGGTGGTCTCGGTGTCGGATGCGATCAACACGCCGCGGCTGCCCTCGATCAAGGCGATCATGGGCGCCAAGAAGAAGCCGACCGACCAGGTCTCTGCCGCGGACGCCGGGATCGACTCGTCGCGGGTGGGCGAGGCTGGGGCGCAGAGCGTGGTTCGCAGCGTGTCGCCGCCGCCGGCGAAGCAGGAGGGGCGGCGGATCGAGGATACGGGCGGAGACTCGGCCGGTGCGATCGTCGAGTTCCTGGCCGAGAGGGGCGTGATCTAGATGGCGACGATCGTGTTCATGGATCACGACGAGGGCGCGTTCAACCCGAACAGCTTGGGCGTGCTGGCGAAGGCCGCATCGCTGGGTGGTGAGGTGACCGCGTTCGTGGGCGGCTCCGGCATCGACGACGCCTGGGCAGGCGGGCTGGGCGCGTACGGCGCGTCCAAAGTACTGGTCGCCGACGACGCAGCGCTGGCGGGTCTGCCGCAGCCGCTGGTGGATGCGCTGGAACCGCACGCGCGCGAGGCCGACGCGGTGCTGTTCGGCGCCGGCGTCGTCTCGGCCGACGTGGCCGCCGGGCTGGCGGCGCGGGTGGGCTCGGGCATCAACTGCGAGACGACCGACTTCAGGCTGGGCGACGGCGGCGCGGTCGCGGTGCGACCGGCGCTGGGCGACACCGTGATGGTCGAGTCGAGCTTCGCGTCGTCTCCGGCGATCATCCTGGGGCGGGCGAACGCCTTCGCCCCGGAGCCGACCGGGTCAGGCACCGCGCCGGTGGAGCGGGTCGAGGTGACGGTGCAGGAGTGGTCGTCGGCGGCGCGCATGGCCGGGCGCGAGCAGGCTGAGACGGGTGGGGTCGACATCACCGAGGCGGACGTGCTGGTGGCGTTCGGCCGCGGCATCGGCGGGCCGGAGAACATCCCGGTGGTGGAGCAGTTGGCCAAGGCGCTGGGCGGTGAGGTGGCGGCGACGCGGGCCGTGGTCGACGCGGGCTGGACCTCGTACTCGATGCAGGTGGGGCAGACCGGCAAGACGGTGTCGCCAAAGCTGTATGTCGCCTGCGGCATCTCGGGGGCGATCCAGCACAAGGTGGGGATGGCCAACGCCGGCGTGATCGTGGCGATCAACAAGGACGTGAACGCGCCCATCTTCGAGTTCGCCGATCTGGGTGTGGTCGGGGACGTGCTGACGGTGATGCCGAAGCTGACGGAGGCGCTGGCCGCGCGGTAGCGGCTAGCTGCGATCGTCACGATCGTGCGCTAGTGTCCGGCCATGGCCGATCGGCGGATCCTTGTGGTCGCCAACGAGACCGTGGCCGGACGCGAGCTGCTCGATGACCTGCGTGCTCGCGCGGCGGACGGGGCCGAGGTGCTGGTCGTCGCGCCGGCGCTGAACACGCGGCTGCGGCACCTGTTCGCGGACGTGGACAAGGCGCGCGAGGCTGCGGAGCATCGGCTGGCCGAGTCGATCGAGCACCTGCAGGCGAGCGGCATCCAGGCGCGCGGGGCGGTGGGCGATAGCGACCCGGTACGGGCGATCGAGGACGCGCTGTTCGAGTTCGACGCGGATGAGATCGTGATCTCGACCCACCCGCGGGAGCGGTCGAACTGGCTGGAGAAGAAGACCGTCGAGCGGGCCGAGGAGAAGTTCGACGTGCCGATCACGCACGTGGTGGTCGACCTGGAGCGGGACTGGGCCGAGACCGGGTAGCCTCGCCGCCGTGAGGTTGCCGGTGCTCGAGACGGAACGGTTGCGGGTGCGGCCGCTTTCGGTGGGGGACGCCGAAGCGGTGCAGGCGGTATCGGGCGAGCCGCACCCGGGTTGGTTGGAGTGGACCGCGGCAAGCTACGGGCAGCTCGAGGCGCTGCGCCAGCCACCTTACGGCGAGCGGGCGATCTGCCTGCGCGACGGCGGCGAGCTGGTGGGGATGGTGGGGGTCGTGCCTTCGATGGGGCCGTTCGGCCAGCTACCGGGCTTAGGCGGCGCGATCGGGCCGGCCGACCGTCTGCGTCCCGAGGTCGGGCTGTACTGGGCGGTCGCGCCCGAGCACCGCGGCAACGGCTACGCCACCGAGGCGGCGCGCGCGGTGATCGACCACGGCTTCACCGAGCTGGGTCTGGCCCGGATCGTCGCCACCACCGAGCGCGACAACCTGGCGTCGATCGCGGTCATGCGGCGGCTGGGTATGCGCGTCGAGCAGAACCCGCTGCCCGAGCCGCACTGGTTCCAGGTCGTGGGCTGGCTGGACGCGCCCGTCACGGCCGCGTAACGTCGCGGTCACGCAACACCTGCGCCTGGCACCGGTGTTGCATTCGTGGCAGGCGATGCGACGTCCCGGAAGCCCGCCTGCGGAGCCAGATGCGGCGAAATCCGGTGAGTTCCCGTTGCGCCCGCGCCACGTGCCCGTGACCCGCGTCACAGCATGGTTGCAACCGGTCGGCGCAACACCCGCGCCTGGCACCGGCGTTGCATTCGTGCCAGTCGTTGCGAGCCGGGCCGCGCTACATGTTCGAGTACTCGGGGCCGCTGCCGCCCTCGGGCGGCGTCAGCCGGCCGCCCTTGGCGGTGATCGCCCCGCACTGCACGCAGTTCGACGGTGCCAGCTTCAGCTGCACGGTCGGGCCGCCGTCGTCACGCCCGATCTCGTAGACGGCTGCCGGGCACATCGCCATCCACGCTTCGGCCACCTCGCGTGGCACGTTCTCCTGGATGCGGATGTGGTTCGGCTGGTCGTCCCTACTGCGGTTGCCCGACAGGAATACGCTCGAGAGCTTGTCGAACGTGAGCTTTCCGTCCGGCGCCGGGTACACCCGCTTGCCCGGGTGCGGCTCGACCGCCGCCTCCGCGTCGCCGTGGAACTTCCAGTTGCCGGGCGGCAGCGCACCGCGGCTGATGTCCATCATCCCGCCGATCGGGCCGCCCAGCGCAAACCCTTTGCCCAGCGCCTGGCGCATGTTCCTGACCTTCTTGAGGTCGCTCCAGATGTGGCTTGCCTGCACGCGCTGGTCGTACCCCGCCAGCGCGTCCGGCGCCGACAGATCCTGCCCCGCCTGCAGCTGCTCGTAGATCGCCTCGGCTGCCAGCATCCCCGACCGCATCGCGTAGTGGATCCCCTTCAGCTTGGGCACGTTCACGAACCCCGCGCTGTCACCCGTCAGCACCGCCCCCGGCATCGACAGGCTCGACGGCAGCGCCAGGAATCCGCCCTCCGGGATCGTCTTCGCTCCCCACCCGATCCGCTCGCCGCCCTCCAGCAGCTGCCGCACCAACGGATGCGTCTTGAACAGCTGCAGCGAATCGTGCACCGACAGCGTCGAGTCCCGGTAGTCCAGCCCCAGCACCAGCCCGATCGCCACCATGTCCGGCCCCATCGGGTAGATGAAGCTGCCGCCGATCTCGCGATCCTTCCGCGTCGTCCGAAACGGCCAGCCCAGCGTGTGGATCACGTGGTCGAGTGGCTTCGCCACCCGCCACACCTCCTTCACGCCCAGGCTCCACGCCTGCGGGAACTCGCCCCTCAGCCCAAACTGCTCCATCGCCGCCCGTGCCAGGTGCCCCTGCGTCCCCTCTGACAACACGGTCGCCTGGGCGTGCACCTCGACCCCCGGCTCGTACGACCCGAGCGGCTCGCCCTCGCGGCCCAGCCCCTTGTCGCCTGTCTTGACGCCGCGCACCGCTCCATCCGCCACCAGCAGCCGCTGTGCGTCCGTCTCGGGCAGCACCATCGCTCCCAGCTCCTCCGCCAGCTCCGCCATGTGCCGTCCCAGCTGCGACAGCGAGAACACCAGGTTGCCCTTGTTGTGGAACGGCGGCGGCGTCGGGATCCGCACCTCGAACGACTTGCTCATCAGGTACACGGCTTCCTTCGTGACCGGCCCGAAGCAGCCCGGCAGTGTCGCCACGTCCTCGCCCGGCAGCAGATCGCGCAGAGCCGACGGATTCACCACCGCGCCCGACAGCAGGTGCGCTCCCACCACCCGTCCCTTGTCGAGCACCGCGATCGGCGTCTCGCCCAGCCGCTCCGCCGTCGCCGGGTCGTCGCCCAGCAGCTGTCCCAGCCGGATCGCACCGGCCAGCCCCGCCGGGCCGGCCCCGACAAAGACCACGCCCACGTCGATGCGCTCGTCTTCCTCCGCCTCCGGAGCCTGGACGAACTCGCCCACCTTGACCGGAGGTGGGTATGCGCTCGGGCGCCGTGCTGCCATGCCGGCGATGCTACCCGAGCCCGCTGGGCGGATGCGCGGCTACCGCCGCCGCGGCCGCGCCACCAGCTCGCCGCTGCAGTTCGGGCATGTCTGCTGCATCTGTTCGGCGCAGTCCGGGCAGAACGTGCACTCGAAGCTGCAGATCCGTGCGTCGTCGCCGTGCCCCAGCGGGGTGTCGCACCGCTCGCAGACCGCTCGCATCTCAAGCGCCATGCGGAGAGGATACGCTCCAGCGCCATGCAGTTGATCGACCTTCGCTCCGACACCGTCACGCGTCCCACCCCCGCCATGCGCGAGGCGATGGCCACCGCCGAGGTCGGCGACGACGTCTGGGGCGACGACCCCACCGTGATCGAGCTCGAGCGCGAGGTGGCGGCCATGCTCGGCAAGCAGGCGGCCCTCTACGTCCCCTCCGGCACGATGGGCAACCAGATCGCGATCCGTTGCCAGACCAGGCCCGGCGACGAGATCCTGGTGCACGAGCTGGCCCACGTGATCGTCCACGAGGCCGGCGGCGTGGCGGCGTTGTCGAGCGTGCAGACGCGCATGATCGCCGGCGAGCGCGGCCTGCCCGGCCCTGATCAGCTGGAGCCGTGGCTGCGCGACCCGGCTGACGAGCACCACGCCCGCCAGCACCTGATCTGCATCGAGAACACCATCGGCGAGCAGGGCGGCCTGATCTTCCCACAGGATCGGATCGACGCCATCGCCGCCTTCGCCCACGAGCGCGGCATGCGACTGCACATGGACGGCGCTCGGCTCTGGAACGCCGCCGTCGCCTCCGGCAGCGACCCCGCCCGGATCGTGCGCGACGTCGACTCCGTCTCGGTCTGCTTCTCCAAGGGCCTGGGCGCCCCGGTCGGGTCGGCCGTCGTCGGCGACGCCGAGCTGATCGAGACCGCCCGCCGCAACCGCAAGCTGCTGGGTGGCGGCATGCGGCAGGCCGGCATCATCGCCGCCGGCGCTCTCCACGCCGTCCGCCACCACGTCGACCGCCTGGCCGACGACCACACGAACGCCCGCGCCCTGGCCAAGGGTCTGGCCGGCTGCCGTCGCCTGCAGGTCGACCCGGGGAGCGTCGAGACCAACATCGTTTTCGGCGCTGTCCCGGCCGGCGAGAACGCCGCGGCGCTGGTCGCCGAGATGGCGGATGCCGGCGTGCTGTGCGCCGATCTCAGCCCCCGCACCGTGCGTTTCGTGACCCATCTGGACGCCGGCGAAGAGGCCGTATCGGCCGCCGTGGAGCGCTTGCAGCCGCTGCTACAGTGAACCTATGAAGACTGAGATCCATCCCGAATATGTGGTCGCCCGGGTGCACTGCTCGTGCGGCAACGAGTTCCTGACGCGTTCGACCAAGCCCGAGCTGTCGGTCGAGATCTGCTCCGAGTGCCATCCGTTCTACACCGGCAAGCAGAAGCTGGTGGACACGGGCGGTCGCGTCGAGCGTTTCCGCCGCCGCCAGGCTCGCTCCTCCTCATAGCACGTAACGCCGGCGCTCATTGCGCGCCTGCGTCGTGCCGACAATGATTGCGAAGATGAGCGCGAATGTCGGTGGTCAGGCGGTTCTCGAAGGCGTGATGATGCGCACCCCGTCGTCGTGGTCCGTCGCGGTGCGGCGGCCGGACGGCGGCGTCTCGTGCGTCTCAAACCCGGTCACCAGCCCCGCCTCGCGCCGACGCTGGCTGCGGCTGCCCGTGATCCGCGGCGTCGTGGCATTGGGCGAGTCGCTGGCGATCGGCTTCCGGGCGCTCGCCATCTCGGCCAGCGTCGCGTCCATCGAGGAGGGCGACGACGGCGTGCCCACGGGCGAGATCACCCGCGGCCAGATGATCTTCGCCTTCGCGGTTGCGATCGGCTTCACCGTGATCGTGTTCAAGGTGTCGCCGGCGATCCTGACCGACCTGCTGCCGATCCACAATACGATCCTGTTCGTGCTGGTCGAGGGCGTGATCCGGGTGTCGCTGCTGATCGGCTACCTCTACGTGATCGGCCTGATCCCCGACCTGAACCGCGTCTTCCAGTACCACGCGGCCGAGCACAAGGCGATCAACGCCTACGAGGACGGCGCCGAGCTGACGCCCGAGCGCGTCCAGACCTACTCCAAGATCCACCTGCGCTGCGGCACCGCCTTTTTGCTTTGGGTGATGGTGATCGCCGTGTTCGTGTTCGCGCTGGTGGGTCGCCCGGCCTGGCCGGTACTGATCGCGTCGCGGGTGCTGCTGTTGCCCGTGATCGCGGGGCTCGCCTACGAGCTGATTCGCTTCGGCGCCCGGCACCCGCACAACCCGATCGTCCGCAAGCTGCTGGCGCCGGGGCTGTGGCTGCAGTCGCTGACGACGCGCGAGCCGACGCTCGACCAGGTCGAGGTCTCGATCAACGCTCTCCGCGACGTGCTGGCGGCGGAGGAGCGGTCGCAGGCCGAGCGCGGCGTGAGCCGCGTCGAAGTCATGGCGTAGCCCCCGCTCGGTATCCTCCATTCCACCATGGAACCGCTGGTCGCCGAGATCGAACGCAGCTTCGCCGAGCTGGAACGCCAGCTGGGCGACCCCGAGCTGATCGCCGACCAGAAGCGCTATGCCGACGTCGCCCGTCGCCACAAGCAGCTCTCCCGCGCCCGCGACATGGCCCGCCGCTGGCGTGAGCTGACCGCCCAGCAGGCGGAGGCCGACGAGATGCTGTCCGACGGCGACGAGGACATCCGCGCGCTTGCCCAGGAGCAGCTAAACGAGGCCCGCAGCGAGCTGCCCGAGCTCGAGGAGGAGCTCCGCGCCGAGATGCTGGAGCGCGACCCCGCCGACGACAAGGACGTGATCGTCGAGCTGCGAGCCGGCACCGGCGGCGACGAGGCCGCCCTGTTCGCGGGCGACCTGTACCAGATGCTGAATCGCTACGCCGAGTCGCTGGGCTTCAAGACCGAGACGCTGACCGTGTCCGGCGGCGACGCCGGCGGCTTCCGCGAGCTGGCCTTCGAGATCCGAGGCGACGGCGCCTACTCCATCTTCAAGTACGAGAGCGGCGTGCACCGCGTTCAGCGCGTGCCCCAGACCGAGTCGCAGGGACGGATCCACACCTCCACGGCAACGGTCGCGGTGCTGCCCGAGGCCGAGGACGTGGACGTCGAGATCGGCCCCAACGACCTGCGCATCGACGTCTACCGGGCCGGCGGCCACGGCGGCCAGTCCGTGAACACGACCGACTCGGCGGTGCGCATCACGCACCTGCCCACCGGCCTGGTCGTCACCTGCCAGGACGAGCGCTCCCAGCTCCAGAACAAGGAGCGGGCGATGAAGATCCTGCGCGCGCGGCTGTTCGAGATGTACCGCGAGCAGGCCCAGCAGGAGGCCTCGGCGGCGCGCCTGTCGCAGATCGGCACCGGCGAGCGCAGCGAGAAGATCCGCACCTACAACTACCCGCAGAACCGCGTCACCGACCACCGCATCAACCTCACCGTGCATAACCTGGAGAGCGTGCTGGCCGGCAACCTGGGGCCGTTCACCGACGCCCTGTCGGCCGAGGAACGACGCCTGAAGCTGGCGGCAGCGGCGGCGTGATCACCCTGGCGGAGGTGCTCCGCCGCTCCACCGGCTACCTCGAGCAGCACGGCAGCCCGACCCCGCGCCTCGACGCCGAGCTGCTGCTCGCGCACGGCCTCGGCCTTTCCCGGATCGAGCTCTACACGCAGTACGAGCGCCCGCTCGACGACGACGAGCTGGCCGCCTGCCGGGAGCTGGTGCGGCGCCGCGGCCTGCGCGAGCCGGTGGCCTACGTGATCGGCAGCTGGGGCTTTCGCGGCCTCGATCTCGCGGTCGATGCGCGCGTGCTGGTGCCGCGCCCCGAGACGGAGCTGCTCGTCGACCGCTGCCTGGAGCTGCTGGAGGGCGTCGAGCGCCCGCGCGTCGTCGACGTCGGCACCGGCTCCGGCGCGATCGCGCTGTCGCTCAAGTCCGAGCGCCCGGACGCAGAGGTGGTGGCCTGCGACATCTCCCAGGACGCGCTGGACGTGGCCGCCGCCAATGCGGCGCGGCTGGGCCTGGGCGTCGAGCTGCACCGCTCCGACCTGCTCGCGCAGGTGCCTGGTGACGGCTTCCGGTTGGTGGTCTCGAACCCGCCATACGTGTCGGAGCGTGAGATGACAGACCTGGATCCGGAGGTGGCCGAGTACGAGCCGCGGCTGGCGACCGTGGCCGGCCCCGACGGACTCGAGGTCTACCGGCGGCTGCTGCCGGAGGCCGCGGCGCGGCTGGTGGACGGCGGCAGCCTGGCGCTCGAGTGCGGCAGCGGCCAGGCCCCGGCGCTGGTCGCCGAGCTCGCCGCCGCAGGGTACCGACCGGCGGGGATCGATCCCGACCTGGCCGGCATCGAGCGGGTGGTGTGGGCGGCGTGGCGGTAATCGTCCCGCCCGATGCGGCGCGGCTGCTGGCCGGCGGCGGCCTGGCGCTGCTGCCGACCGACACCGTCTACGGGATCGCCTGTGCCGCCGCAGATGGCGACGCCTGCGCCCGCCTGTACGCGCTCAAGCAGCGGCCGGCGACCCAGGCCACGGCGGCGGTGATGGGCTCCGTGCCGGCCCTGCTGGAGCTGCTACCGGAGATGGGCGCGCGTGCCGCCGCCGCCTGCCGGGCGCTGCTGCCCGGCCCATACACCTTGGTCGTGCCCAACCCGGCCGGACGCCTGGCGCACCTCTGCGGCGACACGCCCGGGCGCATCGGCCTGCGCGTGCCGCTGCTCGAGCCGGGCGTCGCCGATCTCGCGGACGGAGCCGGCGGCCTGCTCATGACCAGCGCCAACCTGCGCGGCGGGCCCGATCCGGCCCGGCTCGACCAGGTGCCGGAGCGGCTCCGCGCGGCGGCCGCATTCGAGGTGGACGGCGGCCCGCTCGGCGGCGTACCGTCCTCAGTGATCGATGTCACGGGGCCGGAGCCGCGCGTGCTTCGCGAGGGCCCCGGCCTGGAACGCGCACTGGAGCTGCTGCGATGAGCGACGAGGACACCACGCCCAGCCCGATCGACCGCCTGGTCGATCAGGAACGCCTGCTGCTGCGGCGCCTGGATCCGCATCAGGCCGAGGAGGCGGTGCGGGCGGGCGGTGTGATCGTCGACACCCGCAGCCACGAGCAGCGCGCCGCCGGTGGCATCGTGCCGGGCTCAATCCGGGTGCACCGCAACGTGCTCGAGTGGCGGGTCGATCCCCGCTCGGGCTGGTACGACAAGCGGTTCGCCGTCTACTCGGGACCGGTGATCGTGATGTGCCAGCAGGGCTACTCCTCGAGCCTGGCGGCGGCCACCCTGCAGCGGCTCGGCTTCGACCGCGCCACCGACATGGTCGGCGGCTTCGAGGCCTGGGCGGCGGCCGGCCTGCCGGTCGAGCCGCTCGGGGCTGAGCCGGATGCCGGACCCATCGAGTAGCATCGCCGCGAGCCGATCCGACGACGAAGGGGGCGGTGCCGGTGGCCACGGCCGAGCACACCTTGAGGCAGTTCCAGACGGCCGGGCTGGCCGAGACCGATCCCGCCATCGCGGGGCTGATCGACAGCGAGCTGGGCCGCCAGCGTGATCAGCTCGAGCTGATCGCGTCGGAAAACTTCACCTGGCCGGCAGTGCTGGAGGCGGTCGGCTCGGTGCTGACCAACAAGTACGCCGAGGGCTACCCGGGGCACCGCTACTACGGCGGCTGCGAGTGGGTGGACGAGGTCGAGCAGCTTGCCATCGACCGCGCCAAGGAGCTGTTCGGCGCCGATCATGCCAACGTCCAGCCGCACGCCGGCGGACCGGCCAACATGGCCGCCTACTTCGCCCTGATCGAGCCCGGCGATGCGATCCTGGGCCTGCGCCTCGACCACGGCGGTCACCTCACACACGGTCTCAAGGTCAACTTCTCGGGGCGCCTCTACGACGTGCACCCATACGGCGTCCGCCGCGAGGACTCCCTGATCGACTTCGACGAGGTGCGGCGGCTGGCGCACGAGGTGCGTCCGAAGCTGATCGTAGCCGGCGCCTCCGCCTACCCGCGGATCATCGATGCCGCCCGCTTCCGTGAGATCGCCGACGAGGTCGGCGCCATGGTGATGGTGGACATGGCACACTTTGCCGGGCTGGTCGCGGCCGGCCTGCACCCGAACCCGGTGGAGCACGCCGACGTGGTCACGTCGACCACCCACAAGACGCTGGCCGGGCCGCGCGCGGGCCTGGTGCTGTCGCGCACCGAGCACGCCAAGGCCGTCGACCGGGCGGTATTCCCCGGGCTGCAGGGCGGCCCGCTCTGCCACGTCGTCGCGGCCAAGGCCGTCTGCTTCAAGATCGCCCAGAGCGAGGGCTTCCGCGACTACCAGCGGCAGGTGGTCACGAACGCCGCGACGCTGGCCCAGACGCTGATGGACGGCGGGCTGCGGCTGCTCACCGACGGCACCGACAACCACCTGCTGCAGCTCGACCTGCGCACCACGCAGTGGTCGGGCAAGGACGCCGAGGAGCGCCTGCACGAGGTCGCGATCACGGTCAACCGCAACACCGTTCCCTACGACGAGCGCCCGCCCACGATCGCGTCCGGCGTCCGCATCGGCACTCCGGCCGCAACCATGCGCGGCCTGGACGAGGACGACATGCGCGAGGTTGCGGCGATCATCCTGGAGACGCTGGATCCGGCCGCCGACCTGAAGGCGCTGCGCGAGCGAACGCGGGAGCTGATGGCGGCGCGGCCGCTGTACCCGGCGTTCGCGCACGGGTACTCAACCATCTAGTGCAGATGGTTGATTCCACGAGTTGCGCGGCGCTGGACTGGTCTGGGACACGCTGGACGTCACGATCGTCCTTGACCAGGACATCATCCAGCCTGCCCTGCGGACGCTCCCAACGTCCAGCGCGCCCCATCCTGCGCCCAGCATCCACGCCCCCCGTGAAACCAACCATCGTCTAGTGCCTCTCACGATCGTCGACCACCCGCTGGTGCAGCACAAGCTCGGTCTGCTCCGCGACCGCAACACCACCACCCGCGATTTCCGCCTGCTGGCCGGCGAGCTGGCCGCGTTCCTCTGCTACGAGGCCACCCGCGGCCTCGAGCTGGAGCCGACCGAGGTACAGACGCCACTGGAGCTTGCGCCCGCGCACCGCGTGTCGGGCAAGAAGCTGGGCGTGGTGGCCGTCCTGCGCGCGGGCGTCGGCATGCTGGACGCCGTGCTCGACCTGATCCCGGTCGCGCGGGTCGGCTTCGTCGGCCTCTACCGCGACGAGCAGACGCTGATGCCGGTCGAGTACTACTGCAAGCTGCCGGGCGATCTGGCCGAGCGCGACGTGATCGTGCTCGACCCGATGCTGGCCACCGGCGGGTCGGCCTCGGCCGCGATCCGCCTCTGCAAGGAGCAGGGTGCGCGCCGGGTGACGATGGTGGCGCTGGTGGCCGCTCCCGCCGGCGTGGCACGCCTGGAGGCCGACCATCCCGACGTCGAGGTGGTGGTCGCGGCGCTCGACCGCGAGCTCAACGACCAGGGCTTCATCCTGCCCGGCCTCGGCGACGCCGGCGACCGCCTGTACGGGACGCGGTAGCGTGCCCGACCGCTCCTGTACGCTTTTGCCCACATGAACGGCGGGCTGATCGACTATCAGGCGGCCGTGGTTGGCTTCGCGGTCGCGTTCCTGCTGGCGGTGCTGCTGACGCCGGTCGTATCGCAGTTGGCCTGGATGACCGGCATCGTCGACCGGTCGGTGGACGAGCGGCGCATGCACCAGCGCCCGACGCCGCTGCTCGGCGGCCTGGCGATCCTGGGTGCGATCGTGATCCCGTCGGCCGCGCTCGGCCACAGCCATGGGTTCTGGGGGATCATCGCCGGGGCTGGGCTGATGTGCGCTCTGGGCGCACTGGACGACATCCGGCCGCTGCACCCCGGCGCCAAGATGCTCGGCATCGTCCTGATCGCGTGCATCCCGGCGGCGCTCGGGGTGACCATCGACCACGTCACACTGCCGCTCGTGGGCGCCTTCGACCTGGGCGTCTGGCAGTACCCGGTGACCGTGTTCTGGATCGTCGCGATCGTGAACATTGTCAACTTCATCGACGGCCTGGACGGTCTCGCCGCCGGCTTCTGTGGCATCGCCTCGCTCACGTTCGCGGCGCTGTCCGTGTCGCTGGGGCGGGCCGACGCGGCTGCCATCAGCGCGGTCGTGGCCGGAGCCGCCTTCGGCTTCCTGATCTACAACTTCAACCCGGCCACGATCTTCATGGGCGACTCGGGGTCGCTGATGCTGGGATACCTGCTGGCCGCGCTCGCGATCCAGGGCGTCCTCAAGACGGCCGCGGCCGTGTCACTGGTGTTCCCACTGATGGTGCTGGCGCTGCCGATCCTCGACACCTCGTTCGTGATCCTGAAGCGCTTGAAGCACGGCCAGCCGATCTACCAGGCCGACCGCTGGCACTTCCACCACCGGTTCGCGAACATCGGATTCTCGCAGCGCCGCACGGCCCTCTACCTGTACGGCTGGTGCTGCATCCTGTCGGCGCTGGCACTCGCCATCCGGTTCGTCCCCAACCACCGCCACGACTGGAGCCCGGTCGCGATCGGGGTGCTGGTCGGCCTGGGACTGCTGGCCGTGTGCACCTCCGTATACGTCATCTACCTGCTCGAGATCCTGAAGGCGAGGCACCTGCGGGCGATCGGCCTGCTGCGAACGCGGGGTGGCGAGGACGTGCCACAAAGCAAGCGGGCTGCATGAGCTCGTTTCCGCGGTTTTTACCGATCTATGCGGGTTTGCGGCCATCGCAACATGCATTCGAGGTTGTCACATAGTCGCCGTTTCTGGCATACTGCCTGCGCCCGCCGGATGTTGAGGGCGGCGAGTACGGGACCGACACATGGGTGAGCAGCGACCCGCCGCGAGGGCGGCGGGCGCGGGGATGTTCCTCCTCGCTGCGCTGATCGTGTGCGCGGTTCTCGGGCTCGGCGCCGGCTGGTTGGCGGGCAACGCGCTTGCAGGAGCGGCGGTCGGGTTCGCCATCGGTGTGCCGCTCAGCTTTTACCTCGTCTACCGCCAGTACCGGGACATATGAGCACCGAGACTCCGACAATCCAGAAGCTCGCCCTCCACAACCTGGACGCCATCCTCGCGATCCTGGCGCTGCCCGTGTTCGCGCTGGCCGGCCTGCCGCTGGAGGGCTGGTTCTGGGCGGTGGCGATCTGGGCCACCAACCGCGTCGTGCAGGTGATGGTGGAGCGCCGTGCCGTGCAGATGGGCGCGCTCCGCGCCGTCGGCGTGCTGGGCGCGAGCATGCTGCTGCGCCCCTGGATCGGCATGCTGCTGCTGTTCCTGATCACCCGTCACGACAGCACCATGGCGATATCCTCGGTGGTGCTGTTCATGGTGCTGGTTACGATCGACATCGCCACTCGCATCCTCACGCACCGCAACATCCGCACCCACGCCGGCAGGACCGCGTAGATGCTGTCGCTGCTTGCCACCTCCGATTTCAACCCGGTCTCGGAGTTCACCGACTTCATCAACCACCCCTACGTGGACCTGCCGCTGGGGCTGGACATCAACAAGGGCGTCGTCTACCTGTGGCTGTCGGCCGCGACCGCGATCCTGGTGCCGCTGCTGATCATCCGCAGGGGCCTGAAGGCCAAGCCGGGCCGCTGGCAGACGTTCCTGGAGATGGTCTACGACACCGCCTACACCCAGATCGCCAAGGCCGGGCTGCCCGAGGAGGGGATGCGGATCTGGTTCCCGTACGTCGGCACCTGCTTCATCTTCATCTGGGCGATGAACGTGATCGGTTTCATCCCGCTGCCGTTCAGCGGCGAGAGCGTGCAGCTGCTCGGGGTCGACGTGCCCAAGCTGCAGATCTACGCCGCGTCGGCGAACCTGTCGGTGGCGCTGACCCTGACGCTGGTCACCTTCGTGGCCACCCACGTCGAGGGCATTCGCTACAACGGCGTGGTCGGCTACTTCAAGAGCTGGATTCCGGCCGGCCTGCCGCCCGTGCGGCCGCTGCGGGGCGGCTCCGTGGGCGCCGCCATCCTGTTCGGCCTGATCGCCGTGGTCGAGGTGCTGTCCCAGTTCGTGCGGCTGGTGTCGCTCAGCTTCCGGTTGTTCTTCAACATGCTGGCCGGCCACCTCGTGATCGCCGTGTTCCTGGGCGTCGGCGCGCTGATGGCGGCCTCGCTCGGGAACGCCGCCTTTGCCGTGCACATCATCGGCTTTCCGATGGGGGTCGCCCTCTACCTGCTGGAAGCGACCCTGATCGCCGCCCTGCAGGCCTACATCTTCGCCGCTCTTTCCGCCATCTACATCGGTGGAGCAATCCACCCCGAACACTAGGAGAACCATGGCTGTTCAAGGTGACGTCAACACTGCAGCAAAAACCATCGTGCTGGGACTGGCGACCGGGTTCGGCGCCATCGGGCCGGGCATCGGCGTCGGCATCATCTTCGGCAAGACGATCGAGGCCGTCGGGCGCCAGCCCGAGCTGCGCGGTCAGCTGACCGGCATGATGTGGCTGGGCTTCGCGCTGACCGAGGCGATCGTGTTCTACGCCCTGGGCATGGCCTTCGTCGCGTACGCGATCACCTAGAAGGAGCTGAGCAGATGCTGATCCTGGCAGCCGCCAAACCGAGCCTGATCGACATCAACTTCGGGTTGATGTTCTGGACGATCGTGTCGTTCCTGATCGTCCTGGTCGTGCTGAAGAAGTTCGCCTTCGGCCCGATCCAGGCCACGCTCGACGAGCGGCGCAACGCCATCGCCGCCGACATCGACGCCGCCGAGCACGCTCGCGAGGAGGCGCAGTCGGCGCTGGCCGAGTACCGCCAGGCGCTCGCCGACTCCCGCCGCGAGGCGACCAAGATCATCGAGGAGGCACGGCGCGCAGCCGAGCAGCAGCGCAGCCGCGACATCGCCGACCTGGAGGCCGAGAAGAACCGCCTGCTGAAGCGGGCCAAGGACGAGATCGACTCCGAGACGCGCTCCTCGCTGCAGGCGATCCGCGACCAGCTGGCCGACCTGACCGTGGCCACGGCCGAGAAGGTCGTGCGCCGCCAGCTGGACGAGACCGAGCAGCGGCGGCTGATCGACGAGGCCATGGCCGACGTCGACTTCAGCCAGTTCGCACCGGCCGAGTCGGGCACCCCGGCGGAGGGCGGCGAGTAGTGGCGGAGCTGATCGACCACGGCGGCCGGGTCTACGCAGAGGCGCTGTTCCGCGCCGCAGAAGAGGCCGGCCGCGTGCCCGCGGTGGACTCCGACCTGCGCGACTTCATGGAGTCGCTGGCCTCCGACCGTGCCGCCCTGGGCTCGCTGCTGAACCCGCGGCTGCCGCACGAGTCCAAGCAGCGGATCGTTGCCGCGCTGCTGAAGGACGCCGACCCGCTGGTGCGAAACGCGATGCTGGTGCTGGTTGACAACGGCCGGCTGGAGCTGCTGCACGACGTGTCCGTGGCCTACGCCGAGCTGGCCGCCGAGCAGGAGCGGATCCTCGACATCGAGGTCACCACCGCCGTTGAGCTCGGCGCCGCCCAGGTGCAGCAGCTGCAGCAGAGCATCGAGCAGGCCACCGGCCTGACCGCACGGCTCGAGGCGAAGATCGACCCCGCCATCATCGGCGGGATCGTGCTGCGGGCCCGCGGCGTCCTCCTGGACGCCTCGGTACAGCGCGAGCTGGACGAGATCCACCGCGCACTGATCACCACACCCCTGCCAGTTGGGAGCGAAGCGTGAAGCTACGGCCAGACGAGATCGCCTCGATCCTCAAGTCCGAGATCGAGCGCTATGAGGTTGATGTCGACATCGAAGAGGTCGGCACGGTTATCCAGATCGGCGACGGTATCGCCCGCATCTATGGGCTGACGGCCTGCGTCGCGCTCGAGAAGCTGGAGCTGCCCCACGGCGTCACCGGGCTCGCGCTGAACCTGGAGGAGGACAACGTCGCGGCGGTGCTGTTCGGCGACTGGGAGAAGATCGAGGAGGGCGACACCGTCAAGCGCACCGGCGAGGTCATGTCGGTGCCGGTCGGCGACGCGCTGATCGGCCGGGTCGTGGACCCGCTCGGCAACCCGATCGACGGCGGCCCCGCGATCGAGACCTCAGAGACGCGCCCGCTCGAGTTCAAGGCCCCCGGCGTGGTCGACCGCCAGCCGGTGAAGGAGCCGGTGCAGACCGGCATCAAGGCCATCGACGCCATGATCCCGATCGGCCGCGGCCAGCGCGAGCTGATCATCGGCGACCGCGGCACCGGCAAGACCGCGATCTGCGTGGACACGATCCTGAACCAGAAGGGTCAGGACATGATCTGCATCTACGTCGCCATCGGCCAGAAGGCGTCCACCGTGCGCCAGGTCGAGGAGACGCTGCGATCGGCCGGCGCGATGGACTACACGATCATCGTCTCGGCGCCGGCCTCGGAAGCCGCCCCGATCAAGTACATGGCCCCCTACGCGGGCTGCGCGATGGGCGAGTACTTCCTCTACAACGGCAAGCACGCGCT
>Ga0075425_100000624_pt1 | contig 33413 bp, 26 predicted proteins | sample SoiMethybrSBSTD4_FD_75300 | JGI IMG/M metagenome (GOLD analysis project Ga0075425, IMG submission 75300) | Bulk soil microbial communities from a Populus tree surrounding site in Tennessee, USA - Soil MetaG P. TD hybrid SBSTD4 | ecosystem: Environmental > Terrestrial > Soil > Tree plantation... | reverse complement strand
CGCCCGTGCGGCGTTGCGGACCGGCTCCTTGCCGCAGCGACAGGGTGATGTCAGGGAGAATCCCAAGACGCCTCAGGATTTCGGGCCGCGACTTGACGTGGGCTGGTCGAGTTCTGAACCTGAGACGGACATCGGCCCCTAGCATTTAGGAGACCCACAGATGAGCCTAGCCAAAGACCATCAGGGCAGCGCGACGTCGAGCGGCAAGGCTCTCGTCTACCAGGTGCTCGCCGAGGATATCAGGGCGATAGGCATCGAGGCCGCGTTCGGCCTCATGAGCGATGACACGGCATTGCTCGCGACCGCACTTGACACTGCCGGGGTGCGCTTCTACGGGGCGCGGCACGAGAACACGGCGATCACCATGGCGGAGGCATATGCCTACACCACTGGCCGCATTGGCGTGGCTGTGGTCGGGCGGGGACCCGCGCTCGCCAATGGTTTGCACGGCGCTGTCTATGCGAGTCGAACAGGCTCGCCTGTTCTCTTGATCTATGGGGAAGCCGCAACGAGCGGCCGGCCCAACGGGCTTGGACCGGACTACAAAGCGATCGATGGGGTCGGCGTGCTCAGGTCAGCAGGGCTGCGTGCGTTCACTGCAGCGAGCCCGCAGTCCGCGCGCATGGCTCTCGCTGATGCAGTAGCGAACGCGGCGGGGGGCGCCGCGGTCAGCCTGCATCTGCCCACCAACGTGCAGCTTGCCGAGATCGACCGGCCGAAGGAACGGCTGGAGGTTCGCCAACTCGAGCGCGCTCCCGCGCCTGCCACGACCCAATCGCTAGCGGCTGCAGCGGCAGTCCTGGCAAAAACCAGCCGGCCACTGGTCCTCGCGGGATTGGGTGCCCATCGCGCCGGTGCCCGCATTGCGATCGAGACCCTGGCCGAGAAGATTGGCGCCCTCCTCGTCACCACGGCGCGTGGCAAGGACCTGTTCCGCGGCAATCCCTATAATCTAGGCATCATCGGCTCGTTCTCGCACTCGGTTGCGCGGCGGATGGTAGAGCAGGCCGACTGCGTGCTGGTGTTCGGCGCGAGCCTAAACTTCCTCACCACAAGCTTTGGGTCGTCTTTGCCGCGGGTGCCGCTTATCCAGGTCGATGCGGTGCGTACCAACATCGGTCGGTGGCTCAATGCCGATGTCGCGCTCGTTGGCGACGCTCGGCTGGTTGCCGAGCAGCTCATCGCGACGCTTCCAGCGCGATCGGAAAAGAAACCCTTCCACCATGAAGCGACACGCAGCCTCATCTCCAGCTTCGATCCCGCAGGAGATTTTCAAGCCGCCAACACGACCCGCACGCTCGATCCGAGGACGCTCGCTATGGAGCTCGAACTGCTCCTACCGCAGGACCGGCACCTCGTGGTGGACAGCGGCAATTTCCTCAGCGTCGTGCCCTACTTGAGCGTTCCAGATCCCGGCTGCTTCAAGATGACCGCCGACTTCGCTTCGATCGGCCTTGGTTTTGGCGCAGCGCTGGGGGTCGCGATGGCCCGACCGGAAAAAACCACAGTGCTGGTGATCGGCGATGGCGGCTTCCTGATGACCATGGGCGAGCTTGAGACAGTGGTTCGTGAGGACCTGCCGATGGTGATCGTTTTGATGAACGACTGCGCCTACGGTGCGGAGCTTCACTTTCTCCGGCTCAGACAGCAGCCGGTAGCAAAGTCCGTGTTCCCCGACGTGGACTTCGCACCCATCGCCGAAGGCTTCGGCTTCGAGGCCGCGACGATCCGCACCCTCGAGGACCTGCACAAGGTTGCGCCGAAGCTGCGCAAGCCTGACGGACCCATCTTCCTAGACTGCAAGATCAACGCCGACGTCGCGGCGCCTTTCATGAGCGAGTTCGCGCACTTCGAAGGCCGTCACTGAACCGGGTCACAGCCGGTCGTGGCAGAGAACAGCTGGGGCTGATAGGCGTCGGCTCGCGCGCAGGCGGCTTTGGGCTTCAATGAGAGGCCCCGCATGAACGCTTGCGACGTCGTGACTTACCCATCAGTCCGTCGACCGCCGATTCCCGTCGGGAGGTGCTGGGCTCGGCGCAACCGGCGCACCGCCCGCCAAAGAGGGGCAGATACCCCGCAGAGGTATCTGCCCTTAAGACAGCTCGCCCTGAGCGAGATCAGCCGGCGAGCTGTCCGCAGAACGGATAGAGGCTACCGCTATTCCCGTCATGATAGAGGTCGGGTGTGGAAAACTCTTTCGACAGATCGTCGGCGGCAGTGGGCCGAGCGAGTAGAGGTCGATCTGACCACCGGCTTGTTCGTCGCGCGCCGCCTCGTCAGAGGAAGGCCCGGTGGGGCGTCGCACTCGGACAGATTTATCGCCGCTCCGGAATGATCAGCTATGTGAACTACACGTAGGAATAGAGGCTGCTCCTATCCGTTGTCCGGCAGCTCGTCTCAATTCCGCACCCTGACGGGCCAACTTCATGAGGCAGGCGTCGCACCCCAACCGGCACCTGCCCTTTTTATATTCTTGCTGGCCGAGCGGTCAGCCGATTACCGCGGCCGAGCTGCGTGAGCAGCCCGCGCCTAGAGCACGAAGGTCGACCGGCGAAGCGCATCCATCTCGCAAATCTACACTGGGCCTTGCCGACGCCCGCGACTGACGATCCCAACCGAACTCGAGTGCGGTCGCGGTTTTGCCTTAGTTCGGTGCCACAAGGCCGTGGCTGCGACGCGTTTGCGTCCACCTCCGCAGCTAACGCCCCGGATGCCTGTATGCGTCGCCGGGGCGTCATTGTTTCGGCTCCCGATCTGCGCGACCTCAATCCAGCACTGGGTGCCGGACTTTGGCCAACGCCACGCTTGGCGCCGCGGCAGGTGGGTGAATAGCCAACGTCCAGCCGGCGAGTTGTATGTCGCGGGTTCTTTCGCGTGGGCATGATACCTGCAGCGTGTGCAGATCGTCGACCGATTCGGAACCACGTACGCCGTCAAGCGCTGGGCTCTCGGGAACGGCGCCGCGGTGTATTACGTCCTCTCGCTCGCCGGCGACGCGGTGGTCGCGCGAGCCGTTCTCCAGGTGGTCCGATGCTGCGTGTCCGAAATCCTGGTTTACCACCGGGCCAATCGCCGTCGTGGGATCGCATCGGCCCTGTACCGTTTGATCGAGGCCGATCTCGGCCTGCCGTTGGTCCCGAGCCGGATACTATCTCGGGCGGGGAGTGCGTTCTGGGCTAGCCGCCGATAAGGGCGCGTGCCGTCTTACACCTTCGGGCGCGTACTGCGGTTTGTCTGGCTAAGGGACTAAAATGCCCGCTCCATTCAGCCACTCTCGAAGCTCGGGTACGCCAATCCCGCGCAAACTCGTCGAACGGCATCCTCGCCGCCGAGGTCAGGAGATTTCGAGACGCCGCACGACACGGCCTGTCGCGGGAGACGTCGTTCGGAACACCAACGCCAGTTCCTTACCGAGCTTCCCGTAGAAGAAACCGAACTCGAGAATGACATTCGGGCGACCCTGAACTCAAGGATTGCACCCGGCTGGAGGATTGCGCTTCATGAGTTGAGCTACGCCGTCGCGACCGGCGTGATCGTGGTTTCGAGGTGCTGAACCCAGCGACCTGCCTTCACCGCTCAACCCAGCACTGGTCTTGGGCGAAACCGATCTCCTGAGCATCGAGCTGAGCACGTCGATTTTCCGAACCAACGGGCGATGCAACATCCGAAATGCCATGCCGCTTGCGCATCGTCTGCTGCGCAACGAAGATGCGGTTGATGGCTTGCTTGCCGGCGCCCTGCCGACGGGCGAGGCCTAGGGAGGAGACATGAGATGACCGCGGGAGAAGCCGCTGCATCTAGTGGGAGCGAATTGACCGCAACCGAACGCAGCGCGCTGAAGAAGGCGGCATGGCGGCTGCTACCGCTCCTCACCATCGCCTATCTCTTCAACTATTTCGACCGCACAGTTGTCGGCTTTGCAGCGCTGACCATGAACCGTGACATTGGGCTGACCTCGAGCCAGTTCGGCTTTGGCGCCGGACTCCTGTTCGTCACCTATTGCCTATTCGAAATCCCGAGCAACCTGGTTCTCTACCGGGTCGGCCCACGGCGGTGGCTCGCGCGCATCATGATTACCTGGGGTATTATCTCGGCCTCGACCGCCTTCGTCGTCGGACCCCACAGCTTTTATGCTGCGCGCCTGTTGCTGGGCGCCGCCGAGGCGGGTTACTTCGTCGGCGTCACCTACTATCTCTCCGCCTGGTTCCCGGTGCAGGTCCGCACCCGCATGCTCGCCTGGTTCCTTGTCGGCATTCCGCTGTCGACGGTAATCGGCGGCCCACTTGCGGGGTTGCTGCTGCAGCTCGACGGCGTCAGAGGATTTGCCGGTTGGCAATGGCTGTTCTTGGGTGTGAGCTTGCCCTGCGTTGCCTTTGGGCTCATCGTCTACGCAGCGCTGAGCGACCGGCCGCGGGACGCCAAGTGGCTCGCCCCCGCAGAGCGTGATGCGCTCGTCGCCATGCTGAAGAGCGAGACGCGCGAGCGGCAGAGGTCAGAATTCTGGCCAGCAGTGCGCGACCTGCGCGTCCTCATCCTCGCCAGCGTGCAGTTCTGCTTCACACTGGGTTCTTACGGGATCGGCATCTGGCTTCCGCAAATCGTCAAGGGTTACAAATTCTCGGACCTCGAAGTCAGCCTAATCGTCGCCGTGCCTTATCTCTTCGCCTCAGCGGCAATGATCGTATGGGCTTGGCATATCGACCGCACCGGCAAGAAGGTGGCCAACCTCGCCGTCGCCTGCTTTCTTGGAGCGGTCGGCTTGGTGGCGTCGGTGCTGCTCACCGGTTCGCTGCTGGCCGCGCTCGCTGGCTTGACTGTCGCGCTCGTCGGCGTGACTTCGGCACGCGCCATCTTCTGGAACGTACCGACGCGGTTCTTGACCGGCATCGGCGCCGCCGGCGGACTGGCCTTCATCAACACCATCGGAGTATTTGGAGGCTTCGTTGGCCCCAGCATGATGGGCTGGCTCAAGGATTGGACCGGCTCGTTCTCCGCCGGATTGATGGCAATGGCCGCTATCATGCTGGCCGCAACGCTGCTCGCCGCCTCGCTCAAACTTCTTGTCAAACAAGAGTAAAGCAAGGTCTGCACAGCCTTGACGATTGGAAATGCCGGCGGGTAAAGACCGATCAAACCCGCCAAGCCATTGGCACTCGGTTGGGCGGGTCGGCGCACTTGACCACCATGGCTGGGCGCGGATGAGATTGGAGCCTCTTGCGCTTGCCGGCAGAAAATCTCGAAGACGTAGCGAAATGCGACACGGTCTGCCTCTGCTGACCGGCGAGCGTTAGTCTGCGGCTGTCGGCATGCGCGCTCTATACGCGGGCCCAGCCATCTTCAGTGCGACCCAGACGCTAAGGGCAACCAAAGGTGCTCGGGGAGGCTGCAACGTAGCAGCGGTTGATCGGCTATCCCTAAGCTACACATGCCTTCCAGACAGCTCATGCGCATCGCCTGACTATGCGCGACGCAGTAATCTTCTTCTCTAGTTTCCCGCCCGCGCCTCAGGACCCTCCGTCACGTCGTGAGATCCTCAGGTACCAAACGTACCGCGGACATGGATTTGAAGATTTCCATGCCCTGGAGCACCTGTTGTTGATGCCACCACAGATGTGCGGGGAGTTGGCACGGGGGCGTATCGATCAGACGGAAAGATTTACCGTGTGCGATGTGCTTGACTTGGGACATCAGAGTGGGCGGATTCGCCTAACTGCGTGTATTGGCCATACTGGCAGGCTTGGTTCAGCCTGCTATAACGTGGGTACACCTCCCTCAATGTCGCAGCTACGTTGCGGGTGTTGCTGATGCTCTTGTGGCGACGTTCCAGCCTTGGTCCAGAACACAGCTCGCGCCCACCGGGCCAGCGGCGGTCAATTCAAGGTTTGGCATCAGACGGCGCTGATGCTGATGCCAAAAAGCTCCGCAATCCCATCGCACTTTCATTCTTAGCGCTTGCATGCATCATTGGCGGCATCGTGCTCGGGGCACTCCTGAGGGGTCAGTTACCTGAACAAAGTCTTGCCGGGGACGCGAAGGATGTAGTGCGGCTGGGCACCGGTCTGATCGGAACGATAGCAGCCCTTGTTCTCGGTCTATTAATCGCTGCCGCCAAGAGCTCACACGATACACAAAATGCTCAAATTAGGCAGATGACAGCCAATATCATTCTGCTCGACTCCCTTTTGGCAGAATTTGGAGGAGAGGCGAGAGTGCCTCGCGAGCTCCTACGGCAGGTCGTCATCAATCTAGTCAATCGCGTGTGGCATGATAGCAGACCAAACGTAGTTGCTCCCTATGAGGCGAGCACCGAGGCCGAGGCGTTCAGTGCGCAAATTCAGCGACTATCCCCTCAGACGGAAGCGCAACATTCGCTGCACGCTCGGATGATAAAGATGACCACGGATCTGTGGCGAACGCGCTTGTTGTTGTTCACGGAGAAGGACGACGCTCTTCCGATGCCGTTCCTGGTCGTGCTGGTATTCTGGATCACCATCATTTTCGCAAGTTTCAGCCTGTTCGCGCAGCCCACTCCGATGGTGATCGGCGAATTGCTCGTCTTTGCGCTGTCAGTTTCCGGAGCCATCTACCTGATTTTGGAACTAAGTCAGCCGTTTGGAGGCTTGATGCAAATACGTAGTGAACCACTCCGTAATGCTCTCTTGCCGCTTGATTCTAAACGGTAAATCCGGCCGATTGGACAAAGCTTAAGTCTCGCCATCACCAGCCGCGCAGACCGTTATGGCGGCCTCACGCGCATTTTGTTCGGGCGGATGGGTCGTCAGGCCAATGGCTCGACCGATGCGGACACCATCGCGCATCGCTACCACGAACGGCGCCTGCCAACTCTTGGGCTTTACCGAATTCAGCTACTGCCGGGACGGTCGCTGCTATCGGCCGAGGCGACCTGACTTCGTTGGCCTGAGCCTTGTGATCGGCACATTCATTGTCACGCTGCGTCACGGGCCGCGTCACGGGCCACGGCTGAAACTCGGAGTACGGTCGCACTCCTGCCGCGCGGGGCTCGTGTGGGTTTGACCTTAAGTTGCGATATCATCATACGTCCAGTTGCAGAGATAGCCGGCATTCTCCGATCCCCTTCGACGATGCTTCATCCCTGTCTCGGGAAGTCCTCAGCTCCTTCCCAAGCAGAAGTCGGCATTAGACGAGTGACGAAGGGCGCCGGTGCGTTGAGGTTCCTCAAGCCAGTTCGGCTATAGCCGAAGGCCGTCTACCAAGCACAGAAGCTCCTGCTGCATTGGGCTGTTGCGCTGCGCCACCTTCACCACTGTCGCTGCGCATTCTTGATCTCGCCCCAATTGCCGCGCCAGGTGTCGAACAAGTCGTCGTGCGCGAGATCATCGACGGATTGCCGCTCGGTCCACGCCTGCTGTCAGTGCATAGTGCTTTGCTGTGCAGCCATGTGCCACCAGTGCAATTTTATACCGTGCAACCGCTAAATAGCAGCGCCGCAAACGCGGTCCTTGACGCTTGCGTTCGATCCGGCTCACATCTCAAGAAAAATTGCGAGGAGGAAACAATGCGAGCCACCAAAATATCCCGCCGGCACCTCATGTCCGGAGTAGCCGGTGTCGGCGCGACCATCCTGCATTGGCCGGCAAACGCCGCCGAATTCACCTACAAATTCGGGGCTTCGTCACCCATGGAGCATCCGGCCATGGCCCGGACGAAGATCGCCGCCGACAAGATCCGGCAGGCAAGCAATGGCCGGCTCGACATCAGCATCTTTCCCAACAGCCAGCTTGGCGGCGACACCGCGATGATCTCACAGGTCATTTCCGGGGCGATGCAGATGTACCTGCTGCCGATTGATCTTCTCGCCCCGCGCAAATCGGTCTGCGGCATCACCGGCACTGGTTTTGCTTTTCCGAATTATGACGCCGTCTGGGCGGCCATGGATGGCGATCTTGGCAAGCTGCTGCGCTCAGCAGCCGCCGACCTCGGCATCTACTGCCTCGAAACCAGCTACGATCACGGCTTCCGCCAGATCACGGCAAAATCTAAGGCGATCAACGGCCCGGGCGACCTGCGCGGCTTCAAGATCCGGCTGCCGGTGGCGCCATATTTCCTTGTGCTCTTCCGGCATCTCGGCGCGGCTCCGACCTCGATGAATTTCAGCGAGGTCTATAGCGCCCTCCAGACGGGAGTGGTGGACGGGCAGGAGAATCCGCTCGTCCTCATCGACACGGCGAAGCTGTATGAGGTGCAGAAGTACTGCAGCCTGACCAACCACGTCTGGTCCGGCTTCCACGTGGGCTTCAATGTGAACGCCTGGAAGAAGCTGCCGGCCGAGCTGCAGGCTCTGGTGACAGAGACTTTCACGGCGGAGGTCCGCGCCCAGCGTCAGGACTTTCTCAAGATGACCCAGGACGAGCAAATGACGCTTACGGCGAAGGGTATGGTCTTCAACACACCCGACATAGAGCCTTTCCGCGACGTGCTGGTGAAGAGCGGCTTCTATCTCGAGATCAAGAACATGGTCGGCTCGCAGCAGGCATGGGACCTACTGCAAAAGTATGTCGGCAACCTCGGTTGATTTATGCCTGCACACGAGCGGTCCGGCGAATAGGAGCTGCGCAAGATGCACCCGACGGAAACGGGCGGGGTCACGGCATTTTTGCCCGGTAAGGCGTCCGGCATGCGGCAAGCGGCCTACGTCGTGGACAATCTCATCGGCCGCCTCGCCGAGGTGATCGGCTCCGCCATCGTCGTCGCCGAAACGATCATCCTGTTTGCTGGTGTCGTCTCGCGTTACGTATTCAATAGTCCAATCATCTGGACCGACGAACTCGCCAATTTCCTGTTCCTCTGGCTATCTATGATCGGAACCGTCGTGGCGCTGCGTCGCAACGAGCACATGCGGCTAACCACGCTTGTCAATTGGGTCCGACCTGGTCTAGGCAAGTGGTTCAATTCGGTCGCTGCCCTGGTCGTGATCGCCTTCGTGGTCGAGATCCTCCTTCCGGCCTACGAGTATACACGTGATCAGCAATTTACCGAGCTCACGACGCTGGGAATCTCCGAGGGCTGGCGGGCCGCCTCGATCTTGGTTGGCATGTCGCTCGCGGCCGTCATCGCCATCCTGCGCCTCGTCGAGACGACGACGCTGCGCAATTTCCTGCTGGCGGTGCTGGTGGTCGGCGGCGTCAGTCTGCTGCTCTGGTACTTCAAGCCACAGCTGACGACAATGAAGTTCGGCAGTCTGTTCGTCTTCTTCATCCTGATCGTCGGCGCCTGCGTCGCAATCGGTGTACCGATCGCCTTCGCTTTCGGCATCGCCACCATGTCCTACCTCGCGGTCACTTCGGAGACACCAATTTCCGTCGTGGTCAACAGGATGGACGACGGTATGTCGAACCTGCTGCTGCTTTCGGTGCCGATGTTTGTATTCCTGGGGCTGCTTATGGAATCGACCGGTATCGCCCGCGCCATGGTGAATTTTCTGGTTGCGCTGGTCGGCCACGTGCGCGGCGGTCTCTCCCATGTGCTGCTCGGTGCCATGTATCTCGTCTCCGGCATTTCGGGCTCGAAGGCAGCCGATATGGCCGCGGTGGCGCCGGTGCTGTTTCCGGAGATGCGGCGCCGGGGACAGCATCCGGGCGAGCTTGCCTCGCTGCTGGCTACGTCATCGGCCATGTCAGAGACCATCCCGCCCAGTCTCGTGCTGATCACCATCGGTTCGGTCACCAACGTATCCATCTCGGCTCTGTTCACCGGCGGCCTATTGCCGGCTCTCGTTGCGGCCTTCGCCCTCGTCGTCGTGGTGTGGTGGCGGGCCCGTTGGGACGATGTGAGCAACCTCAAGCGCGCGCCGGCCAAAGAGATCGTGCGTGCGCTGCTGATAGCCGCGCCGGGCCTGACGCTGCCGTTCGTTATCCGCGGCGTGGTCATGGGTGGCATTGCCACTGCGACCGAGGTCTCGACGGTGGGTGTGGTCTATACGGCGCTGCTCGGCATCTTCATCTACCGGCAGTTCGATTGGCGGCGCATGTATCCGTTGTTGGTCGAGACGGTGGCATTGACCGGAGCGGTGATGCTGATCGTCGGCACGGCGACGGCGATGTCCTGGGGCTTGACGCAGTCTGGCTTCTCGCAGTGGCTTGTGACCGCGATGGCGGGCGTGCCGGGCGGCAAGGCCGGCTTCATGGCCATTACCATCGTGTCCTTCATCATCCTCGGCAGCGTGCTCGAGGGCATCCCCGCCATCCTGCTGTTTGGACCACTCCTGTTGCCGGTCGCCCGCTCGATCGGCGTACACGAGGTGCACTATTCCATGGTGGTGATCCTCGCCATGGGCATCGGCCTGTTCGCGCCCCCATTCGGTGTCGGGTACTACGGCGCGTGTGCCATCGGCAAGATCTCGCCGGACGATGCAATCTGGCGGATCTGGCCATACATCTTCGCGCTGATCGTTGCCCTCATCGTCGTCGCGGCGTTCCCGTGGCTGTCGATCGGCTTCCTGTGATTTGAAACTCTTCGTCAACATGGCCACAGCTGCAGGGCATGCTGCACAGCTGGCTCCGCCACCAAACCAAAGCATGTGTGGATTCGACGAAAAAGCGATCACCCGCACCCATAGAGGCGCACAAGGTGCGCACGGAGCGACCTCCTTGTCGTGCAACTATTGCTCGGGCACCGGCGCCGAAAGCACCGATCGCTACCTCGGTATCGGGGTCGATGATGCGAGCGAAATTCCGAAAAGATCAAGATCTGATGCAACTGGTGGGCGCGCAGCGGCTCTGGCTCAACAATCAAGGCGGTGGAGAGCTGCGCGATGCGGTGAGCGCAATCCGTTGAAAAGCGGAACACCCGATGAACACTGTCGGACGCGTTCGACCCCAGTCACCCTCGATGACAGACCTTTCCGTCACGGATTTTGCAGCACCGGCGGTGCTTGGTTTCGTACCCTTGCCGCTCGCGCGCAGAACCGCTCTTGGACCTGCCGTTTGGACTGGCAATTGAAGCTCGGTGGCGCTGAAGTTCGCAACGTTTAGCGGCGGTGCTATGATCCGGCCCTCTCTCTGAAGGGAGCGTCCAATGTCAATCGCTGAGGCTGGGGTACGCGGCAGCGCGGTCGCGATACTCATGCTGCTCGCATTCGTTCATCTGCGAGACGCTCGTCGCTCGTCATCAGGGCGTAACCGCGCGCTCTTCTTGTTGAGCGCTGCCGGCTATACGATTAGCTCGGCTCCGGATTTCGCCAGCCTCGACACGCCCTTTGGGTTTCTACTATTGGTGGCAAGCCTCGGCCTGCCGGCCTTGCTGTGGATATCGGCTGCCGCCGTCTTCGACGACAAGTTCAAGCCGTCTTGGAGGCGAGGTCTTGCATGGGGCAGCCTCGTTGTTTTGGGGTTGTGGAGCGCCTTCGATCACCGACCGGCCGCTGCCATGGCATACTACGCCCTGTCGTTGCTCTTCATCGGGTTGGCCGCTTGGCACGCACTGGTCGGGTGGCGGTCTGATCTCAGTAATGAAGGGCGCTGGTTGCGCGCACCAATCACCATCGCGGGTACTCTGTATGGCGCGACGATCATCATTGCTGATTTCGTATGGCCCGGCGCCACGATTTCCGCACCGTTCAGCTTCGTCAATTCGATTGGGCTCACAATTATCACCTTTTCCTACGCCATGTGCGGGCTGCGCATTGCATTGGATTCCCCCTCTACCGCAAGGTCGGGCGAGAGCATGCAGTCGGGCCTTGAGGCCCGGTCAGATCGGATTTCACTGGCATTCGAGGTGCAAGAGCCCGCGCTCTCAGAAGCGCTCCGCGAGCTAATGGACGAGGAGCGGCTTTACCGCCAGCAAGGATTGAGCATTGGAGATTTGGGCACGCGGCTGGGCGTACCGGAATACCGAGTCCGACGCTTGATTAATCGGCGCCTTGGATACCGCAACTTCACTAGCTTTATCAATGGCTACCGTCTCGCTGAAGCAAAGAGGGCGCTCGCGGATCCCTTGCAAGCAAAGGTACCGATTCTCACGATCGCGCTCGATGCCGGGTTTCAGTCGCTCGCTCCTTTCAATCGCGCATTCAAGTCCGAGACAGGGATGACACCCAGCGACTATCGACGGCGATGCCTATTGCGAACTAACTGTGAACCTCACTAGCGGACCATGTCGATTTCTGAAATCGATCGCTGAATTTCAGAAGGTGATAAGCGACCTTTGGGATCCGCGGAGAACTCTGACTGCGCCCATGTTAATGAAGGCGTGCCGGCAGCATAGGGAAGGAGAAGCCCATGAAGGCCCGTCTCTATTCTACCCTCTACGTCGTTGTCCTGTGTTGCGCCGGCATCCTCAGTAGCACTTCGGCAACAACGCAGTCCAAGGATGCCGAACCGGCAACACGCCAAGCCAACAGAGCGGTGTTAGGGTCCCTTCCGTTCAGCGACCGCAGCGACTTTGAGGAGGCGCTTCGGGGATTCATCGCGTCCATGCCGGACGCCATTGTGTCTGCCGATGGCCAACGAACCATCTGGTCGATGAAGCCCTATGTATTCATCACTGGGGATGCCCCAGCCACCGTGAACCCGAGCCTTTGGCGTCAGGCGCAGCTCAACAATTTCCATGGGCTATTCAAGGTCGTTGACCGGCTTTACCAGATACGGGGCCTCGATGATTCCAATTTGACGATTGTGGAGTCCGACACCGGTCTGATTATCATCGATACACTATCGGCGGCGGAGTCCGCCAAGGCAGCGTTGGAGCTCTACTATCAGAACCGCCCTCGCAAACCGATTGTGGCGGTCATCTATACGCACACCCACCCGGACCATTTCGGTGGCGTGAAGGGTGTCGTAAATGAGGCTGATGTCCGCGCCGGACGCGTAAAGGTGTTCGCCCCGGATCAGTTCATGGATCATGCCGTAGCCGACAACATCGTGGCCGGCAATGCCATGTTCCGACGCTCTTTGTACCAGTTCGGTCAGGTGCTGCCCCCCGGCGAACGTGGCCAAGTTGATGCCGGTCATGGCAAGACCCTGCCACGCGGCGGTACGCTTACCTTGATCGCCCCCACGGATCTTATCAAGGAGAGTTACGAGACCCATACGATTGACGGTGTCGAGATCGAATTCCATCTCGTGCCCGGGTCAGAGGCGCCCGCCGAAATGACCCTGTTTTTCCCGCAGTTCAAAGTGCTGAATATGGCCGAAGACACGAACCATACCATGCACAATTTGTACACCCTCCGAGGCGCTGAAGTCCGCGATGGTAGACTGTGGTCGAGGTATATCAGCGAAGCGCTCGATCGTTACGGCGACCGCGCGGAAGTGCTGATCGCGCAGCATCAGTGGCCCACGTGGGGCGCTGAGCGGATCGCGACCTTCCTCAAGAAGCAACGCGACATGTACAAATTCATCCACGATCAGTCAGTGCGGCTGCTCAATCGAGCTTATACTGCCAATGAAATTGCTGAGACTCTGAAGATGCCCGCGAGCCTTGACAACGATTGGTCCACACGCGGCTACTACGGAACGCTCAGTCACAACGCCAAGGCGGTCTATCAGAAGTATCTGGGCTGGTATGACGCCAATCCCGCCAATCTATCGCCCCTACCGCCAGTCGATCACGCCCGCCGTACGGTCGAATACATGGGTGGGGCCGACGCTGTAATTGCCCGTGCGCGCGACGATTTTAAGGCCGGCAGCTATCGCTGGGTTGCAAGCGTGATGAACCAAGTTGTCTTCGCCGACCCGGCAAACCGACAGGCACGCGAGCTTGGCGCCGACGCACTCGAACAGTTGGGTTACCAGGCGGAGGCAGCGACGTGGCGCAATGCTTATTTGATGGGAGCAATGGAACTGCGCAATGGTTTAACCAAGCTTCCGGTCGGAGCTTCTTCGCTCGACGTGATCAGGGCAATCCCAACCGAAGCCATTTTTGATTTATGGGCGGTTCGGCTTAATCCCGAGAAGGCAGATGGTAAGACCCTCGTGATCAATTGGACGTTCACCGACGTCAATGAAACATTCACCCTCAATTTGGAGAACTCGGCTCTTACCAACATTCGAGGAAAGCTGGCTGCCAAGGCTGGTGCCGGGTTCACGCTGACACGCGCCGTTCTCAATTCAGTCCTGACCAGGCAGACGACGTTCCCTGACGCCATCAGAACCGGAAGCATAAGCGTCGACGGCGAGCCCGGTAAGATCGGCGAACTCTTCGCCATGCTCGACGAGGTCTCTCCCGATTTTCCCATCGTTGAGCCGGTGCAAGCTAGGCGATAGCTTCGGCAGATCGCCGTGAGCGCGGCAGCGGTGGCTTGTTATGCGGACCCCGCCTAGTCGAAACTCTGAGTGAGGTCCGAATACGGTGGATGATCGCAGTGAGCCGAAGCCTTCCTTCGACGCAATTGTTCAAGCCCACGTGTTGTCGGTCACCCTCCTATGACACGCGCTTCGATGAACGTTAGGCTCATGCTATCAAAGAGCTGGATCTTCGATCCTGTGGTGACGGCAGCTATGCACGTCTGACCAGGCTCGATCTTTTTCCACACGCAGAATTTGTTTTCGCAAATGCTCCAGGTGCCGGGATCGAACTCGGTTGGCTCCCGCCCTCGCAGAGATGCTGCATTGCCATCAGCAAAAGGTGCATCGATACGGCGCTCCCGTCCCGCAATCACCATTGAGCCGCGCCTTTCAAGTCAGCATCCGCGAGAGCGCCTCGCCACAGCGCGCATGCCCTGTGCTGGGGCGTCCGACGGTGCCAGGCTGTGTCGGCGCGCACCGCGTGGAGAGGAGAAGGTTGGCCCGCTTGAGGATCCGCGGTAGCTCGGCACTACTCGGCACAAGGCGGCGCGGGATGTCAATCACGCCGCGGCGCGCTGGAACATCCACGTTCTGCAGACGTTGCCTCAGCGCTGCAGCGCAAAAAGGTGCTCGATGCGATCGACAACAACTCCCACCGTGTCTGCGATTTCGGCTATTCACACACGACGCCCTCTGGCGTTCTGCGTCGGTGCCGGGTTGTTCTGGTCCATAATTGCTTTGTTCGGGGCGGACGCTCAAAGCGTCACGTGGCCGTCCCTGGGCCCCGAACCCGACTACCTCAAGCTACGGGGCCACGTGGACACACTCCCTGATTTCGTCGGACCGATCGACGGTAGCGCTAAACTCACCATCTTCACCGAGGGCAACCACTTTCCCGTCCTCCTCCCGTTGGTCTTCAAAGCCTTCCCCGAGTGGTGCCGCAGCACCCGCGCGTGTCAGATCGAGGCGCCCGAAATTCTCGTGGCAACCCTGCCCCAACCCATGGTGGTCGAGATGCTGCTGAAGGGCGGCATCATGCTCGGTAGCGCCCTCCTTCCGGTCGGTCGTAACAAGCGGGTGTATCCCCATTTCGTCATGGCCGGGCTCCTACCCCTGAAGCGGCTGGCGGCCGCCGGCATCATCCAAGGTCACGCGGTCATCTTCGCCCACCACCGGGGCCTAGGCCTTTTGGTTCGTCGCGACCTCGCTGATATTAAAGACCTCACCAGCTTCGCCGCCCGCGTGCGGCGGGTCGTGCTCGCCTCGGATAGCGAGCCGGGAGCACGCAGCCAATACCTCGCCACCTTGCAACAGCTGATCGGTAGTGATGCATCCTCGCGCCTTCTCGCTCGCGAGATATCAGGTTTCGAGGGACGTATCGGCGTCCAGCATCGGGATGTTCCCTACGCCCTCCTCAATGATTTCGCCGACGGCGGCATCATTTTTGGTCATCTCGCCGATTTCTACGCACGGACCTATCCTGACCAGTTGCGTTTCATCCCGGTTTCCGCAGCGGCACCTTTCGGGCAAGACATTGCAATGGCGCCGACGATCGGTGAACGTCGGCCGATTATGGATGCCTTCTCGCGCTTTTTCCTCGAAACCGCACGCGCGGCCTACCCAGAAGCGGGGTTCAGCCCCGTAACCGACTTCACCTATGCCTTAAATGTCGATATCGGCACGCCCTGATCGTAACTGATCGACGTCTCGGTCATGACCCACCCTGAGCGAGACCAGGGGCGGTGCTCCTGTAGGAATTTCGGCGGGTCAATGTCGGGAAAAATGGTCAGCAGGCTTGCGATCTCTCTCGTGGGAAAAATCGGTCAAGACAGGTCGCCACTAGATAACTCTCAACGCGATGAAACAGTGGCATATGGGCGCGAACAGCCTTCGATTTCGCGTAGCCTGGTCGCAAGTTATGACATTGGTCCTCGTCCGATGCTCGCCCCGCGTTCGGTGAGCCATGCTGGCGCCTGGTGAACGCCACAATCCGCTTCGCGTTGGCAATGAGCGCCCTGAGTTGATCGACCGCCGCCATGGACCTCCGCATTGAAGTAACTGCAGCCTTGCGTTCGCCCGACTTCGTATTGCCTGATATCAACTAACCGGCCGACATCATGGGTACCCGGTCGTACCCTCTTCTCAGGGGTCTCATTTATGAGCAAGCCGACACGAGGACGGAAGACGGCGCCCTACGGCGAATGGCGCTCACCAATCACCACCGACATGATCGCAGCCAAGAACATAAGCTTTTCGAGTCCGCAACGGGATGGTTCGGACACGTACTGGATTGAAGGACGGCCATCCGAGGGTGGCCGCAACGTTATCGTTCGGCGGCGTGGCAGTCGGACAAGCGATATGATCGCACAGCCATTCAACGCGCGCACGCGCGTGCACGAGTACGGTGGCGGCGCATATCTGGCGCGCGGTGGCGATATTGTATTTTCGCACTTTGCAAACCAACGGCCCTACGTGATGCGCGCTGGCAGCAAACCTCGTCTCATCGGCTCGACGTCCGAAGCTACCTCGACCGACACCGTCTCGGCGAACGGCCTGCGCTTTGCCTCCTACGAGCGAGACGAAGGCCGAAACCGGTTGGTTGCGGTGGTCGAGGCACATATCGATGGCCAGCCGGAACCCCGCAATGCAATCGGCGCGATCGATCTGACCACGGGAGAAGTGACGACGCTCGTCGATGGCAATGACTTCTACGCATGTCCAGTATTGAGCCCCAACGGGAAGAAGTTGGCATGGCTCGCCTGGGATCACCCGAACATGCCGTGGGACGGCACCGAGCTTTGGCTCGCCGAACTCGACGCGCACGGTGCTACGAGGCACAAGCGGCTCATCGCAGGCGGATCGGACTTGAGCGTCATGCAACCGCGCTGGTCTCCCGAAGGTGAGCTGACGTTCGTCTCGGAGGCAACGGGTTGGTGGAACCTTTACGCACTACGCCGCGGCAAGGTCACGGCGCTGACCAAACTCGAAGCCGAAATCGGACGTCCGTTGTGGAACCTCGATTCATCGAGCTATGCGTTCGTGGGTCCTCAAACTATCGCCTGCGCGATCGTCGATGCCGGTACCGTTCGGTTCGGTCTGCTCGATACGAAATCGAAGCGCCTGACGCATGTCGGGTGTCCCTATTCGGGCATCGACGGGCTCGTCGGCGACGACGACCGAGCGGTGTTCATCGGCAGCTCGCTGACGCAGCCGCCGGCGATCGTCGAATTCGACGCGACCAAGCAAACGTTCCGGCAGCTGAAGCGCGCGAGCGATGTCGATGTCGACGCAGGCTACATCTCGCAACCACGTGCGATCGAATTTCCGACGGAAAACGGGCTCACGGCGCATGCGTTCTACTATCCACCGGCGAATCGGGACTTCGCTGCCCCAGCCGGCACCCTGCCACCGCTGTTGGTCAAGAGCCATGGCGGACCAACCTCGGCCGCCTCCAACGCCATGAAACTCAGTATCCTCTACTGGACGAGCCGTGGCATCGGTGTCGTCGATGTCAACTACGGCGGCAGCACGGGTTTCGGGCGTGCGTACCGGCAGCGGCTCATTGGCCAGTGGGGGGTTGTCGACGTCGACGATTGTGTTAACGCGGCGCGCTACCTCGCCAATGCGGGCTTCGCTGATCCGCAACGGTTGATGATCAGTGGCGGCAGCGCCGGCGGCTTCACCACGCTCGCGGCTTTGACGTTTCGGTCCGTGTTCAAAGCCGGTGCTAGCTCCTACGGCATCAGCGACATCGAGGCGCTGGCGCGTGATACGCATAAATTCGAAAGCCGCTACCTCGAGAGCCTGATCGGGCCTTATCCCGCCAGGCGCGATCTCTATGTCGCGCGCTCACCCATCCATTTCGCTGACCGCATCTCTGCGCCGCTTCTCTTACTCCAGGGACTCGAGGACAAGGTGGTTCCGCCGAGTCAGAGTCAGGCCATGTTCGACACTGTGAAGGCTAAGGGGCTGCAGACGGCCTATATTGCGTTCGCGGGTGAGCAGCATGGCTTCCGCATGGCTGAAAACATCAAGCGCGCACTCGAGGCCGAGTTGTACTTCTACGGCTGCGTTCTGGGCTTTACGCCGCGGGAGGCAATCGCTCCGGTGGACATCGCGAATACGGTGTAACTGTTGCGCCGGGCTAATCAACGCCATCAGGTCAAGCCACCAGGGCCGAAAGAAAATAGGTCTGGCAACGGACATGATATTGAGCGTGATGCACGGTGACTTCGCCAAGCGTTAAGTGTTTGCTTGCGGGATGTCACGTCTCCTCCGCTCAACCTCAATCAACGCACCTAGATGCTGGCGTTGTTTGCGGTGCCAACCGCGGAGCTGTCGATTTCCGTACATGAATGGGCACACCTCTCGAACATGCCCAACACGCCGCAACGGCCGATACCGATCGGATATGCGGAGTACCACCTGTGGTGTCGCCTGGTTGCGGGGACTAGCTTGCTTCAAATCATATATCGACTACTATGCCAGCCAGGCGGACAGGTGGGAGACGCACTTTAACACGTTGCTCGATCTCGCTACCCGATGACCAAAAACGAGTTACCTACTCCTCACCCGCTCGGATTAATGCCGTTCAGCCTGCATGGACGGACTGGGCCATTCTAAGGAGCCGAGACATGAGTGCCGTAGCCTGGCAAGCACCAACGCAGACGATGAAGGTTACGAAGATCAAAGAGCATATCGGCGCCATTGTTACCGGTATTGACCTTGCCCAACCCATCGATGCTCTTACACAGAAGAAGCTCTACGACGCAGCAGTAGAAAACGTTGTGCTTGTAATCCGTGGACAAGCGCATCTTACCCCAGCGCAATTGCAGGCTGCCGGCGAGTTGTTTGGCGAGCTGATGGAAGACCAGAACCGGCGCTATCTGGTCGATGGTTTTCCGCTGATCAGCGTGCTCGACAACCGTCACAAGGACAGCAAAGGCCAGCCCGCGAAGGTCAGCAACAACGCCACCTGGCACACTGATCACACCAACCAGGAGATGCCGCCCAAGTTTACGATGCTGTATGCGGTGGCGGTGCCGGACCGGGGCGGTGCGACGTCGGTGTGCAACTCGCGGGCGGCCTTTGAAGCGCTTGCCGCGGACGTGAAGAGGAAGATTGCCGGCATGAAGACCGAGAACACACTGATCAGCAGCGCACGATTTAAGAATGCCAACCCGGATGTGCTGAAGGCGCAATTGGAATCGAAGAAGCCGCCGACCATACATCCACTTGTGCGTACGCACCCTGAAACCGGTACTAAAGCTGTCTGGTTTCACAAGAGCAAGACCGAAAAGGTCACTGGTATGACGCCGGAGGAAACGCAAGATTTCCTGCAGGAGCTTACTGTCAAGATCGCTCAGCCGCAGTTTTGCTACGCGCACGAGTACCAAAAGGGCGACCTGCTGATTATCGACGACCGGGCGTCGCTGCATAAGGCCGGCTTCGACTTCGACCAGAGCCAACATCGCCGACTGTATCGCATGCTGGTGCGCGGCGACCGCCCGTATTGAGCGCGTGCAAGGCTCCCCGCCTAAAGGCAGTAGAGGCAAGTGGTATGGGGTCAAGGGCAGCTGGTTAACCTGTTGAGACCTGTGCGCCCCCCCGTGGAATAAGGGAAAGTTGGTCGGCGCGAAACCACTTCTCCAGCCATACCCCGCGTCCCACACGCGCTCATCCTGAAGAAGCCTGTCACGTGCCGCTTATCGCACTTACGTCTACACTGGAGCGCTTTGTCTTTTGCCAAAGGCTCGCGCGACTTGCCGAATCGAGTCTGCGTTCATTGTTCCCATGAGATCAAGCGGCGCCGACGTACCGGCGAGCCGCAAGAAAGAGCGCAATGCTGCGTTTCGCGTGTGGCTCAATCTCCGCACGCAGCTGCTTGAGCTTCTCGCCGAACAACGCTCGCATCGCCAAGGGTAGGATGACCAGGTCCTGGAACAGTTGCGTGGTTGTTGCGACGTGCTCAGGAGCGAACGCCGGCAAAGCAGCAAGGCCGTCGGATTGTGCGGCCTCGGCCAACAGCCGCGCTACGGCTTGCCCTCCGCGTTCGCGCGTCATCGCATAGACGCTGCTCGCCAAATCTGGAAACCGGGGTGCCTCCGCAATGGCGACCCGCATCAAACCGATGGAATCGCTGAGCAGGATCCATTCCAGAACGGTGACGGCGACGCTCTCGAGGCGTTGCTCGATCGTTGCACCGGTCGGCGTATAGGCCTCGAAGTGCGCGACATTCGCCGCGACGGTCTTCATCACGACGGCAGTGAAAAGGGCCTCCTTGTCGGCGTATCGGGCATAGATCGTCGGCTTTCCCGAGCGCGCGACCGCGGCGATCTCGTCGATGCTGGCGCCTTCGAACCCGCGCTCCAGGAATACCTTTCGGGCCCCATCGAGGATGCGTTCCTCGACGACGCCGGCGAGCTTTTTTGGCGGGCGCCCAAAGCGCACAGCGGCGCGCCCTGTGGAATCCTTGCCCATCCCAACCTCCTTCAACCCATTCATTTTCCTACAAATTCCAGGTCAACGTGACCCAGTGGTCCGCTGCCGATGTGAATTTATGCATAACTGGCCTGCTTGTAAATAGAACGAAACCGTATCGTTCTTCTTGACGCTCCCCATGGCGCGAACTATGTCACGGGAGAAACGAAACGGTATCGTTCTACGCACGTCGAAGGAGCGGCAGGTCATGCCAAGGGACGATGTTCTAGAAATGGGTGAGCCCGCGCTCCAGGAAGTAGCCAGCCCCCATTTCATTCCAGTCTCACCTTCCCGGCCTTCGAAACAGGAGATCGAGGCGCGGGCTCCCCTTCCACCGGATAGCCCAGCCGCCGGGCAGCCCGAATTGCCGGTCCAGGCGCAAGAAAAGCAGCCGGAGGCGAGCGGTAGGGAGCGCCGAAACGGCCTAATGCATCGCCCCCTGGTTTGGGCCATTGGCGCGATGCTTCTCGCAGCGGCTTTGTGCGGTAGCTACGTTTACCTCGATTACGCCCGGCACTTTCAGTCGACCGATGATGCCTTCATCGCCGCACGGCAGTCCGCGCTCGCACCCAAGGTATCCGGTTACATCACCGCCGTCCCCGTCACCGACAACGAGCACGTCGGCGCGGGTGACGTGATCGCTCGCATCGACGACCGCGACTACCGCATCGCACTCGATCAGGCCGAGGCGCAAGTGGCGGCGGCGCAAGCCAGCATCGAGAACATCGACGCGCAGCTCGATGTGCAGCGGGCGCAGATCAACGCCAACGAGGCGCAGGTCGAGCAGGCGCAGGCGGCCCTGGTGTTTGCGGAGCAGCAGAACACGCGCTACGGTTATCTGGCGCAAAAAGGCTCGGGCACCGTCCAGAATGCCCAGCTGTACAGCTCACAGCTGCGTCAGCAACAAGCCGCGGTCGCGAGTGCGCAGGCGACGCTGAAATTGTCGCAGCGACAAATCGAGGCGCTGAAGGCACAGCGCAACAGCGCGGTCGCCAGCCTCGCGCAAGCCAAGGCCCAGCGCGACCAGGCGCAACTCAATCTGTCCTACACGACGGTGACGGCAGCGCAACCGGGACGCGTCGTCAATCTCACCGCAGCCGTCGGGCAGTTTGCGCAACCGGGTACGAACCTGACCATGTTCGTGCCGGATCAAATTTGGGTCACAGCGAACTTCAAAGAGATTCAGCTCGACCGCATGCGGCCGGGGGAGCCGGTGATGCTCAACATCGACGCCTATCCGGAACGGGCGATCCGCGGCCATGTCGACAGCGTTCAACCCGGCTCCGGCACCGCATTCTCGTTGCTGCCAGCTCAAAATGCGACCGGCAACTACGTCAAGATTGTCCAGCGCGTGCCGGTCAAAATCGTCATGGACGATCCGCCGACCGACGTCGCACTCGGCCCGGGCATGTCGGTGGTGCCGACCGTGCGAATCGACCCCATGCCGTCGCTCTTTGAGCGGCTGAGGGGGTGGCTATGAGCGTAGCTACAATCCGAGAAGGCGCGGCCGTCAATCCGTGGCTAATCGCCATCGTGGTCGCGCTGGCGAGTTTCATGGAGGTGCTCGACACCACCATTGCCAATGTCGCGCTGCCTTACATTGCCGGTGGCATGGGGGTGAGTGAGGACGAAGCGTCCTGGGTGGTGACCACTTATCTCGTGTCCAACGCTATCATCCTAACGGCGAGCAGCTTCCTCGCTCGCATGCTTGGCCGCAAAGCCTTCTTCCTGTGCTGTCTCGGGCTGTTTACCCTGAGCTCCGTCCTGTGCGGGTTTGCCCCGAACCTCAATGCGCTGTTGCTGTTCCGCATCCTGCAGGGCTTCGCCGGCGGCGGCATGGTGCCGGTCGCGCAGTCGATCCTGGCGGATTCTTTCCCGCCGGCGAAACGCGGCCAGGCCTTCGCGCTGTTTGGCGTTGCCGTGGTGGTGGCGCCGGTAGTCGGGCCGACGCTCGGCGGTTGGATTTCCGACAATTGGTCCTGGCAGTGGTGCTTTCTAATCAATGCGCCGGTCGGCGTGCTTGCGATAGCACTGATCGCGGTGCTCCTGAGCGAGCCCAAGCGGCGGCTGACGCAGCAGCAGGGGCAGGGGTTCGACGTCGTCGGCTTCGTGCTGGCCGCGACCTTCCTCGGTGCGCTGGAGGTCGTGCTCGACCGTGGCCTGGAGGACGACTGGTTCGCCTCAACCTTCATCGTTACGTTCTCGATCGTCTGTGCTGTGGCGTTCGTATTGATGATTCCCTGGGAGATGAGCCACCGCAATCCGATGATTGACCTCAAGATGGTGGCGACGCGCCAGTTCGGCGCCTGCTTCCTGGTGATGCTGGCGACCGGTGCGATCCTGCTCGCAACCACCCAGTTCCTGCCGCAGCTGGTGCAGCAGAATTTCGGCTACACCGCCACCTGGGCCGGCCTTCTGCTCTCGCCGGGCGGGCTCGTCACGATGGCGATGATGTTCCTCGTCGGCCGGCTCGCGACGAAGGTGCAGCCCAAGTATCTGATTATCACCGGCGCGGTGCTCATTGCGGCCTCCATGTACCAGATGACCAACGTCTACGGCGACCTCGGCTTCTGGTTCATGGCGCGGTCGCGGATGCTGCTTGGAGTCGGACTCCCACTCATATTCATTCCGATCATGACCGCATCCTACGACGGCATTGCCCAATCCAAGACCGACCAGGCCTCGGCCCTGATCAACGCCGCACGCAACACCGGCGGCTCAATCGGCGTCTCCATCGTCTCCAATGTACTCGCGCATCGCGCGCAGTTCCATCAGAGCCGGCTGGTTGAAAGCGTGCTCCCGTCGAGCGTCCAATATCAGGACACGCTCCATCGTGTCTCGGACTACTTCGTGGCACAGGGCAACTCGCTGCTTCAGGCACAGCAGCAGGCGATCCAATGGATCGGACAGCAGGTGCAGGCACAGGCATCGTTCCTCGCCTACATGGATGCCTTCTGGGTGTTGATGCTGATCTCGCTCGCCGCCGTGCCGCTGGCGTTGACCCTGCGCAAGGTCAAGCTCGGTGGCCCAGTCTCCATGGGCCATTGATCTGAGAGGGAGACACGGCCATGAACGTCCACGTCCAACTGCATGCCACAGCCATAGGGCGACACCTCCCCTTCGAATGCGTGACCCTCTGCTGCAGGGCGCGGGTGCGCTCGGGGCCTACCAGGCCGGTTACGAGGCGCTCACCGGGGCTGGCATACATGCCGATTGGATCGCAGACATCTCGATCGGCGCGATCAATGCGGCAATCATTCCCCTGCAATGGGTGGCCGTTTCCAGGTCGATCATTGGAACGCTCGTGGCGAGTTTCCGCGAACCATGTTCGAAGTGATGACGCGGGAAAAAGGGATCCGCTACTCCAGCCGCACCCGTGCGAGCACCGACCGGTTCAAGCATGTTCAGAGGCTGCGGCGCTGCTGGCGGTCTGCTCGAAAAGTTCCCCGCCGGGCTAAAGAACAGCCCGGAGGCGCAGTTCCTTCGCCCCGCGGTCGACGACAAGGTCTATAATATCGTTCATCGCATTTATCGCGCAAAGAACCACGAAAGCCTCTCGAAGGATTACGAATTTTCGCGCGGGGGGAATGGAGGAACATTGGCGCGCCGGTTATCATGATGCCGGACGAACATTGCGGTATCGTGAGGTGCTGCAGCGACCGACCAATCACGAGGGCGTTTTCAATATCGATCTTGCTGCCGACGGGCGCGAGTAGGAACGAGGCTTGGCGAGCAAAAGCAATGGCGCTGCGAATCGAAGATTATGCCCTGATCGGCGACTGCAAGACCGCAGCCTTGGTCGGACGCGATGGCTCGATCGACTGGCTGTGCTGGCCACGGTTCGATTCGGCCGCATGCTTTGCCGCGCTGCTTGGGAACGCTGATCACGGGCGCTGGCGCATTGCCCCAAGGGAGTCAACACTCGGTGCAACACGCCGCTACCGGCCCGGTACATTGGTCCTCGAAACCGAATTCCAAACCGAGACAGGTTCTGCAGTGGTCGTCGATTTTATGCCGCCGGGCGACGGCGCGCATCTCGTGCGAATCGTGGTAGGCCGATCGGGGCGAGTGGCCTTTCAGACCGAGCTGGTGATACGCTTCGACTACGGGGCGGCCGTGCCATGGGTCAACCGGTTCGATGATGGGTCGATCAACGCAATTGCCGGACCGGAGCGTCTGCTCCTGCGGACCCCCATTGCACTCCATGGCGAAGATCTCAGAACAGTCGGCGAGTTCGCGGTCGAGGCCGGCCAATCCGTTCCCTTTGTCCTCTCCTATGGAGCCTCTTTTCAAGATCGACCACCAGCGATCGATCCCTTCGATACCTTAGCGCGCAGCGAAGCGGTCTGGCGGCAATGGAGCGATCGCTGTCCCGATGTCGGGTCCTGGACGGAAACGGTGAAGCGCTCGCTCATCACGTTAAAGGCGTTGACCTACGCTCCGACCGGCGGGATCGTTGCCGCTGCTACAACGTCGCTTCCCGAACGCCTCGGCGGCGTGAGGAACTGGGATTACCGTTTTTGCTGGCTGCGAGATGCCACCTTTACGCTGCTGGCCTTTATGAAGCTCGGCTACTATGAGGAGGCACAGGCGTGGCGCGATTGGCTTGTTCGGGCGGTCGCAGGCAGCCCAAGCCAAGTGCAGATCATGTACGGCGTCGGCGGAGAACGATGGCTGCCGGAACTGACGGTCCCTTGGCTGCCCGGATACGAGAACTCGGCACCGGTGCGGATTGGGAATGCCGCGTCCCAGCAGCTTCAGCTCGATGTCTTTGGCGAGATCGCTGACGCGATGTTTCAGGCGCTGAAAGCAGGCATGGCGCCATCGGAACGCGGCCATGCAGTGCGCCCCGTTGTATTGGACTACCTGGCAACGGCTTGGCGGCAGCCGGACGAAGGCATCTGGGAGGTGCGCGGCGGGCGGCAGCACTTTGTGCATTCGAAGGTTATGGCGTGGGTCGCATTCGATCGCGCGGCGAACGAGCTGGAAGCTCAAGCATTCCACGAGTCGGGACGGCGATGGCGCGAGATCGCCGACGAAATCCATGCCGAGGTCTGTGAGCGCGGCTTCGACCGCGACCTCAACAGTTTTGTCCAAGCCTACGGATCCAAGCGGCTCGACGCCAGCCTGCTGCTCATCCCGATGGTTGGATTTCTTCCCTCCGAAGACCCACGTGTGCGCGGAACCCTGCGCGCAATCGAGGGCCGGCTCTTGGTCGGCGACGAATTCGTTCTGCGCTACGAAACCGAGTACGGTGGCGACGGGTTGCCCCCAGGCGAGGGAGCTTTCCTGCCGTGCAGTTTTTGGCTCGTCGACAATTACATCTTGCAGGGCCGCTTTGCAGAAGCGCGTAAGCTATTCAACCGTTTGCTCGCGCGTTGCAATGACGTGGGCTTACTTGCGGAAGAGCTCGATCCCCTGACCGGCCGCATGCTCGGCAATTTTCCGCAAGCCTACAGTCACGTCGGTCTTATCAACTGCGCGCTCAGTTTGAGCCGGCGGAAGGGCCCAGCGGAAGAGCGTTCCGAATGACGAGAGTCGCTTTTAGTTAGGCAAGCCAGCGTGCGGCTGGGTTAGAGAAGCTATGCCAGCGGCCGCGCCGGTACGGCACAAACTCCCTATTTGGCCACCTGATCGTTGCAGCACCCCCATCGAGGTGTTGTGAGGATTAACCCTTGCCGGGGCCACCAAAGTCGAGCCAGCCGTCGCGCAAACGCAGCGACGGGTGCGAGAAGACGGGATCTTGTCTCGGCCCTATGTCGCCCTAATCGCGCCACCAGCAGCCAGGTAATCATTGCAGACTGCACGAGCAGCGCCAGGAGGACATTCGTAATCTGCCAGCGATAGCGCTCCCATGCCATCGGTTCACGAAAGTGGATCTCCCTTCCCGGCGGCAGGCGGCTTTCACTTATTCCAAGGAAAACCCTTACGGCACGTAACCAAGTTGGAGGCGTGGACTAGCAGCATCGCAGGGCCCCCGATGGACACGGCGTGTGGCGAAGAGTGCCAAATCCGAAGAAAGTCATTCACGTCGCGCTCGTCACTTTCAACGGCAGGTGGTCGCAGAAGCCAGACGTGGATCAAGCCGTCAGACCGCGGTGGGACTGGCACGGCCACCTTGCCCGGACGACGAAGGGTGCCCCCCACACGGCAGAACAACAGATGATTCCGGACATGCGGCCAGGCGGGTCCGTTTGGTTCGGACCCAAGGCAGAACAGGTGTCGAAGCAACGGCACCAGCGAGACTGGTCCCGGCATGCCACAGATAGGGGCGGAACTGCGGCTCCGGCAATCTCGATGATGCTGGCGCAGTGCAGGCGGAGGCTGCTAGTTGGACAGCAGTGACGAGGCGCGTAGCGTATTGCGCAGCGTCTTCCCGATCGCCATGACGAGAACCGCTGCAACCGCCACCTCGATGGTAATCGACAGCAGCGGGATCCCGCAGACCGAGATAGGAGGCCGCTCTTCGAGAAGCCGAAGTGCCGTCACCGCGGCATCCGCGATGACCGAGACCACCATCGGACATGCGGCGGCCGTCACGAGCCCCAGGCTCCATCTCAACTGTGAGCGGCAGGCTGTGTCGAACCGAGGCGAGACGCGGCGGCTGCTGATATAGGCCCACCCAACGACGCCAAGCAAAAGAGCTAGAATATAGGCGGCACGATCGATCGCGAGTACCACCTTGCCCACAGGTTGGAGAGTATCGCTTAGCACCCATTGCATCAGTCCGTACCAAGCGACGCGACCCTTCATGGCGACGTAGAGCGCGCCCGCAGCGAGGACGATCATCGCTCCGCTCCGCCGCGCCTGGCGCAGCAACGAGAGGGCGGCGTATTGACCGGCGATCATGCGTGCCTCGCCGAAATTCATCACCGCCCGAGCTTGTGCCTCAATTGATGTGTCGCCGTTCGCCGTGGTTGCTTCCCAGAGATGATCCTCGACCTCTTGGCGCACGCGATGCGCCAATGAGGGATCGAAGCCGAGATCGCGCGCCAGCGCATCGAGATAATCAGCGACTGGTGCGGGTTGTCGCATGGCCTGGACTTCCTAGCAGTCCGCCGATCGCATCGGCAAAACGCAGCCAGACCGCACGCTCTTCGGCAAGTGTGCGAGTTCCGCGTTTTGTCAGGGCGTAGACGCGACGCCGCCGTCCAGACTCCGCTGTCGTCCATTGGCTGCTGAGCAGTCCCGCCTGTTCGAGCCGATGGAGTGCTGGGTAAATCGTACCCTCCGGCAGCTCGAATGCGCCGCCACTACGGCGATGTATCTCCTGAATTACCGCATAGCCGTGCGCCGGTCCCCTCGACAACGCAGCGAGCACGATCATGTCGAGGTGCCCTTTAAGCATTTCGCCTTCCATGGGGGCAAACGTTATCCCTAGCAACGCTAGGCGTCAACCCGCCGTTCTGCCGCTACAGGCCGCGATAGACGGGGGCGCGGCCTTCCTGCACAGCGCGCTGAAACTCCTTTGCATCTTGGCTTTGAAGAAGCCGTCCGAATTCCGCCTGTAGCGCCGTGAGCGCCGTGGCTTCGTCAGCGGCGAGTGCCTGGCGAGAGGAGGCGAGCGTCGCCCTTACGCCTAGCGGCGCGGCGGCAGCGATCTTGTTCGCGAGATCGAGGGCGCGGTCGAGCTCTTTGCCTGGCGCTGTTACCTCCTGCAGAAGGCCCCAACGATAGGCTTCGGCGGTGCCCCATTCGTCGCCGGTAAGCATATAGCGCATTGCGTTGCCCCACCCGGCCTCACGCGCGAAACGGACCGTGGCGCCGCCGCCGGGAAAGACTCCGCGCGCTACCTCGCCTTGGCTGAAGACCGTGTCGTCTGCTGCCACCCGGATATCCGAGGCGAGAAACAGCTCGTGCCCAAGATATTTGGTGCCACCATGCACGGCGATTACGACCGGCTTGGAGCGATACGGCGGCTTCAGACCAACAGGGTTGATATAATCCGGATCCTTTGGCGGGAGCTGACCCGAGGCTTGCGCGGCAGCAAAGGCCTCGCGGTCGATGCCGAGCGAAAAGTCGCGGCCAACGCCGTAGAGTACGGCCGCGCGCAACTCGTCCTCATGGTCAAGCCGATGGTAGGCCTTGCCAAGCCCGATCAACATCGGTGCATCAAACCGGTTCTGTGCTTCCGGCCGGTCTATGCCGATCAGCAACACGCCGCCGCGCCGCTCCACCAAGATGTTTCCCGGCTTCGCCCGGCCGACCGCAGCAGGAGACCCCGCCTGCGCAAGCGCGGTGGCACCACCTGCAATGGCGGCGGCAAACGCGGTGGCTCCCGCACCGGCAATCATGAAGTCTCGACGCGCGATGCCGGCGGGGGGTGCGTGATGGGCGTCGGTCATGGGCCACTCCTAAAAGCAAGTTGCCTTCATACCTAGTATAACTATGCCTCATATTGCGATGCGTCAAGGCGCGCCAGCCATGGTGCATTTCACGTTTTCGTGCGGCGGCTTTGCCGCACGGGGCCTGCTGCTCTCTTTCTCAACCGACGGAGCAAAACTATGGAGTTGAGATCTCTACCTGGGCCGTGGACGCCGTCGCCGTTCCTCATACAGCGGATGTGATTGGCGACAATGTACGGTCGCGAATTGCGTTCGGGGGAAGGTCTGGTTTTGTATACGCTGGGTCGAACGGTAAGCGGACGAAGCCTCAGAACGATTCCGAATGTCCACGATCGCAGTGATCCGAAAGCGTCGGTCGGTCGGCGGACGCGATGTGCCAAGAACGCCCTGAGCAGCTGCAATACGACGGCACGCGTAGCGCAGTACAAAAGCGCCGAACCAAGGACCGCTCCAGGTCAAGAAGAGACCCCAACGGGTCATTGTTCGAGCTACTTTGTCTAGTCTGCTGCTACCTCGCGAGCGGACGCTCCGATCGGGGCGCCGCGATCGGTCCCGCAGCTGTGGCAGGGGTTCGTCGGTGTACCCGACACGACAAAGCCTCCCCTATCCGGGTCGAGATAATCGTCCACTTCTCACTTCTCCAGCTTGCTCAAATCGCGCTGCCAGTAATGTAGGATATTCGAGTGGCAATCGCGTGCCCACTGCCTCACCTAGTGCCTAATACGGTCTGTAGCCCCCGCCGTCACTCCCCGTAGCTTGGTTGCAGCAGTCATCCGCGCGCATCAGGCCATATTGCTTCAGCAATTGCTGCCCGAGCCAACCCGACTCAGCCATGAAGTTTTCGACGAGGGGAGCGCTGCACGCCCGCCACTCGGCCAGATCAAAGGAAGTGAGCTCAACGACATTTATTCCCTTTACCCGGGCGAAAGCGCTGGCCTCTTCGTCGGCGCGGACGAGGCCATCCCAAAGCTCGTCTTCCGCATCTCTTGCAGCTTTGGCGATAGCGTCTCGATGTACAACGCTTAAGGACTGCCACACACGCTCGTTGACCAGGAGCAACAGCATCACGGGCGAATGATTGGTTCGCGTCAGGGTGTCGGAAATCTGCCAGAACTTGCGGGCTGAGACGTTTTCCGCAGACGTCATGGCCATGTCGACCCGGCCTGACTTCATCGCCTCATACTGCTCTCCGGCGGCGAACACCTCGGGAGCCCCACCGCAGATCCGGGCAAACTCAAAGTCGACCTGCCCGCTCGCGCGTATGCGTTTGCCGGCTATGTTGGACGGCTTTGAGACGGGCCGCCCTTTGGAAAAGAATACGTTCATTCCGTATGGCTGCCACATGAGCACGCGCGCGCCAGTCTCCAGGATCGCGCCATCCAGCAGCTTGCGCGGTACACGCGAGCGGTCGAGCATGGTCGCCAGCAAAGTGTGTGTGTTGAACAGAAACGGCAGCGAAAGGACGTCCACGCCCTTCACCTTGTCGACCAGCGTAACGACGTTGGCGGACGCCATCTCGATTTCCCCTACTATGACGGATTTGGCCACGGTGCGATCCGGTAGCGCTCGCGGCCCGTGGATTATCTCGATGGCGACCGCGTTGCCGGTCTCACGGGCCACGGCGTCCTTCAGTCGAATGAGATTGCTGCCTAGCGTACCCGTGAGCGGCAACTGAAAGGAAAGACGAAGTTGGACGGGCTCTGCAAGGGATAGCCGCACGGTACCTGTCAGAAAGACGATTACGAACAACAGCTTTGAAAGGCACCTCATGTGATCCCCTCGCACCGGCGCAAAGTCAAAAAAGTCAAGCTAGCGCACCTCGGTGAGACGCGAAATGTCATAGGAGCGGGTTGTGGTCGTGCGCGGCTCAACTCGGCAAGCTACTCCCTTGATATCCTGCACGATGGTTGCCGGAAGCGCGAACTAAAGAGCTGGGCCATGTTGAACGCGTTCAATCGGCACCACCGGGACAACATACGTTGACACGATCGCTGCTTCGACTCTTGCTCATGGGGCGGATCTAGCTGGGTCTCTTGCTACTGCAAAAGCGGTCACGCGCGCGGCTGGTGACCGGGGCGGATCTTGGGAGGATGCTGGGGCTCCACGAAAGTGGCGCCCGGCGCTCTCAAGCGACTATGGGTCGCTTGACGAGAGCTAGGATACGATGGGCGCTACCGGTAATCCCCAGTAGAACCCGGAGAGGGCCGGCAATTAGGCTAGCCCCCTTTACCATCGCGGGGGCGAATAATCGTTTGAACCGCCTGCGTTCTCACTATTGCGCCCGCTGCTTTCATCGGCTGGGCAGGCATCGGTGTGTGCGAAGCAGTGGAACGCCACACTATTCGATGTCCCGATTGCCTTTTTTCTTCTTCCTCGCGAGTGCCGCATCGACTGCCGTGTCGGTCAACTTCTCTGCAACCTCACTTGCGATTTTCTGAGCTACCGGGTGGTGACCGTGGGAACCAACCAGGGCTTTGGTGCCCATTGCCGATGCTTTAGCAACGATCCCCTTAGCCACTACACTAGCCGTTGCTTTGCCGATGATCCCTGCGAGAAAGAAAGGAAAGGGCATCATGCATCTCCCGTCGTAATAGCAGGGCACACGAGAGCGTGTGTTGGTGGCGAAATGGGGAGCCCGGGATGAACGACCGATGAACAAAGAGGCTATCCGCGCGTCAGTATCGTAGCCGCGCAAGATCGTCGTTGCCGCTGTGATTGGCTTAGGCCTCGTCTGCGCCAAAATGACATGGCTCAAGGTACGCCACTGCGTAACCCCCTGACGCCTACACCACTCTGACCCGCATGAGGGAGATCGTCATGAAGCGGACCTGGCTTGCTGCAATATTTACGGCCGTATGCATTTTTCCTGCGTGGGGCCAGACAGCTCCAGCCAAGGGGACGGAGGACGAGTGTGAGACGTTGTGGAAGGACTTCGATCAGGATGATGATGACATTCTCAGCGAAGCTGAGGCAGCTCGGCTAAAAGCGGTATTAGCAATCATCGATACCAATAAAGATGGACTGGTCGGCAAGGATGAGTTCATTGCAGCCTGCCGTAAGGGCGTCCTCAAGGGCATGAACAAATAGACGGGGTGCCGCACCGTCGTAGGCATGTTGGCCGTCTTCGTAGCCTTCGAGACTGACGTTCGCCGCGAGCGCGAGGCCGAGGGCATCGGCAACACCGGGCGGACCCCAGGCTGTTCTTGCAGTCGGCCGCTTTATCGACTGACAAAAGTGCCTCGTGAAAGCCGTCGGCAACATCGGTCGCGAGAGTGAATGGATCAGAGGCATCGTTCCGCGCGGCTGTGACCGGACGAGGCATTGACAAACTTAAGCAGATCGGCTGTTATGGATCCATGGATCCAAAGACATCGTACGCCATCTCAAGGCAGCTCGAAGAGGACATTCGTCTCGGCCGACTGGCGCGGGGGGCGGTCCTACACCAGGAAGTGCTCGCCTCTCGTTTCGGCGTCAGCCGCCAGCCCATCCGCTTGGCGATTCAATCGCTTCGTACGGCGGGTTTGGTGGCGCTTCGGCACGATCGCAGCGTGGAAGTTACCGGCCCGTCGAGCGAAGAACTGCGCGAGCTTGTGGCCATTCGCCTGACATTGGAGCGTGAAGCTCTACGTATGGCACTTCCTCGATGCACAGAGCAGAACCTCCTTGAGGCAACACAACTTCAGGAGCGGATAGAGATCGAGGACGATCCTCGCCAGTTGGAGATGTTGGACAATGCATTCCATAACGCCCTCTACAAGTCCTGCGAGAACGCCCGCTTGCTGAGGCTCATCGGCGAGTTGAGATCCGAGGACCGGCGGCCTTACAGCGAACAAAAGATGGGGTCAGCGAAACGGACGCTTTGGTCCAAGCAGCACCGACGGTTACTGCGGCGGTACGCAGCCGGCGACTGCGACGGTGCGCTCTTGGCACTTGAACAGCATTTGTCTGCACTAATGGAGAGATAGGATGCAGACTGGCGCGGACGTGGATAGTGGATCGAGTGCGTTAACGCGGCGCCAGGCCGAGCGATTGCTAATGAATTACCAGGATCTTGCGGGTAGCGGCGCGCCGGATCGAATGATCGAGGCCTTTACTTCGGACGTGATCGTTCGCTTTGGCGATTTCCCTGAAATGCGTGGCCAGGCTGAACTCAAACGCTTTCTTGTCGCGCGAGTTGAGCGCCAGCACTATCGCCTGAAGAAAAGGCTACGCGCCGTTTCTGGAGATGTCATTGTATGCTCCTGGGATGGCACTTGAGAGGATGGGCGTGACGGTCGCTTGATGCAAGGGAGCGGTGTCGAGTTCATGACCATTTGCGGCGGCA
>Ga0075425_100000623_pt1 | contig 33414 bp, 20 predicted proteins | sample SoiMethybrSBSTD4_FD_75300 | JGI IMG/M metagenome (GOLD analysis project Ga0075425, IMG submission 75300) | Bulk soil microbial communities from a Populus tree surrounding site in Tennessee, USA - Soil MetaG P. TD hybrid SBSTD4 | ecosystem: Environmental > Terrestrial > Soil > Tree plantation... | reverse complement strand
CTCGCGCACATGGGGCGCGCGCTCCTCGTCATAGGACAGGTACTTGTTCGTCACGCGAGTGCAACTATAGATATAGACGTCACACGCGGAATGCTCTCTACTGTTGTAAAGTTTCCAATTCCATGGCAGAGACGAAGACCAAGGCGGTCAGCGCCGACGAGGCGCGGCGGGTCGCCGAAGAGGCCCGGGAAAGCGAGTGGAAGGCGCCGTCCTTCCTGAAACAGATCTTCCTGGGCAACTTCCGCCTCGACCTGGTCCACCCCTTTCCGGCGGCGCCCCCGGAGCGGCCCGAGTTCCGTGCCTTCATGGACAAGCTCGAGCGCTTCCTCGTCGAGGAGGTCGACTCGGACGCGATCGACCGGGACGGCAAGATCCCGCCGCGCGTGGTCCAGGGCCTGGCCGCGCTCGGCGCCTTCGGCATGAAGATCTCGAAGGAGTACGGCGGCCTGGGCCTGACGCAGCGCGAGTACGGCGAGGCGATGAAGCTCATCACCAGCCGCGACGGGAACCTGGTCACGCTGCTTTCGGCCCACCAGTCGATCGGCGTTCCCCAGCCGCTGAAGCTCTTCGGGACCAAGGAGCAGAAGAAGAAGTACATGCCGCGCCTGGCGGCGGGCGCCGTGTCCGCATTTGCGCTGACCGAGGCGCACGTCGGGTCGGACCCCGCGAACCTCTCGACGATCGCCACGCGCACGCCCGAGGGAGATTACGTCCTCGACGGCGAGAAGCTCTGGTGCACCAACGGCACGATCGCCGATCTCTTCGTCGTCATGGCACGCCATCCCGACACAAAGAAGATCTCGGCCTTCATCGTCGAGAAGTCGTGGCCGGGCGTCGAAGTCGTCATCCGGTGCCATTTCATGGGGCTCAAAGCGATCGAGAACGGCGTCATTCGATTCACGAATGTGAAGGTCCCGAAGGAGAACCTTCTCTGGGGCGAGGGCAAGGGACTGAAGCTCGCGCTGATCACGCTCAATACCGGGCGCCTCACTCTGCCCGCATCGTCGGCGGCGGTCGCCAAGCGCTGCCTCGAGATCTGCCGCGAGTGGGGGAACGAGCGCGTCCAGTGGGGACAGCCCATCGGCCGCCACGACGCGATCGCTCAGCTCCTGGCGGAAATGGCCGCGACGACTTTCGCAATGGACGCGATCACGGATCTCGCCTCTTCGATGGCGGACATGGGCGACCGCGACATCCGCCTCGAAGCCGCCGTCGCCAAGATGTGGAACTCCGAGGAAGGCTGGAAGATCGTCGACCGCACGCTCCAGATCCGCGGCGGCCGCGGCTACGAGACCGCCGACTCGCTCCGCGCGCGCGGAGAGCCGGGGATCCCGGTCGAGCGCATCATGCGCGACTTCCGCATCAATCTCATCTTCGAAGGCTCTTCGGAGATCATGCGCCTCTTCATCGCGCGCGAGGCCGTCGACACGCACTTGAAGGTCGCCGGGCCCTTCGCCGACCCGAAGGCCACCTTCTCCGCCAAGCTCGCCGCGCTACCGAAGATGACCGCGTTCTACGGCTGGTGGTATCCGTCGCGGTGGCTCGGCTGGGGCTGGTGGCCGCGCTACTCGGAGTTCGGGCCGCTCGCGCGGCACGTGCGCTATGCCGAGCGCACCACCCGCCGTCTCTCCCGAGCTCTGTTCCACCAGATGCTGGAGCTCGGGCCCGAGCTCGAGAAACGTCAGGCACTTCTCTTCCGCGCCGTCGATATCGGCGCCGAGCTTTTCGCCATGGCCGCCGCTTTGTCGCGCGCCGACGCCCTGCGCCGCGCCGGCGCCGCCGAAGCGCCGCGCGCCGTGGAGCTCACGGACATCTTCTGCCGCGGCGCCCGACGCCGCATCGCCGAGTTCTTCCGCGGCATCCGCTCCAACGACGACGTCGCGAAGTACCGCGCCGCCATGGGCGTCCTCGACGGCGACTTCGCGTGGCTCGAGGCGGGCATGGCGCCGGGGGAGTGGCTTACCGACAAGCCGACTGCTGCTCGACCCACTCCCTCCCGCGTCGCTTCGGTCTGACCTAGTCCGATCTCCGATCGGCTACACTCGCCCGCCGTGAAGAAAGCCCTCACGGCACTGGGTCTCGCAGCGGCTCTCGCAATCGGGTGCCTCTACGGATTCGCCGCCATGGAGAAGCGCTGGTTCCCGTTCCGCTTGGTGCGCGCCGCGTACCAGAAGGTGAAGCCGGGGGTGGCGCCGCGGCGCGCGGTGATTGCGGCGGCGGATGCGGGCAAGGCCGCCCAGCGCGAGGCGATCGGGGCGCTCACGCAGCTGCCGTACCTGCAGGGCTACAACCCCGCGAGCGGCAAGTCGGGCGTGCGGGTCTTCGACGAGGCGCGCGCGTCGCCGGGCTGGAACCTCGCGGTCTCGGCGCACACCGTGTCGGCCCAGCTGCTCGACATGCGCGGCGCGGCCCGTCATCGCTGGTCGATCGACTCGAAGAAGGTATGGCCGGGCCTGAAGCTGGACCCGGGACGGCGCGCCTACTCCGAATACTGGCGCCGCGCGGAGCTGCTGCCGGAGGGAGACCTTCTCGTCGTCTGGGAATTCATCGGGATGGCGCGCATCGACCGGCGTTCGCAGTTGAAGTGGGCCAGCGACAACGGTGCGCACCACGATCTCGCGGTCGGCGAGGACGGAACGATCTACGCACTGACCCGCGAGGTCCACGTCGTGCCCTGGGTGAACAAGGAAGACGCGGTCTACGAGGACTTCGTATCGATCCTGGAGCCCGACGGCCGGCCGCGGCGGCGGATCTCGCTGCTGGCGGCCTTCGAGGGCTCCGATTATGCAGCGGTGCTGACCGCGATGCCCGAGTCGGGGGACATCCTCCACGCCAACGGCGTCTCGATCATCGACGGAAGCCTCGCTTCGCGCTCGCCGGCGTTCCGCAAGGGCAATCTCTTAGTCTCGCTGCGGAGCCTCAACGCAGTGGCGATCCTCGATCCGCAGTCCGGGAAGATCGTCTGGGCTCTCCTCGGCCAGTGGCGCGCGCAGCATTCCCCGAGCCTCCTCGGCAACGGCCGCATGCTCGTCTTCGACAACTTCGGCGGCCTGAAGCTGGGGACTTCGCGCGTCATCGAGCTCGATCCGTTCACGCAGGAGATCGCATGGCGCTACGGCGATAAGCCCGGCCAGGCGATGTTCTCCGAGACCAACGGCGGCGCCCAGCGGCTCGAAAACGGAGACACCCTGATCCTCGAGTCGAACGCCGGACGTGCTCTCGAGATTACGCCGGAGGGCGAGACGGTGTGGGAGTACGTCAACCCGTTCCGCGTCGGCGAGAAGCAGGAGCTCCAGGCGACTTTGACGCAGCTCGTTCGCCTCCCCGCCTCGCTCACGATCGACTGGGCGGACCACCCCGCATCCGCGGCCATTGCCGAAAAAGTCGCAGGCCCCTAGCTTCCGCGCTGCGCTAAACTGCGACACGTGCATCCCGCCCGGGTCCTCGCGGGACTCCTGTGCTTCGCGGTGACGGCTGCGTCGCGGGCTGCCACTTTCACCGTCAATTCCAGCGCCGACACCGACGACGGCGTCTGCAATGCCGCCAACTGCACGCTGCGCGAGGCGATCAACGCCGCGAACGCGACCGCAGGCACGGACACGATCCGCTTCTCGATCGGTTCGGGGCCGAAAACGATCCAGCCGACGGCGGCGCTGCCCACGATTCTGGAGCCCGTGACGATCGACGGGACGACGCAGCCGGGGTTCTCTGGAACGCCGATCATCGAGCTCGACGGTTCGCTGGCGGGACAGGGCTCGAACGGGCTCCGGATCTCGGGCGGCGGGAGCCTCGTGACCGGCCTGGTCATCAACCGATTCCTGACGGCGTTTCCGGCGAGTGGCGGAAACGGGATCCTTCTCGAGACGACGGGAGGCAACGAGATCCGCGGGTGTTACATCGGCACCAACATGGCCGGCACCACCGCGTTGGGCAACGGGGGAGACGGCGTACAGATCTCGAGCTCTTCTTCGAACCTCGTGGGCCGCATCGACGCCGGCCTTAGAATCAACGTGATCTCCGGCAACGACAGCTTCGGGGTCCGCGTCCTCGGCGCCGGCTCCGGCGACAACACGATCGCCGGGAACCGCATCGGAACCAATGCCTCGGGAACCGCGGCGCTGCCGAATGGAGCCAGCGGCGTGTCGATCGGGTCGGGCAACGGGAACAAAGTCGGTGCGTCGATTCCGGCCGACACGCTGACCTCCGGCAACGACGGCGACGGGATCGTGCTCACCGGAACTTCCGCCGGCTCGGTCGTGACCAACTGCTGGATCGGATTGAACGCGGCCGGTACGGCCGCGCTGCCCAACGGGGGCCAAGGGGTCGACATCGGCGGAAGCAACGACAACACCGTCGGTCCCGGCGACGTGATCTCCGGCAACGCGATGAGCGGTGTCCTGATCATCACGGGGTCCACGGGGAACACGGTCACCGGCAACTTCGTGGGGACGAACGCGGCCGGCACGGCGGCCGTCGGCAATCAGCTCAACGGCATCATCGTCTCCGGCGCGAACGACAACACCGTCGGCCCGATCAACCTGATCTCGGGCAACGGCACCAATGGCGTGCGCCTCCGGTCGGGCGCCTCGGGAAACGTGGTCCGGGGCAACTTCATCGGTGTCGACGCCTCGGTGACGGTGGCGCTGCCGAACGCCGACGGCGTACAGATCAACGACGCCGCGTCCGACAACACGCTGGGGGGGACCGCTGCGGATCGCAACGTCATCTCGGGCAACACCGGAAACGGGGTCCTGCTGGTGGACGCGACCACGCAGGGCAACGTGGTGTCGGGCAACTTCGTCGGTACCAACGCGACGGCCTCGGCTCCGCTCGCCAACGGCGGCAACGGCGTCGACATCCAGGGCGCCGTCGGCACGGTCGTCGGAGGAACCGGGCCCGGCACCAAGAACGTCCTCGCCTTCAACGGCGGACGGGGAGTTTTCGTCGAGTCGGGAACGGGCAACGCGATTCTGGGCAACACGATCTCGTTCAACGCGGCTCTCGGGATCGATCTGGCGCCTCTCGGCGTCACGCCGAACGACCTCGGCGACCCGGATGTCGGCGCCAACCTGCTGCAGAACTTTCCGGTTCTCGGTCCCGTGCTCCTCGACGCGGGCTCGACGCAGATCCAGGGAACGCTCAACAGTCTTCCGAACCTGACCTTCCGCCTCGAGTTCTTCGGCTCGCTCGTGTGCGACGCCTCGGGCTACGGTCCCGGACAGCGCCCGATGGGCGCCGCCGACCGCACCACCGACGCCGGCGGAACGGTGGCGTTCGTGGCGGTTCTGCCGACGGCGGCGCTGGGGCCCTGGATCACGGCGACGGCGACGGATCCCGCCGGCAACACGTCCGAGTTCTCGGCCTGCGTGCCGGTCCCGGCGCCGACGGTGACCGCGATCGGTCCGACCTCCGGTCCCGCCTCGGGCGGCACACCGGTCTCAATCTCCGGAACGAACTTTCAGACCGGCGCCACGGTGAAGATCGGCGGCGCTGGCGCGACTCTGGTCAACGTCGTCAGCGGCGCCGAGGTGGAGGCGTCCACGCCGTTGCTTTCCGCGGGCACTCTCAACGACGTGATCGTGACCAATCCGAGCTCGCTTGCGGGGACCCTCGCCGCCGGGTTCCTGGCCGACTTCAACGACGTGCCCTCGGGCAGCCTCTTTCACGACGATATCGAAAAAGTCTTCCGCGCCGGCATCACGGCGGGCTGCGGCAACGGCAACTTCTGCGTCAACTCCGGCGTGACGCGCGCGCAGATGGCGGTGTTTCTGTTGAAGGCGGAGCATGGCTCCTCGTACGTGCCGCCGGCCTGCGCGGGGATCTTCGCCGACGTGACCTGCCCGTCGCTCTTCGCGGATTGGATCGAACAGCTCTCCGCCGAGGGCATCACCGCGGGTTGCGGCGGCGGCAACTACTGTCCCGCCAATCCCGTCCGGCGCGACCAGATGGCCGTCTTTCTCCTGAAGACGGAGCACGGCTCCTCGTACACGCCTCCCGCGTGCGCCGGCGTCTTCGGCGACGTGGTCTGCCCGGGCCAGTTCTCAGACTGGATCGAGCAGCTCCACGCCGAGAACATCACCGGCGGATGCCAGACCTCGCCGCTGCTCTACTGTCCCTCGAGCGCGAACACGCGGGGGCAGATGGCCGTGTTCTTAGTCAAGACCTTCGGGCTCTAGCTCGTCGATCCCTTTTCCGCTGTCATCCCGAGGAGCGCGGGCGACGAGGGATCCCGACCTCGACTCGCCGAGGAGGCCTCGGCTGTTCCGCATTACATCTCGTAAGCCTGCCCGGGACGGGATCCCTCGCTATTGCTCGGGATGACGGCGTTTTGGAACGACGGCAAGAGCTATACCCCCGCCACCTCGTCGCTTCCCTCGTTGATGCCTTCGAACAGGATCGTCGAGAGGTATCGCTCTCCCGTGTCGGGCAGCATCGCGAGGAGGACCGAATCCTTCGGCGCCTTCCGCGCGACTTTGCGCGCGGCCTCGAACGTTCCGCCCGAGGAGATGCCGCAGAAGATGCCTTCCTTCTCGGCGAGCTCCTTGGCGGCGTCGCGCGCTTCGATGTCGGTGACGGTCACGATCTCGTCGGCGACCTTGCGGTCGAGGACGGCCGGGATGAAATCGGGAGTCCAGCCCTGGATCTTGTGCGGCTTCCACTCATGTCCGGAGAGAAGCGCGGCGCCCTCGGGCTCGGCGACGACGACTTTCGTCCCGGGGCGCGCCTTCTTGATCATCTCGCCCGCGCCGGTCAGCGTGCCGCCGGTGCCGTAGCCCGTGACCCAGTAGTCCAGGCGCTTGCCGGCGAAGTCGCGGAGGATCTCGGGGCCGGTCGTGTTGCGGTGGTACTCGGGATTGGCCTCGTTCTCGAACTGGCGCGCCAGGAACCAGCCGTTCTTCTTGGCGACTTCCTCCGCTCTCTTGACCATTCCGCTGCCGCGCTCGGCCGCCGGGTGCAGGACGACCTTGGCGCCGAGGATCCGCATCAGCTTCCGGCGCTCGACGGAAAAGCTGTCGGACATGATGGCGACGAACGGATAGCCCTTCGCGGCGCACACCATGGCGAGGGCGATGCCGGTGTTGCCCGACGTGGCCTCGATGACCGTCTGTCCGGGCTTGAGGGTCCCGCGGCGTTCGGCGTCCTCGATGATGGCGATCGCGAGCCGGTCCTTGACCGAAGCGAGCGGGTTGAAGGCCTCGCACTTGACGTACATCGTCACGCCCTGCGGTGCGATGCGATTGATCCGAACGACGGGAGTGTTGCCGATGGTGCCGAGGATGCTGTCGTAAATCATTTGTCAAAACCTCGAATTAGGGGTTGCGGTCTTCCGGTGTCGTCGATGACTCGTCGGAGTCTGGCGGGCGGATTCTGTGGCGTCCGGCCGACGGCGCCGGCCGGCTTAAGCGAGCTCTCAGGAGAAGGGGAGCAACGACATGGCGTCACGCGCGCCTCACGAGGAGCGTAGGATATGCGAACTCCATGAGAACGCGCATCATCCGGGGGAGCCTCCTCGTCATGTCTTTTGTCGCCGCAAACGCCTTCGCCGCCGCCCCTCGCACGATGCGCCTGGACTACTTCCACACAGGGGACGCGTCGGCGGAGACCTTCAGCCTGGATCGGGTCGTCCTCGAGCCTCTCCCCTGGCCGGGTAATCCCCGCAAGTCCATAGACGATACGAACCTGGGGAAATATTCCTTTGAGGTCCTGGATCGCGGAACCAACCGCGTCCTCTACTCCCGCGGCTTCGCGTCGATCTGCGGTGAGTGGGAAACGACCGGGGAGGCGAAGGAGGTCAAGCGCACGTTCTCCGAGTCGCTCCGCTTTCCGGCGCCGGCCGGTCCCGTGCAGATCGTGCTGAAGAAGCGCGACTCTCGCAACGCGTTTCGCGAGGTCTGGACGATTCTCCTGGATCCGAAGGACATCTTCATCGACACGGCGAGGCCCCCCTCTCCCGGAGCCCTGCTCGAGATTCAGAAGACCGGCGATCCCGCCGACAAGGTGGACTTCCTGATCCTGGGGGACGGGTACACGGCGGCGGAGAGGGGGAAGTTCGAGAAGGACGCGAAGCGGCTGACCGATCTTCTCTTCGCCGTCTCGCCGTTCAAGGAGAGGCGGAAGGACTTCAACGTCTGGGCCCTGTGCCCGCCGGCGGAGGAGTCCGGGATCTCCCGGCCTTCCACGGGAGTGCACCGTCGCTCGCCTCTGGGCGCGAGCTACGACACGTTCGGCTCGGAGCGCTACGTGCTGACGTTCGAGAATCGCGCCTTCCGCGACGCCGCGTCGTTCGCGCCGTACGACTTCGTCGAGATCCTGACGAACTCGAAGACCTACGGCGGCGGCGGAATCTTCGGGCTCTACGCCACCGTGGCGGCCGACAGCCTCTGGGCGCCGTACGTCTTCATCCACGAGTTCGGCCATCATTTCGCGGGCCTGGCCGACGAGTACTTCACGTCCTCCGTGGCCTACGAATCCTCTCCGGTGCGCGTGGAACCATGGGAGGCCAACGCGACGGCGCTGCCCGACCCCGCGAACCTGAAGTGGAAGGACCTCGTCACGCCGGGAATTCCGATCCCGACGCCCTGGAAGAAGGAGGAGTTCGAGAAGGCTTCGAAGGCGTTCCAGGAGCGCCGGCGCAAGCTCCGTGCCGAGAACCGGCCCGAGGAAGAGATCGACAAGCTGTTCTCCGACGAGAAAGTGGAGGAGACTCGCCTCCTCGGCACCGACCAGCACTCGGGGAAGGTCGGCGCGTTCGAGGGTTGTCTCTACGAGTCCAGGGGCTATTACCGGCCGCAGGAAGACTGCATCATGTTCACGCGGGACGACGTTCCATTCTGCGCCGTTTGCCGCAGGGAGATCGATCGCGTGATCGACCTTTACTCGAGGTAGGGCTTTGAGTTTCCGCCGGGGCATCGCGCTGACGGGGTTCGCGCGGCGGCACCTGAGCCGGATGGGGCAGGGCCGGCGAGGCGTGATGGAGCACCTCACGCGTCCCGAGACCTCCCCGGTCCCGATGCCGACGTTCGTGCAGCTGCGCGTGACGAACCTCTGCAACCTGCGCTGCAAGATGTGCGGCCAGTGGGGCGACACGGGCATCTTCCGGTCCCACTCCCCGTCCGCCGACGCGACCGACGGAGCGCTCGAGCGCGCACGAATACTGGAGCTGATCGGCGCGAAGCGGCAATTGTCCCTCGAGGATTACGTCCGCCTCCTCGACGAGATCGCGCCGTTCGATCCGATCGTGAGCCTCTACGGGGGAGAGCCGCTGCTGTACCCGGACATCCTTCCCCTCGTTCGGGAGATCAAGCGGCGCGGGCTGACCTGCACGATGATCACCAACGGCGGACGGCTCGAGACGCTCGCCCGCGACCTCGTCGAGGCCGGAATCGATTCGATCGCAGTCTCGGTCGACGGTCCGCCGGACGTCCACAATCGAATTCGGGGGCGCGACGACAGCTTCCAGAAGCTCGCGGCGGGTGTGCGCGCGGTGCGGCGCTCCCAGCGCGAGCTCGGAAGCGCGAGGCCGTTTGTGATGGCGATCCTGCCGATCACCGAGCTCAACCTCGACGCGATCGCGCCGGCTTTGGAGGCGCTGCGCGAGCTCCCGCTGGACACGGTCAACGTCGGGCTGCGCTGGTTCGTGCCGGAGGACGTCGGCGCGGAATACGAGCGCGTCATGCGCGAGGAGTTCGGAATTGCTGCCGACTCGTGGAAGGGGTTCACCTTCGACGGGCGCGAGCTCGTCGCGACCCGGGGCCGGCAGATGGGAGAGCTCGTCAAGCTCCTGAAAGGGCTGCGCCGCCGGCGCTTCCTCGAGTCGGCGCGCGGAAGACCGTGGATTTCCTTCGTCCCCGACGTCGCCGCCGAGAACGTTCCCGAGTACTTTGCCGACCACGGCCAGACCTTCGGCCACGGCCTCTGTCCCGTGGCGTGGTACTTCGCGCAGATCGAGCCGGACGGCGAGGTCTGCTTCTGCGGCGACTTCCCCGATTACTTCATCGGCAACGTTCGCAAGCAGAACTTCAGGGAGATCTGGACGGGGGAGAAAGCCGCCCGTTTCCGCGCGAAGCTGGCGCGGGAGCCCCTTCCTATCTGCGCGCGATGCTGCGGAAACTGGGTCTACGGCAAGTGGGAGCGGCCTGTTTCAGTGGGCAGTAAGCGGTAAGCGGTAAGCGGTAAGAACGCGGGCCCCGGTCCTGCTTACTGCTTACGGCTTACTGCTTGCTTTCACCCGAGTTCCCCCAGAACTTGTAGAAGTTGAACCACTGCGTCGGGTGGCGGCGGATGACGCCCTCGAGGTCGGCGGCAACGCGCGTGAGGATCCGGACGGCGTCCTCGTCGGGTGAAAGCGACGGATCCGCGCGCAGGGGATCTCCCCACACGTTGAAGTAGGACCCGTCGGAGTTCCGCAGGAGGAACCCGGGCAGGACCGGGCAGCCGCAGAACCGCGCGAGCAGCGCCGGCGACCGCAAGAACGGGGTGGGCATCCCGAAGAAAGGCACGAGCACCTGGTCTTCGGGATAGGCGCGGTCGACGAGCAGCGCGACCGCGCGTCCCTTCTCGATCGCCGCGCGGACGCGAAAGGCCGTTGCCATCGAGGAGCCGATGTCGATCGACTCGACCCCGAGGCGATCGCGCAGGCGACGCCGCATGTCGTGCACGTTCTCGTCCAGCTCCGGCTGTCCGACGACGGCGGCCACGAGGTCGTGGCGCCGGAGCGTCACCGCCCCCATTTCCCAGTTGCCGACGTGGCCGGTGACGAGGAGGAATCCGCGGCCGCCGGGGCGCACGCTCGCGAGCATCCGCGCGTCCGAGTCGAAGGTCGTGATGCGCGGCGTGAACGCCTCGCTGCGCAGCCGCCAGACGTCGATGGTATGCCGGCCGTACTCGAAGAACTGTCCTCGCGTCAGCTCCTCGGCCTCGGCTTCGGAGACGCCGAGGGCGGTGCGGAAGTTGTGCCGCATGCCGCGCTTGGTGCGCTGGAGCAGGGTCACCGCGAGGGCATTGCCGACGACGTTGATCGTGTTCAGCGCGGCCATCGGGAGCCATCGGGCGCCGTAGTGCAGGCCGCCGTAGACGACGCGGTTGGAGAGGCCGTGGCTGACCCACTTCTTGCGCCCGCGCACGGGCGGCGGCTTTTCGGGAAGGAATAGGCCCGCCTCGGTTTCACCCATGCGACGCTTGAGTCTACAATCCGCGGTGCACGCGATGAACGTCCTGTTGCTACGCCCCGATCCGGGCAACGAGCGGTTCGGTCTGGGGCCGTTTTTCCGGGTCGAGCCCCTGGGTCTGGAGTACGTGGCGGCGGCGCTGTCCGCGGCCGGCCACGAGAGCGACATCGTGGACCTGCGCTTCGGGCACAGCGTGACGTCGTGGGTCCGCAAGACGCGGCCGCGCCTGGTGGGAATCTCGTGCATGCACGCGCTCGAATACGACCGCGTGCGTGAAACGGCTCGCGAAGTCCGCCGCGCCGCTCCGGACGCGTTCATCCTCGTCGGAGGCCATGCGGCCGCGGCGTTTCCCGGACCGTTGGAGTTTCCCGAAGTCGACGCCATCTGCGCCGACGACGGCGAGGAGGTCGTTCCCGCCGTGGCCGATGCGCTCGCGGCCGGTCGTCCTCTGACGGACGTTCCGGCGCTGCGCCTGCCGGGTTCGGGCGGCTGGATCTCGACGCTGCCGCTCGAGGACCGCACGGGCCTCGACGCCGTGCCTCTGCCCGCGCGGCATCTAGTCGAGCGGGATCGGAAGCAGTATCACTGTCTGCTCTTTCGCCCGGTCTGGCTGGTCGAGACCGCGCGGGGCTGCCCCTTCCGCTGCAGCTTCTGCTCGGTATGGCAGCTCTACGGTCGGTCCTTCCGCGAGCGCTCGATCGGCGCGGTCGTGGACGACCTGGCTTCCGTCGGCGATGCGGTCTTCATCGCCGACGACCTCTTCTGGAATCACGCCGAAAGGAGCCGCGAGCTCGCGCGCGCGCTGAAGGCGCGGGGTGTGAAGAAGCGCTGGATCCTCGTCCAGACGCGCACCGACGTCGTCTGCCGCAACGCGGATCTCCTGGAGGAGTGGCGGCCCATCGCGAAGGACTTCGACATCTTCTTCGGCCTCGAGGCCGCTTCGGACGCGGGTCTGGCCGGGGTCACGAAAGACACGGGCGTCTCCGCCTCGGTCGACGCCGCGCGGATCTCGCGGTCCCTGGGTTACGGAGTCACGGGCAATTTCCTGGTGGACCCGGACTGGGACGAAGATCAGTTCCGCGAGCTCTGGGACTTCGTGGCGGCGCACGGCTTCCAGCGGGCGGGCTACACGATCCTGACCCCGCTGCCGGGCACCGAGCTCTTCCAGAAGCTCGCCCCGATCCTCGAGGGTCAGCCGTGGTTCAAGTACGACATGCACCACGTCCTGTGGGAGCCGCGGCTGGGCGCGAAGCGCTTCTTCGAGCTCTACGCCGAGACGTGGCGGCGCTCGATCCTGAACACCTCGGGCGAGAAGCGCTGGATCGACTGGATGCGGCAGATCAAGCCCTCGGAGATCCCGTACCTGACGCGCGTCCTGTTGCGCACGCAGCGCATGATGAAGGCCGCGGCGTACCTCCAGGAGCACGAGGCCGCGCAGCGCACAAATCCCGTCGCGCCCGCGCCCGCGCTCCAGGCTTCGTAGGGACAGGCGTCGTTCAAAAAAAACCGCCGGGAGATTTCCCGGCGGGAGTCCGAAGGAGACGCGCGAGGGCTCTATTGGAGTCCGAACGTCTTCGTGATGAACACGGCCATCTGGCCGCGCGTGTTGGGGTTCAGGGGACAGTAGTTCCCGTTGCCGCAGCCTCCCGTGATTCCCTCATCCGCGAGCTGCTCGATCCAGTCGGCGAAGAGAGACGGGCACTGCACGTCGGGGTAGACGCCAGTGCAGGGCGGAGGCGTGTAGTTGGGCCCATGCTCCGCCTTGAGCAGGAACACGGCCATCTGGTCGCGCCGGACCGGATCTTGCGGGCAGTAATTGCCGCTTCCGCAGCCGCCCGTGATTCCCTCGTGGAAGAGAGCCTCGATCCAGTCGGCGAACGTCGAGGGGCACGGGACGTCGGGGAAGACGCCGGTGCACGAAGGCGGCACGTAGCAGATGCCGTGCCGCCCCTTGAGGAGGAACACCGCCATCTGCTGCCGCTTGGTCGGGTCGTCGACGCCGTAGAGCCCGTTGCCGATTCCGACAGTGATGGCGTTGGAGACGAGCGTCGTGACGAAGTTGTAGAACTGCTGGGCGGGCGGAACGTCGAGAAAGTCCACGATCCAGGCCTTTTTGAGGGTGCCGGCGGTGCCGTCCGTGTTGGTCACTGTGATGTCGTTGACCGTGGCGGCCGGGAGCGCGGGCGCCGTGACGGTCATGTCGGTCTCGTCCGTCACGACGGGGCTCGTGCCGGCGACGCCGCCGAATGTCACGGTCACGCCAGCCACGAAGTGCGTCCCGGTGAGGTTGACGATCACGCCGCCGGCCGGCGGTCCTGACCTCGGGGTCGAGGCATAGATCACGTTCTGGGAGAACTCGGACGTGTTGCCGTTCGGATCCGTCGCCGTCATCGAGATCGGCGGCTGCGTCGGGGCGTTCGCGTCGGGCACGGTGATGTCGAACGGCGCGTCGCCGGCGCCGTCCGTCGTGATCTGCTGAGTGCCCAGGAAGTACGCGCTCTGGAGCAGGTCGCGGGGATGCGGCGTGCACGAGGGGCTCTCGAAGACGTCGATGTCGAAAGTCGTGTTCGGGGTCGATTTCAGGATGCCGTGCGCGGTGATCGTGGTGGTGCCGTAGTCGACGGTCGCTATGAAAGGGAAGTTCTGAAGCTGATTCGCGCCGGTGTCGACGTCGCCCGCGTCGTTCTTGGTGACTCCGAGCGGCGCGTTGTCGATCCCGAGGTTGGCATTGAAGAAAATCGGGTTGGCGCGGATCGCGTTCTGGACTCCGTAGTTGAGCACACCGGCCCCGTTCCACGCGATCGCGTTGCCTTCGCCGGGCGTCACGCTCCCGATCACCGCGGTCGTCGACGTCGGATCGAGCTCGATGCCCGCTTTCCCGTTCCCGAGAGGCTGCACGGTCGTCGGGTCCGTTCCGATGGTGTTGCCTTTCACGACGGTTCCGGGGCTCGAGATGGAGATGCCGTCGTTGGTGTTGCCGGAGATGAGGTTCCCTTCTCCGTTGTTGAAGTTGCCTCCGATCACGAGGCCCGGGTGGTTCTGGACGGAGATCCCGTTAAAGTTGGACAGCACCTCGGACCCGTCGGCGATCGTGCCGATCTTGTTGCCCTGGATCCGCGCGCCGCTCCCGCCCGCGAGGTGGATGCCGTTGGTGGTGCTCGCCGAGATGAGGTTCCCCTCGCCCGGATTCGATCCGCCGATGGTCAAGTTCGTCGTGGCCGTGCCGAGGATGCCCTCTCCGTTGCCGAGGTTGCCGTTGCCGTCGAGCGTGGTGCCGATGAGATTGCCCCGGACGACGTTGTCGGCGTTGTTGACGAGCGCGATACCGGTCGAATTGCCGCTGATGAGGTTCGACTGGCCGGCCGACGGACCGCCGATCGTGTTGCCGTTGGCGCCCGCCTGAACGCTCACGCCCGTGCCGTTCCCGGCCGCGACCGTGCCCGTGAGGTCGGTCCCGACGTAGCAGCCCTCGACGTGGTTGTCGCTGCTCTCGACGCCGATGCCGGTGTTCATGCCGCGCACGAGGATCCCGCGAACCGTGCTCGATCCGCCCTGGAGTTTGAGGCCGGCCCCGCTGAAGTTTGCGAGCTCGATGATCGGAGTGCCGGCGTATCCGGGCTGCGTGGTCCCATCCACCGTCGTGGGGCCAAGCATGGCCGGGAGGCCTGGCGGAAGCGGCGTGATCACGTAGGGTCCGGGGCCCGGGATGTTGAAGACGATCGTGTCGGCTCCGGCGCTCGCGTTGGCGTCGAGGATCGCCTGGCGCAGCGAGCCGGCGCCGGAGTCCGAAGTGTTCGTGACGGTGAACGTGGCGCCGAAGGCGGGTGCAGCGCCCAGGACGACGCCGCAGAGAAGCACGGGCATCGCGAGCTTCCGGTTCATGACGGTCCTCCCGGTTTGCGGTCTTTAAAGAGCGGGGACGACTATGGAGTCTGCCATCAGATCATGCAAAGCGCGGTGGTCGCGGTGCAGGAAGGCGACCAGCAAATCCACGAAGAAGAGTCCTCCGGCGGTCATCCCGATCAGCCTCAGTAGGGCGCGGCCCACGCCGATCGGCGGCCGCGCCGGGAGTGACCCCGACCGAGTGACGCGCAGGCCCAGCATCCGTTTGCCCGGCGTGGTGCCCTCGACGCCCCAGAAGTAGACGAAGTAGCCGACGATCACCACGCCGGCAAGGATCAGGAGTCCCGCCGACTCCCATTCCCGGACGGAGCGGGGCAGGATCGCGAACACCAGGTGGGCTCCGAGGGCGGCGATGGTGGCGGTCGTTCCCACGATGACCATGTCGATCGCCGTGGCGGCCATGCGAATGCCCAGATCCGCGGAAGCCGGAGGCGCCGTGGCGGCGATTCCGGGTGACAGCTCGAAGGTCCCTGACGCCATGGCTCCTCCTCCCTGGTGTTCCGGATCTCGAGCGGGTTGAGCGCCGGCTCCCACCCCCGGTGAGCCCTCCGCTTCCTGGTTGACACGCGCAGACGCGCCCGAATCGGGCTCACGAGTGGCTCCTGTGGTCTAATCCGGCGCATCCAGGGGGTAATCCACCCATGGACGAGGTTCCCGAGCGGGACGTCACCGGTCTCCTGAGGGAATGGAGCGGAGGTAACCGGGAGGCGCTCGAGCGGCTCATGCCGCTCGTGTACGGGGAGTTGCGCAAGCTCGCGGCGTCTTACCTCCGCGCAGAGCGCTCCGATCACACCCTCCAGCCCACCGCCCTGGTCCACGAGGCCTATCTGCGGCTGGTGGACCAGCGGAGCGTGAACTGGCAGAACCGGGCGCACTTCTTCGGGATCGCGGCGCAGATGATGCGGCGGATCCTCGTGGACCACGCCCGCCGCCGGCAGGCCGCTAAGCGCGACGGCGCCGTCTATCGACTCCAGACCGGACCCGGCCTCGAGGACGTCGACCGGGACCCCGAGCTTCTGGCTCTCGACGAGGCGCTCACGGGCCTCGAGACTCTCGACGTGCGACAGGCCCGGATCGTCGAGCTGCGGTTCTTCGGCGGACTGACGGTCGAGGAGACCGCGGAGGTGACCGGCATCTCTCCCGCGACGGTCAAGCGTGAGTGGCAGACCGCGCGCGCCTGGCTCGCGAGAGAGATCCGGCCCGGAGGCTGAAACGCAAGGGCGGCCCCTTCTCCCTCTCCCCCCGGTGGGGGGAGAGGGTTAGGGTGAGGGGCCGTCTCACTATTGAAGGTTGAAGGTCTTCACTATGAACACCGCCATCTGTCCGCGCGTGTTCGAGCTGGCGGGGCAATAGTTGCCGCCGCCGCAGCCACCTGTGATCTGCTCCGTGCCGAGCTGCTCGATCCAGTTGGCGAACTGTCCCGGGCAGGGAACGTCGGCGTACACGCCCGTGCAGGCCGGCGGGACGTAGTCGGGACCGTACTTCGACTTCAGGAGAAACACCGCCATCTGGTCTCGCCGAACCGGAATGTCCGGGCAGTAGAGACCGCCGCCGCATCCTCCCGTGATCTGCTCGGCGGCCAGCGCTTCGATCCAGGGAGCGAACGACAGGGAAGGGCACGGGACGTCGGGGAAGACGCCGGTGCAAGGCGGCGGCACGTAGCAGAGACCGTGGCGGGCCTTCAACAGGAAGACCGCCATCTGCTGACGCTTCGTCGGCTGATCCACGCCGTACAGACCCCCTCCGATGCCGACGGTGATGGCGTTGGACACCAGCGTGGTGACGTAGGAGTGGAACTGATGATTCTCGGGCACGTCGAGGAAGTCCGCTACCCATCCCTTCACCAGCGTTCCCGTGGTGGCGTCGGGAGTCGTGACGACGATGTCGTTGACCGTGCCCGGCGGAAGGTCCGGGGAGGTGGAATACAGCGTGTGATCGCTGACGAACGTGTAAGGCGTCGACACGCCGCCGATCGACATCGTGATTGGTTCGAAGAAGTCGGTGCCATTGACGGTGAGGGGCCGGCCGCCCGAAGCCGGTCCGGATGACGGATTCATCGAGAAGATGATCCTCTGCGAAAACTCGGAGGTATTGCCGAGCGGGTCCGTGGCGGTCACGGTGATGCGCGCGCCGTCCACGGTGGCGACGGGCAACGTGATATCGAATTCCTTGTGTCCGGCGGCATCCGTCGTGATCTGAGAGGAGCCGAGATAGGTTTCTCCTTCGTCGAAGTCCCTCGGAAAGCGCGTGCAGGACGGGTTGGCGTAGAAGTCGAGCTGATAGGTCGTCGAGGGGGCGCTGTGGTACTTGCCCACGATCTCGGTGCTCGAGGCTCCGTGGACGATGGACCGGACGATCGGGAAGTTGAGTTGATCGTTGCCGCCGATATCCGAGTCGTCGGGATCGTTCGGCGTTGGGCCGGCGCCGGTGAAAGCGATGCCGAGCTGCTCGTTGTCGTGGATTGAGTTGCCGCGGATCGTGATGTGGTGCGCACCGGTGTAAGTGAGGATGCCGACCGGCAGGCTGTAGGCCAGGTAGCCCGAATTGAACGCGATGACGTTGCCTTCCCCCGGCCCCGTGCCGCCGATGAGACCTGAATCGACGTTCGCAGCGGCGATTCCCGTAATGTTCCCGAGAGGAAGCGTTCCGGTGACGTCCGTGCCGATGAGATTCCCCTGGATCGTCGTGTCGGACGCGAAGTTGTAGAAGTAAATGCCGTAGCCGTTGTTGCCCGAGATGAGATTCCCTTCTCCGGGGCCGCTACCGCCGATCGTGATGTTCGTGCCTCCCGAGTCGTTGATTCCCATGCCGTTGCCGAGCGCCTTCGTGCCGGTGATGTCCGTGCCGATGAAGTTTCCTTGAATCACGAATCCCGAACCGTAGGTGATCGCGAGGCCGGAGCCGACATTTCCGGAAATCACGTTGCCCGCCCCGGCCGCACTGCCGCCGATCGTGGCGTTGTCGCCGTCGACGCCAATGGCGGATCCGTTCGGCACAGCGACCGTGCCGGTGATGTCGGTGCCGATCCGATTGCCCTGGATGATCGTGCCATCCGCGGACTCCACGTTGAGGGCCACGGAACCGTTCCCCGAGAGCAGGTTTCCAGACCCGGGCGTCGTCCCGCCGATCGTGTTGTTGTCGGAGCTGATGATGCGAATCCCAAGTCCGCCCGCGGAGGCGCCAACAGTGCCCGTCGCGTCGGTGCCGATGTAGCAGCCCTGGACGAGGTTGCCGCCGCCGTTCTGCAGGAGGATCGAGGTCGCAAAGCCGTTCAAGACGAGACCGCGAACCGTGCTGCTGCCCGCCTGAATTTGGAGTCCGTAAGCCTGTACGCCGTGCAGCTCGATCAGCGGATTCCCCGCGAAGCCGGGCTGCGTCGTGCCGTCGATGACGACGGGCGACGTGATCGTCGGCAGCGCGGTCGGCACGTTGATGGTGTGCACGCCGCTCCCGGGAATGTTGAACGCGATGGTGTCGGTGCCGCCGTTGGCGTTGGCGTCCGTGATCGCCTGTCGCAGCGATCCCGCACCGCTGTCGGCGGTGTTGGTGACCGTGTACGTCGTCGCGGAGGCCGCAGCGGCACACAGCGACAACACCAGGGCAATCCGGGCAGACTTAGCACGTAGTGCGAGCGAGCTCATGATTCCCCCCGTTCCTTCGAGCGACCGGCCGGCGCCGGGCTCGAGTTCCATTGGCGGGTCCCTGCGTCCGCTGTTATTAACGCGAAGAGACCCCGATAAGTTTCAAAGGGCGTCCGGCTCCCGACGCAGAAATCCAGCCGTCCATGCACACGCGCAGCCGGTGGGCGGAAGGGATCAAGGGAAAGTCGGCTTTTTCGTCGTGTGGTCTAATTCTTCGTCCAAGAGACCTTTTGAGCGGCCATGACGGGTCCGATCGAGCCTCCGGCCCAGCCATGACTCCGGAGGCTTGGGCGCGCGTCAAAACCATCCTCGGCGAGGCGATGGATCTCCCTCCCGAGGAGCGGGCGGAGTATCTCGACACCGCGTGCGCCGGGGACCGGACACTTCAGACCGAGGTGGAGTCGCTGCTGGCGGCCGGCGGCGAGGACTGGGGCTTCTTCGACTCTCCTCCGGAAGTCCGGCTGCCCGAGCCGGAGCCTGCCGGACCTCCGTCCCGCGCGGGCGAGCGCGTCGGCGCTTACGAGCTGCTCTCGGAGCTCGGGCAAGGCGGCATGGGGATGGTGTACCTCGCCCGTCGCGCCGACGATCAGTACCAGAAGAAAGTCGCCGTCAAGCTGATCCGGCCCGGCATGGCGAGCGACTTCGCCCTGGAGCGCTTCCGCAGCGAGCGGCAGATCTCCGCGTCCCTCGAGCACCCGAACATCGCCCGGCTGCTCGACGGCGGCACGACGTCGAACGGGGAACCCTACTTCGTCCTCGAATACGTCGAGGGCGAGCCGCTGATCGAGTACTGCGACCGGCGCCGCCTCCCGATCGACGCGCGGCTGCGGCTCTTCGGCGAGGTGTGCGCCGCGGTGCAGTACGCCCACCAGAACCTGGTCGTCCACCGGGACATCAAGCCCGGCAACGTCCTCGTGACGGCGGACGGCGTGCCGAAGCTGCTGGACTTCGGGATCGCGAAGCTGCTGAACCCGGACGGCGCTCCCGTCCTCGCGGCGGAGACGGGCACGCTGTTCCGAATGCTGACGCCGGACTACGCCAGTCCCGAGCAGATTCGGGGCGAGCGCGTCACGACCGCCAGCGACATCTACGCTCTCGGCGTCGTTCTCTACGAGCTGCTCGCCGGCCGCAAGCCCTATCACGTCACAGGAAACGAGCCGGGAGAGCTGGTGCGCGTCGTCTGCGACCGCGATCCCGAGAAGCCCAGCGTCGCGGCCAAGTCGCGGGAGCTCCAGGGCGACCTCGATGCCATCGTGCTGAAGGCGATGCGCAAGGAGCCCGAGCGCCGGTACTCCTCGGTGGGTGAGCTGGCCGCCGACCTGAGGCGTTACCGGACGGGCGTGCCCGTCCTCGCGCGGCGGGGCACGTTCTCCTACCGTGCCGGAAAGTTCGCGCGGCGGCACCGGGTCATCCTGGCGGCGGCGGCTGTCGTCGCGATCGCCCTGGCGGGAGGGGTGGTCGCCACGCTGCGCGAAGCCCGCCGCGCCCGGGCCGCCGAGGCGCGAGCCCAGCGCCGGTTCGACGACGTGCGCCGGCTCGCGAGCTCGTTTCTCTTCGAGTTCCACGACGCGATCCAGGATCTTCCCGGTTCGACGCCGGCGCGCGCCCTCATCGTCAAGCGGGCGCTCGAGTACCTCGACGATCTCGCGCGGGAGTCGGCCGGCGACCGCGAGCTGCGGCGCGAGCTCGCCGAGGCCTACTTGAAGGTCGGCGACGTCCAGGGAAACGGGTACATGCCGAACCTCGGAGACGTTCCGGGAGCGCTGCAGAGCTACGGCAAGGCGATTGCTCTGCTCGCCCCGGTCGTGGAAGCGGGCAAGGCCGACGACGCGGAGCAGTCGACGCTTGCGAAGGCGTACCTGACGGGTGGAGGGATCCAACTCCTCGCGGGAGACGCCCATGCCGCGGTGGCGATGGGGGAGAAGGGACTGCCGTTGGTCCGCGCGCTCGCCGAGCGCCACCCCGGAGACGCGGAACGGCAGCGCGAGCTCGCCCAGGCATGGCAGTTCTATTCCTTCTACCAGACGGCGGCCGGACGCTACGGCGAGGCTTACGACGCGCTCCGGAATCAGGCGGCGATCCTCCGAACGCGGCTGGCCGCGGACCCGGGCGATCGCGCGGCGCGCCGCAGTCTCGGACAGAACCTCTACCTCGTGGGCGAGGCGCTGGATTCCCGAGGCGACGCGGAGGGCGCTTTGAAGTCCTACGACGAGGCGGTGGAGCTCGAAGAGGCCCTCCGCGTCAAGGAACCGGCGAGCACGCAGCTCCAGCGGGACCTCGGATATCTGCGCTGGGCCATCGGCGGATACTACGAGGGCCGGGGCGACCATCGCGCTGCGGTGGATCAGTACCAGCGAGCGCTCGTACTGTTCGAGTCCATGGCGGCCGCGGACGCGAAGAACGTGGACGGCCGCCTCGGAGTCGCGATGTCGCGCCACAACATCGGGCAGGCGCGAGCGGGGCTGGGAGACTCGGCCGGCGCGCTGGCCGAGTTTGAGCGTGCCCGCGTCCTTTACGAGCCCATCGTCGCGGGCGACCCGGGAAATGCCTGGGCGGCGGGAGCGCTGGCGGATCTGTATCTGGCAATCGGCAAGGTCAAGGAGAAGGCGGCGAATCTCGACGTGGCCTGCTCTCTGTATGCGAGGGCCGACGACATCTACGTTCGGTTGACCAAAGCGGGTCGGCTGTCATCGCTCCGGTCCTCCGGCTCCGCGGAGGCGGCCGCGGCGGTCGCACGATGCCGCGGGGGCGTGGCGGAAGCCGCGGCGGAAAAGCACTGACGCTCGTGTCTCGAGGAGGTCGAATGCGGCGAGGACTGTGTCTGGCGGTGTGGCTGTTCGCGGGCGTTCTCGGCGCGCAGTCGACCGACGGGATGTTTGCATCGGGGGCCGTCGCCGGCGTGCTCGACGCCTTTCATGCGGCGGCCGCGGCGGCGAACGAGGACAAGTACTTCTCTCTCCTCACCTCCGACGCGGTCTTCCTGGGAACCGACCCGACCGAGCGCTGGACGAGGGAGGAGTTTCGAAAGTGGGCGCATCCTCACTTCGCCAGTGGAAAAGGCTGGACCTACCGGGCGAAGGCGCGCTGGATCTCGTTTTCCCCGGATCGGCGCGTCTCCTGGTTCGACGAGACCCTCGCGAACGCGTCGCTCGGGACCTGCCGGGGCTCCGGCGTCCTGGTCCTGCAGCCGGACGGGTCCTGGAAGATTGCGCAATACAACCTCTCGATCCCGATTCCCAACGCGCTGACCGACGAGATCGTCGGGCGCATCGCCGCGGGCGCCCCGCCGAAGGAGAAGAAGTGAAGCGCGCGGCCTGGGCCGCGGCGGCAGCCGCGGGACTCGCCGCGGCGCTGGCGGGCTTCGCCCCGCCGCCGGTCATCGCGCCGGCGGAGATCATGCTGACGGGCGGTGCCGTCTACACCGTCGACGGCGCGAGGAGCTGGGCCGAGGCCGTGGGAATCGCCCACGGCCGCATCGTGTTCGTCGGCACGGACGCCGCGGCGAAGACCCGCGCCGGTCCGAGCACGCGCGTCGTCGATCTCGGCGGAAAGATGGTTCTCCCCGCGTTCCACGACTCCCACGTCCATCCGGTGTCGGGAGGCATCGAGGCGCTGGAGTGCGATCTTCACGGCCTCGAGTCGCGGGAGGCGGTGCTCGAAGCCATTCGCAAGTACGCCGCGGCGCATCCCGACGCGAAGTGGATTCGCGGCGGGGGATGGGACCTTCCGCTCTTCCCGAACGCGAACCCCACACGGGAGGCGCTGGATTCCGTCGTCCCGAACCGTCCGGCGCTGCTCTACGCGATGGACGGCCATTCGTCCTGGGCGAACTCGAAGGCGCTGGCGCTCGCCGGAATCACGAAGAACACGCCCGATCCGCCGCATGGTCGCATCGAGCGCGATCCGAAGACCGGCGAGCCGTCGGGGGCGCTGCGCGAAGAAGCGTCGGAGCTGGTCAGCCGACTGCTGCCAAAGCACACGCCGAAGGACTTCGAGGAGGGCCTGGCCCAGGCCTTGAAAATCGCCAACGGGTTCGGTCTCGTATCGTTGCAGGAAGCCAGCGCCTCGGAGGAAGAACTGGCGGCCTATGCTGCATTCGATGCGCGCGGGGCTTTGACGGCCCGGATACGCGCCTCGATCACCTGTGACACGGACAAGGCCGTGGCCGACATTCCCCGCATTCAAGGCCTGCGTGGCAAGTATCAGGGCAAGCGACTCACGACGCACGGAGTCAAGATATTCGCCGACGGCGTCCTCGAGACGAAGACCGCGGCGGTGCTCGAGCCGTACGTGGGCACGAACGGGAATCTTGGCAAGGCGAACCTGGAGCCGGCGGTCTTTCGCGAGCTCGCCACGGCACTGGACAGGGACGGCTTCCAGATCCACGTGCACGCGATCGGAGACCGGGGCATCCGGATGACGCTGGACGCGCTGGAGGCCGCCCGAACGGCCAACGGCGCCCGGGACTCGCGCCACCACATCGCGCACCTCGAGCTGATCGATCCGGCCGACATCCCGCGGTTTCGGCGGCTGGGAGTCATCGCGAACTTCCAGCCCTTCTGGGCCAATGGCGACAAGTACATCACCGAGCTGACCGAGCCGGAGCTCGGCCCGGCCCGGTCGCGCTGGATCTATCCGATTGCGAGCGTGGCCGCGTCCGGCGGATTCATCGCGTTCGGGAGCGACTGGAGCGTGTCTTCGATGAATCCCCTCGACGGGATCGAGGTTGCGATCACGCACCGCGAGCCGTCGCGGGGCCCGGGAGCTCCGTGGCTGCCCGAGGAACGGATCGCGCTGCCCGAAGCCATTGCGGGCTACACGATCGGGGGGGCATATCTGGACTTTCAGGAGAAGGAGACGGGCTCACTCGAGGTGGGAAAATCGGCAGACCTGATCGTGCTCGACAAGAACCTGTTCGAGATCCCGCCCTCGCAGATCCACGACGCGAAGGTGCTTTGGACGTTACTGGAGGGCAAAGAGGTGTGGAGGGCGCCGGGGTTCTGAGGTCCGGCGCCCTCTTCGCACGTCATTTCGTCCGCGCGTACACGAAATCCGTCGTTTGCTCCTTGCCCGCGGTGTTCGAGGTCCAGGACTGCGTGAAGTGGGCCGGATCCTGGAACGTGACGACGAGGCGCTTCATGACCTCCGGCGAGGCGCCGGTGTTGGTCGCGTCGACGAACTGGAAGTCCAGCGACTTCACGTCTCCCGAGAGCGCCTTCGCGCGCATGCGCGGCTGATTGCCGGCGGCGCAGTAGTGCGTCGCGAGGATCGAGGCTCCGTCCGGCGCGTACATCGTGATCATGTTCGTGTCGTGGTCGCCGGTCAGGCTCTCCATGAGGCTCGTGCCGTTGGAGACGAGCGTGTAGGTCACCGAAACGGGCCGGCCATCCGCGGTGCCTTGCCAGGTGCCGACGAGGGACTTCATCTTGTCCCAGGCGGGGTTGGCGGGGTCGGACGCGGAGGCGATGGCGGCCGCCAGGACGGTGAAAGCGGAAATGATCGCGATGCGGGTCTTCATCGAAACTCCTCCTCTCCTTCCGCCAGCTTCGACAGGCGGTCCAGGCATCCCATCCAACCCTTCGCGTGCTCCTCGCGGGCCTTCGCGCTCGCGAAGCGCTCGTGCGTCAGGACGACATCGGTTTCTTTGCCACGGTCGATGAAGTCGATCGTCACCAGCGTGTCGTCGCCGGTCGACTCGCCTTTCGCGGGATCGAGGCTCCACGTCCACGTGTAGACCAGCCTCTCGGGTGGCTTGACCTCGAGGTACTCGCCACGGACCGACCAGGGCCGGCCCTTCGAGGTGCCCTCGAACTCGTATCTCCCGCCTTCTCGCAGGTCGATGCGACAGACCCGCATCTCGTCATCTCCTTCGACGAACCACCGCATCATCAATTCCGGCTCGGTCCACGCGCGGAAGACCCTCTGCCGCGAGGCGCGGATCGTGCGCGAGACTTTGAGCTCTTCCTGGACCGCTTGGGGCGTTGCCATGAGACCTCCTCCTTTGAAGGCGTTTCCTCGAGATACCGTTTCAGAGCGTCGAGACGCTCCTCCCAGAATTGCTGATACCGCTCGATCCAGGCGCCGGCGGACTTCATCGGCGCGGCCACGAGGCGGCAGTGGTGGACGCGGCCTTCCTTGCGGCGCGCGAGAAGCCCGGCGTCTTCCAGGACACGCAGGTGCTTGGAGATCGCCGGAAGGGACATCGCATACGGACGGGCCAGCTCCGTCACGGACGTCTCGGGCCGCTCGGCCAGGCTGGCCAGGATCGCGCGCCGCGTCGGATCGGCCAGGGCCGAGAACGTGGCGTCGAGGGCGGCCGCGGAATAGTTAACCACTAGGTTAACTATTATCGCGAGAGACGGACGGTGTCAAGAGCTCTGCGGGGGGCGCTATTGGAGCCCGAATGTCTTGCTTAGGAACACCGCCATCTGGCCGCGCGTCACTGGATGTTGCGGGCAGTAGAGCGGCGGCGCGACCTGACAGCCGACCGTGATCCCGCGTGCGAAAAGCTCTTCGATCCATGCTGCGAAAGGATCGGACGCCGGCACGTCGTCGAAGACGGTGCCGGTGGCGGGCGGCGGCTCGTAGCCCGAGCCCTCGTACGTCTTGAGGAGAAAGACCGCCATCTGCGCGCGCGTGACCGGGCTGCCGGGACAGTAGTTGCCTCCGCCGCAGCCGCCCGTGATGTCGAGGGAAGCGAGCTCCTCGATCCAGGGGGCGAACGGATCGCTCGCGGGCACGTCGTCGAACACCTTACCGGTCGCCGGCGGCGGGACGTGCGTCGACCCGAGCTTCGATCTCAGCAGAAAGACGGCCATCTCGGCGCGCGTGTTGGGACGGTCGGGGCAGAAGGCGCCGCCGCCACAGCCGACGCTCACTCCGGCGCGCGCGATCGTGCTCACGAAATCGTGGAATGGATGCTCGGGAGGAACATCCAGGAAATCGACCTGGACGAGCGCCGTCGCAGGCAGGGATGCGCACGGCTCACCGGCGGACTCGGTAACCTGGAGCGTCATCGTGGTGCCCGGCGCTCCGGCGTCGAAGGTGATCTGCGCCGTGCCCTGTCCAGACGTGATCGTTCCGCCGGTCAGCGTCCACGTGTACGACGATCCCGGATGATCCGGGACCGACGCCGTCAGACCCGCGGCGCCGACCGGCGCTGAATTCGGGGCGGTCAGGACGGGCGCCGGGGGCGCCACGACGACCGTGGTCGAGACGTTTGCGGCATCATTGGCCGCAGCGGGATCCGTGGTCGTGCCCGAAACCACCGCGGCGTTCTGCGCCGCTCCCGCGGCCGGAAGGACGACGACCGTCAGCGGAGGCGCCTTTCCGATGTCGAGGACCGGCCGCGTGCAGGTGACGATGCCCTCGCCGCCGCACGTCCAGCCGTCGCCGCCCGCCGAGACGAGCGTGGCTCCTGCGGGAAGCGTGTCGGCGACCGAGACCGCCGACGCGCGCGACGGCCCCGCGTTGGCGACTTCGAGCGTGTACGTCAGCGGTACGCCCTGGCAGATCGAATCGGGCGCTCCCGTGATGGCGACCGACAGGTCCGCGTACGCCGCGAAGGTCGCGGTGTACGTCGCGGGAGCCGCCGGTGTCGTGATCGTGTGGCTCTGAGGTCCGCCGTCCGACCAGCTCACGAACTCCCAGGTCGTCGGATATGCGCCCTGCGTCGGAGCGACGATCGTGTCCTGCGCGTTGACGATGACCGTCTGGGTGAACGGCGCCGGCTGCGTGAGCGTACCCGAGGAGATCAGCAGTCCCGACGGTATCGACTGGAAGGTGAGCGCGACAGTCTGTGGGTTGAGGTTGACGCTCGCCGTGGACGTCAGCGAGCCCGAGTCCGTCGCCGTGAGCTGGATCTCGAGGTACGCGGGGTACTCGTGGTCCGGCGCATTGAAAGAGCCGCCGGCGACTCCCGCAAACGTCTGGTAGACGTGGGTGTGGCACGTCGACGGACAGTGATGGATGAGGACCGTCCACGAGAGAGCGCTCGGCGGCAGCTCCCCATCCTGAGGATCGGTCGCCTGGCCCGAGAAGGAGATCGGGTCGCCGACCTTCCACGTCAACGACGCGGACGGAGTGAGGATCGTGGCCGTCGGCGCGTCGTTGCCGGCGTTGATCGTGACCGGCGCGCTGACGTCGAAGCCGCCGTGCGGATCGGTCACACGAAGGCGGGCGTTGTAGGTCCCGGCGCTCGTGTACACGAACGAGGGAGAGGGTTCGGTCGAGTCGTCGAACTGGCCGTCGCCGTCGAGGTCCCAGGCGTACGTGAGCGTGTCTCCGGGTGAACCGGGCGTTGTGCCGGTGCTGTCGAACTGAACCGACAGCGGCACCGGTCCGCTCGTGGGGTTCGCGCTCGCGACCGCGTGGAGCCCGTAGACGACGCGAAGGATCCGTCCGCCGTCGAAGTCCACGTAGTAGAGGAACCCGTCGGGACCGATCTGCAAGTCCACGGGCGACTGCGCGCCGGAGGCGAACGGCGCGGCGGTCGCGGGATTCGGATCGCCGTTGGGGAAAGGAAACATCACCCAGATGCACATCCGCGTGTAGTCCGAGAAGAACAGCGCGTTCTGAAACGTGGAGGGATAGTTGGCGCCGCCCTGGTAGAACGCGAGACCCGCGATCGCCGAGCCTCCGGCCGGGCAGCCGTCTCCGGCGACCGCGACCGACGCGTGGTTGTACTGGAAGATCGGGTTCACGTCGGTGTCCGGGCAGATGTTGAGCCCCGAATATTGCGTGCCGGGGCCTTCGAAGCAGGGCCAGCCGAAGTTGCGCGCGGATGTTAAGTCCGGGATCCGATCGATCTCCTCCCAGTCGTTCCATCCGACGTCGCCGATCCAGACGTCGTTGGTTCCGGGCTTGACGGTCATGCGGAAGGGATTGCGCAGCCCGAAGCCGATAATCCTCCGCTCGTCGGCGTCGCTGGATCCGGCGAAGGGATTGCCGGGGGCGCCTTCCCCCGTAGCGGGATCGACGCGGAGGATCGAACCGTTGAGGACGCGGGGCTCGCCGACGGCGCGCCGCGGACTCTGTGCGCGAAGAGCGCCTCCCTCGGCGGTGGGCTTGACCTGGTTGCCGCCGACGGGAACGGGCGGATCTCCGCACGGATTCTTGGGCGTCGTCGGCGGATGATCGGCCGTGCCGCCGAACTGTCCCCAGTCCTGGTTGTCGAAGCTCGCGCCGTCTCCCGCGCTGACGTACAGGTATCCGTCGGCGCCGAAGGAAAGAGATCCCATGGAGTGACTCGGGAACTGCTGGCACCAGTCTTCGATCAGGACCTGCTCGCTCGCCGTCCAGTCGGATCCGGAAGCGGTCAGACGCGAGAGCCGGCCGCTGACAACGCAGCCGTCCGTCGTCGGACCGGGCGGAGTGGGGCAGGGATCGGAGGTTCCGTCACCGGGTCCCCAACGCGGCGCCACACCTCCGATCGCCGCGTCGTGTGTGTACAGCGCGTAGACGTGGCCGTTGCCGGCGAAGTCGGGATCCACGGCAAGGCCGAGCAGTCCGCGGTCCCAGAAGTTGTGGACCTGTGTGCGCAGGTCCACGACCGTCGTGGGTGTGGGATCCAGAACGCTGTCGAACATCTTGATCACGCCGCTCTTCTCGGCGACGAGAACGCCGCCATCGGGCAGAAAGCGCAGGGTCGTGGGATGGTCGAGGCCCTCGAACACGACGGCCTCGGAGAAGCCGGGTTGCTTGAAGCTCGTGACGGCAACGGCGGGGGCGGCGGCGAGGATCGACACGGCGATCGCCAGGGCATCCGCGGCGCGACGCACGCCGCGGAGTATATGGGGTCAGGTTTTGTCAGGGGAGCGAGAAGGTCTTGGTCAGGAACACCGACATCTGTCCACGCGTGTTGGGGGCGGCCGGGCAGTAGCTCCCGTTGCCGCAGCCGCCGGTGATGTCCCGGCCGGCGAGGTCTTCGATCCAGTCGGCAGCGAATGAACCCGCAGGGACGTCTGCGAAAAGCGTCCCGGTCGCCGGCGGCGGCGTGTACGCCGTTCCCAGATCGGTCTTCAGGAGAAACACGGCCATCTGCGCGCGGGTGACCGGACTGCCCGGGCAGTAGTTGCCTCCGCCGCAGCCTCCGGTGACGCCGAGCGAGGCGAGCTCCTCGATCCAGGGCGCGAAGGGATCGCCGGCGGGAACGTCTGCGAAGACCGAGCCGGTCGCCGCGGGCGGAACGTGGTTGGGGCCGAGCTTCGATTTGAGGAGGAAAACCGCCATCTGTGCCCGCGTGACCGAGGAAGCGGGGCAGAAGGAATCGCCGCCGCAGCCCGCGGAGACGCCGTCGTCGGCGACCGTCATGACGAAGTCGTAGAACGGATGGGTCATCGGCACGTCGGCGAAGTCGAGCGCCGTCACGGCGAGCGTCGCGGATCGCGCCGGCAACGTGAGCGCGAGCGATCCAGCCGACGGCAGCACGGTTCCGGCCGGCCCCAGGGAGGCGGCGCCGTCGAAACGCCACAGCCGGGCGCGCCAGTGCAGGTCCTCTCCGAAGGAGATCGCGGCGTCGCGCGAGGCCGTTGCCTTGTTGAAGAGCAACACGAAAAGCCGCCGGCCGGCGCCCGCGACGGCGTAGGCGCCGAGGTTGTCCACGTTCGCGCTGTCGGCGCGCACGTTGTCGCCGGCGACGCGCGAACCATCGCCGTCGTAGTCGAGATAGAGCCGGAACGCGTCTTCAACGCGGGTGCCGGGCGCCGGCGCGACCCAGCGCGTCGCCATGTCCACCCCTTCACGGCCGAAGATGGCGAGGGCCTCGGCCTGCGCCAGGGCGGAGCTCGGCCCGTCGTCGTTTCCCCAGTTGTATTCGGTGATCGCGAGCTTCGTGCCGGGGTAGCGCGCGTCGATCCAGGTCCGCATTCTCGGGATCAGCTGGACGATTCCGCCGCAGCAGCTTCCGATCCACGACTCGTCGACGTACGTCGGGTCGTAGAGGCTCTTCAGCGTCCGCAGCCGCAGGGCCGCGGTTCCCGCGGATTCGTCGTCCGACAGCGCGACGCCTCCCGCCTGCGGGTAGTAGTGGATGTCGAGGTAGTCGAGCAAACGCACGCCGCCGGCGACCTCGTAGTCGTGGGCTTGCTGCAGGTACCACTCGAGGTAGTGCATTCCGCCGTGGCTTCCCATGTCGGGGCCGCCGTCGGAGCAGCCGTCGAGCGCCGACCAGAAGTACGCGCACCAGCCCCAGGGCACGGGGCCCGTGACGAGCGCTGCCGGGTCCTGCGCCTTGATCGCCGACGCATAGTCGACGGTGCGCTGCCAGATCTCGTCGTAGGAGAGGGGCGACGGGTGCACGTCGCGGTGCGTCGAGTTCCAGAGGTCCGGCTCGTTGTCGAGGGCGAACAGGCGCACGCCGCCGGCGCCGGCCGTTCCGACGCGGCCCGCGATGTGCTGCATCCAGCCGGTCACGAAGTCCGGCGCGATCTCGCGCGAAGTGTCGTGAGGGTCGTTGCCCGTGATCGGGGTTCCGTTGGTGTGGTTGCCGTTGCCGGCGTCCGGCTCGCACCAGGGAGGGAATCCCGTGTAGGTGCACTCGGTCTGCTGCTGCGCGCCGTACTTGGAGACCGAGAAGCCCCAGCGGCGCACGCGATCCACGGGCGTCCAGCCGATGAGCGGCACGGTCAGCAGGACCTCTCCGCCTCCGCCGCGCGTCGCGTCGATGAAGAGGTCCGCGGTCGAGTCGTCGGGCAGCGTGCCCGGATCCGGCTGCGATTCGATGTTGTAGAAAAACCAGTCGCTCGCGTGGTTCGCGATGTCGTCCTGCCAGGAGTAGCGGGTGGTGCCGTTGCCGCCCCAGCGATTCAGCGGCCAGCGCGGAGAGTTGGGAGCGCCGTAGTCGCCGAAGGAGACGCCGTAGATGAGAGGCGAAATCGCGTGGCGGTCGGCGGAAGGGTCGACGGTCACGGCGATCGGCTGCGCCCGGGCCGCGAGCGGAAGGATCGAGAGGAAAAGGGCGAGCCAGGCTCTGCGCATGACGGTGCCTATTGCAGGGAAAAAGTTTTCACGAGGAACACCGCCATCTGGCCGCGCGTGTTCGGGTTGTCAGGACAGTAATTGCCGTTTCCGCAGCCGCCGGTGATCCCGCGGCGGGCCAGGTCCTCGATCCAGTCAGCGGCGAAGTCGCCGATCGCGACGTCGCCGAACAGGGTTCCGGTGGCCGGCGGCGGAAGATACCCGGACCCGAACAGCGTCTTGAGGAGGAACACGGCCATCTGCGCCCGCGTGACCGGCGCACCCGGGCAGAAGTTTCCGCCTCCGCATCCTCCCGTTACGCCCAGCGAGGCCAGCTCCTCGATCCAGTCGGCCGCGAAGTCGCCGGCGTGGACGTCGGCAAAGACGATTCCCGTCGCCGGCGGCGGAACGTGGCCGGCTCCGTACTTCGCCTTGAGCAGGAACACCGCCATCTGGGCGCGGGAGACCGGCGCGTCGGGACAGTAGTTGCCTCCGCCGCAGCCGGCCGTCACGCCGTTGCGCGCGACCGTGTTGACGTCGTCGTGGAAGATGTGCCCGGGCGGGACGTCGAGGAAGCCCGTCCACTCGTCGGCGCCGACGTCGCGCGCCGAGCCGTACGGGCGCGCGTCGCCGTCGAAGTCCTCGGCGCAATCGGTCATCGCCACGCCCTGGTCGAGCGCCGTGCCGGCGGTCGGCAGGAGATGGAGGTCGCCCGAGGGCGCGTCGAGGAAGAGGTCCGGCGTTGCCGTCGTGACGTTGCCCGCGACGGTTCCGGTCGCGCCGTCGCGGGCCTGGATCGCGCCGTCGACGAGGTTGTTCTCGATCACGACGCCGGTGGTCGAGGCGAAGCGGTACTCGATGGCGTTGGGATACGTGCCGTTCTGGACGACCGTGTTGTGGAGAACCTTCGTTCCCGGCGAGTCCCAGACGTTGATGGAAGTGTCCACCTGCTGCGCGATCTGACGGTAGACGAAGTTGTTGCAGATCATGCCGCCCGAGTGGCTGTTCGGAAATCCGGCCTGGGGGCCGAGCCCGAACGCGATCGCCCGCTCGCAATCGATGAAGACGTTGCCGTCGCAGACCGTGTTCGTCGATCCGCTCCACATCAGGACGGCCGGCCCGAGCGTGGTCGCCGCCCCGAGCGGAACGCGGATGTTGCGGAAGAGGTTCTTGCGGATGATCCAGCTGTCGCCGTGGTGGATGTCCACGCCGTTGGTGTAACCGTCCGGCGGACCGATCGTCGTGTACTCGATCACGCAGTACTCGACGATGCCGTGGTCCACGCCGTCGGGGTTTGCGAAGTCGATCGTCCCCTTGACGAACTGCTGGCCTGCGTCGAAGAGTCGCAGGTTGTAGAGATGGACGGTGTCGCAGCCCTGCTCGCCCTGGAGCTGGATCGGATGCCAGTAGACCTGGCCGATCGAGAGATTCGCGACGAGCACGTTCTGGGCATCCCGGCACTGGACGGCGATGTTGACGCCGGGCGTGTTCATGCCGCTGCCGAGGAGCACGACGTCGTCCCGATCATCCGTCACACCGCGAAGCGCGACGTCCGTCACGCCGCCGCCGATCACGAGTGGCTGTGTCAGCGGGTAAGTGCCGGGAGCGATGCGGATCGTCGTGCCCGAGGTCAGGGCGGCGACGGCGTTCTGGAGCTCGGAGACCGTCGAGACGTCGATGATCGCTCCGGAAGGCGGAGGAAGCGGAGGCGGAAGAGGCGGGAACTCGAACGCGGCGGCACAGCCGAAGCCGCCGAAAACGAGAAGGATCGCGACTCGAATCGTCCGCACAGCCGTCTCCCGCGCCGAAGACGGCGAGAAAGATCGGGATTTCCGGAGCGCCCCTGCGGGCCCTCCGGGAAGACCGCCTGGCTTCGCGTTTCGGACGCGGTTCGAGTCTAGTTCGCCGCCGGCGCGGTCCCTGTGTGCCGGGTCACTGGAGTCCGGTAACTCGAATGGTCTCGACCGAGAGGCTACTGCAGGCCGAAGGTTTTGACCAAAAACACGGCCATCTGGCCGCGCGTGTTGGGGTTGTTCGGACAGTAATTGCCGCCGCCGCAACCTCCGGTGATGCCCTCGGCCGAAAGCTGCTCGATCCAGTCGGCGAACTGCGAAGGACACGGCACGTCGCCGAAGACGCCCGTGCACGCCGGCGGCGTGTATCCGCTCCCGTGCTCGGCCTTCAGCAGGAACGCGGCCATCTGGGCTCTCGTCACGGCGGCGTCGGGGCAGTAGTTGCCGCCGCCGCAACCTCCGGTGATGCCCTCGGCCGAAAGCTGCTCGATCCAGTCGGCGAACTGCGAAGGACACGGCACGTCGCCGAAGATGCCCGTGCACGCCGGAGGTGTGTAGCCGCCGCCATGCTCGGCCTTCAGCAGGAACGTCGCCATCTGCGCGCGCGTCACCGGGGCGTCGGGGCAGTAGTTGCCGCCGCCGCAGCCCGCCGTGACGCCGTTGCGCGCGACGGTGTTGACGTAGTCGTGGAAGGGGTGACCGACCGGCGCGTCGAGGAAATCCACCGAGATCAGCTTCGAGACTTCGGCGGCGTCGCACGCGGGAATCGAATCCACGACCGCGAGCGTCATCGTCGTGCCGGGATTGCCCGAGGTGAAAGTGATCGCGCTGGTTCCCTGACCCGCCGTGATGTCGCCGCCGGTCAGCGTCCAGGCGTCCGTGTGGCCCGGCCCCGAGTCCGACGACGCCGTCAGTCCCACGGTCGCGGGCGGCACCGAGACCGGCGCCGTGATG
>Ga0075425_100000622_pt1 | contig 33415 bp, 26 predicted proteins | sample SoiMethybrSBSTD4_FD_75300 | JGI IMG/M metagenome (GOLD analysis project Ga0075425, IMG submission 75300) | Bulk soil microbial communities from a Populus tree surrounding site in Tennessee, USA - Soil MetaG P. TD hybrid SBSTD4 | ecosystem: Environmental > Terrestrial > Soil > Tree plantation... | reverse complement strand
TTCTACGGCCCGCACGCGGGGATCCTCTACGCGCGGCGCGATCTGCTCGAAACGCTGCCGTTCCCGAAGCTCGATCCCGCGCCCGACACCGCGCCGGAGCGTGCGGAAACGGGAACGCAGAATCACGAGGGCATCGCCGGCATCGCGGCGACGATCGAATGGCTCGCATCGCTCGCGGGACCGAATGGAACGCGTCGCGAGCGGCTGCAGCAAACGTTCGCGGAATTGCACGAGCGCGGCAAAGAACTGCTGCTTGCGATGTGGAACGGACTCTCGCGGGTCGATGGCGTGAGGATGTACGGAGCCGATCCGACGAAGCCGCGGACGCCAACCGTTGCGTTCAACGTCAACGGCTTCGATGCGGAGACCGTGTCGCGGCATCTCGCCGAAGCGGCGATCTTCGCGAGCCATGGTGATTTCTACGCGATGACCTGCATCGAACGCATCGGCGTCGATGCGGTCGTGCGCGCCGGCTGTGCGTGTTACACGACGAGCGAGGAGGTCGAACGGCTCGTGAGTGCGGTGCGAGACCTCGCCGCATCACGTCCGTCTTAGCGTCATGCGCCGAACATTGCTGCTGCTTCTGCTCGCTGTTCCTGCGTTCGCCGACACTCTCACCGACACCCGCACCGCCCTCTCCCGCCTCGGCGCGCAGGACGCCATTCGCGCGACGTACGAGATCAAACGGAACTCCGCGAACGAGGGCCGCTTCAACAACGACAAGTTCAACGCGGGCGTGGCGGTGGAGATCGAGTCCGACAAAAACGGACTGCGCGTCGCGTTCTCGCGCGCGTTGCTCGAGGAGGCGGAGAAGGAGCAGATGGCGCGCAACAGGGACAAGAAGGCGACGACTCCGGTGCTCAGCGTTCTGAGCGACATCGAGCCGGTGGGCACGGCGGCGGTCGTCGACTTCGCGCCGCAGCTGCTGCGCATGATCGAGGGCGCGAAGACGACGGAGGATCGCGGCGGCACGTTCGGCGGCAAGCCCGCGCACGTGCTCATCCTCAAGCTCGCCGATCCGCCGGAGCAGGGATTCGGCAAGCGGACGTTCACCGAAAATCGTCTGACGCTCTGGCTCAACGACGAGCGCCTGCCGATCGGTGCGGAGCTGCAGCGCACCGCGAAGTTCTCGTTCCTCGTCATTCGCTTCATCTCGAACGTGAAACGAAGCTGGTATTTCGAGACCATCGGCGACCGCCTCGTCGCCGTCCGTCACGAATCGCAGGAAAGCGGCAACGGCATGGGCCAGAAGGTGAACGAATCGGTCCTGGAGACTGTTTCAGTGCATTAGAAAGAGGATGGCAGATGGCAGATGGCGGATGGCAGAAGCGAAATGCCATCCGCCGCCATCCGCCATCCGCCATCCGCCATCCGAACCCATGACTCTCTTCACCTACCTCGACTCGCCGATCGGCCCCCTTCTCGTCGCGCGCGATGACAGCGGGATCACCGCGATCTCGTTTCATCCGGCCGAGGGGCGCGATGAGTGGACGCGCGATGACGGCGCATTCGACGACGCCGCGAAACAGCTGCGCGAGTATTTCGCCGGAAAGCGCACGACGTTCGATCTCCCGCTTGCGCCGCGCGGTACCGCGTTTCAGCTTGCGGTCTGGAACGAGCTGCAGCGGATTCCGTACGGTCAGACTCGCTCGTATCGCGACGTCGCGATCGCGATCGGCAAGCCTGAAGCCATCCGCGCTGTCGGTGCTGCGAACGGAGCGAATCCGCTGCCGATCGTCGTGCCGTGTCATCGCGTCATCGGATCGAACGGATCGCTGACGGGATTCGGCGGCGGGCTGAAAGCGAAGCGCTTTCTCCTGGATCTGGAGCAGGGAACGCTCTTCTAACTTATCCTTCCTTCCCAAGGTCCTTCTCTTGTTCGAATCGGGCACTCGCTTCGGCCCCTATGAAGTCGTCTCTGCACTCGCCCAGGGCGGGATGGGTGAGGTCTACAAAGCGAAGGACACGCGTCTCGATCGCACCGTTGCGCTGAAAGTCCTGCCCGCGCATCTCTCCGCCGACGTCGAGTTGCGCCGCCGCTTCGAGCGCGAGGCGCGCGCGATCTCGTCGCTCTCGCATCCGAACATCTGCACGCTCTACGACGTCGGGAACTTCAGCGGCCAGGAGTTCCTGGTCATGGAGTACCTCGAGGGCGACACGCTTGCGGATCGTCTGACGCACGGTCCGCTGACGCTCGAGGAGATGTTCTCGATCGCGGCCGACATCGCCGACGCGCTCGAAAAGGCCCATCGTCAGGGCGTCATCCATCGCGACCTCAAGCCGGGCAACATCGTTCTCACGCGCACCGGCGCGAAGCTCCTCGACTTCGGTCTCGCCAAGTGGATGCCCGCCGGCGACTCGCTCCTCGGCAAGTCCGACGACGTCACGCAACGCCACAATCCGCTGACGACCGAGGGGACGCTGCTCGGGACGATCCCGTACATGGCGCCGGAGCAGCTCGAAGGAAAGGACGTCGACGCGCGCTCCGACATCTTCGCGTTCGGCGCGATCCTCTACGAGATGGCGACCGGCGTGCGCGCGTTCAACGCCGGATCGAACGCCAGTCTCATCGCCGCGATCATGCGCGAGGAGCCGGTGCCGCCGTCGCGGCTGCGCGACGTCGCGCCGCGGACGCTCGATCGCATCATTCAGACCTGCCTCGCCAAGAATCCCGACGATCGATTCCAGTCCGTGCACGACGTGAAGCTCGCGCTGCAGCTGATTCAGTCGGCGCGCGACTCGGGTGCATTCCGCGAGGCGACGTCGTCGCGCAACTGGCTCGTGCCGGTCATCGTCGCCGCGAGTGTGATCCTGCTGCTCGTCATCGCGGCGATCGTCATGCGAGCGCGCCGCACGACGCCGTCGATTGCGTATCGCTTCACGATCGCGCCCCCGCTCGGCTCGACGTTTCCCTCCCTCGGCGAGGGAAGCGCGCTCGCGTTGTCGCCGGACGGCAAGCGGCTCGTATTCGAAGCGACGACGCCCGAGGGCCGGACCTATCTGTGGCTTCGCGCGCTCGACGCGGAAGAGCCGGAAATGCTGGAGGCGACCGAGGGCGGCGAGTATCCGTTCTGGTCGCCGGACAGCAGATCGATCGCTTTTTTCGCGGACGGAAAGCTCAAGCGGATGGATCTGCCGAACGGACCGCCGCAGACGATCTGCGACGCGGCGGCGGGACGCGGCGGGACGTGGAACAAGGCGGGCGTGATCGTGTTCGCGCCGTCGAGCAAGGGCGGACTGTTTCGCGTCGCGGCGAGCGGCGGCGCACCGCAGCCGATCACACGGCCCGATGCCGGCGTCTATTCGCATCGCTGGCCGGTGTTCATCGATGAAGAGCGATTCCTGTTCGCGGCGCAGAGTCAGCGTCCGTCGGAAGTCGGCGTGTTCGTCGGATCGCTCGAAGGTGCGCCGCTGAAGCGTGTCTTGTCGTCGCCGCTGAGCGTCGCGTTCGCGGCGCCCGATCAGCTTCTCTACGTGCGCGATCACGTGCTGCTGCGGCAGCGATTCGACGTGAGTGAACTGCACGTCGCGGGCGATCCGGAGATTCTCACCGACGCGATGGTGTACTTCACCGATCGCGCGTACGTGCCGATGACGATCGCGGCGAACGGAACGGTCGCGTATCGCCGCAACGGCGCGTCGAACATGCGCGTCGCGTGGTACTCGCGCACGGGACAGCGTTTGTACGCGGTCGGGGAGCTCGGTGAATACGAGGGACTCTCGCTCTCGCCCGACGGGACGCGTCTCGCGTTCGGCTACTTCGATCCGAAGGAGTCGATGAATCACATCGCGCTCTGCGGCGTGGCATCCGATGCGGTGCCGCGGCGATTCACCTTCAAGCGCGGCAATCAGTACTCGCCGATCTGGTCGCCCGACGGGCAGACGCTCGCGTTCAGCGACGACAACGCCGGCGTCGACGCGCTCAGCTCGAAGCCGCTCACCGGCCGCGGCGAGGAGCGGACGATGCTGCCGCCCGGAACCGGATCGGTGTACGCGCTGAGCTGGTCGCCCGACGGCACGAACATCCTCTATCGCAGCGAAGATCCGAAAAACGGATTCGAAGTGGAGATGATGACCGTCGGCCAGGCAAAGACGTCGGTGTATCTCACCGGTGCGGCCGCCGAAACGCAGGCGCAGTTCTCGCCCGACGGTTTGTGGGTCGCGTACACGTCGACGGAGTCGGGACGCCCCGAGGTTTACGTGCAGCCGTTTCCGCCGACGGGAGCGAAATGGCAGGTCTCGACGGGCGGCGGCGATCAGCCGCGATGGCGCCGCGACGGCAAGGAAATGTTTTATCTCGCCGCCGATCGCAAGCTGATGGCGGTCAGCATCGCCGTGCCCGGCGCCTTCGACGCCGACCCGCCGCACCCGCTCTTCGAAACGATGATCCCCTTCGGCGACCTCGGCATCTCGCAGGCGTACGACGTTTCATCCGACGGCCAGCGTTTCGTGATCGCCGGATTCGATCCGCTGTCGCCGCCGAGCCCGATCACGGTGGTAACGGGCAGGTGAAATCGTCGCAAAGTCGCAGAGTCGCACAGTCGCACAGTCCGTCAGTGAGACTGTGAGACTGTAAGACTGTGAGACTCTGCCGCATGCGCAAACTCTTCGTCCTGATCCTCCTCGTTGCCTGCTCCCGCGAAACTCCCGAGGCCCGCGTTCAGCCCCCGAAGCAGAAGCCGGTCGTGCTGCCGTCGCCGGTGGAGAAGATCGAGCATGGCGCGTTCGTCGTCACGCATGACGGGAAGGCGCTTTATCGCGAGCAGTTCGCGCGCAGCGCGCATCGGCTCGAATGCGATATCGCGGCGTCGGGCGGCAACGATCGCGTTTTGCAGGCGATCGATCTCAACGACGACGCGTCGGTGCGCACCTCGACGATCCACGTCCTCGGCGGCGCGGGCCGCACGGAGTCGATGTCGTTCGTGATGCAGGGAACGCAGGCCGTTGTCCGCGTCGTCGGGATGAACGGCGTTCCCGTCGACAAGGTCATCGAAGTCCCGCAGGGAACGATCCCGAATCCGGTGCCGGAGAGCCTTGCCATTCTCGAGCAGGTCATCCGCCGCGCGAAGGCCATCGGAGGGCCTTCGGTGCGCGTTCCGGTTCTGCCCGGCACGCTTCGCGCACAGTGGGTCTTCGTGGAGACGACCGGACCGGACACCGTGAAGGTGCGATCGGCGTCGGCCACGATCGAGGCCCGGATCGACGCGGAAGGACGTCTCCTTTCCGCGAGCGAGCCGAATCAGAAGATCGCGATCCAACGGGAGTAAGTCATGTTGAAGAAGAGCTTTTTCGTTTGTCTCATCCTCGCCGTCATCGTCGCGGCCTGTAACAGGAAGACCACGACCGAAACGAACACGACGACGACCGAAACCTCCACCATCACCACGTCCACGACGACCGTCACCGTCGACACCGCCGCCGCGACGACCGCCATCGACAAGGCGAAAGAGGTCGCCGCGAAGGCGGAAGAGCGCACGAAGGAAGCCGCCGACGCCGCGAAAGAAAAGTTCGACGAAACAAAGGACAAGGTGGAAAAGAAGATCGACGAGAAGAAGAAGCCGTAAAACGCTGAAGGCCCTACCGCCGCGCCTTCAACACCTCCACGAGCGTATCCGTCTTCGTCGCGTCCCTCTCGAGGTGCGGGTAGCGCATGCCGTCGTGATAGTCGACGCGATGCGTCCTGAAGAACTCTCCGTTCTCGGTGAGGATCTCGATCGGTGCGGCCGTGCCTTTTGCCTCGCGAATCGCGATCTCGAGTAGTTCCTTCGTCCAGCGGCGTCCGTTCACCGCGATCACTTTCATTCCGGGGCCGATGCCCGACTTGTCGGCAGGCGCGCCGGTGATCACGTCGCGCACGGTGCCGTCCTTCGACAGGCTCATGCCGAGGGAGTACCAGAGCTCCTGCGATTCGCCGCGCTCCTCGCTGTTTTTGATCGCTGCGTTCGGCGTCTCGTTGTACACGAGCCGCCATCCGTGCGACGTGATGCCGCCTGTCGGTGCGTTCGGCGACAACGACCACAAACGCTCGTTCAGATGTTTGCGCCAGTCGGAAGGCGCGGTCGCGTTCAGCGCCGCGACGACGTCGTCGAACGTGTACGGCTTCACGTTCGGCTCTCCACCGGGAGGTCCGTAGAACTTGCGAATGAAATCGTCGAGCGACGCGCGTCCATTCGTCTGCTCGCGAATGATGCCGTCGACTTCGAGCCACAAGAGATTCGATTCCGCGTAGAAGTCCGTGCTGCGCCGGATCGAGCGCCACGCGTCGGGTGAGCCGTAGAGAATCTGCGCCGCGACGGCGGTATCGGCGAGCGGCCGCCACGTGCGTCCCGGCTGGTACTCGAACGTTCCCGCGATCGCCGCCGTCTGCTCGCGCCAGTACTCCTCGGTCCACAATCCCGCGCGCGTCGCGAGGAGATAGCCGAGGTAGTTGGTCATGCCTTCGTAGACCCAGAGCAACTCGCCCTGCATTGGTTGCTGATAGGTCGGGCTGAGGAGGCCCGCCGGACGGCGATGCTTTCCGTTCCACGAATGCACGTACTCGTGCGCGAGCAGACCCGCGAGTGCGAGCGGCAGATGTTCCTTCGACAGCGAGCGCTCCGGCATGCGGTCATCGCTCGACTCGTGATGCTCGAGTCCGAAGTGGGCCGTGTGATCGCTGAGCGTGAGCAGCCAGTCGTATTTGCGGAAGTGATACGCACCGAACAGCGCCCCCGCCTCGGCCGCAACGTTCGCGTATTTCTCCGCGAAATCAGGCGCCGTGTTCAGCGCATCGGCGCTGTCCGCAACGATGTCGATGCGATGCGGCGGCGCATTCTTCACCGGCAATTCGACTTTCTTCAGATAGCGGCCGAGGAGCACGGGCGAGTCGATGTAGGTCGTGATCGATGCCGGTTTGAAACTGACTTTCGGCGGAGCGTCGCTCGACGCGATGAGCGCGCTCGCCCACGTCCATCCGGCCGGCATCGTGATCGAGCCCTCGACCATCTGCTGATCGGCGGGGCGATCGGTGGGGAAGAGCAGCAGCGTGTTCCACGCGAGCACGGCGAGGTTCTCCGTCGTGCTCGGGCCGGCGGTGAAGTTGCCGCCCTGGATCGGTGCGATGAACGTCGCGTCGACGTCGACCTGCGACACGCCGCGCGGCACATCGACGACGATCTCGTACATGTTCACCGGATCGCGGCGCCACACGAGCGCGCTGCCGTTCGAAGCGACGCGCACGTTCACGAAGTCGGTGATCGGTCCCGTCGGTCCGTGCTCGCCTGGAATCCACTTCGCGTACGCGAGGTGCACCGTCCCCTGCGCGACGGGAATCGTCATGTGCGAGTGCAGAAGTTTGCGCGCGGCGTCGGTGGCGTCGACGTCGATTTTGATCGTCTGCGCATGCAGTGAAACGGCGATCAGCAGAATGAGAGCGATGCGGAAGGGCTTAGGCATGGAGGGATTCTAGAAGTTCACGCGTCATCCTGAGCGAAGCGAAGGACCTCTTCTGCGAAACAGTTGGCGTCGAAGAGGTCCTTCGCTTCGCTCAGGATGACGAAACAGGCTATCTTTTCGAACTCGATGCGTCCGCTGATGTTCGTCTGGCCGTACGCGCTCGTGTACTGGATCGTTCACGTCTGGGCGTTCGCGCCGGAGATGAAGCTCACGCGCGCCGCGCGCAAGCGACTGAAGGCCGCGGGCAACACGTCGAGGGACGCCGGCTCGATCGGCGTGATCCTGTGGGTCACCGGTCTCGCGATGATCGCCGCCATTCCGATCGCGTTCATCCCCACGCTGCGCATCCCGCCGCCCGCGCGCGTTCCCGCATTCTGGATCGGCGTCGCGCTGCTCATCGCCGGCAGTCTTCTTCGCCGTCACTGCTTCAAGGTTCTCGGCGAGTGGTTCACCGGCGACGTTCAGGCGAAGGCGGAGCAGCCGGTCGTCGATCGCGGCGCGTACCGTTTCGTGCGCCATCCGTCGTACAGCGGCGGCATTCTCATGTTCACCGGCATCGGCCTCACCCTCGGCCACTGGCTCAGCGTTCTCCTTCTCATCGCCTCCACGTTCGTCTCGTACTCGTATCGCATCGCGGTCGAGGAGCGAGCCCTCAGCGAAACGATCGGCGAGCCGTACCTCGCGTTCATGCGGACGCGGAAGCGCTTCATCCCGGGCGTCTGGTGACCCGCCGCTGGGTCAATCTCCTCCACAGTGCGCAGACGTTGACCCCTTTTTTGGTGGGTCGGATAGGTGTCATTTTCGACTTAAGTCGAGCTGCAGCAGCGAGTTCCGTGACTCTACCAGTTTTGGCGTGCCGTTCGCGTTGGGGAGCGGGGACGCCGTATGCGAACTTCGATTTACCCGCCGTTCGAAGAAGATGTCCCACGGCCGCGCGACCGCCGTCCGCCGGTCGAGCCGGTCATCCCGCCGATCACACCCGATCCAGGCGAACGATCCGACCGCGGTCCAGAACCGCGATCTCCTCGCAGATGGCCGTCGCTTCCTCTCGCTGATGGGTGACGTAAATCGCGGGAATCGGGAACTCGCCGAGGACGCGGATCAGGTAGTCGAGGACGCGCGTCCGCAGCTCGAGGTCGATTCCCGCCAGCGGCTCATCGAGCAACAGCACCTCGGGACCGCTCAGGAGCGCGCGCGCGAGCGCGACGCGTTTGCGCTCGCCGCCCGACAACTGCCGCACGCCGCGATCGAGGATCGTCCGGATTTCGAGAACGTCGATGACGTGATCCACCGACCAACGGACCAACGGACCAACGGACCAACCATAAAGAATGTTGCGCCGCACCGACATGTGCGGAAAGAGCGCATCGTCCTGCGGAACGTAGCCGATGCGGCGCGCGCGCGGCGGCAGATGCGTGACGTCGCGATCGTTGAGGACGATGGTTCCGCGCTCGGGTTTGCGCAGACCGGCGATGCATTCGAGCAGCGATGTTTTTCCCGCGCCGGACGGACCGACGAGCGCGGTGGCCTTCGATCGCAAATCGAGTGAGACGTCGAGCGTGAAGTGCGCGAGCGGCAGCACGACGTCGCGGAGCACGACGCTCACGGCTTCGCCTCCGCGCGGCGCAGGAACGTCTCCGCGATCCAGACCGCGACGAAGGCGATGATCACCGCGACGAGCAGCAAACGAAAGGCCTCGCGATCGTGGCCGAGCTGCACGAGGTTGTAGATCGCGAGCGAGAGCGTCTGCGTGCGCCCGGGGATGTTGCCCGCGACGAGGATGGTCGCGCCGAACTCGCCGACGCCGCGCGCGAAGGCGAGCAGCATCCCGCTGACGATGCCGCGCGCGGCGAGAGGGAGCGTGATCGTGACGAAGACGCGCGCGTCGCCGGCGCCGAGGCTGCGGGCGATCTGTTCGAAGCGGGGATTGACGTCCTCGAACGCGACGCGCGCCGCACGGACGAGCAGCGGGAACGACATGACCATCATCGCCACGACGACCGCGCGCCACGTGAAGACGAATCCGATCCCAAACGTCCGCTTCAGCCATCCGCCGAATTCGAGCAGCAGGAGTCCGGTCGCGACGGGCGGCATGACGAGCGGCAGCGCGACGAACGTCTCGACGAGTGTCTTCCCGCGCCATCGTTTGCGCGCGAGCACCCACGCAACGGCGAGGCCGGGAATGACGATGAGGACCGTTGAAAGCGCCGCCGCTTCGAGCGTGAGCGGGATGATGTTCCTGGGTTGCCGAAGTTCGGCCGGCCCCGCGAGCGTCAACTTCTTTGATTGCAGGAACGCCAGAAACTTTTCGCCCCGCGGCGTGAACGCCGCTCCGAAATACCAGATCTCCGGACCTTCCGCGCGCGGCACGTCATATCCCGCGCGCTTCGTATCCGTGCGATAGACGATCGCCGCGTCGGCGTTTCCCGATTCGAACGCCGCCAGTGCGGCGCGCACGTTGTCGCACGGAACGACCTTCATCGCGACGCGGTCCCAAAGGCCTTTCTTTGTGAGGTACTCCTTCGCGTAGACGCCCGCGGGCACCGACGACGGATCCGCGAGCGCGATCGTCTTCACGCGCAGCAGGTCCTCCGGCGCGCGCACGCCGACGATCAGCAGCGTGTTCGAAAACAGCCGCACGCGACGCGCCGGCCGAACGACATCCATCGACCGCTCGTCCGCAGAAATGAACACATCCGCCGGCGCGCCGGCCGCGATCTGCCGCGCGAGCGTGCTCGACGCGCCAAAATTGAACACGACGGGCTCGTCAAACCCGCGCGCGGCCGCGCCCAGCGCATCGGAGAGACTCGCCGCCGCGAACACGGTCACCTCCGCCGCACGCGCGGCCACGGAAACCACCAGCACCGCGGCGAGGAGAAGAAAGCGCATCGATATCTTTCGTGGAGTATATCGGGTGGGCGGTAGGCGCGGCGAGAAGCTCAGCTGCGTGGCGGAGCCGCGTCAGCTGCAGTCGCCTTCGGACCGTCCTTGCGCGAAAGGTAGGGATTTGCCTGCCAAAATCACTCCTATCGCAGAGGACATCTGCTCTATGCGACCGAGGGTTCTGGCACTCTTATCGTTTGCTGTTGCGATGACATCTCTGGCGATTAGTCGCCAGCCGTCGTTTCGAGAAGCGAGTTATAACTACGTCGAACCCCGAGCGCTGAGAGTCGCCGCAAGTCTGTTCGCGACACCAGACGTCAGTCTCGACCCGGTTGCGAGGCCAGGTATGGGAGGCGATCCGCCGCGAATAGGGATCGTTCGAAATTTGCCGTTGCCATATCGCAGCGACGCCAGACGCTCCCATTCGGCTGAGCCTTCCGTTGTAGTGTTTCGTTCGTCCGGTGCTTCCCGCATCCGCCTCCACCTTACCGACGTGAAGCTCGCAGACCGGAACCGGATCTCAGTCATCGGCTCTGATGGATACGCCGTAGACTTCGGCGCGGAACTTGTCGGTCCGGAAGGAGATATCTGGACGCCGAGCGTGGCCGGCGACACGATCGCTTTATCTTTTCATGATACGGCGAACTTTGTCGTGTCTGATCTCGGCCACATTTTCGGAATTAGCAACACCTCCACTGCGTGCCTCACGGACGTGTCCTGCAGCTCGTTTAGCGATCGTGAAACCTTTTCCAAATCGATCGCCCAATTGACGTTTTTTCGTGGCAATGCCGCGTACGTCTGTTCCGGTGGTTTGATCAATGGACCTGAAGGTGATCGATTGTTTCTCACCGCGAACCACTGCATATCGACGCAGTCGGAAGCGAGTTCCCTTGAGCTGGCGTGGGATCTGCGCACGACATCTTGCGCGAACTCGAGTGTGACGAGCGTCAAACGAACCAACGGCGCGACGCTAGTGGTTGGCTCGGCATCGACGGACGTGTCGTTATTACGGCTGGGCTCTTTGCCATCAGGTCGTTGGTTGATGGGTTGGGACACGGCGAGACCGACAAGCGGAACGACGTTGTATCGGATTTCCCATCCCTATGACGACGCCCTCGGTCTCTTCCCACAGGTGTATTCAGCCACGATCGTTAGCGAGACGACAACCGGTTGTACCGCTCTCGCGCGACCGAACTTTCTCTATTCGCTCAGAAGTACGGGCGGCACCGCCGGCGGAAGCTCGGGTGCTCCCGTGATCACAGAGGGTGGGTACATCGTGGGTCAGCTGTACGGGTTGTGCGGCCTTGATCCTCAGGACGGGTGCTCATCCTCGTCGAAGGCCGTCGACGGCGCCCTCGGGCAGTCCTATCCGCTTCTCCAGCCGTTTCTCAAACCGCAGACGACTCAGTGTGGTGCATGCGCTCCCGGTGCAAACACCGGATGTCTTCTCGGGAATCGGTTCAAAGTCACGCTTACATGGAAGGATCTCAGCGCCAACCTCGCGGGCGCCGGCGGCGTAATTCGCTATGCAGAAAACACTGCCGAGGTGGATCCTCAATTCGGCCCCATGAGCGAGAGCGTTTTCTTTTCAATGTACTCGTTCGCACCCAGGAGTATTGAAGTATTGGTCCGTATGATCAGTGGCCGCACAATCAACGATAAATACTGGGTGTTCGTGACTGGATTCACAGGTGCGGAATACACAGTCTCTGTGCAGGACACGCGAACGTGCGCTTCGTGGCAGCGTACGATCGCCAGCGGAGCGACCGACGTGACCAAAGATTTCAATGCTTTCCCATTTCCCTAGCAGATGGGCTGCCTAATTTAAGGGCGAAGATCGTCAGGCGGTCGCTGGGTTTCGGCGTCTCAGGAACGATACGGCATTGCCGTATTCGGTTCCCGAAAGGCCGTTCACGTCCACATGGGTGATGTCTTCGATACTTCCAAGCTTACTCGTCCATGTTCCATCAGCGAGTTGCCGCGCCATATGCGTCGGGGTGCCATCCTTCGAGGCAAAGATCGCAACCTTCTCGATTCCATCGTCAAGGTTGCTCGAATCGGCGGGCTCGTAACCGATGGTGGCGAAGGCATCGATGAAGCTCTCGAGAGATTCGACGCGGTTGACGTTTGCAGGCCAGTATGAGAATGGCGACTCGCCTGGCCACCACCAATGCGACGTGTCCCCGGCGGCCCACGCGACACAGTTATAACCCGGGTCCTGCGGGCTCGTGATCTCGAAACCGCGCTCCTGGAGCCGCGGAAATAGCTGGTTGATCCGCTCACGCATCAGATCAGGTCGTTTTCGCGGCCCCATTTGATCCATGCGTCTGCCATTCGCGCAATACTCCCGGCTGCGTCGTCAGGCACCGGGTTTTCTCCTGTAATCGCGCTTAACGCAGGAAACCAGAAGCGTCGCTTTTCGGCGAGGTCGCGCAGCAGGAGAGGCAGGACGGCCGGACCAAGTCCGATAATCTGTCGATAGGCGGGGTGCTCCATCAACTTCGTAGTCGACGAAATATGGGCTGTCTCAGTCGACCAGCTCAGCGAAAGTTCCTCAAACGCCACTCGCAGGCCATCATCGATCGTTCCTTCGGCTGCCTCCGCCAGCTGTTTCTCGCGAGTGTTCCATAGCTGGGTAGCACGCTGTTCAGACTCCTCCGGAGTTGCGCCGTGGGCAATGACTGTTCGCGCTCCATCGGAAAGTCTTGTGGCGAAGTGAGCAGTCGTGTCCCACTGCGCACTGCGATCATCTGGAAACGTTGTCTGTGTTCGCGGCTTTCCCATCATGAACTCCAACCCGGATTGTAACGTAACGGAAGAGCTCCGGCGGAACGCCCGGTTGCTGCAGAGTTGCTTTTTGTTGCATTGAATGCATCACCGCTGATGTGTCGCGCAATTGCGAGCGCGTAATGGTGCGCACGGGAACGCGAAGATGCGTCGGAGGATTGGCTTCGATCGGCGCGGCGCTACTCGTGCGCCGACAGGAACGTCTCCGGGCGGCTGAACACCTTCGCGATGTTCATGCCTTTGCGCACGGCGCTGAACGTCACCTTGCGCGTCGCGAGCGCGCCCGCGAGCTGGAGCCAGGTTTTCATCTTGCCGCGGTTCTTGTAGCGGACGTCGAGGACGTGCTGCCAGAGGCGCGAGTATTCCGCGTAGAACTCGTCGAGCGGGAGCTTCGTCGGGAGAACCGCATGCACGATGTCGTACATCTCCCAGTCGCGCGTGTTGACGCGATCCTTCACGCTGTCCCACAGATCGGTGCCCGGGAGCGGCGTGAGGATGGAGAAGCCGCTGTTGTAGGCGCCGATGTCCTCGATCCAGTCGCGAAGCCGTTTGAAGTCGTCGCGGTCCCACGCCGGGTCGACAATGAAATTCGGCGTGAAGCCGACGCCCATTTCCTTGAGGAGATTGATCGCCTTCACGTTGTTGTCGGCCGTGTTCTTCTTGTTCACGGCCTTCAGACCTTCATCGGTCACGGACTCCAGGCCGAGGAAGATGGCGAGGTTGCCGCAATCCTTCCACATCTCGATGAGATGCGGGAACTTGCAGATGATGTCGGTGCGCGTCTGAACGGTGAAGTACTTTTTGATGCCCGCCGCTTTGATCTGCCGCGCCATCTCCTCGCCGCGGCGGACGTTCATCCAGAAGATGTCGTCCGTAATGAAAATGTTCGGCGCGGTGATCTGCTCGAGCTCCTTGACCACGCGCGCCGGCGATTTCTCGCGAAACGTCGACTCGTGGAACTTCCAGACCGAGCAGAAATTGCATTTGAACGGGCAGCCGCGCGCGGTTTCCATCAGCGCGAGCGGCTTGCGGAAGTTGATGTAGTAGTGATCGGCGTAATGCGCGATCAGATGCCGCGCCGGCATCGGATAGTCATCGAGATTCGGCCGCGACGGCGCGTGCCCCGTGTCGAGCCACGCATCCTTTCGATGCAGCAGCAGCCCGGGAACTTTCGTCAGGTCGCCCTTGTCCGCGAGCGCATTGACGAGCGGCGGCATGACCTCCTCGCCGTCGCCGACCGCGATCGCATCGATCGTCTCGTGATGGAACCAGTCCGGATCGCGCGACGCATCGTGTCCGCCGACGACCACGAACACGCCGGGGTTCTCGCGCTTCACGCGCTCGGCGAGACGGATCGTGCGGTTGCGCTCGGTCGTGAAGTTGCACTGCAGGCCGACCACATCCGGCGCGAACTCGCGGCAGAGGGCCATCCCGTGCTCTTCGCCATCGATGCGGAGATCGAAGACTTTGCACTCGTGCCCGTCCTGCTCGAGACAGGCCGCGACACAGATGGGCCCGAGCGGCTCGACGAACGTGAGCATCTCGAGTCCGAGGATTCCGCCGACGGGGGGTTTGAGAAAGGCGATTTTCATGATGGTTGGTCGGTTGGTTAGTTGGTCGGTGGTCCGTGGGCATCAACTGACCAACGGACTAACCGACCAACGGACTAACGACTCACGATAGACGCTTCAAAACTCGCGGCGCAACTTTTTCCATCCCGCGGCGATCGCTTTCTCTGCTTTGGCCTCCATCTCGCGGTAGAGACGAAGGACGCGCTCGCCACGATCGGTGAGGTGCGCGCCGCCTTTCGCCGGGCCGCCGCGCTCCATGTCGACGAGCGGCGAGCGAAACGCGGCATTCATCGTCTTCACGAGATTCCACGCCCGCATGTAGCTCATCCCCAGCTCCTCGGCCGCCCCGCGCAGCGATCCCGCGCGCGCGATCGCGTCGAGGAGGTCGGCCTTGCCGGGGCCGAGGAGAATCGTGGTGTCGTCGTCGCGAACGATGCGGATACGCGGCCTGATCGAGAAGCGGCTCACGCCACGAGTGTAGCGGGCGAGAGAGTGCTGGTGCTGAGTGCTGAGTGCTGGGTAGCGCTCGCGCGGAAAGATGAAGGCAGAAGGCAGAAGGCAGAAGGCAGAGTGCAGAAGGCAGAGTGCAGAAGTGAGAAGTTCTGCCTTCTGCATTCTGTTCAGTCGACTCAGGAGCGCTTGTCGCGCAGGATCGCACTGGTGGTCTTGACGGTGTCGGTCGGCCGCACGCTCACTACGGTTCGCGACATCAGATCTCGAACGAACATTGCCATTCCTCTCGAAAGCACTTTCGAGTCGAGTGCCGTCGTTCAGGAGTGATGGCGCATACGCGAGGGCGTGATCGTGCGCGGGGGGCTGATTGCTGGGGTAGCGCTCGCGCGGAAAGATGAAAGATGAAGGCAGAAGGCAGAAGGCAGAGTGCAGAAGTGAGAGCTCTGCCTTCTGCCTTCTGCCTTCTGCCTTCTGCATTCTGTTCATCGACTCAGAACTCTCAGCACCCAGCACCTCTTACAATCCTTCCCCATGCGTCGCGTTCACCTGCTCATCCTCGCGATCGTCCTCACGTCGTGTGCGCACGACATGTGGGTTTCCGAGCGGCTCTTCTTCGGGCGCTCGATTCCTGGCGGGGGGATGGTGTCGGATGAGGAGTGGAGCGCGTTCGTGCGCGAGGTCGTGACGCCGCGATTTCCGAGCGGGCTCACGATGCACAGCGCGAGCGGGCAGTGGCGCGAGGCGAGCGGGAAGATCGTGAGCGAGCCGGTCGTGATCATCGAACTGCTGCATCCGCGCAGCGAAGCCGACGACCGCGCGATCGCCGAGATCGTCCACGCCTACCGCGAGAAGTTCCATCAGGAAGCGGTGCTGCGCGTGCGCTGGCGATCGCGCGTGTCGTTCACCGAATGACGCTCACTCCGGCGACTCCAGAATCTTGTCGCCGACGATGCCCGCAACGGCGCCCTTCGCCTTCAGAAACTCCACGATCTCCTGATGTTTTCCGCGCATCGCCTCGGACAGCGGCGTGCGTCCGTCGTCCGTGCGCGAGTTGAGCTCGGCGCCGCGATCGATGTAGAGCCGCACCAGCTCCATGTTGCCGATCAGCGCCGCCTCGTGCAGCGGCGTGAATCCCTGCGACTGCCGCACGAGGACATCCGCGCCGCGATCGAGCAGAAGGCTCGCGACTTCGACCTGACCGGTAAGCGACGCGGCGAGCAGCGGCGTGTTGAGGAACTTCGTTTTCGCGCGCGCGTTCACGTCGGCGCCGCGGTCGAGGAGCAGCTTCGCGGTCTCGACGTTTCCCGCGAACGCGGCGTGATGCAGCGGCGTCCATCCGAAGCGGTTCCGCATCGTGACGTTGTCCTTCGTCAGCATCGCGGCGAGATCCGAGGCGCTGCCGATCGCGGCGGTCTCGTGCAGATCGAGGGAGGGCTTGTGCAGCACGATCGCGCGCAGGACGTCGTTGCGACTGGCCTGCTTGAAGCCGTGGTCATTGACGAAGAGCGCGGTCGTGACGGCGCTGTCGCCTCGGGCCGTCGTCGCGTTCACGAGCGATGGATTCGCTTCGAGCAGCGCGTCGACGCGCGCGACATCGCGCGCTTCGATGGCCTTGAACAATTCGTCCGGCTCCGCCGCGCGCGCGATCACGGCGATGAGAAAGATCCAGATCAGAAGCATCCACTGGCGAGCGGTCATCGTTTGTTCCTCCGCACCGAACGTAGGGCGCGAGGCGCGGATGCACATGTGCCATTCGGCCTATTTCGCCGCGGCGCGCTTCGTGTGACGATGTCCGGCGTGGACGAACGGACGCGACTGATTCGCATCGGCGGCGCGCTGGCGTGGCTCGCGGTCGCGGTGCCGATCGTCATTCAGGGCGCGAACTCGCTCACGCGCCTCGGCGTCTGGGCGATCGCGTACGCAACGTTCGGCATCGCGCACTTCATCGCCACGCGCACCGCGCGTCCTCCGCTCGCCGCGCTGCTCGTCGAAGTCGCGGCGGTCGTCGCGATCGTGCTCGCGCTGTGCGACGGCTTCGAGGGAACGCTGCTCGTGATCGTGGCGATGCAGCTCGGCGGACGGATGCCGCGCCGCCGCGCGATCGCGTGGATCGTTTTGCAGACGCTGCTCCTCGCCGCCGCGATCACGATCCACTGGTCCGCGCGCCCCGCCATCCTTCTCACGCCGCCGTACCTCGGATTTCAGCTGCTCGCGTTTCTGACGTTCGACGCGATCGCGCGCGAGAGTGCCGCGCGCCGCGAGCTCGAGACCGCGAACGCGGAGCTCGTCGCGCTGCAGACGGTGCTCGCGGACAGCAGCCGCATGGCCGAGCGGCTGCGCATGTCGCGCGATCTGCACGACGCGATCGGACATCACCTCACGGCGCTCACGCTGAACCTCGAGGCGGCGTTGCAACGCGCATCCGGCGATCTGCGCGACCGCATCGCAACATCACAATCGCTCGCGCGGACGCTGCTCGCCGACGTGCGCGACATCGTCGCGGCGACGCAGATCGAGAAAGGCGTCGACATCGCGAAGGCCATCGCCACGCTATCCGAAAAAGTGCCTCGGCCACACGTGCACCTGCAGATCGCGGACGACGTGCGCGTCGAGAATCCGGAGAGCGCGCGGACGATCATTCGCTGCGCGCAGGAGATCGTGACGAACGCCGCGCGGCATTCGGGCGCGGAAAATCTCTGGATCGTGATCGACGTCGATGGCGGCGCGGTGCGCATTCGCGCGCGCGACGACGGCCGCGGCGCGGAGGAACTGCGCGACGGATTCGGCCTGCGCGCGATGCGAGGCCGCGTCGAAGAGATCGGCGGCGAGCTGCGCGTCGCCAGTCATCCCGGCGCGGGATTCGAGGTCACCGCGCTCGTGCCCATCGGTGTCCCGACGTGATCCGCGTCTTCATCTGCGACGATCAGCTCCTCGTGCGCCAGGGCCTGCGCGCGCTGCTCGAAGTCGAGCCGGAGATCGAGATCGTCGGCGAAGCCGGCGACGGAGCCGAGGCCATCGAACGGATTCCGCGACTGCAGATCGACGTCGTGCTGCTCGACGTGCGCATGCCGGTGAAGAGCGGCATCGATGTGTTGCGCGAGCTTCCGCAATGTCCGCCGGCGCTGATCCTGACGACCTTCGATGACGTCGAGCCGGTGCTGGAAGGGATTCGCGCCGGCGCGCGCGGTTTTCTGCTGAAGGACGTTTCGTTCGAGCAGCTCGTCAGCGCCATTCGCGCGATCGCGTCTGGCGCGACGGTCTTTCAGCCGGCGATCACGCATCGACTCGTGAGCCGCGCGCAGATCAAACCGGAACCGACGCAACTCACCGCGCGCGAGATCGAAGTCGTGCGCCTGATGGCCGGCGGCTACAGCAACAGCGAGATCGCCCACGCCCTCGGCGCCGCCGACGGAACCGTCAAAAACCACGTCTCGAACATCCTCGCGAAATTCGGCGTGCGCGATCGAACGCGGGCGGTGTTGAAGGCGCTGGAAGCGGGATTGTTGTCGTGATGGGCATGGGGCATGAGGCATGAGGCATGAGTGCTCCGCTGTGCGGCGATCGTCGCAAAGCGCAGCACTCATGCCCCATGCCCCATGCCTCATGCCTACGGAATTGCCGTCGCCGGCTTGATCTGCCCGCGATGACACGTCGCGCAATTGACGACCGGGTTGCGATCCTTCAGTTCGTTGATCGACGGGAGGATCTCGTGATTGATCGTGGTCACGAGGTGGCTCATGGCGCGGGCGATCTGTTTCGGCGGTTTGCTGTCGTCGTCCCATTGGCGCGGGGTGTGGCAGTGCGAGCAGGGGACGCCGAGGCTGCGGGAGTAGGCGAGATCCATGATGCGGAGGAGGCGCTCGGCGGTCACCCCGGGCACCGTCGTCGGCAGCACGCGCACGTTTTTGAAGACCTTCTCCGCGGGCTCGTTCTCGCGGCCTTTGATCGACTGGCGCAGCTCTTCGAGATACTGCTCCTTCTCGCTGAGCGCGGGTTTCGGCGGCTCGATCTGCGAGATTTTTTCCGCGGCGAGCGGCCATGAGCCGCGCAGGAATTCGCGAATCGATGCGAAGACCGTCACGGGATCGTCGGTCCACGACTGGTGCGCCGCGCCTTCGACGGTGACGAGACGCGCGTTCGGAAGCTTGGTCGCCCATTCGCGGCCGCTGCCGTACGGCGCGTTGCGATCCTTCGTCCCGTGAATCGTGAGCACGGGCATCGAGATCTTCTTCAGATCGTCGTCGGTGATGGTGATCTTCTGAATCGAGTCGAAGCTGGCCTTCACGTGTTTGTCGAGATGCGACGGCCATTCGTTCGCGAGATCGCAGTGCGACTGGACGCGCGGCGCGTGCTCGGCGGGTCCGACGAGGAGGTACTGGAAGACCTTGTCCTGCTGTTCGCAGAATTCGCGCGGCGTTTTCTCGGCCATGCCCGCGGCCTGCATCTCGCGCCATTTCTTCACATCCGCGTCGGGCACGGCCATGTCGTCGTAGCCGTTCGTCAGCTCCTTCGGATACTGCGTCCCGGCCTTCATCGGCACGGGGCTGAGCTGCACGAGGCGCGACACGTGCTCCGGATGTTCCATCGCGTAGAGCGCGACCATCAGGCCGAGGTAGGAGTAGCCGACGGGAACGAACTTGTCGACTTTGAAGTGCGCGCGCACGGCCTCGAGATCGGCGACGTCGTCGCGGATGGTCATCTTCGACGTGTCGGTCATCGCCGACGATCGGCCGCGATCGCGCGGGTCGTAGCTGATGAGCGTCGCGACGTTGCCGAGGGTCTGGAAATCATCGAACGTTACGAAGCCGAGGGGCATGATCACGGTGATCGGACCGTAGCCAACCTTGCGGTAGTGCAGTTTCGCGCCGTCGGTCGTTTCGATGAATCCTTCTTCCTGCGGCGGCCAGAGTCCGGGAACGCACGCGCTGTCCGCGCCCGGTCCGTCGAAGAGCGCCTTCCACGTGCCGTCGGATTGTTTGATCCAGATCGTCGAGAAGCTGCCGGTCTGCTTGCCGTTCGAGTCGAAGACGGGGCCGGTCGAGAGGCCGATCGTGCCCGCGGCGTTGACCGCGACGCGCTCCGAGGCCCACGCGATCGGCGGCACTTTTTCCTCGAGCAGCCGCTGCCATCGCTGGCGGATGGCGTCCTTCCCGCGCAGCGTCGTGAAGCGCGGAAGAAACGTCGCGTCCTCGAGGATCATCGAAAAGAACTTCGCCTGATCGCGATCCTTGAACGCCTTCGCGAAATCCGATTCGGCCTGGCGGACCTGTTCTTCCGGCGTCGCGGTCGCGAAAAGGAGGATGAGCGCAAGCACTTTGTGCATGCGCTCGATGGTAGCGAGCGTTCAGCGCGCGCGAGCGACCGCTCGTGACGCGGAGGAAACCGTTCGTGACTTTGTTGGAGTGCGGCAGCCGCAGCTGCCGCTTTGCTTCGCCGCGACCGCAGTCGCGGCAACTGCGGTTGCCGCAAATCAAAGCGGCGACTGCGGTCGCCGCAGTCCATAGGCTTTCGCGTACGCCTTCGCAAGCAGAGCCTTCGTCTCGATGTTCGGCCGCAGTCGCACGTTCTCCTCCGCGAATGGCACGAGGCGCGGATCGAGCGCGGGTTTCGTCAGCAGGTATTCGATGAAGTGGCCGATTGCGGCTTCGGGGTAGAGCGCGTGCTGGTGCTCGAAGAGGCGCTCCGCGGCGGCGTCATCGAGCGCGCAGTAGCTCTGCGGCAATCGTTTGCAGATCGCGATCGCCTCCTCCCTGCGTCCGAGCAGCGCGAGCACTTCCGCAATGTGCTCCTCGAGCGCCGGCCAGCCGGGCTGCGCGAGCTCGCCGCGGCGGTAGTGCGCGAGGGCGTCTTCGTAGCGCTGCTTCCGAAGACACAGGAGTCCGCGCTGCAATTCGATCCACGCGAACGCGCGCATCTGCTTCGCGTTGAGCTCTTCCTGCGCTCTGACGTACAGGGCATCGCTCCGCTCGAGATCCGCGAGGCGCGCGATCGCTTCCCAGGAGTCGTCGCCGCGCAGGAGATGTCGCGCCTCGCGATAGCGGCCCTCCTGCATCGCCACGTCCGCCCGCACGCGACGAACGATCGGCGTGTCCGGCAGCAATGCGAGCTCGCGCTTTGCGTTTGCGAGGCGATGCACCGTCAGCTCGAACTCGGCCTTGAGCAGATGCAGGTCGGGATTCGACGACTCCGCGAGCGCGGCGTCGATGGCGATCTCCGCGCGGCGGAAGTCGTCGAAGTCGCCGGTGACATTGGCGTGCGAGTACGCGTCGACGGCGCTCGTTGCGAGCGCCGTCGCGAAGAGAAGAGCGATCACCATGGGTCGGCCAGGTACGGGAAGTGGTCGAGGAACGGCTTGTCGTTGAACAGCGGATTCGGCGGCGTCTTCGGCTCGATCGGCGCCGCGTCCCACAGCGCCTGCGATCCGAGCGAGTCGACGTTGCACTTCGCGGCGCCGCACATCGCGCTGTGGTCGAGGAACGCCGAAAGGAATCGCGTCGCCACCTGATCCTCGGGTCTCCTTCCGAACGGCCACGTGCCGTTCGTGTCCATGTCGATCGAGTTCACGTTCGGGATGAAGACCTCCAGCGGCTTGCGCAGCGGAATCGGCAGGTGCTTCGGGTTCCACGAGTCGTCGGGCATGTTGAAGTCCTGGAAGAAACACTTCGCGACGCGCGGGAACGCGGTCGACGCGAGCCGGTACTTCACCCATTTCGACACCGGCGCGTTGTCGTGCTTGAAGCAGGTCGGCAGACCGAGCGCGCTCACCGACGGAGCGAAGCCCCATCCGAGGTGACCGAAGCGGCGGACGAAGGTGCGGGCGAGGCGGATGTTGTGCGCGCCGAGCTGGCGGCTGTCGAAGCGCTCGGCGAGACCGGCGTCGGCGAACGGGATGCCGTCCGTATCGACGCGTTTGTATTTCTTCAGCTCTTCATCCTTCGTCCACGATCTCTGTTTGTCGGAGATCGTTTCGATCTTGCTCGATGCCTTCAGCACCCAGCTCTCGCCCCAGCAGTTCACGAGGCGATCCTTTTCGGGCGTCTTCGTGATGTACGTCAGCGGCATCTCGACGATGACCGCGTTGATGTTCCTGCCGGCCTGGGCGTCCTTGCCGCTGTAGACGAATCGATAGTTGCCGTTCGCGTCCTTCTTGAACGCCTTCGGCACGAGCTTGTACGGACCGGGCGGGAGATCGAGCTTGAGGCCCGCGCCGTGCGTCGGTTTCGCGGGGTCGTAGTTGAAGAGCGTGTTGCCTTCGAGCTCGAGCAGCGTCTTCGGGATCGGCAGCTCGCGCAGGTCGTAACCGGCGCTGAGAGGCACGTGGTAGAACTGCGGCGCGTAGTTGATCGAGCGGAAGAAGCCCGGAAGATCGTTGAAGAACGCGTCGTCGCGGCCGCCGACGTAGATCTTCACGCCGTTCACGTCGTGCACCTGGTTGAGCGGGAGCTCCTTCGTGAAGTCGCCGCCGGGGAAGCCGATGAAGCTGACGTGCGCCATCTGGTTCTGATCGACGGTGACGCGGATCTCGCGCGGATTCGCGACCGCGTATTTGTGCTTCACCGCGTCGGCGTAATTCAGCAGCGCGCGCAGCGAGTGCTCGGGCATCGTCGAGCCGACGCGCGGCGCGGGGTCGACGAGGATGCGATAGAGCATGTCGGTGTCGAACACGCCGGTCGACGGCACCGACGCGAAGGTGAGGGCCATGACCGCGTTCTTGCCGTCGTTCACCGGCCATCCGAACATGTCGTAGAGATCGGCGGCGCTGACGCCGATGTCGGAGAAGATCGAGTTGACGGAGTTGGGATCGTTGTGGTCGGCGGCGAAGAGAGGGAAAGAGAGGAGAAGAAGCAGGGCAATGAGCATCGTCACCCTGAGCGAAGCGAAGGGCCTCCGGCTACGGCGACGTCGGCGTGGAAGAGGTCCTTCGGCGTCTGCGCGCCTCAGGATGACGATCAGTTCATCTCGCATTTCGCTCATCCTTTCTTCGCGTCGGCGAGGATCACGTCGCTCGCTTTCTCCGCGATCATGTAGATCGGCGTGACGATGAAAAAGCCCGGAATGTGGGGAAAAACCGAGGCGTCGACGATGCGGAGGTTCTGCACACCCATCACGCGGAAATTGCTGTCGACGACTTTGCCCATCGGATTCGTGCACGACGCGTGGTGGCCCCACGCGTTGTCCTTGATGAACTGCGCGATGTCGTCGTCGGTCTTCACGGAGTCGCCGGGGATCGCTTCCTCGAGGATCGAGCTGTTCCGTCGGGAGATGTCGCGCACGAACTTCACGCCGTCGACGACCGACTTCAGATCATCGCCGGTCGGGTCGTTCCCCTCGTCGAAGTAACGGAAGTTGATCTCCGGACGATCGCGCGGGTCGTTCGATTTGAGTCGCACGTAACCGGCAGTGTTGCTCGTGTGAGCCTTGAGGATCGCCCACGTGAGGTAATCCTTCGTCCGCTCGACGACTTCCGAATAGCCGGGGAAGTAGCCGTGGAAGTTGCCGGGCAGCGCGAAGATGAAGAGGTCGGGATCGGGTCGCTCCGGCGCCGACTTCTTGATGATGCCGAGCGCCGCGCCATTGGTCGTGTAGACGCCCTTGCCGTTCTGAAAGTCGACGTAGCAGGGATCGCCGGTCTCGTTCGGCAGCGGCGGCTTGAACGTCGCGTTCTTGAGCGTGTTCCAGTTCTTCTTCATCTTCGACACGACGCCGACCTCGTAGCGGTCCTGCAGGTTCGTGCCGACGGCTTCGTTCGCGTGCACGATCGGAATGCCGAACTTGTTGAGCTGATCGGTGGGGCCGATGCCGGAGAGCATCAGCAGCTGCGGTGAGTTGAACGCGCCGCCGGCGAGGATGACTTCGCGCGAGCAGTAGTACGTGCGCTCGTCGTGATTGCCGCCATTCGCATTCGGATCGGCGCGATAGAGGTGTTCGCCTTCCCAGCAGGTGACGCCGATCGCCTTCTTGTTCGCGTCGAAGACGATCTTCGTGGCGAGGTTGTTCATCTTCACGATCAGCTTGTCGGGCGCGACGCTGCGCGTGGAGTTGATCAATTCGCGCGTGCCGGCGCGGCGGCCGGTCATCGTCGCCAGCGGCGCGAAGCAGATCCCCTCGAACTTCGGCGAGCGCCAGTCGTTCGGATCCTTCGGGAGGAAATCGGGGAGCTTGCCGCTGATGCCGGCGTTCCACGCGCCGAAGACCGCGGCGAGGACGGTCTCGAGGAGGGCCTTGTCGCCGAACACGAGCTCGATGTCGGGACCGGTCGTGGTGAGCCATCCGTCCCATCCGTGTCGCGTCGGATTCGGCTGGCCGGGGCCGGGCTTCGAGACGTAGCCGCAGCGCTCGAGACGCTGGAAGTAGTTGCGCATGTTGTCCGCGCTCCACGAGCTGTCGCCCGTGAGCTTCGCGATCGCGTCCCAGTCGCTGTTGTGGCCGTAGACGGTGATCATCGCGTGATGCGCCGTGCATCCGCCGAGGGTGCCCGCGCGCGGATAGAACACGCCGTCTTCCTTCGCGACGAATTTGCCGTCGCGCTTCGACTGCGCTTCATCCGAGTAGTGCCTCACGAAGAACTCCCACGACAAACTCGGATCCTCGGTCGCCCACGGATGGAACACGGGAACGGAGTAGCACGTCGGCTCGGACTGCTCGCCGGCCTCGATCAGGCCGACCTTGTAGCCGGCGCGCGCGAGATTCGACGCCACCGGCCCGCCGCCCGCGCCGGAGCCGATCACGATGTAGTCGAAGTCGGGTTTTTTGGGATCGTTCATATGCACCTCGGTTGGTCGGTTGGTCAGTTGGTCGGTGATCAGTGGTCCACCGACCAACTGACCAACCGACCAACCGACAACCGCTTCACATCGTCTTCAGAAACTCGATCAGTGCCTTCTTGTCGGCATCGGTGAGCTCCGTGCCGAAGAGATGGCCTTCGTCTTCGATGAAGTCGGGGCATGCGTTGAGGGCGTAGAAATCGGGGACGAGCTTCTTCAATCGCTTCGCGGCCTCGTCGCCGGTCAGGCCTTCGTTCTTCACCTGCTTGAGGGCCTTGAGCGAGTTGACGAGGAGCTTCGCGAGCTTCCATTTGTGCGAGACGCCCTTCAGCTCGAGATCGGTGTTCGAGATGAGATTGACCGGGGTGCCCTGCGGAATCGGTCCGATCTTCAGGTTGCCGTTTTCGTCCGCGTACTTGCGCAGGAAGCCGGGCACGTACGACTGCGGAATCTGAATCCAGCTTTCCACGGTCGTGCGCCAGATCGATTTCTCGCCGAGGCGGTTTTCGGGCCAGAGCATCTTCGTGATGCCGTCGTTGAAGGCCTTCATCCGATCGTCGACGCTCACGCCGTGCACGTGCACGCCCATCTCGTTGTTGTGCAGGTACGGCGCGCTCGCCCACAGGCTCACGAGCGATGGTGGGCGGTAGTAGCCGCGCCCGTCCGCCGGCACTTTCCATGGCCGATACTTCTGCGTCGGATCCTCGGTCAGCGGGTCGTAGAACATGATCGATCCGGTGGCGGGGAGGTTCTTGTAAGTCTCCGACGAGAAGTTGTCCCAGACGTGATCGCGCATCGCGTTGCGCGCGACGGCGCGGGTCGCGTTCGTTTTGATGAGCGTGATCGGATAGCGCACTTCGCTGCCGAGGAAGTTGTCGGTCAGGAAGTCGGGCTTCTGAACCTCGGACTCGAACCACGCGATGCCCTGCGGTGAGGTCGGATCGACGCCCTGCGGCGGCTGCTTGCTCGAGTGACACGACGCGCACTTCTGCGCGAAGACGCGGCGGCCGCGCGTGAGCGTGTTCGTGTCGGTGGTGATGTACGTCGATCCGCCCGGCGCATCGGCGAGGTGATGCGGCTGCGCGACCTTGATGAAGTACGCCGCGAGCGACGGCGAGTGCGACTCGCTCCAGTTCCAGTGCGGCGAGAGTCGCTGCGCGTCCTTCACGCGAATCGGTGTTTGTTTTTTGATGCCGACGAGCGGATTGAAATGCGCGGTCCACTCCTCCCAGTACTCGCCGATGTTGAGGTAGACGCGACTGAGTGCGCCGAGGAAGCCGACCGAGTCGGCGCCTTCCTTGAGGACGCGCGGCGTCGGCTGCGGATTGCCGTCGAGATTTTTCAGATCGAGCGTGCCGCCGGCGAGCTGCTCCGGATATGCGCGCGACACGCGGCCCTTGATCGAGTAGATGCCGTTCATCGTGCCGGGGTTGTTGAGGTAGTCCGTCGCGATGAAGGAGGTGTCGAGGGTGCCGGGACGATTCGTGTGCAGCAGCTGCCACACGAAGCTGTCCTCACCCATGCCGTTGCCGAAGACTTCCCAGACCTTGAAGTAGTGCTGGCCGGCGTAGTCGCTCAGGTTCGCGTACTCCGGCTCGGCGGGATCGGCGGGCGGATTGATGGGATCGGGACCGGTGTGGCAGAAAGAGCACGACATCCCGACGACGTACGGCCGCACGAGATTCTTGTCGTTGTAGTACTTCGGATCGTCGAGGTAGCGCTTCGCGTCCCACTTCGCCTTTGCGGCGTCGTCGAACTTCGGATTCGGGAAGAGACGCAGTCCCATGACGCCGCTCGAACGGCCGTACGTGTAGACGTCGATGCGGCTGTCGAATTCGTGCTGCGGATCCTTCGGGACGTCGACGTAGAGGCCGTACTGATCCGGCTGCGACGGGCGCATGTAGCCGGGCTGATTGATCAGACCGTATTTCTCGAAGCGCTCCGCGCGATTCCACGTGACGACCTTCAAAAGGTCGGCGGTGCCGAAGCCGTGATTCGAGAGCCAGTCCCAGAATCCGCCGTTGTCGCCGGACCAGAGGTTCCAGACGATGCGGCCCTTCAGCTCATCGGCGGTGAGATTGCCGGGCTTCCCCTGGAAGTCCATGCCCGGGAACGGATCGAACTCGACTTCCTTGAAGTCGCTGTACTTCCAGCTCGGCGCGACTGCCTGGTGCGCGCAGCCCATCCACAGCGAGACGACGAACGAGACGAGGATCGTGAGGGCGATTCGCTTCTGCATCCTTCCTCCTTCGGTGCGGGATCCGGAGGATAGATGGTCGTCCATTCAGCCGGATTTTGGAACCGCTTCGTCGCTGGCTGAAACGCTTGCCGCCGAATGCGCACTCCTGTTAGTTGAGGCGGTAGCCTCCGCCTCGACGGCATGATAGAATTCCAGAAACAATCCCAACAACCCTTCATGCAGTCCGTCGCGATGGCTATCCGGATGCCGAGCTGCGGCTGATCATGGTTCGCAGGACGAGGAGGAGCTGGCATGGGCAGAGCTGGACTCGTTTACTCTGGTCTTCTGCTGATGACGTTCGGCGTCGCGCAGGCGCAGCTGATTCCGAAGCCGCCTCCGGAAAGCAATCCGAACGCATGGGCGGACGCGGACAAGCAATATCCCTCCGCCCGGGTCTGCGGCGAGTGTCATCCCAACCAGTTCAGGCAGTGGAGCTTGTCGTCCCACGCGTACGCCAACCTCTCGCCGATGTTCAACAAGTTCGAGCAGAAGATCAACGACCTGGCGTCGGGCACGATCAACTACTTCTGCGTCCGCTGTCACGCCAGCGTCGGGACGTCGCTCGGAGAGACGCGGGACATCGCCTGGTGGAATCGCGCGCCGGCTTCGCGCGAAGGCATCACCTGCATCACCTGCCACCGCGTCGGTGAGGGTTACGGCAAATTCAACGGGGCTCGAAGAATCACGCCCGGCGCGATCCATGAGGCGGTATTCGGTCCGTTCGACACGACCGGAGGCCTCAAGGCGATCAGCAATGCGCGCGGATACCAGCTCCTCGTGAGCACCGATCAAGCCGACCGGCCGAACGAGCCGGATGGGACGAAATGGATCCGGATCCATCAGACGGCGGTCCAGTCGAACATCATCGTGAAGTCGGAGCTTTGCGTGACCTGTCATCAGGTCCAGGTCCATCCCGGCATCAAGCTCGAGACGGTCTGGGAGGAGTACCGCAACTCTCCCGCCGCGAAAGAGGGCATCACCTGCCAGCAGTGCCACATGAGCACCTATCCGGGGCAGAACACCGGCTTTTCAAAGGGATGGGCCGCGCGGATCAACGGCAAGTACGTCAATGAGGAGCGGCCGCTCACCGATCACACCTTCGTCGGTCCCGGCTATCCCATCAGCCATCCCGGTTTGTTCCCGTTCCGCATCGAGGAGTCGCCGTTCACGCCGCAGCAGTGGCTGAAGTTCGACTACCGCGCGAAGTGGGGGAGTGATGCCTTCGAGAACGGTGCGTCCGCCTCGTCCGGCACCTTCCCGCCGGAGTGGCAGAACGCCGCCGACCGCAGGAAGGCGTGGGCGATCGTTCAGGAGAATCTCGCGAGGTGGGAAGAGCGCAAGCAGATGCGCCTGAAGCTCCTGGAGAAAGGATCCAAGCTCGACGGTCCGTTCTTCGACGGCAAGCCCGCGGTCGGCAAGGCGCTCTCCTTCAATTACAAGCTCACCAACCTCAATAAGGGTCACAACCTCCCCTCCGGCTCCCTCGGCGCGCAGCCCGAGTTGTGGATCAACGTCGCGCTCATCGGTCCCGACGGCGGGAAGCCGATCTGGGAATCGGGATACCTCGACAGCTACGGCGACATGTGCGACATGCAATCGCGTGATGTCCGCGAGCGAAAGATTCCCTTCGACGGTCAGCTCTTCAACATGCAGGCGAAGTTCATCACCACGAACGTGAAGGGAACGGATCGGGAGATGTACCTGCCGATCAACCTCGACTTCGACCAGTTGCCGTTCATCCGCCCCGGCGGCACACCGACGTCGCTGCTCAATCACCCGCCGTTCGCGCGCATGGAGAAGCGCAGCATCCCGCCGCTCGGCTACCGGCTCGCGAAGTACAAGGTCCCGGCCGATCGAATGACGAAGCCCGGCACTTATCGCCTCGCCATCCGCATACGAGGCCGGACCGAGCCGATCTACTTCATGGATTTCGTCGGCGCCACGACGGACATGAAGTGGGCCGAGAACGAATGGGTGACGGACACCCATGCCTACGCCGTCGAGTTCGAGGTCCGTTGAGAGAGGGGTCGAACATGAAAAGAAAAAATCGGACTGCGACTCCTCTGCTCGTCGGACTGCTCGTCATGTCCCTCTTCGCGCCATCCATCCTCGCGTCTGATGACGACAAGAAAGACGACAAGAAAGCGGATGACCACGAGATGTCCCAGGAGGCGAAGCCGATCGAAGTCGATCCCGTCGCCGCGGGATGGTTCGGCCCCGAGCCGAAGTACGACGACAAGCCCTACGACGCTCAGGCCCAGCTGGACATCTACGGCACCAAACACATGAACAAGACCTCGCCGGCGATCGGGCTGGGCATGCGGTTGTACGACCGCGGCACCTATACGCCTCGGCCGACCTGGCTCGGCGCGAAGAATCCGATCGCTTTTCACTTCATGACGTATGGCGACGTTCGCGTCGCGGCCGCCGATTACGACAACGGCAGCGGCGACGATCAGGCGGTTCTCGCCGCGCGTCTCAACCTCGACATGGATCTGAACCTCACCGCGACGGAGCGTTTTCACGCCTTCGTGCGGCCGCTCGACAAGAACAATTCATTCACGCGCTACCAGATCAGCGGCCCGGATGAAGGGAAGTTCATCGACGAATTCGATTTCGATCTCAATACGCTGTTCTTCGAAGGCGACATCGGCGCGATCAGTCAGGGGCTGACCGGCAAGACCAATCAGCTCGATCTGCCGATGGCCATCGGCAGGGTTCCTCTTTTCACGCAGAACGGCATCTGGCTCGACGACGCCATCGACGGCATGGCCATCGGCATCACGGCGAAGAACAGTCCGAAGTTCGACGTCAGCAACACCGACCTCACGTTCTTCGTCGGTCTGGACAACGTGAACACCGCCGCGGTTACCACCGGTGATGCGAAAGTCTTCGGGATTGCAGGATTCGCCGATGCGAGGCAGGGCTACCTCGAGTACGGCTACGGCTACATCGATGCCGACAACGGCGACCTGAGTTACCACAACCTGACCGCTGCTTTTTCCAGGCGTTACAAAGGCAGAGTGGCCAACAGCGTCCGCTTGATCGGCAACTTCGGTCAGAAGGGGATTGCCGGTCAGAAAACGGCGGATGGCGCGCTGCTGCTTCTGGAGAACTCGATCATCCCGCGCTACACGCCGTACGGAAGCCGCTTCACCGTTTTGAACTTCGTCCCGTACGTCAATCTCTTCGCCGGGTTCAATTCTCCGCAGCCGCTGGCCCGCGCCGCCGATTCCGGCGGTGTGCTGAAGAACACCGGCATCAATTTCGAGTCCGACGGACTGACCGGCTACCCGACACTCGACGCGAAGGCCCAGGATTCGTACGGCGGGGCGGTCGGGCTCGAGTACCTGTTCGACCTGTCGCGCCAGCTCATCGTCGAAGGGGCCATCGTCGAGCGGATGGGCGACAGCACGCTGAGCCGCGAGTACGGCCTCGGCGTTCGCTATCAGCACAAGATCTCCAATGCCTGGATCATCCGCGCCGATGCCATGCACGGCTGGCGGGACGGACAGAACGACGTCTCCGGGATCCGGCTGGAGATCCGCCGCAAATTCTGACAGGAGGTTCGCGATGCCTGTGTTTCAGCTCAACGTCAATGGCAGGCAGCACACGATCAACGTCGACGGCAACATGCCGCTGCTGTGGGCCATCCGCGACATCCTCGGCCTCAAGGGCACCAAGTTCGGTTGCGGCGTCGCGCAGTGCGGCGCGTGCACCGTCCACCTCGACGGCCGCGCCATTCGCTCCTGTGCCGTCGACGTCGGCGTGGCGGCCCTCGCGAAGATCACCACCATCGAAGGTCTGTCGTACGACGGCAGTCATCCGTGTCAGAAGGCCTGGGTCGAGCTCGGCGTGCCGCAGTGCGGTTTCTGCCAGCCGGGCCAGATCATGAGCGCGGCCGCGCTGCTGGCCGCGAATCCCAATCCGACGGACGAGGACATCGACAGGGCGATGCGCGGCAACATCTGCCGCTGCGGCACTTATCCCCGCATCCGCGAGGCGATTCACAAGGCGGCGGGAGGCTAGTCATCATGAGCATCTACAGGGTCACGCGCAGAGATTTCCTCCGCAGCGCCGGTCTCGGCACCGGTGCCCTGGTGTTCGGCTGCTACTTCTCGCCCGACGAGCTGATGGCCGCGGACCTCGGCAAGGTCAAGGAGCTTCTTCACAACCACGTCACGCTCAGTCCTTTCGTCGCTCTCAAGCCGCTGGACGGCACGATCGTGATCATCACCCACCGTCCGGAAATGGGGCAGGGGACGCGCTCCAGTCTTGCGGCCGTGCTGGCCGACGAGCTCGAGGCCGACTGGGGCCGCGTCAAGCTGCATCAGCCCGACGCCGACTCCGTTGGGTTTGCGGTCGCGCCTCCTTACAAATTGGCGACGGACCTCAAACTGCCGTATCCCTACGTGGACCTTCCGAAGCAAACCGCACCGCAGTACCTCATCCCGCCGGAGGCATCGCAGTTCGCCGACAGCTCGCGAAGCATGACCGCGTACTTCCAGACGATGCGGCTCACGGGCGCCGGCATCCGGCTCGTCTTCCAGCGTGCGGCGGCGAAGGTCCTCGGCGTCGACGCGAGCGAGTGCCGCGCGCGGCAACACAAGATTTACCACGAGCCCAGCGGCCGCTCCGTGGACTTCGGCAGCAAGCTGCTGCTCGTGCACGCGGGCAAGGAACCGCCGCCGACTTTCGGCGACATCGTGGCCGCGCTGAAGAAGCCGGAGGAGTGGCGTTTCATCGGCAAGACCATGCCGTTCGTCGATGCCGAGAACATGGTTAGAGGAAAAGCGGTCTACGGTGCGGACATCGAGCTGCCAGGCATGCTGACGGCGATGATCGAGCGCTGCCCCGTGGCCAACGGAGAGCTCGAGGGCTTCGATTCAACGGCGGCACTCGCCGTGCCGGGCGTCCGCAAGGTGACGGCCGTCCTTCCTGACAAGGTCAAGGCCGGCGGCGTGGGACGCGCGTTCATGCCGCATGCGGGCGTGGCCGTCATTGCGGACAACACCTGGGCCGCGCTCCAGGGACGCAGGGCTCTTCGACCAAACATCAAATGGAACCGCGGCGTGCATGGCTCGTACGAGTCGTCGGCGTACCGCAAAGAGCTCGAAAAATCGACCGCCGCCGAGGGGACGACGGTGCGCCATAAAGGCGACGTCGATGGTGCCTTCGCCACGGCCGGGACAATCGTCAAAGCGGGCTACTACGTTCCCCTCCTGGCTCAGGCGCCGATGGAGCCGCCGATGGCGATCGCGCTGCTCAAGGGTGACCATCTCGAGGTCTGGGCGCCGACGCAGAATCCCGACGCCGCACAGCAAATGGCAGGACGTCTGGCATTCGGTGTCCCCGAGGAGAAGTGGGAGGAGCCGGAAACGATCGCAGAGATGCGGAGGAAGGTCACGCTGCACATGCCTCTCCTCGGCGGCGGCTTCGGACGCAAGTCCAAACCGGACTACATCGGCGAGGCGGCGCTTCTCGCCGCGCAGAATCCCGGCGTTCCGATTCGCGTGCAATGGACGCGGGAGGACGACATCCAGTTCAGTTACTACAACGCGGTCAGCAGCCAGTATCTGCAGGCGGCCCTCGACGGCGACGGGCATCCGACCGCATTGCTGCAGCGCAGCGCATTCACGTCGTTCTTCGCCACGATTTTTTCACCCGAGCAGGCGGCGCAGCGTGCGGCGCTCCTCGACGGCGGCATCGACGGATACGGCTCCGCGGTCGAGCGCGCGCAGGGTCTCGAGGACATGCCGTTCGACGTGGCGAACATTCGCATCGAGAACTGCCCGGCCAAAAACCACATTCGCACGGGCTGGATGCGCTCGGTCGCCAACATCTACCACGCCTTCGGCATCTGCTCGTTCGCCGACGAGATGGCGCGTGCCGCCGGGCGCGATTCCAAAGACTATCTGCTCGATCTGATCGGGAAGGGTCGCGATCTCCGAAGCGTCCTGCAAGCCGAGAACTCCAGGCAGTATCGCAACAACGAGCTGCCGCTCGAGACCGTCAACATGCCGGACGAGAGTGGGAAGCCGATGGTGATCGTCAGCGCTTTTCCGCCGCACACGCAGCGGCTGCGGGCGGTCGTGGAACGTGCGGCGAAGGAGTTCGGCTGGGACGAGAGAGCCAGACAGTACAAGGGCGTGAAGGGTCGCGGCATCGGCGTCGCCGCGCACCGGAGCTTCCTCAGCTACGTGGCCATCATGGCCGACGTCTCGCTCAACGACAAAAACGAGCTGACGGTCAATGAGATCTGCGGCGTGATCGACTGCGGTCTC
>Ga0075425_100000621_pt1 | contig 33492 bp, 35 predicted proteins | sample SoiMethybrSBSTD4_FD_75300 | JGI IMG/M metagenome (GOLD analysis project Ga0075425, IMG submission 75300) | Bulk soil microbial communities from a Populus tree surrounding site in Tennessee, USA - Soil MetaG P. TD hybrid SBSTD4 | ecosystem: Environmental > Terrestrial > Soil > Tree plantation... | reverse complement strand
GACAATCATTCCACCCTCCCGTTGACATTTCCCCGCCCTCGGGTTCAAACTACCGAATCTGCCTGGGAAGGGCCTGAAGCGCGCCACTAGAGCTCAAGGATCGGCTCACGGAAGCGCCGCAACAGGAACTCAGGCACAGGTTCCGGCGTCTCAGACTACAATAGGCTTTTCAACTTCATTGAAACCATTACTTATGAGCGGAGACCGGCTCTCCTACAAGTGGGATTCGACGCTGGAAACCGTGGACAACGCGGAGCAAACTGCCAGTCGCGTGGCCACCGACAGCGGCTTTGCTGAAGACGAGGTCATGCAGATTTCGATGGCGGTGCGCGAGGCGACGGTGAATGCGGTGCTGCATGGGAATGCGTACGATCCAGAGAAGAAGGTGGAACTGGAGTTTGAGCGCACCGATCAGGACCTGGTGATCACGATTCGCGATCAGGGAAAGGGCTTAGACGAGAAGAAAATTCCTGACCCGCTGGCGCCGGAAAATCTGTTAAAAACTTCAGGGCGCGGAATTTTCTTAATCCGCTCGTTCATGGATGACGTGAAGATCAGCACGTCGCAAACGGGTACCGAAGTTAAATTGATCAAGCACGTCCACGGCGAGACCGCGGGCGGCAAGGAGGCTTCCCAGTGAACTTGAAAATTAGTACACGCCAGGTGGACGGCGTCAATATTGTGGATTGCAACGGACGCATTACGCTTGGCGAGGGCAGCGTCGTGTTGCGCGACCAGATCAAGGACTTGCTCGCCAAGGGACAGAAAAAGATTCTGCTCAACCTCGGCGATGTGAACTACATTGACAGCTCGGGGATTGGCGAGCTGGTGAGCGCGTACACCACCGTGCGCAACCAGGGCGGCGAACTTAAGCTGCTGAATCTGACCAAGAAGGTCCATGACCTGCTGCAGATCACGAAGCTGTACACCGTCTTCGACGTGAAGGACGACGAAGCGACCGCGATCAAGGCTTTCAGCTAGGATCTTCGGCATACGGGACGCGGGCGTCGCCGCTACTGCGGCGAGATGCCCGCACCTCCACGTTCCATTTTGGGAAGCTTTTTTCCGATGTTTTCGATTTTTCCGTTCTCACCCTTAGAGAAGAACCTAGAATTTTCGCGTGAGTGCACTGACGCGGATTTCTGCAGTGTGGCTTTTGTCGGCATCGGCAATCGCCACAACCTGCATTCCTTTCGATCAAGCGCAAAAACATATTGGTGAGTCGCAGTGTGTCACCGGCAAGGTCGTTCGCGTTGCGTCGGGCGAGAACGGGGAGCACTATCTGGATTTCTGCGATGATTATCGGCTGTGCAGCTTCTCGGTAGTCATTTTTTCGCACGATCTGAAGAATGTTGGGGACATCCGGCAGCTTACGGGCAAAGTGGTTGAGATTCACGGCGATGTGAAAGAGTACGCGGACCGCGCGGAGATTGTGCTGGAAAGCAGCAAGCAGCTCAGCGGAGGGATTGCAGCACTACCGCCTTTGCCGAAGAATTTCGATGTGGAAGAACGAGGACATTTCAGCGCGGGGAAATTCAGGCTTTCGCGGCGGCGCGCCACGCACAAAACGAAAGGGCGTCCCACGATTCCGGTGGAGATTCCGGAGGATGTGGAGAGTGAATGATGAAGAGCGCAAAGGTCGCATAGCCTTCGCAAAGGGCGCAAAGAAACCTACCTAGCACAGTGCGCAAGCATCAGACTAGTCCCCTTTTTAGATCGCTTAGCGGGTAGAACGTTCCTCTCCACTCGACGCCGCCATTCCAGAGTGTGACACACATGGAGCGCAGGATTGTGTAGATGAAGAGCACGGTGCTGACCGGATGTAGAAGGAAATACCACGGCGAAATTTCGTCGCGTCGCCAGATGCCGGCGTACAAACCAAACATGGACGCGAGAGCAATTCCGTAGGCGACGCGCGTCCAGCCCGGGGCGAATAGAACCCCGAAAAAGGGAACGAGGTTCAGGAAGGCCACGGCGATGCTGCCGCCGATGGCACGCCAGGCTTGGAACGACATCACTGCAAAGAAATTCTTAGTCAGATTTCTGACCACGCCGCGCGCGCCGCGAGCCCAGCGGATCTCGATTAGATTGCCCAGGACGACGCGTTGCCGAAAGCCGGCATTCTTGATGACTTTGCCGAATTTCATGTCGTCGACCACTTCAAAGCGCAGACGTTCATATGTTCCAACCGCTTCGTAGGCGCTTCGGCGAACGAGATTGAACGCGCCGACGCCCATGTGGTCTCTGGCTTTGGGGTCGGCACATTTCCACGGACGGTGTCCAAATACGAAGAGCAGTTGGAAAAAGCCGACCATCATTTTTTCGCCCGGCCGCTTCAGGATGACGCGCGGCAAAAGCACAACGTGGTCGGCGCGTTCGGCTTCGGCGTAGGCGATTGCACGCCGAAGACAGTCGGGGCGGAACATCACATCCGCGTCGGTGAAGAGCAGCCAGTCGGCGTCGGTTTGTTTGGCGGCGGTCCACATGGCGTGTGCCTTGCCCATCCAGCCAACGGGGAGTTCGTGGATGTGGACGATCTTAAGATGCTCATGCGATTGCGCTGCCACGCGATCCATAATTTCGCCGGTGCGGTCGGTGGAGCGGTCGTCGATGGCGATCACTTCGTAGTTGTCGTAGTCGAGCGCGAGAAGACGCTCCAACGCTTGTTCAATCGAACCTTCTTCATTTCGCGCCGGGACCGTGATCGCGACCTTAGGGCCGGTTGAATTTCCACCCCACTCCGGCTTCGAGATGTCGGCCAGCGTACGAATGCCACGAGCCGCATCAACCACCCGGGAGAGCCACACCAAAGCGAGGAAGCCCCCAACAACCCAATGGAAGACAATCACCCCTAATGCGCTCCCGTGGCGACTGGCTTCGCACCCGCTCGGACTGGGGGAGCAAAACGCATGCCGAAGAACAGGATTAACGAAGAAAAGACCATCGCGATCACGGGCAGAATAAACGACGTCTGCAACGAATGCCGGTCTCCGACCCATCCCATCAGCGTCGGAGAGAATACGTCACCCAGAATATGGATGATGAAGATATTGACTGCCAGAGCAGTCGCTCGGATGTGCGCACCAACCGAGTTGATTACGGCAGCGTTCAGTGGAGACGTGTTAAGCAGCAGAAAAAATGCCGCAACTCCAATGGCCGGCATCATGGTCTTCCCTGGCACAAAGAGCGCCTGCATCATGAACGGCACTCCCAAGGCCATGCCGACGGCCGAAACCAGATAGTAGGCGCTTTTCGTGCGCCTCAGCAGATAGTCGCCCAGCCATCCGCCGATCAGCGATGCCAGTATCCCGTCTATGACGATGATGAGACCAAAATCGAAATCGGCCCGCGCCAGTGTGTAGCCTCTTTCGCTGTACAAGAATTGCGGCATCCAGGCCTGAATGCCCCCAAGAGAAAATGTCATCATTGCCATTCCAAGGGTCGCAGCTACGAATGCCGGGTTGCGGGCCAGCCCTAAGATCGTCGCCCAGATTGTTCCTCGTTCGGCAGTGTCCTTTCTCGAATCCATCCGCCCGCGCTCCGGTTCTTTAAGAAACATGACGGCAGTTGCGATGGCGAAGCCGGGAGCGGCGGCAATGTAAAACGGGAAACGCCAACCGTGATGCTCCGAGAGATGTCCCCCCAGCAGATATCCAAGAGCCGAACCAACGGGGATCGCGAGGTAGAAGATTCCGAGAATTCTTCCCCGCCTTGCTTCTGAGAAAAGATCTGCAACAAAAGTTGGAGCGATGGTAACGAAAGTCGCCTCGCCAACTCCGACGAGAGTGTGGCGAACAAATAGTTCGGCATAGGTATGCGTCACTGCCGTGAGCAGCGTCAGCCCACTCCAAAAAAATGCTCCGACCGCAATAATGAGCTTTCGCGAGTAGCGATCTGCGAGCGGCCCCACAAACGGGGCTGCAATCATGTAACAAAGCAGGAACGCAGTAGTCAGAAAGCCGATCTGAGTCTTGCTGACGTGGAACTCATTCTGGATCAGGGGTTGTACGCCGAACAGAACACTTCGATCCACGTAATTGAGCAGATTTAAGGCGGTAAGGAGCAAGAGCGCAGTCTTGGGGCGAAGATCGTTCTGGGTCACTTGGCGAGGAATATATCACGCACGCTGCTTAAGGTTGTTGGTTAGCCTTGGGCCTGGGCCATTTGGCAATCACTACAGTTGAGATTCCGCCGCGCGGACGGAAATCTCCTTTGACCTCAGCCCAGGTTGGCTTCGCCGCGCTCACAACGTCATCAAGCACGCGGTTTACGATGTTTTCCTGGAAAATTCCGATGTTGCGGTAGGACTGCAAGTACTCTCTGTACGACTTGAGCTCCACACAGTGTTTATCGGGCATGTAGCGCAGAGTAATTACGCCGAAGTCGGGAAGGCCGGTTTTCGGGCACACTGAGGTGAACTCGGGATCGTCAATGACGATTTCGTAGCCCGGGAACTGGTTGGGCCAGGTTTCGATGTCAGGAAACTTCACGTCCAGTCCGGCTTTGGCGTGCTCAGGAGTGTAGCCAGGCATGGTTGGAATTGTACGTGATGAATGGTGGTTGAGAGTGCCTGGCGGTTCCTACTACTCTTCGAACGCGGATTGGTACTTTGAAGATATCCATCAGCATTTTGCTGCTGCTTTCAGCTTTGGGCCAGCTTGAGGCAGCGACTTCGACCGCGAAATTTCCTCCAGGCACGGTGGTCCCACGCGTCACCTGCCTGGATGATGCAAACCAGAGTTATGCGCTCTACCTCCCCTCAAAGTGTACGTGGATCCGGGGGGTCTTTACCGCTTGCAGTCCGGTTAAAGAACAACATTAGGATTTTAGATGTAGAGGAAGTGCGTTGCCCTGCCCGCCTATGGCGATGGCTTCTCGCCTTGCTATGCCCCCGGCTCGGCGAAACGCATCAGGTAGCGCGCGAACCAGGTCGGTCGCCACCAGGCTTTGTTCGCCGACTCCGAAACGCGAAGGCCCGGGATAACAAGCGATATCCCCAGCCAGACCATGCAGATACACAGCGCCTAGCGCAGCTTCAAACACGCGCTGCGGATGCTGGGCCAGCATTCCCGCGACTATCCCTGTGAGAATGTCGCCTGTTCCGGCGGTCGCCATTCCGGGATTGCCTGTCGTGTTCACCCAGCACTGGCCGGTCGGGCTGGCTACTACGGTTCGGTCGCCTTTCAGCACCAGAATCACCCCATACTCTTTTGCGAATGATCGCGCCACGTTGACCCGGTCACGCTGAATTTCTTTGGTGCTCAAGCCCGTGAGCCGCGACATCTCTCCCGGATGCGGAGTCAGCACAAGGGTATTCTTCGCGTCCTTTGCGCCGGCTTTGCGATCTTCGCGGTTAAGTTCTTTTGCTCGCCCCTCGAAAGCATTCAGCCCGTCAGCATCGAGCACAATGGGAATCGGGGATTCCATCACTAACTTGCGCACCAGTTCCGTAGTCTCGTCATTCCGCGAAATGCCGGGTCCAATTGCAAGTACGCGTTTCTTGTCGGCAAGCGTTTCGAGTCTGCCTAACGCTCGGATCGAAATCGTCCCGTCACCAGTTTCCTCCAGCGGTTCTGTCATCAACTCCGGATGAAAGCCCGCGACAGTCGCCAGCACAGATCGTGGCGTTGCAACTGTCACCAACCCCGCACCCGTCCGGAGCGCAGAAAATCCCGCCATGGCCGCTGCGCCGGCTTTCCCTAGCGATCCGCCCACTACCAGCACATGCCCATACATGCCTTTGTTCGAATCGCGCGGACGCGGCCCGAGGAGGGCCACAATATCTTTTGCGGTGATAACGTTCAGCTTGAGTGCTGACTGAATTGCGTCGTCAGGCGAGCCAATCGGGGCTACGACGATTGGGCCCGAAGTCAGATTTCCAAATACGTGCGCGGGACGCGGTGCGGTAAACGTCACGATCGCATCGGCGCGCGCCACCACACCAGTTTGATCTCCCATAACGTCGGCATCCGTGCCGGAGGGAATGTCAACCGCGATCACGGAGGTTGTTGAGGAGTTGATTCTTGCAATGGCCTCTGCACATAGCCCAAAGGCCGGCGGTCGGAAGCCGCTACCCAGGATCGCGTCAATCAGAACGGGACTTTCGAATACAGCGCGTGCCTGATCCGAAACAAGGTCAGAACTGGATGTCACAACAACTGCTTCGATGGGTAGCTGCTCGTAATTGGCGGCCGCATCGCCGCGCAAATCTTTCGGATCGGCAAGCAGTAGCAGTTGTACCTGCTTACCTCGCTCGTGCAACTTGCGCGCAGCGACGAACCCGTCGCCACCGTTGTTTCCTTTTCCGCAGATAACCCCAACACTTTTCGTGTGCAGGTAACTCGTTGCGGCAAACTCCGCCACGGCGGAGCCGGCATTCTCCATCAATGTGAGCGATGGCACAGCGAAGCGCTCGCTGGTGACGCGATCGATCTCGCGCATTTCTGCCGATGTGACGATCTTCATGGCTTCGCGTAGGGGCGGACGCCCTCGTCCGCCCGGCCGAGCAATGCTCGGCGGCTGGCAGAGCTGCGCTCTGCAGGACGGGTGGGGGCACCCGTCCCCACGTGGTCTGCGGAATTCATGAGGTCACTGCCGCCTGTTCCAGCTGTCGTAGCTGTGCCGGCTGGCCCATGGCGATCAGGCAATCGCCGGGTTGGATGAGGTCGTCGGGCGCAGGATTGAAGCGCATGCCCTCATCGCGCTTAATCGCAAGGATAATCACGCCGCGCTCCTGGCGAATGCGTGAACTGCCGACCGTTTTGCCGGCAAATTCAGAGCTGGCGTTTACCAAAATTTCTCCGATCTCGAGATCCATGCCGAGGTGAGTGGTTGCCGTATCGAGGAAGCTGACGACGTGAGGGCGGAGGAACGACTGCGCAATACGCTGGCCGGCAAATAAATATGGTGAAACCACGGAATCCGCGCCTGCCTTCAGCAAATGCTTTTCGGCATCGTCCTCACTGGCGCGGGCGATAATTTTCAAATGCGGGTTGAGGCCCCGAGCCGTGAGCACGATGTAGAGATTGGTCGCATCCGTGGTCGTAGCGGCGACCAGTCCGCGTGCCCGCTCGATGTGCGCCTGGCGCAGAATCTGCTCCTGCGTGGCATCGCCGATCTGCATTAACCATTCATTCGAGAACCGTCCGGCTTTAAGCTCGTTCTGCTCGATGATCACAAATGGCACAGGTTTGCGGGCCAGTTCCCGTGCGGCGCTGCGGCCGACACGCCCAATGCCGCAGATGATGTAGTGGTCGCTCAGTCGGTCGATTTCGCGCTCCATTTTCCGCCGTCCGAAGAATTTTCGCAGCGAGAATTCTAGCAAAGCCTGCGTGAGCGAACCTATGCCGAGAAAGACGAGCGATACGCCGGCCAGAATCAGCAATACATTGAAAACGCGCCCAGTATGTGAAAGCGGATGGACCTCCTGATATCCAATGGTCGAAAACGTGGTGACGACCATGTAGAAGCCATCGAACCACGTCCATCCCTCGATGAAGTGGAAACCCGCCATGCCGACGATAGTCAGCAGCACGAGTGCAATGGCGATGAGTTTGAGATTGCGGAAGACTTTCATGGAGCAGTCGTTGGTCGTCAATCGTCGGTCGTCAGCAACAACCACGCCACGCCAGCGTTCAGCAACAGCTTACGCCTTCGGAAAGCAAGTGAGAAGAAAGCCGTGGGTGGTGACGCCCGCGCAACAAACATACGGGCGTTCCCGCCGGTGTAAACAAAAGACAGGTCAATCCGCCATCGTCGAGGCAGGCCTCTGCTCAGCAATAGATCCGGAAAGCGCCTGCACTTTGCTGTGCTTACGCCCGTAGGTGAAGTAGATTACGAGGCCAATGGCCATCCATCCGATCAGGCGCGCCCAGTTGGTCCAGCCAAGGCCATAGATCATCGCGCCGCAGACCAAAATCCCCAGGGTCGAAACCACCGGCACGGCGGGCACCTTGAACGCCCGTGGGAGGTCAGGGCGGCGATTGCGCAGAATCCAGACCGCGATGCACACGAGAATGAAGGCAAATAAGGTCCCGATGCTGGTCATTTCGCCGACGATGTCTTCGGGCAGAAACCCGGCAAAGAGTCCGGTAAATACGAAGAACAGCATGTTCGACTTGTAAGGCGTGCGGAAGCGCGGGTGCACGTCAGAAAAGACCTTTGGTACCAGGCCGTCCTTGCTCATCGAATAAAACACGCGCGTCTGCCCGAGCAGCATGACCAAAATGACCGAGGAGAATCCCGCGAGAATTGCCACGGTGACAGATTTCGAAAGCCACTCGTAGCCGTGCATATATTTTGTGATCGCGAATGCCACGGACGCTTCGCGCCCCGCCGTCCGAAAATCCTCGACTGTAGCTACACCGCTTAACACGTAGGAGAACAACACGTAGAGCACCGTACAAACTACAAGCGACCCCAAAATACCGATGGGCATATCGCGCTTGGGGTTTTTCGCTTCCTGCGCTGCGGTTGAGACTGCGTCAAATCCGATGTAGGCGAAAAACACAACACCTGCAGCGCCGAGAATCCCGAGCAATCCGCCATAGTGATGCGTGACGCCCTCGCCGGTCACATAGGTGCTCGCAGCGGGGATGTAGGGCGTGTGGTTCGCCGGATTTATGAATCCCCAGCCGATGCCAATCACCAGAACGACGATGGTGACCTTCAGGATGACGATGAAGCCATTCACCAGCGCGGACTCTTTAGTGCCCTTAATAAGAAGCGCCGACAATATGAGCAGAATGAATAAAGCGGGAAGATTGATGATCCCGCTCTGTCCGCCCATGTGCTCCAGAGGTGAATGACTCCATTGGAACGGAACGCGCAGGCCGAACCAGTCGAGTACGCGATTGGCGTACTGGCTCCAGGAGACAGCTACCGTGGCCGCGCCGACTGCGTATTCCAGCACCAGGTCCCATCCAATGATCCACGCAACCAGCTCTCCCATCGTGCAGTACGAATAAGTGTAGGCGCTACCCGCGACCGGAATCATGGAGGAAAATTCGGCGTAGCAGAGTCCGGCAAAAGCACATCCGATCCCGGCCACAATGAACGCCAGGGTCACTGAAGGGCCTGAACGTTGGGCGATGGCATCGGCCGTCCGCACGAACAAGCCGGCGCCGATGATCGCGCCGATGCCGAGCATCACCAGATTCGCCGGGCCCAGCGTGCGCTTCAGGCTGTGCTCGCCCGTCTCCTCTGCCTCCCGCATCAACGTATTTAGGGATTTGGTTGCCGACAGATTCGCCATGAAGTATAGGTCTCCATTGAGCCGCGGCGCTTTCAGGCCGCAGCAGGTTGCTTTTTGCGCGACCACGCGTAATATACCGGGATTCCCAGCAGCACGATCATCAGTCCCGGCCAAGTGTACTGCGGTTTGTAAAGCAAAAGAACGATATCGATAAAAATTGCCATCAGGATGTAGATCGCTGGGAGGACTGGATATCCAATCGCCCGGTATGGGCGCTCGGCGTCGGGGCGCTTAGAACGCAGAACAAATAACCCGGCAATCGTCAAAATGTAGAACACCAGCACGGCAAAAACCACGTAATCCAGCAGCTGACCATAGCTCCCCGAGACGCACAAGATGCAAACCCAGACCATTTGGACCATTAGGGAAACGGCTGGAGTCCTATATTTGGGATGCAGTTTCGCCGTTTCACGGAAGAACAAACCGTCCTTGGCCATGGCGTAATACACGCGCGCGCCAGAAAGAATCAGCCCGTTAATGCAGCCGAAGCTGGAGATCATGATGGCCACAGCCATGAGGTATGCGCCGACGCTGCCGAACATCAGCGACAAGGCTGCTGTTGCTACGCGGTCTTCCGTTGCGTACTGAATGCCACGGTCCATGATGGTGGCGCCATTCGCTGAGCCCACGAGCGGAAGAATGTTCAGGTAAATCACGTTGCAGGCGATGTAGAGCGCGATCACGATGCCGGTGCCAAGCGCGAGCGAGATCGGTAAGTTTCGACGCGGATTTGTAACTTCGCCGGCGGTAAAAGTGACGTTGTTCCAGGCATCGGCTGAGAACAGCGACCCGACTTGTGCGACAGCGAGAATCGTCAAGGTGCCGACAAGTACCGTCGGCCCTACGGCACCCACCTGCACGGGATGAGTCGCGCTTAGTCCCGAGTGGTGCCAGAAGTTCGCGCCGAAATTAGCAGCGATGGCGATTGCATTCCGGCCTTTTAGTAAGCCGAGCAGAATCAAGCCCAGCAAGGCTGAGACTTTGGCCGCGGTAAAAATGTCCTGAATGAGCGCGCCGGTTTTGATTCCGAAAATATTGATGATAGAAAGCGCAACTACGACGAGGACGGCCACAAGGTTCTGCGTGCTCAGGCCCACGTCCATGTTTCCTAAGACGACAGACTGGATATGGAAAGGATGAATGGGCGGAACTTTCGCTATATGCAGAATCCAATGCGTGGAAGAAACGGATGGGAAAAAGACACCGAGGAACTTGCCGAAAGCGACGCCGACGGCGGCTATTGTTCCCGTCTGAATGACGAGAAACAGCGTCCATCCGTAAAGAAAGCCCCACAGAGGCCCGAGAGCTTCTCTCAAATAGACATACTGACCGCCGGCGTGGGGCATCATGGCGGCAAGTTCGCCGTAGGTGAGCGCACCTACGATAGTAAGAAATCCGGTGACCGCCCAGGCACCGATCAGGAGAGCCGGGGAACTGGTTTCGCGAGCAATCTCTGCCGAGACAATGAATATACCGGAGCCGATCATCGAACCCATCACCAGCATGGTTGCGCTGGTGAGGCCGAGGCCCTTGACGAATTCGCGGTCGGAGGAGGCTTCGACTTTGACGGGGATTGTCTTGGCTTCAGTGCTCAATAATGCTCCAGTGGCTAGTTCCTAGTGGTGCCAGTTGTCTAGTGCAGTCGGAACTTCCCACATGACTGGTAATCCAACGACTGGCAACTGCCTCCAAGACTTTAACCTAGAATGCGCAAAAATTCCTCTGCTGATTTTCCGGGATCGCGCACCAGATCGGATATTACGGCCACTGAGTCTGCCCCGGCATCGAGCACCGAACAGCAGTTTTGCCGCGTGATACCTCCGATCGCGACCAGAGGCTTGCGAGTGAGGGAACGCGCTTTTCGAACGCCATCCAATCCGACCACTGGGTCAGGTTTTGCTTTGCTTCCGGTAGCGAATACCGGCCCAATGGCGATGTAGTCAGCGGAAGTTGTATCCGCTTCCGCTACCTGTTCGGGATTGTGGGTTGAAACTCCCAACCAGCGGCCCGTTCCAACGATTTTGCGCGCACTCTCGGGCCAAAGATCATCCTGTCCCACATGGACGCCGTCGAACTCTGCCGCTACACAAAGATCAGTGCGGTCGTTCATGATGAGTTCGACTCTGCGTGGCGCGGAGACTCCTGTCCGCGAAAGGCTGGTCCTCAGTTCCCGTGCCTGATCGAGGACTACTCGCGCACTACTGTTCTTATTTCGGTACTGAATCAACTGAACACCCGCCACCGCAAGTTCTTCGGCGGCCCTGAACAACGCCTCACGATCTGGGAAACAAGATAAATCCAGAATGGCATACAGCCTTGGCAGGCGGATATGCGACCTCACGCTGGGATCTTAGCCTCATGGCCGTTCCTCGCAAAAAATCGCTCGATGAAGGTTGTGTCCGTGTGCCCCGCTTGAAATTCCGCGTCTGCCAGAATTCGCCGATGTAACGGAATGGTAGTGAGCACTCCTTCTACGATGAACATCCCGAGCGCGCGCGACATGCGCGAGATGGCTTCGTCGCGATCTTTGCCGCGCACGACAAGCTTTGCGATGAGCGAGTCGTAATACGGGGGTATCACACCCTCCGCATACGCGGCCGTATCAATTCGCACTCCAGTACCACCCGGCGGATGAAACGTCGTTATCTTCCCCGCCGACGGGGTGAACTTCTCAGGATGCTCGGCGTTAATGCGGCACTCAATGGCGTGGCCACGGTGAAGCACTGGGCCGTGCAATACGCTTTCCAGTTTTTCTCCGGCCGCGATCAGGATTTGGCTCTTCACCAAGTCAACGTCAGTCACCATCTCGGTTACGGGATGCTCGACCTGAATCCGCGTGTTCATCTCGATGAAATAAAGTTTCCTATCGCGATCCATCAGGAACTCGATCGTGCCCGCGTTTGCATAACCGATATCGGAAAGCGTCTTGCAAAGTATTTGTCCAATTTGTTCGCGCAACTCCGGCGTGACTTGGGTTGAGGGCGATTCCTCGAGCAGCTTTTGATGGCGACGCTGAATGCTGCACTCGCGTTCGCCAAGGCTTGCAACGGTGCCGTACTGGTCGGCCAGGATCTGGAATTCGATGTGGCGGGGATGCTCGACGTACTTCTCCATGTAGAGGTCGCCGTTGCCGAAAGCTGCCGCCGCCTCAGATTGGGCGGCGTTAAACAACGCCGGCAGTTCTGCCTCGGAACGTACGATCCGCATGCCGCGACCACCGCCGCCGGCAGAAGCCTTGATAATCACCGGGAAGCCGACAGTTCTCGCCCACTCGAGCGCCTCGCCTTCGCTGCCGAGCACTCCTTCCGAACCGGGGAGAATCGGCACGCCCGATTTCCTCATCGCCGCCCGTGCTTTTTCCTTTTCGCCCATTAAGCGGATGACCTCGGGGGAGGGGCCAATAAACTTCAGATGGCAGGTCTCACAGACCTCAGCGAAGTTGGCGTTCTCGGAAAGCAGGCCGTAACCGGGATGAATCGCTTCGACGTTGGCGATCTCGGCAGCGCTGATTACAGCAGGAACGTTCAAGTAGCTCTGTGCGAGCTGGGGTGGACCTACGCAAATGGCCTCGTCAGCAAAACGGACATGTAATGAGTTGCGGTCGGCCTCACTGTAAATCGCCACGGTCTTGATACCCAGCTCTTTACACGCACAAATTACCCGCAAGGCAATTTCACCGCGGTTGGCTATGAGGATCTTCTTGAACATTTCTATCTTGAGCAACTAGCAATTGGCACTTAGCAGTCGGCATTTGGTCGGTTTTCGCCAGATGCAAAATGTTAAGTGCCAAGTGCTAAGTTCACTTCTTCGGCCTTATAGTGAACAACTCCTGGCCGTATTCGATCGGCTGACCATTCTTGACCAGGCTCTTGACGAGCTCTCCTGCAACATCAGCTTCGATCTCGTTCATCAGTTTCATTGCCTCAACGATACAGAGCACCTGGCCAGCTTCGACGAAATCACCCGGTTTCACGAACGGCGGTGATCCGGGCGACGGAGACTCATAGTAGGTCCCCACAATCGGGGAGCGGACCAGGTGAAGCTCTTCTTCGACTCGGGCCGGGGCGGGACTGGGAGCAGAAGCCGCCGGCGTTTGAGGCGCAACCGAACTTGCCGTCGGAGCGGGACCCGCCTGGACCGCAATGATGCGCTCGGGAGAAGCCTCTGTGGCCCCTCCGCGCTTGATGCGGACCTTAATGTCGCCGCGTTCCAGTTCGAACTCGGAGATTTCTTCTTCCTTGAGGAACTTTATGAGTTCCTTAATTTCTTTGAGGTTCATTCGCTTAAACCTGAGCGCTCGCGATCATCACGCGGGCAAGAAAATGCGCGGTCCCAGCCGCGCGCGATTGCTCCCGGAATCAGAGCGTAATCAATTCTTTGCGAGAATTCGTCAAGATCTCGCAACCTGTTTGCGTGACTACGACCGTATCTTCGATGCGAACCCCCCATTTTCCGGGGAGGTAAATTCCCGGCTCGATCGTAACTACCATGCCGGCCTTCAATACATCCGTGCCGCCAGCGCCTACGCGCGGTGCCTCGTGGATCTCCAAGCCCACGCCGTGACCAGTGGAGTGCGTGAAGAACTTGTCCAGTCGACGTTTCTTCAACAACCTTCTAGCGGCTGAGTCCACTTCGCCAACTGTCTGGCCCGGCCTGACCGTATCCAAAGCTGTCAGCTGTGCCTCAAGAACGGCCTCGTAGGCCTGTTTCGCCAGTCGATCCGGACGCCCCAAGTGGAGCGTACGGGTCATATCAGAGCAGTAGTCCGCGAGTATAACACCGAAATCGCAGACTACGAACCCCCTTGGTGGGAGAAGGGCACCGGATGCCCTCCCATGAGGCAAAGCTGACCGTTTACCGGCCGCAATGATGGTCGGAAATGACATCTGGTCGGCTCCAAGCTTTCTGGCTGCCAATTCCAGTTCTCCAGCGACCGTGGCTTCAGTAACACCCGGCGTGAGCTTCTTTAGCAGTAGGTCAAAAAGCTTTGAACCGAGCCGGCACGCAGCGCGAATTAAAGCGATTTCAGCTGAATCCTTGACCATTCGCATGCGTTCGACCAAGGCCGGGGCGCCTACCAGGCTGGAGCGCCTATTTAGAACCCTGTGCAGCTGGTTGCGTTCGGCAATCGTAAGATGGGCTGCTTCAATTCCGACCCGGCGCAGAGATACCTTTTTGTTCAACCACTGTGCAGCTTGAGCCAATGGCGCGCCCGTAACGATATTCACCTTGCAGCCCTGAACTTCAGTCCGTGCCTGTTCCCTGTAGCGCCCGTCGGTAAAGACCACTGCATCGCGTGAAGTGATGACCAGCACGGCGGCACTCCCCGAAAAACCGCAAAGATAGCGTACGTTCGGGAGATGTGTGATCACGATGGCATCCAGGCGGGCTGCAGTCAGCTTGGCAGCTACGCGATCAATGCGAGCGGAGTGGACCATTGTCTGGAGTCTAACAGGCTGATCACTGAGAGACAGGACGTGCAAGGCTAGCAGTAGGCAGAATTTCGCCAAAACCGTTACCCGCTAAATGCAATATAATTAGCGACTTACAGCATGGATCACGCTTACAAGAAAAGAAGCGTGGCTTTGGGATAAACTATCCTTAGTTGCTGGCTACTAGCGGCAATCGGGGTACTTATGACAGCAAAGGTTGATCGCTCTCTTGAAAAGGAAACGTGCAGCAAATTAATCAGTCTTGGATATGGCCGTTCTAAGAAAGTAAGGCTTTATGGGCAGGAAATGAACCTCACTTCAGACCCCTTTCCCGCCGAGGGCGGAATTGCCGTTGAGGCAGTTGGGGCTGGCGAAACTAAGACGCGACGTATAAGGCTTCCTTTATCCGTATTGCAGGTGGCGTCCTCAAAACGCGCCGCTTAGAAAACTTCCAACAAAAGACAATCCGCCGGTCCTGATCTTTCAGGATTCCGGCGGCTGCTTGCTTCTAACTTGACTGCGTCCGAGCTATGTCTCGATCACTCGCGGAGTAATGAAGAAGATCAGCTCCTGGTTCGTGCTGCTGACCAGCCTCTCCTTGAACAGATTGCCGAGCCACGGAATGTCTCCGAGTAGCGGAACCTGCCTGGTAGCGACCGCGTTGTTGGTCTGAATAACTCCGCCGATCACAACGGTGCCCCCATCGGTTACGAGTACTTGAGTGGTTGCCTGCTGTGTGATCAGGGTCGGATTGTCGCCCACTTCATGGCTGAAGTCCGGAGTGGTGTTCTCGACATCCACGTTCAGGAAGATCGTGTTCTCGACAGTGATCTGTGGCGTCACGGTCAAGCGCAGGAAAGCGTCAATATACGTGGTGGTCGCGGGGCCGTTGAGCTGTGCCTGAGTGACCACTGGAATTCTGACGCCCTGTTTTACGACCGCCTGGATATTGTTCTGAGTTACGACTCGCGGGCGGGAAAGGATCTTCAACAAACCGCGCGATTCGGCCATTGTAAGGACTGCGTCGAGACGAACCGAATTGCTCGCGGTAACGAAGCTGAGACCGCTGGTTGGTCCAGTCGCCGCGAGGTTAGAGAAGAGCGGAATCTGGACGCCTTGGCCCGGCGTAGGCGCCGCACTTCCGATGATCGGATAAAGCGCCCCAGGCGTACCGAACGCGGACAATGGGGACTTGCCGACAGCACTCGCCCCGCCGATGGCTGCGCCTGCATTACCGAATCCGAAGCCTAACTGTGTGCCGATGTCACGCGCGAAACTGCGAGTTGCAGCCACGACGCGGGCTTCGATTTCCACTTCCTGGGTCTTGCGATCCAGTTGGCCGATGAGACGGTCAATCGTCGGTATTACGGCCGGGATATCAGAGATGATGATCGCATTGGTGCGCTCGTCAGCGACGATCTCGCCACGCTGGCTTATGAACTTCTTGAGAGTCGAAGCAACATCCTTGGAGTGCGCATAGCTCAAGAAACGCGTGACCTGGACTTTGTCAACCGCAAGCGCTTCGGCTTCCTGCTGAGCCCGTTTGGCTTCGGCTTCTTTGCGCAGGGTATCGACGGTTGCGATCCGCAGGACATTGCCATCGAGCTGGCGAGAAAGAGCGTTGTTCTTCAGAACGATGTCCAGCGCCTGGTCCCACGGCACATCGTCGAGCACAATCGTCAGATTGCCTTTGATGTCTGGATCGAGTACGACGTTCAGGCCGCTGATCTCGTGAATGAGGCGGAAGAAATCTTTCAGGTCAACATCCTTCAGGTTCACCGAGATCGGTTCGCCCGTATACTTTGGGCCGCTCACGGCTTGAGGACGGCTCTTCTGCTCGGCCGCGAGGTTCACTGCCGGCTGAATCGAAGGAGCGCTCGGAGCAGCCTGGCTTGACTGCTCGGAACCTTGCATAGCAGCGTTTGCGACCGGCAGCAAATTTCCCTCTGGCCTTTCGACGAACTTTGAAGCCGCGTTTACTACCCGAGCACTCGGCTCCACAGCCGTGACATCTGCTTTCGCTGCATACGTCGGCTCGACAACCACAAAATCGTTTGCGGCTTTGCCCGCCTCTGTTTTCTTTTCGGCCGGCGTGACGACATTAGCCATCGCGGCCGGCGCAGCTGGCTTTGCCGGAGCAGTTGCGCTCTGCGCGACCGTGCCCGCCGAGTACAGCTTCAAGGTGAGCTTGTTGCCTGGACCGTGGACCAGTTCATATTTGCAAAGCTGGTCAACGTCCACGACAACCCGCGTGGTCGCGCTCGCGTCCGTCCCGACGCGCACGCCATTCACGCCGTTGTTGCCGACGTGAATACGGCCAATCGGCGTGGCGACTGCGGTGTTCGGCAGGTCCACGACAATCCGCGCTGGAGAGGAAAGTGTCTCCACCTTGGGTGTGACAGCGCCTTTGGCAGTCATCTCGATGCTGACGCTGCCATCTTCCGGCACCACCGCTACTTTCTGCAGCGAAGCGTGCGTCGCCGCCGCTTCCGTGCCCGGAGTCTGCGCTCCCGCCATCAGTACGACGGCCAGCAGCGCGATCATTGTTCCCAGCATTTGCTTTCGCATTTCCCGTCTCCCCGCCTTGATCTACTCACCCTTGTGAATTCGTTCTAAACTTTTCCGGCTCGCTTACACCGCTGGCCGGGTAATGGTCTTGGTCACGTCCCGCGTCAACTGTTTTCCCAACCGATCATGAAACGTTTCTTTGAAAACGACCGAATCGCCCGTGATCTTGATGACATATCCGTTGAACACAGGATCGTTTTCGCGCAGGAAATAAGCCTTGTTCATGGCATTCACGACGACGGCGATCATTCCTACGTCGGCTTTCACAACACCTTTTAGAGCAATCTGGTCAATAGCCAGGCAACGCTTCCCTGAACTGCAACCCGAGCCACCGGTCCCAAGCTTCACCACCGGGCTCACGAATGGATCCCGGTGTCCGACGGCGCTGATCGTCTTAGAAGCCGGCTTCTTATCGGCTCCCGCGGATTTACTGTCCTGCACTGCCACGGTAGTTTGAGCTGGCGCTGGCTTCTTTGCCGCGGCGGCCGGCTTTGGAGCTTCCTTTAGCGGAACTCTGACCGCAGCTGCCGGCTTTGGCATTTCCTTCCCCGGGGCTTTGGTGTCAGCTGCTTTGTTGGCAGGCTGTGTTGCCTTTGCAGCTACCGCTGCCTTGGCCGGAGCCGGCGCGGGTTTCACTGCCACAACCGGAGGATTGGCCTTTGCGCTGGCTGGTGCGGGTTTCGCCGGCGAACCGGCAACCGCTCCGCCCTTAACCGGCGCGGCGACAGCGGGCTTAGCAGGTGCCGACTCGACTGACACTGTGGCCGGCTTCGATGCAGGCGCGGGTGCCACCTTGGCCGCATTGGGCTGGGCCGTAGTCTGGGACACAGCCTTGACCGTCGCAGCGGAAGGTTTCGCCGTCGGTTTCACCGTCACGGTGTTTGTTTGTGCCAGCGTGGCACTCGTCATGATCAACAAAAATGCCAGATTCCGTTTCATCGGGTTTTGCCTTTGCCTTTAGCCGGAGTAGCAGCTGCCGGCGCAATATCGTGACTGAAGAATGTCGTCGCCACGCAGGTCGCCACCACGCTCTCGTTCGGGGCGTACTGGTACGTATGCTTCGCTTTCGCATCTGAAGGCTTCTTCAAATTCGCCACCTGCAGATTTCCCACATTGACGATCCGTTCCAGCTTGGCCACATGGTCGAAAAAGTTCAGCATCGAGTAATAGGGGCCATCGAGCTCAACCTCGAAAGGCACTTCACTGTAAAACTCTTTGGTGGATACCGCTTGCGCCGTATAACGGCGAAGCCATACTCCCGACTTGACCGCTTCGGCATCCAACATCTGCATCAAGTTGGGTACTTCCTTCTCGTCAGGAACGATCCGCTTCTCGATCTCCAGCTGTTGCTGAAGGCTGGCAACCTGACGGTCCATTTCCGCCAGCTTCGAAACGTAAGGCTCCAGCTGCGAATTCTCCTGCATTTTGGCGTCGAGCGCCTGCTGCGCGGAAGTGTTGGTATTCCGCTGGCCCTTGAAGTAGGTGAAGTAGAGGGCGACGGTCAGCAACACCGCAGCACCCAACGTCAGACCCCACTGCTTGATTCCGGATAGTTCGCTAAAATTCATGTCGCCGTCCCTAGGACTTCCCCTTGTCGCCGCCCTTTTCGCAAGTCAGCTCGAATTGGAAGGCCTGCATGTCTTTTATTTGCTCGTCCTGATACGTTTCCTTGATCTCGATGTTCTTGAAGTAGCCGGTCTTCTGCAGGTTCGTAATCAGGTCCGCAACTGCATCCGTGCTCAGTGCCATCCCCTGGATGGCAATGCTGTTACCCTGGTCCTTCATCGTGCTCAGCCAGACAGCCTCGGTACCGTTAACCGTGTTCCCGATGGTGTTCAATAAATTGACCGGCCCCGCCTGGGCGGCACGAAGCTGATCGATCACATCAACGCGGCGTTTGTAGTTGTCAGCTTGCTTCTGCCTCTCCACGTACTTGGCCTTTACAACCGACAATTCGCGGTTTTTTTGTTCGGCAACTTGCATCTTGCTGGCAATGCTTTCTGCCTGGTGTTTGAGGTGATACCAGTACACGGCGTTCGCCCCGGCCAACAGAGCCACGGACACCAGAACTTTGACCATCGGTGAACCGGCATTTCCGATTTCGAGCGCAGGCGCCGACACCGCCGAAGACCCGCGCTTACTTTTCGGTTTGGGTGCTCCCAGTAGATTGATTCGGATCATAGTTGTTCAAAGCTCCTCAGGGCCAAACCGACCGCTACTGCCAACTGGCCGGCGTTGTTGTCGATCAACTCCGCGCCCAAGCCCTCGGTCGGCGGAGCGATCCGTTGAAACGGATTCAGGATCTCAACCGGCAACGAAAACTCTTGCCTCAATGCCTCCAGCAGTCCCGGCACCTTCGACGATCCGCCGGCCACCAGAATCTTCTCGATGTGCTCGCCCGCGGCGCTGGCACGGAAGAAATCGAACGTCTTCTGAATCTCGAGCACAATGATTTCTGTCACCTGCTGCAGAATCGGCGTTTTTGCGTCCTCGCTCACGGTTCCAACTTTCCTGCCCAGTTTCAGCGATTCCGCATCATCGAAGCTCAAATCCAGTTCCTTCTGCAGCGAGTCCGTGTACTGATGCCCGCCTACGCTGACATCGCGCGGGAACAATGGCGTCGTTCCCTTGACGATGTTGATGTTCATCACACTCGCGCCCAGGTTCAACAACGCCACGACCTGGTTCGGCGAAGGCTCGTAGTTGTACTCGTAACAGTTCTGCAGGGCCAACGCGTCAATGTCCACAATAGCCGGGGTTTTGCCGGCCATCGAGAGTACGTTGGTGTAGTTCAGAATCTTGTCCTTCTTGACTGCGACCAGCAGCACATCCATGTGCGGCTGCCCTTCATCTTCCGAAAGAATCTGATAATCGAGGTTGACGTCGGCGAGATCGAAGGGAATGTGCTGCGCGGCCTCCTTCTCAATGGTCTCGGCCAGTTCGGCGTCGCTCATGGACGGCAGTGAAATTTTCTTCACGATCACGGAGTGGCCGCTGACTGCAGTTGCCACGTTCTTGGTCTTGATCTGGTGATCGGCAAATAGCTTGGAGATCGCTGTCGAGACCGTGCCTGAATCGACGATCATGGAGTCCACGACGATGTCGGGCGCCAGCGCTTCCAGCGCCAGGTGCGCGACTTCCAGCCCGCCGCGGCCTTTCTTGAGTTCGACCGCCTTGATGCTGGAGGAGCCAACATCCAGGCCAACAATTGACTTCGATCCGAAGAGTCCAAACATGTGCCCGCCTTTATGTGGCAGCCTGCCCGGCTGCCTTTGCTTTCTTTGCCTTCACTTCGATTTCGGTGGACTGTTCTTCCATCCACTGGTCCAGACGCGTTTTCTTAAAACGCCAGCGATTACCCAGCTTGAAAGCCGGAATCTTCTGCTCATTGACATACTTGTAGAGCGTGTCCGGACTGACGCCGAGATACTGCGACGCCTGGCGAATGTTCATTACTTCGCGTGAATCTGCCATAGTTGTCCTTTCCACAGAGGTTGTATCCAGTAGCGCCCACTCGCACCGGACATCGTTGGGAGGAGTCCTCTCTGAAACGCACTCAGAGTGGATCAAGTGGACTGAGCATATCTCAACCGCGGAACGGGAGAGGCCCCTGGTGATTTCCGTGTTTTTCCGGGTTTTTTGCCGTTTTCGTGGAACCATCTCCGGCGTATATGTAATGCGCCATCCACATGTAGTGGTTGATGGTTAAGCAACGCCTATTTGTAGTGTTATTAACTTGGTCGGCGTAGCTTGTACTCGTGGTACGTAACCGAAGTACAACAGACGGTACCAAGGTTGGTGTACGGGGGAACGGCTGGGAAACGTGGTGTTTAGTGGGAGAAATTCAGGAGTACGTGGGCCCTTCTTGCCGCTTTTTACGACAATGCCCACTCCTTCCCCGTTCTTCGAGGGAGGAGTGGGAGATTCTTTCTCGTGCTCGCGTGACGCAAGTTCTCAAGAAAATCAGTATCCGCGATTTGCAGACGCAAGCACGTCGTAGGGCACGTCGCGCGGAATGTTATAGCGCGCCATCAACTCCTGCATCTTGCCTTCGTGCTTCGCGACACCGTCGCGATCACGCTCGCGCCGCTCCTCCTGCCACTCGCGATATTCGTGATCGAATTTTTTCTGATCATCTGGCGAGAACCGGCCCTGAAATTCGCGGTAGTCGTAATGACGGTCGCCGCCCGTGGAAGTTGCGATTACATCGAACGGTGTGTCGGGCGGAATGTTATAGCGGGTCATTATTTCTTCCATTTTCCGCGCGTGTTTGTCGATATCGTCGCGATCGTTCTTCTGTCGCGAATCCACCCACTTCCCATACTCTTTGTTGAATTCCCTCTGGTCGTCTGGTGAGAGGCGGCCTTGCCACTGGCCAGCATAGCCGCGGTCGTCGCGATCGTATTGGGCCCGCACAGGGGTTACGAGCGCCAGGTTGATGGCCAGCAGGAGCGTGGTAAGGCCGACAAGCATTTTCATAGAGTCCTCCGGCAAGCAAGAAGCTTCGGGTTTATGAATGAAAAATCGACTTCGAGGTTGCCGGGGACAGTCTGTTGCAGGCATTGAGTTTTCACCGGCAGAAGCAGTAGATGTGCTAAGTGCTCTGCCGATTGGTTGGGCGCGGTCCGAAATGAGGCAACAACATTCCCGCGTTCTGCTGATACGAACGGAACTCCTCGCCGAAGCACTGAGAGAGAATTTTGTCTTCCTTTCTTGCTTTCACCATGTAGTTGATCGACATGAGAAGAAGGGATGTCAACGCCCGCCACTCTCCCACCACAAGAGTGGTGCCGGCAATTGCAAGCAGTACTCCGAAATAAATGGGATGACGAACTCGCGCGTATGGCCCCGTGCGGACCAGTCTATGCTCTGGCTGAATTACCACTTTGTCACTCCAGTACTGGCCAAGATGGACGCGCGCCCAGGCGGTCACACCAAGCCCGAAAAGGGACCACAAAGCCCATGACCATAACGGCAAAGTTTCGCGGAAGGAACCTCTGGCCCAGGAAACCGATCCCCATCTTCTGCCAAAACAGGAGCGCAAACGTGAGCGCGCCGATGAGTAAGCGCAAAAGCCGATAAAATCTGTACTCACCCGAGTGCGTCTCCTTGCGCGGCGCAACCCAATAAAGGGCCACCATCGTCCATGCGAACCCCAAAACCACGATCCAAACAGGAGAGATCGATTGTGCTTTCCACACCAGAAGCATGAACGTGACCGCAAGGAATCCAAGCTTCAACGTTTGCAGGTTCGATTGGCGAAGTGATTTCGAGCTGAACGCAGGAGCAAAAACGATCCAATAGGCGCCGAAGAAGGCCCATATGTAGGCGAGCACTCTTAGCATTTCAGGATTGCTTCACCGGTTCAACCAGAACCGCGGTGCCGTAAGCCAAGACCTCGGTCACCCCCTGCATGATCTCGGTTGCGTCGTAGCGGGCGCCGACCACCGCGTTCCCGCCGAGCTCCGCCGCATGCTGCAGCATGAGATCGAATGCTTCGGCGCGGGTCTTCTCGCAGAGATTTGTCAAAAGCGTGATGTTGCCGCCGACCAGTGTCTGCAGGCTCGCGCCGATGGTGCCGAAGATTGAACGCGATCGCACAACTATTCCGCGTACCACGCCGAGGGTGCGCACGACGCGAAATCCATCGAGTTCAAACTGCGTTGTCACCATCGCGTGCGAAACTATTCGTGCCGGAGCCTGATAACTGCCCATCGCCATTGAGTTCCTCCCTGAGTCGCTTTCAATGTACACCAGTTAACGTGTGCCGCGCGGACACTCCTGTCCTCGCAAGGCTGGTTATAATCCAACGTTCTGGGAGGACAACATCGGCGCGATTCTCCATCCAGTGCGTGGGACTCTGATAATTGCAGCCGGCGTCCCGGTCCTTCTGGTTCTCACGATTATTTTCACCAAACTGACCGGCAACCACACCTTTGCAGACGCCGTGACTAAGGGCATTCGCTATGTCTTGGCGGTTGAGCTTGTTGGGTTTTTGATCGCCGCCAGCCTAGGCTTCGTCTACGAACAAGGCGCAGAAAAACGCGACCATGAACTCTATCCCCCGCCGGGGCGATTGGTCGACATCGGCGGCTACCGACTACATTTGCATTGCTCAGGAACGGGCCCAACTGTCGTCCTCGAATATGGTCAGCAAGGGTCTTACGTGGATTGGCACCGCGTGCAGCCGCAGCTTGCTGACTTTGCACGAGTCTGCATTTACGACCGTGGCGGGTACGGATGGAGCGACGCCAACCCCAAGTCCCGCGTTCCAAGCGTGATAGCGGGGGAGCTTCACTCGCTGCTGCACTCCGCCGGCGAGAAACCGCCTTACATCTTGGTCGGTCATTCTTTCGGCGGGCTGAGCGCGCTTATGTTTGCGCACAAATTTCCAGACGAAGTCGAGGGTGTGGTGCTCGTGGACGCGTCTATGCCAGAAATGATGTCGCGCCTCGGCTGGCGAGACGGAATTCGACTCCGTGTTATGCAGGGGGCAATTCCATTCGGCTTGCCGCGATGGCGCGGGTGGTGCGGTGGAAATGCGCCTGCGGCAATCCGAGGATTGAAACAAGCGATCACCTGCCGATCGTCGCTTTACGCTGCCTACTATCGTGAGTGGGTCAGCTTTCCTGAGAGCGCCGCGGAGGTTCGCGCCATCACGAGCATCGGCTCAATTCCGCTGGTGGTGATCGCCCGCGATCCGGCGATCGCGGCAAGATCTGAACACGAGACGAAATGGAACGAGCAACAGCACGCGCGAACGAAGCTCTCTTCAAAATCTGAATTCATGGTTGCAACCGGCAGCGGACACGATGTGCCGTTGGATCGGCCTGACGTGATCACTGCGGCGGTCAGGAAGTTGATTGCGGCGCAGGCTTCGCATTTTGCTTCGCGAGATTAACACCTGATTGTCATCCCGAACTCGCACGCTGCAAGCGGGCGAGAAAGGGACCTTACGGCGGGGAGAAACCAGCAGCGGCGTGGGTGATGGCAAAAGGCTCTCGCGCCGAATCCAGACAACCGCACCGTTACCGCACGCAGTCGTAAGGTCAAGAATTTCAGAGTTGCGAAGAAACCTTAGGCTTCAGGTACCGGCGGGCAGCCGGGGAACTCCGTCAGGAAAGCACTGCCGATATATCCGAGATATTTGATTCCAATCTCGCTGGTGAAGAATCCATCCGCGGTAATTTTGCGCAAGAATGAAAAGAATTCGACACCCTGACTTAAGGAAACATCGGTCACGGCGTTCTTGCGATAGGCAATCTTGTCGAGAATTTCTTTTTGCTGTTCGGGAGAGCAATCGAGATAAACCTTGTCGTAACGATCTATGCAGGTGTTGTCGAGCCACATAATGCCGCCGCCTAGGACCTGCTGATATTCATTGCTTTCGCTCGTGAGCAGGTCGATAAATTCCGGCGCGCCGGCTTCGATCGCGCCACCCGAATCTGAGTCCGCCGGAAAGATGGTTTGGCACAACTTCTGCAGAGTTTTGTATTGATGGGCGGAAAAGTATTTTGGCGCGTAAGCCTTGACTGGTGAGGCCGCCTTTTCGGCAGCCACCATGTGGTGAGCATGCTCTGCCGCCTGTAGCGGAATAACGCGCAGCACAGAACTGGCCGCCACGCCCATACCGAGCGACTTAAGAATGCTGCGGCGAGAAATTCCTCGACTCATTTACCCATCCAGTTCGAAAACTGCAAGTGACTCAATTACACAATCCTACAGATTTCCCTTTTTTGCCTCATCCAGCAAGTACTCGGACGCACGCCACGTAAGCGCCATGATGGTGAGCGTTGGATTCTTGTCCGGATTGCTCACGAAGCTCGCCGCATCCATCACAAACACATTCTTCACGTCATGCGCCTGGCAGAAGCTGTTCAACGCCGACGTCTTGGGATTATTTCCCATGCGCACAACGCCGAGTTCGTGAATGATCACGCCACCATCTTCAATGCCGTAAGCATTCGGGCCATCAGTCGCGGTGTTCGTAACATACGTTCCGCCCGCTGCTTCGGTAATTTGGCGGAAGGTCTGTTGCATGTCGCGCGCCATCTTGATCTCGTTGTCGCTCCACTGCCAATGGAAGCGCAACACTGGAATTCCCCACTCGTCGACCGTGTTCGGATCGATTTCGCAGTAGCTGTGCTCGTTGGGGATCATCTCGCCGCGTCCGGCATAGCCGATGTAAGTACCGTAAACATCCTTGCATTTCTTCTTGAGGGACGAACCGTAGCCTTCGTTGTATTCGCAGACAGCATGAAATTCCCCGGCTCCAGGCAGAGTCCTGCCGCCGCCGAACTCAATGTGATAGCCGCGCAGGAACTCATTCTTGCGGTCGAACTTCCACCACGGCATGTACATGTGCATGCCGCCGACGCCGTCGTGGTTGTGGGGCGGCATTTTGGTGAGCTGTGGGAAGACGCCGCCGCCAGAGCTGCCCACACTGTCGGTGAGATAACGGCCAATTACTCCTGACGAATTCGCGAGGCCATCTGCGAATTGCGTTGACTTGGAATTCAGCAGCAGGCGCGCGGATTCACAGGCGCTCGCGCCGACAACAAATGCTTTTGCATAGACTTTCTTTTCAGTACGCGTGGCCTTATCGATATACGAAACCGCCTCAGCCTTGCCACTCTTGCCGAGCACAATTTCGCGGGCCATTGCGCCGGTCAGGAGCGTGAAACGGTCGGTCTGCTCCGCCGATGGAATCATCACCTGGCTAGAACTGAAATTCGAAGCGCTGATGCAGCCGCGTCCGCACTGGCCGCAATAGTGGCAGGCTGCCCGACCGTTGTGCGCCTGCGTAATTACCGCCAACCGTGACGGAATACAAATTACGCCGATCTTGTCGCAAGCCTTCTTGATGATCGTTTCGGTACAGCGCGGCTTGGGCGGGGAAAGAAAGACTCCGTCGGGCGCGCTGGACACGTTCTCTTTTGTGCCAAAGACGCCGATGTACGATTCAACCTTGTCGTAATAGGGCGCAACGTCTTCGTAGGCGATTGGCCAATCGTCGCCCATGCCATCGGTTGAACGCGACTTGAAATCCACCGGCGCAAAACGCAGAGCGATTCGCCCCCAGTGATTGGTGCGCCCGCCGACGATGCGAGAACGAAACCAGCGAAAGCGCGAACCGGCAGCTACGGTGTATGGTTCACCGTCGATCTCCCATGCTCCATCGGGAGCTAGGAATTCGCCAAAGTTCTCCGCCGCTTTGCCAGCCACACCAAGCCCGCGATGCGGCAATTGGTAAGGCCATACATGCTCTTTGAAATCTTTTTCCGGATTCAGCGGCGGCCCGGCCTCAAGCATCACCACGCTGAGTCCGCCTTCAGTAAGAATTTTAGCGGCGGTCCCTCCGGAGGCGCCGGAGCCGATGATACAAACGTCGTAAACCTTGGGAGAGCGGGTTATTTGGGCCATAGGATTCTGTCGTTGGTCGTTGGTTGTTTGTCGTTGGGATTAGTGACGGCCACTCCAGCTTCGGTTTGGCCAAAGACCGATGACGAACGACCAACGACCTTACTAAAACCTCAACTTCTCCAAATATGCATAACTCTTCTGGATACTTGCCATCGGGTCCTTCGGCTCATCGTGCTCTACGAAATAATGCTTGATGCCCGCGAGTTCCGACTTCGCAAAGATCGCCTTCCAATCAATTACGCCGCTGCCAACCTCGGTCATCTTATCGTTCTGATCGAAGTCCTTAACGTGAACAAGAGGAAAACGGCCGGGATACTTTGCGAAATACTGCAGCGGATCGGCATGCGCCTCGTGCGCCCAGCCGAGATCCAGTTCCATTTTGACTAGCTTCGGGTCTCCCTCGGATAGCAGAATGTCGTAAGGCAGCTTGCCGTCTGGCAGGGCTTTGAATTCCTCCACGTGGTTGTGGTAGCCGAACTGAATGCCGGCGCGAGCGCTTTCTTTCCCAGCCCAGTTGAATTTGTCTGTGGCCTTTTTCCATCCGTCAGAGGTCTTTGTCAGCTGGCGATCGATCGATGGATTCACGATGTACTTGTGACCCAAAATCTGGCTGGCTTCGATCACCTTCGGCCAATTCTCTGCGGAGAGCATGCTATACGAGATATGGCAAGATGGAGCCGTCAGGCCGTTCGCATCAAGAATTTCTTTTACGCGTTTGACGGACGGATTTAGGTTGGGCAGATCGTTCAAATATCCAGCGAGTTCAACTTCCTTGTAGCCGATCTTCGCGGCCTTGGCGATGGTTCCTTCGAAATCCTTCTTAAGAAGATCGCGGACGGTATAGAGTTCCAGACCGATCTTCTCGATGCGATGCCCTGTCGCAGACCAAGCGAAACGGCTCATCAACGTCGCGGCAGTTGCGGTTCGGATGAAAGTTCTGCGATCCATGTTCCTCCATGCTTTGGCTCAATGCCTCAGTGAGTTCCTGTGTGTAACACTGTGTCCTCGGTAGTAAAAAAACGAAACCACAGAGGACACAGAGTCGCACAGAGGAAATCCACAGAGACTTAACTTTGAGCCTCAGTCAGCAATTCTTCCCGAACGTTCTTCAGCACATACAACGCCCGCTCAACCCCGACCTCGCCCGACAAAATCGGGTCTTCGTTTTCCACGCTCAGAATTCCGTCATAACCAACTTCCATATACGCCTGCACGATTGCTTTCCACGTGCTCGCGCCATGCCCATAACCGACTGCACGGAACGCATCCGAGGCAGTCTTGAGGTCCTGCTTCTCAAACACGAAGTTCAGCACACCATACTTTCCCACTTTATCTGGATAAAGGGTGGTGTCCTTCATGTGCGCGTGAAAAATTGCGCCCTCCTTGCCGAGCAGATGGATGACTTCGATCGGATCGCATCCTTGCCAGAACAGGTGGCTGAGATCGTTGTTCGCGCCAATTTCCTCGCCGACGGCGTCACGCAATTTGAGTAATGTCAGCGGATTGTACACACAGAAGTTCGGGTGCATTTCGAGCGCAATGCGACGGATGCCATGATCGCGCGCATACTTTGCCGCCTGCTTCCAGTATGGAACCAATTTCTCGTTCCACTGCCAGTCGAGCGCGGCGGCATACTCAGGAGGCCAACGGTAAGTGATCCAGTTGGGATTCGTGTCGTTGGGATTGCCACCCGGGCACCCCGAAAAACCGACGATAACCTTCACGCCGGTCCGCTCGGCCAGTTGTACCGTTTTCTGAAATAACTCCCAATCGCGCTGGGCAACGGCTTTGTCCGGATGCACCGGATTTCCGTGGCAGCTCAGGACAGCGACCTGGATATTGTGGTCGGCAAACTTCTTCTGCCATGCGCGTAGTTTCCCCGCATCGGAGAGCAGGTCATCGAGCGGACAATGATGATTGTTCGGATATCCGCCGGTTCCGATCTCGGCCGCTTCGACGCCTAAGCTCTGATATTTTTCGACCAACTGATCGAGCGTGAGGTCGGGAAACGCGGGGTCGAACACCCCGATGGGAATTTTTCGGCGGGAACCCGGCGTGTGCATCGTCGTTCCTTCAGCCTGAGGAGCAGCGGCGGAGAGCGCGGTCGGTGCCGCCACGGCTCCGGCGATTACTCCGCCTGTGGTTGCCAGAAAATTTCTGCGTCCTGGGGAAAGCGGATCGGAATTCGACATGTGGTCCCTCGACGTGGAGTGCAGGAACCGAACATTATACGCACAGTGCGAATTCTGCGAAGAGCCGAAGATGTATTGCAAAAATTCAAAGCCGCCCTTTCGGAGCGGCTTTGAACTCGTGGGTTGAACTCCTCAAGCGTCAGGCCGGAGGTGGCCACTACTTTATGAGGACGTTGAATGCATTCTTGATCTTTCGCAGTGGAAGCGCAATAGAGCAAAAATACTAGAATCCGGAGCCTGGCTTAATGCCTTTTTCTTCGGTGATTTCGTAGATTTTTTGCGCAGAAAGATCCTTGAAGTCTTCCGTCCTGCCACTCGGCCACTCAATGACTGCCCGCTCGATTTTGTCCTGCTTCCCAAGTCCGAATGTGACCGGCAACTCCGATTGCGACAAATAGCTCGATCCGCTGCGTACCATACGGATCTGTGAGCTTCCGCCGGCGAAGATTCGTATCTGCGCTCCGATCGCATCACGGTTCGATTTCGTTCCCACAAGCTTGAAACGGATGCTGTGACTTCCGCCGGCCTGATCATTCCGAAACAGATAAGCCGGACCATCGTTCGTGGTCATGAGAACGTCCACATCTCCGTCTCGATCGAAATCAGCCACGGCGAGCCCGCGCCCGACCTTGGGCGCGTTGAACCCTCCTCCGAGTTCAGCGCCGACTTCACGAAAAGTTCCCTTGCCATTGTTCACAAAGAACTGTGGCGCCTGTGCGTAGCCTACGTTGCGAACGTTGCGGACTGTGTCATCAATATGCCCGTTGACAGCGATAAGATCGAGTGAGCCGTCGAGATCGCAATCCGCGAAAGCACAGCCAAAACCTAATGTGGTCTTCGATGGCAATCCGACACCGCTCTGCACTGCAACATCGGCAAAGTCTCCGCTGGCGTCGGTGCGGTAGAGCCCAATCATCTCGTTATCGAAATTTGTGATGGCAATTCCCGGACGACCGGAATTGTCAAAGTCGCCGACGTCAATTCCCATGCCTGCACGCGCCTTGCCTTCGGCGCTGAATGCGATTCCCGCCTCTACCGCAACATCCTTGAACGTGCCATTGCGTTGATTGCGATACAACTTGTTGGGCTGGGTATCATTGGCAACGAGCAAGTCAGGCCAGCCGTCACGGTCGTAGTCGAACATGGCGACGCCGAGCGACTTCGAGCTGCTGTCGAAAATTCCGCTCGACGCGGTCACATCTTCGAATGTTCCATTCCCGCGATTGTGAAAAAGCCAACAAGTTTGCCCGACGTAGGCTTCGGGCGTGCAATACGCTTTGTGTTTACCGTCCAGGCTACAAAACACATCGTGCTCCGGCGCCCACTTCACGTAGTTGCAGACAAACAGATCGAGCAGGCCGTCGCGGTCGTAATCAAACCAAAGCGCGGAGGTGCTGAAGGCCTGGCGTTTTCCAAGACCAACTAGATTAGTTACGTCAGCGAAGGTTCCCTTGCCGGTGTTCTTAAACAGGCGGTTCTGGCCCACGCAAGTGATCAGAAGGTCGGGAAAGCCATCATTGTTGTAATCGCCAACGGCCACTCCCATGCCATACATTTCGACGTCGAGGCCCGCCGCGCGAGTCACGTCGGTGAAGGTGCCATTGCGGTTGTTGCGGTAGAGCTTCAAGGTTGAGCGTTGGCGAGCATGTCCGGACCAATCCACGCTGTTGACCAGGAGGATGTCCTGCCACCCGTCGGCGTCGTAATCGAGGAATGCACAGCCCGAACCAAGTGTCTCTGGCAGAAACTTGCCGCCGTAAGCGCCGTTGTTGTGCTTGAAGTGGAGGCCGGCGGAAGTGGTTACGTCAGTAAAGTGGAAGCCTAAGGATGATTGCGGCGCGGCCCATAGCGGACCCCACTCTCTCGCAAAAAGCGCGAGAAGGGTGGGGCAACCCAATAATCCTGTTTTAAGAACATCCCGCCGGTTCACGGAACATTCACCAGGCCATTACGAATCGCGTACACGACGAGTTCGGCGGTCTTGTGAATTCCCAGCGCGTCCATGATGTTGGCACGGTGGACGGCAACCGTGTTGGCGCTCAGATCGAGCTGCGCGGCGATCTCTTTGTTCGATTTGCCGTCACATATCAGTTGGAGAATCTCAACTTCACGCGGCGTCAAACCGGCGCTGCGTTCGCCTTTCAGCGATTCCGGTTTCGCAAGCTGGCCGTCGAGAACAGTCTCGCCATTCACGATGCGGCGAATCGCAGATCCTAATTCCAGATCCATGGCGTTCTTGAGCACGTACCCACGCGCTCCGGCATCGAGCGCCTGCCGCACCCAGGTTTCCTCCGTATGCATGCTGAGCATCAGAATCTGCGTTTCCGGCGCCATTTCCAGAATCTTGCGAGTCGCCTGGAGCCCGTTGATTCCCGGCAACGCGCAATCCATTACGATGACTTGTGGCTTCAACGATCGCGCGAGTTTAACCGCTTCTTCGCCATCTGCCGCTTCGCCGACAACCTCGATATCGGGTTCGTCTTCGAGCATACGGCGAAACCCGCGCCGTACCAGGCTGTGATCATCTACCAGCAGAACGGAAATCTTGTCTTCAGGCATGCGTCTCCAATGTGTGCCGCGGGATTGTCAACCTCACCAACGTGCCTCCGTCCGCGGGCGTGTCGAAGGCGATCTCACCGCCGAGCAATTCAGCACGCTCTCGCATTGCAACCAGGCCGATCCCCTGAGGCGGACGAACGGCCGGAAAGCCCGCGCCACGGTCCTCGACTTCAAGCTGCAGTTGCTCGGAAGCAAACCGTAGCCGAACCCAGGCTTGTTTCGCGCCTGAGTGTCGTACAACATTGTTCAGAGCTTCCTGCAATACGCGATAAACGTGGACCGCGCCACTTCCATTCACGGCAAATGGCGTGCCGGATTTCTCGTAGGATATGCCAATTCCAGTTTGCCTTTCCACCACCGGCAAATACCACTCGATGGTGTGTTCAAGTCCGGCCTCATCGAGCATAACGGGATGAAGCGCCTGCGACAGGCTGCGGACCTTTTCCAACGTGCTCTGCGCGATCTCACGAACTTCGAGCAGGTCGGTACGCAACGCCGAACCTTCGGGCGCCTGATTGCGGGCACGTCCGAGCATCGCTCCCATGGCGGTCAGGATCTGGCCAAAGTCGTCGTGCAGTTCGCGTGAAATATGGCGAAGCGTGGATTCCTGAGTGGAGATGAGCTTTTGGGCCAGGTCGCTGCGCTGTTCGGAAAGCGTGGCAAGTTGGTTGAATAGGCGCCGATTGGAACGGATCAGGTACAGGCTGGTAAGAATAATCGCAATGAGCACGGCGGTGACAAAGTAGTACGCCTGGCGCTCGACGCGTTCGTAAATGCCTGTCACCTGTGCCGCCGCCCGCTCTTCGCTCTCGTTGTTCTGCACCAGCAGGCGCGCAACCGCCGTGCTGAGCGCAGCCAGACGGGCCTGCAGAGAAATCCTGACTTGCTCGCGGGCCTCGGCTTCCCTTCCATTCGCGGCCAAGTCAAACGTGCGGTTCACCGCGTCCCAAAATTGCACGAGCGAGCTTTCCAAATAGCGCTGCTGGTCTTCGGTCCGCCCCTGCGGCGAAACCTGTTTTTCCCGTTGAAATGCATCTTCCAGATCAGAGCGCATGCGCTCGAACTGCGACCGCCACGCGGTCAAAGGATATCGTTGCGCCTGATCCAGCGGGCCGGTATCGAGCATGTCGCGCATTGAAATGGCGATCGAGTTCAGCTCATTTTGAATTCGTAAGAGCTGGAGAGAATCTTTACGATTACGGTCAATGAGCTCATTTTGCAGACGGCGCAGGATGCCTATCCGGTTAGTCACATAAGCGGAGTACGCTACGACCGCGGCCAGCGTTATCACCAGGCCGAGATAAAGAGGAACCGCAGGAGATCGCCCCGACCATTGCCGCACGGCGCAAGCATATAACGTTGCGGCTGGAAACCAAAACCGGAGGTAAAGACGGGTTCACTATACTGAATCCATGCAAGCGCAAACTCTCCCAGAGCCGTGGCTGCGAGGGACATTGACCGACGTTCCACCTGCACAACGACCTGTTTTTCACGCGCTCGAGCTGGCGAAAGAGGACTTGGAACGCTGGTGTGGCGAACTGACTGACGAACAATTGAACGTGCGGCCTAATGGAATTGCGCCGGTTCGCGTTTCATTTCCGGCATATTGCGCGCAGCATGGATCGGTTGCTCACCTATGCCGACGCAAAGTCCTTGAGCACGGAGCAAATTGCTGTGATGAAAGCGGAGTTGGAACCCGGGGCGCGTCAGGGTGCCCTATTTTCCGAACTTCACGCGGCCCTGAAAAGCGCTGGGGAAAGGGTGAGGGCATTTTCAATAGCCGATTTCGAGTTGCCGCGCATGATCGGCCGTCAGCAGATACCAACCACTTTGGGAGGAATCCTCGTACATGTCGCCGACCACACTCAGAGACATGTGGGTCAGGCGATCACGACGGCGAAAATTGTGAAGGGGCGCTGACATCGCCTAAACGGAAACCTGCTCAGCGGCGCCATAACGCCGCACACTGAACTCTGTTTGGTCACTTTCCGCAAGTCCTATTCCCGCCCGCGTGACGCCTTCCCTGCGCGTGCGATCGAAGAGAGTTTCATTGCGAGGGTTGATG